>WPCJ01135837.1_pt1 | contig 330052 bp, 328 predicted proteins | sample 5399831 | NCBI WGS metagenome assembly WPCJ01 (sample SAMN12869470, study PRJNA574797) | sludge metagenome | isolation source: wastewater treatment of pH10 | place: China:Beijing | collected 2019-05-20 | reverse complement strand
TTATTGCGGCGGGGCTCACCTCTTCCCATTCCGAACAGAGAAGTTAAGCCCGCCTGCGCAGATGGTACTGCAATCCTGTGGGAGAGTATGTCGCCGCCTTCCTTTGAAAAGGGTTCCCGATTGGGAACCCTTTTTTGTTTTGTAGGGTTTGCTTAAAAACGTTTTCTTTGTAATTATGGATAAGCAGAAACTTTTGATTATTGGTATGGTATTTCCAGAACCAAATTCTTCAGCAGCGGGAAGAAGGATGCTGCAGTTAATACAACTTTTTAAAGAAGCAGCGTACGATATTACTTTTGCCAGTCCTGCACAAGACAGCGAACACGAATTTAATTTAGGCTTGTTAGCCATTCAAAAGACCAAAATCAGCCTGAATGACGAAAGTTTTGATACTTTTATCCAAAATTTAAAACCCGATGTTGTCTTATTTGACCGATTTGTAATTGAAGAACAGTTTGGATGGAGAGTTTCTAAATATTGTTCCGAAGCTATAAAAATTCTGGATACAGAGGACCTTCACTTTCTTCGCTTGGCGAGACAGGATGCTTTTAAAAAGAAGAAAGAATTTACTATTTCCGATTTATTTTCTGATACTGCAAAAAGAGAGATTGCCAGTATTTTGCGCTGTGATATATCTTTAATCATTTCTGATTTTGAAATGAAACTCCTTGTCGATGAGTTTAAAATTGATTCTTCCGTATTATTTTACCTTCCTATTTTCGCCGATTCTGATTTAGATTTTGTTCCTTTAGAAGAACGAAAAGATTTTGTTTTTATTGGTAATTTCCTTCATGAGCCCAATTGGGATGCCGTTCAATATTTAAAAAGTACTATCTGGCCTTTAATTCACAAACAGCTTCCGGATGCTAAAATGTTGATTTACGGTGCCTATCCATCGCAAAAGGTTTTGGAATTAAATCATCCAAAATCGAATTTTCATATTATGGGCAGGGCAGAAAGTGCTGCTGAAGTAATAAAAAAAGCTAAGGTTATGTTAGCGCCTTTACGATTTGGAGCCGGAATAAAAGGAAAGCTTATTGAAGCAATGGAATATGGAACGCCTAGCGTTACAACCATTATTGGTGCTGAAGGAATGCAGAAGGATGGGCTTTGGAATGGCTTTATCATGGATAATCCGGCTGATTTTGCCCACCATGCTTTAGAGCTTTATAAAGACGAAAATCTTTGGCGTAATGCCCAAAAAAATGGAGTACAACTACTGAAGAATAAATTTGCTGAGAATCTGTATAAGGAATCGTTTATTGCGATGGTTCTGGACTTAACGGATAACTTAACGATGCATCGAAATAAGAACTTTATAGGCCAGATTTTGCAATACCATACAATAAGAAGCACTGAATATATGTCACGTTGGATAGAAGCTAAAAATAAAAAAATCCCGTCTTAGAAGGCGGGATTTTTGTTTTATAGTAAGAGTTTAGCTTATGCTAACATCGTAACCGGGTTTTCCAGATATTGTCTCAAAGTCTGTAGGAATTCTGCACCTGTAGCACCATCAACAGTTCTGTGGTCGCAGGCAAGTGTTACTTTCATCGTATTGCCTACTACAATCTGACCATTTCTAACAACTGGTTTTTCAACAATTGCTCCAACAGAAAGGATAGCTGAGTTAGGCTGGTTGATGATTGACGTAAATTCAGTAATGCCGAACATTCCCAAGTTGGAAACTGTGAAGGTACTTCCTTCCATTTCAGCAGGCTGTAGTTTTTTGTTTTTCGCTCTTCCGGCAACATCTTTTACGTTAGCACCAATTTGAGACAAGCTCAATTGGTCGGCAAACTTTAATACAGGAACAACCAAACCGTCTTCAACAGCAACAGCAACTCCAATGTGTACGTGATGGTGGATTACAGTCACATCATCTTTCCATTGTGAGTTTACTTTTGGATGCTTTTTCAATGCCATTGCACAAGCTTTGATAACCATATCGTTAAAAGAAACTTTGGTGTCAGGCAATGCGTTAATTGTACTTCTGGAAGCCATTGCGCCATCCATTGCAACTTCAATTGTCAGATAGTAATGAGGAGCAGTGAATTTAGATTCAGACAAACGCTTCGCAATAACCTTACGCATTTGCGAATTTTTGATTTCTTCTGAATAGGTTTCGCCAGCCGGAACAAATGGTTTTACAGCCGGAGCAGAAGCAGTAGTTTCAGGTTTAGCAGCCGTTTCTTGTGAAGCCGGTGCTTGAGAAGTTGCAGCGGCAGGCTTGAAGTTTTCAATATCGCTCTTTACGATACGTCCGTTTTCACCTGTACCTTTTACTTGTGAGATATTTATGTTTTTCTCTTCAGCAATTTTTTTAGCCAAAGGAGAAATGAAGATTCTTCTTCCGTCAGAAACAGTTTCTACAGTTTCTTCTTTAGATTCAGCAGATTCTGATTTTGATTCTTCTGCTTTTTCTTCCTGAGCAGGAGCAGATGCTGCACCACCTTTTTTGAAGTTTTCAGCAACACCTGAAATATCAGTTCCTTCAGGTCCGATAATTGCCAAAAGAGAATCAACCGGAGCCGATTCGCCTTCCTGAATTCCGATGTGTAATAAAGTTCCGGAGTTGAAAGATTCAAATTCCATTGTAGCCTTATCGGTTTCGATTTCAGCCAGGATATCACCTTCGCTAACTTTATCGCCTACTTTTTTCAACCAGGTAGCTACGGTACCGTCAGTCATGGTATCGCTCAAACGAGGCATGGTCACGACTACTACGCCTTTAGGTAAGGCAGCAGTTTCAGATTTTGGAGCTTCTTTAGGAGCTTCAGCCGTTTTTTCTTCAGCTTTTGGCTCTTCTTTTTTGTCGGAAGAACTTCCACCGCCGGCTAAAAGATCGGATATGTCTTCGCCTTCTTTTCCAATGATTGCCAGAAGAGAATCAACCGGAGCCGATTCGCCTTCCTGAATCCCGATGTGCAATAGGGTTCCGGAGTTGAAAGATTCAAACTCCATAGTAGCTTTGTCGGTTTCGATTTCGGCTAAAATATCTCCTTCGTTAACTTTGTCCCCAACTTTTTTCAACCATGTGGCTACAGTTCCTTCTGTCATAGTATCGCTCAAGCGAGGCATTGTGATTTTTGTTGCCATAATGATTATAATTTATGAGGTAAAAAAGGATAGTTTTCTTGTTCGTAAACAACATCGTAAAGTTGTTGCGTATCAGGAAACGGAGAGTCTTCAGCAAACTGAGCACATTCTTCAACCAGGTTTTTAACTCTTTCGTCAATAGCTTCAATTTCTGCTTCAGTGGCATAATTGTTTTCTTTGATGATATCAAGAACCTGAGTGATAGGGTCAATTTTTTTGTACTCTTCTACTTCTTCTTTTGAACGGTATAATTGCGCATCAGACATAGAGTGTCCTCTGTAGCGGTATGTTTTCATTTCCAGGAAAGTTGGTCCGTCACCACGACGTGCTCTGTCGATGGCTTCGTGCATTGCTTCGGCAACTTTTACCGGGTTCATTCCGTCAACAGGACCACATGGCATTTCATAGCCCAATCCTAATTTCCAGATATCTGTATGGTTTGCGGTTCTTTCTACCGATGTTCCCATCGCATAACCGTTATTTTCTACAATAAATACAACAGGTAGTTTCCAAAGCATTGCCATGTTGAAGGCTTCGTGTAAAGAACCCTGGCGGGCAGCACCGTCACCAAAATAAGTTAAGGTAACACCACCTGTGTTGAAATATTTGTCAGCAAAAGCAATACCTGCACCAACCGGGATTTGAGCTCCTACAATACCATGTCCTCCATAAAATCCTTTTTCTTTAGAGAAGATGTGCATAGAACCTCCCATACCTTTAGAAGTTCCGGTAACTTTTCCTAATAGTTCTGCCATGACAGCTTTTGGGTCAACGCCCATACCAATTGGCTGAACGTGGTTTCTGTAGGCAGTAATCATTTTGTCTTTGGATAAATCCATAGCGTGCAGAGCACCAGCCAGAACGGCTTCCTGGCCATTATATAAGTGAAGAAATCCTCTTACTTTTTGCTGAATGTATAAAGCGGCTAATTTGTCTTCAAATTTTCTCCAAAGCAGCATGTCTTCATACCACTTCAAATAAACTTCTTTTGTAATTTCTTTCATTGTTTGTTTTTTGTAAACGTTATTGTGCCAGTAAATTGCTAAATAATAAGACGCAAAGTAGTTTCCTCACACAAATTTGCGAAAGGCAAAAATAAGACATTCCAACTTAGAAGTAAAGTTTAAAATGTAAATTTTAGGTTTTTTATAAGAAGTTTTTATCAAACATAAATGGGAGCAGATTTTTGAGCGAATCCGACTTGTAAACTACTCCTGTTTCGCCCATAAAATAAATTTCTATCGGGTAATCCTGTTTGAATTCATACTCTGATATGGATTGCCTGCAAGCACCGCATGGTGGGATAGGTGAGGTAACCGGTCTTTCGTCTGATGTGGCTGAAATTGCAATTCTCAAAATCCTGGCGTCAGGATATATAGCCCCTGCCTGGAAAATAGCAACTCTTTCTGCACAAAGCCCTGACGGATATGCGGCACTTTCCTGATTAGAACCCAAAACAATTTTTCCGTTGTCTAAAAAGATGGCTGCCCCAACTCTGAATCTGGAGTAAGGAGCGTAGGCTTTCTTACGTATCTCAATGGCCTGTTCCATCAGATTTTTTACATCTTCAGGCAATTCTTCCTTGTTGTCGAATACTGAGAATGTGGTCGTAATGTTGATTTGTTTCATAAATGTTTTGAGGAAAAAAAATCCAAATTACTAATGAAAGCAATTTGGATTTTTTAGACTTTAAATTATATACTAATATTCATCATATTTATCTCCGAACGCGAAGCTAAGAGAGAAACGCAATGTGTTTTCCAATGGATTTCTGACTTTTGAAGTTGAGAACAGATATGATACATCCAGTTTTACGATGTTGTATTTGAATCCTGCTCCAAGCGAAAGAAATTTTCTGGCTCCTTTTTCTTTGCTTTCATTGAAGTAACCTGCTCTTACTGCAAAGGAATCCTGATACCAGTATTCGGCTCCTAAAGCCCAGGTAACTTCTTTTAATTCTTCTTTCAGTCCGCCTGGTGCATCTCCAAATGATTTGAAAATACCGCTTACCCATCCGATTGAACGGTAATCTTGATTGTTTTGTGCTCTTTCTACATCGGTAATCTCGCCATCTCCATTTAAATCCGGATTCTGAGGAGTAGGTACCAAAAGCTTGTTGATTTCGGCATTAATCGATACTTTGTTGTATTCGTCAAAGATGAAGTCAAATCCACCTCCCAGTTTTAAGTTGGAAGGAAGGAAGTTGGAACCTTCATCAGATTCATCTAAATCGTAATTGATTTTTGGACCTAAATTTTGGAAATTGAAACCACCTCTCCATCTTCCGTTGAAATCTTCATAAGCAATTTCTTCCGACTGATAGTAACCCGAAATGTCTACAGCAAAAGAACTTGCAGCAGAAGCATCATTGCTCAACTGCGCCAGTCTCAGGTTAGAACGGATATATCTTGCAGCTACGGACATTGAAAATCTTTCGCTCAATTTTAGGGCATAAGAAAGGTCTAATGCAAATTCACTTGGATTTACTTCTACGGCCGGGTCATCTGGGTTGTCATTTCTGAATTCGATAACTCCAAGGCTGAAATAACGTAAGCTTCCCGCAAAGGCACTTCTTTCACTAATTCTGTTGAAATAAGTCAGCTGACTTAAGGAAATGTCGTTTACAAGTTCCGGTAGATAGGGTGTATAGCTAAGTGAAAAACCCTGTTTATCAAGCGAAAATGCATACTTGGCCGGGTTCCATTGTTGTGAATAAGCATCTGGGGAAGAGGCTACTCCTATGTCACCCATACCGGCAGACCTGGCGTCTCCAGCGATAAGAAGAAAGGGTACTCCTGTTGTGATGACCCTGTTTGTTTCCTGGGCTTTCGCTATATTGAGTCCTAGTATGCAGATAATAAATAATATGGTTTTTTTCATTCTGAGATTGGTATTAATTGAATTGAACAAATATAGTATTTTATTAAAGTATAACAAGTTTTTCGTATTTTTCTGTTTTCTTATTGGTCAGCGTCGATTTGACAGTGAGTTTATAAACGTAAACTCCTTTACCTATCTTATCTCCAAAATCATCTTTTCCGTCCCACGTAATTTCTCTTGAAAGGAATCCTTCCGTAGTTACTACCTGATTGATTGTCTTCACTATTTTTCCTGTAATGGTGATAATCTGTACCTGTACTTCCAAAGGTTCGTACGGGCGATTGTGCGTGAACCAGAATTGGGTATAGCTTACAAATGGATTCGGGTAATTGAGCACGTTTTTTAATGTTACCGTTTCATCACCAACCACTATAAACTGAATTTCTGCCGTTACCGGATTGTTATATACGTCCCAGGCCTTGAAGGTAATCGTGTGCAGTCCTACTGCCAGATTGCGGAAAGGGAAACGTACTTTTCCTTTGGTATGATTGTCCAGTTCTGTTTCGTAATAATCATTAAGGATGTAAGGATTGTTTTCGTCGCCATCCAGAATCGCAACAATATCGTGTCCGATACCGCTGGCGGTGTTGATACCGTTTTCGTCTTCCAGAAAAGCAAGGAATATAGGAGATTCGTTAGTAATGCCCCCGGATATAAATGTTTCGTCATTCATGTACAGCCGTACTCTCGGACCAATGTTATCGGCCGTAGCATTTGGATTGATTCCGCCTATTTTAATATCGGTATTATATCCTGTCTGGTCTTCTAATCCCTGATTTCGTTTGGCATAAAAACTGATTCTTCCATTGCCTACAGGAATTGCAATGTCTCTTGGTACCACAAAATTAAATTCAAACTGCCCGTTTGCGACAGAAGCATTACCACGGAAAATGGTTTCGCCCAATAGGATAAAGTCCATTAGAATTAGGTTACCAGAGCTGTCCGTTACTCCGTCGTTTCCAAATGTGGTTCTCTGTACGTTTTTGTCGAAAATATTTACCGACAGGCTGCCATTATAATTTGATAATATTGTATTTCCTTCTACATTTCTAACTTCGCCGGATAGTTTTACCGGACTCAAGGCGTTAAACACAAATGTAGAAGCAGCAACGGGCTGGTCGTTTATTTTGGTCAGCACAATTGTCGGTTTTGGGATAGCAAGCCTTATGGCCGGGTCGCCCACATAAGAAACCATAAGTGCAGAGCCATTGTAGTTGTTTTTGGCTATTCTTAATGCTTCTGAAATAGGAACGTTATTTGTTGTGCCGTAGCCATACAATTCGCTTGAAAAGGCATCGTTGATATCCTGTCCGGTCGTTACGCTTATCTGTCGTGTAGTAGTTACCATAGAAATGGCACCACCTTTAGGGTTCCAATAGGTGTACTCGCCTGCAGTTGGTCTGTAAGGATTGTCAAATCTTGTAAATTCGCAGGTTACGGTTACAAACAGCGGGTATTTGTAGCGATTGTTTAAATTCTGGGCATCTGCTTTTTCGAAAATTCGCTCTTTGGCAAGTCCGTCTTCACCACCATGTCCGAAATAATTAAAGACAAGAGCTCCCTGGTTTATGGCATCAACAAAATCTTTTCGGGCTTTTGGATAACGGAAACCTCCGGCAGAAGCTTCCTGCACATAAGAATCGGTATGTATTTTCTCTACGTTTACAAAAGGTTTCTGTGCGGAAATCTGGTCACCCAGAGCATCAATTCCGGTTTGGATGGAATTTTCCCAGGCTACGTCAACGTCGTCAGAAATCAGGACAAAGTTGTTTCTCCATTTTCCGTACGATTCAATAGCGTGGTGTTCGATAACCTTGGTTACCATTTCTTCTGCCTGTTTTAAATCGCTGACCAGCATTCTTCCTACGGCAAGTTCCATATCTTGCGAGCCGGTCTGTAGCATGGTGCCTTCGTTATCGTCAAGCATCGTGAAATAATCGTCAGACATGATGGAACCTCCTAACGAAAAGCTGTTCAATGCCTGGAAGACCGGAACAATATTGGTGTTGTTGGAAATCCTGTTTTTGAAATCAAATGAAGCATCACCAAACAGGTTCAGGTATTTTAATTTTTTAGAAGGAATCGAACCGTTATTGTAAATGTATTTTACAAAATTTCGAATGGCACCAATGTCTTGCTTGCCGGAAGAAAACTCTTCATAGATATTTTCCAGATTGACGACTTTTACGTTTAAATTTGAGTTGGTTCTATGGAAATTGGCCAATCGCTCTGCCTGTGAACTCAAAAAAGCAGGTGTTACTATAAGGTAGTCGAGGTCCTGAAAGGAGCCCTGAGCATTTTTCAGAATGCTGCCTTTTAGGTTTTGGTTGGCTACGCGTGTTCTGGAATCTTTCAAAGGCGAATAAAAATCAGAAGCATCAACCGCTATATAATTTCGGTCTTCACCCATGTAGGCTTTAAATGAGAAAGCATCCGCTCCGTTATTTTCTACTTTTTGTACATTATATATATCGGTAATGTCCCATACTTGTGTTATCCTGGCTGCGCTTGAAAGTTGGTATTGGATTACTCCCGTATTAAGGTCGGCATCATTATATTGGAAACGGAATTGTTTACCGTAACCCTGAAGATTCCTTTTTGCTTCCAGAATGATATAATCCAGATAGGCATCTGCGCTGGGAACGCCACCATTATTATATTGTATTTTTACCGCCACATTTTCTGAAGCAGGAAAACTGCCGGTCAGCGCTCTTTCAAAAGCAACATCACCGTCACTGCTTGTTGGCGGGAATGTCATTGCGCCCAGGTCCTGGCCATTGGCTGAAACGCTCATCGAGGTTTGTGAAAATGCGGCAGCAGCAGCATTGGTTCTCAGTCTGATTTGTGTTCCTGTGGCTATGTTGGGAAATTTGAACTCGAAAGTTTGTTCGTTTTCGATATTGAATCTTTCCCCAAACCATTTTCTTCCCAAACGTCCAATGTTGGTTTTGTCCAATTCGTGGTATTGGTAATCATCAAAAGTTGACACATTAAGAGTAGGGTTGTCGGCAATAACAGGCATGTTAGTGATTCGTTTTCCGGGACCACCTTGCGATGTTACATAATAATAGGAGCGGTCTGCATACAAATTATTATGGGTCTGGCTTTCTTCATTCCAGTTGTCCATGCCTTCCGCATAGAATAAAATATAATCCTGACTGTCGAATGAACCGTCGCTTTCTCCTACTAAGGTAATTGCGTTTTCAATAAGGTCTTCCGGATAATAAGTGCCGTTTAGTAAAGGCAGCATACGGCCACCGTTACCATAAATCTTTATGTTTCGGGCATCGGCAGCGCCCACATTCATGCCAAGGCTCTGTAGGAAGCTTCGGGATATTTTATAAACACCGGATTTCACTACATAGAATCGGTACCAATCTCCCGAACTCAAAACGGAGTTATAGACAAAGTTGGAGTTTCGAGCGGCATTGCCGGCGCGACTTGCCGTTGTCGAAAAGGAATAGGTAAATGATTTAACCCGTTGGAATGTATTTCCGGATTTAATTATAGGAGACAGACTCAAAACAGCTTTCTGTGAAGCAGAATTGTTCATGTTTTTAATGCGGGCTTCTATTGATGAAGGAATTGATGTAATTCGTAAATCGCCAAGCTGCTCGCGGGAAATAGTTTCGTATACAATATTCGTTATCTGTAGGCTGCCTTCGTCGGCAAAACCAGATACAGGAATTTTTAAATTAAAAAGGACGGCTTTCTTTTCGTAGTCGAATTGAAAACGTGATGATTTGAAAATAGGGGCCTTAATCTGGACCTGTTCCGAATAAATTCCGGAGTTATCAATCCATTCAATAGTTACATTGTCTCTTTGTTGGGCAAAAGAAACATAAGAGCTTATAAGCAATAAGAGTAAGGTAATCTTTTTCATTAACTTGAATAACGCTGGTCGCGCCTAATTATTACGAAAAGTAAAAATAATTTTTTAACTTAATATTAAGTGCAATAAACCCAATAAATTTGCGTTATAGCAAGAGACTTTTAACACAAAATTAGTTTTTTATTAATATTTCAAAATTGTTGTTGCAGTTTAATGGTTAATTATTATATTGCGGCTCGAAATTTATTACCTACTGAAAGTATGAAAGTAAACAAAATTATGGCTTTGAAGCTGATGCTCTCCTTGGCATTAGTTATGGGTTTTACTAGTTGTAGCAAAAAATCCAGTTCAAAAAACGCTTCCTCTGCCACTGGTTGGAAAATCAATGACAAAAAAGGCGGATTCCAATACAATTCTAAGTTTAAGAAGCAGGAAACTGCTCCGGGATTGGTTTTGGTTGAAGGAGGAACGTTCACTATGGGTAAAGTTCAGGACGATGTAATGCATGATTGGAACAATACACCTAATCAGCAGCACGTTCAGTCTTTCTATATGGATGAGACTGAGGTAACCAATCTTATGTATATGGAATATCTTGACTGGTTGAAAAGAGTTTTCGACCCGGAAGATGAAAATTATAAAAATATTTACGAAGGAGCTCTTCCTGATACATTAGTTTGGAGAAATAGATTAGGTTATAACGAAACAATGACCAACAACTATTTAAGACACCCTGCTTATGCTAACTATCCTGTAGTTGGTGTAAACTGGATTCAGGCTGTTGAATTCAGCAAGTGGAGAACAGACCGTGTAAACGAAGGTGTTCTTGAAAGAGAAGGCTACCTGAAAAGAGATGCAAAAGTATTAGATGCAAAAGGTGATAACACTTTCAGTACAGAAACTTACCTTAATGCTCCTACAAAAACTTACGGTGGTAACGAAGAAATTGTCTTGAAAGGACAAAGAGGAAGACTTGCCGCTAAAGAAGATGCTAAAAACGTATATGCTCAAAGAACTTCAGGTATCATACTACCTGAGTACAGACTTCCAACAGAAGCAGAGTGGGAATATGCAGCAGCAGCTGATGTAGGTAATAGAGAATATAACCTTTACAGAGGTCAGAAGAAATATCCATGGAAAGGGAACTACACCCGTTCAGGAAAAAGACAAGTTAGAGGTGACCAATTGGCTAACTTCAAACAAGGTAAAGGAGATTACGGCGGAATCGCCGGATGGTCTGATGACGGTGCTGATATCACTAACGTAGTAAAATACTATCCGCCAAACGATTTCGGATTGTATGATATGGCAGGTAACGTTGCAGAATGGGTTGCTGACGTTTACAGACCAATCGTTGACGATGAGGCTAACGACTTCAACTACTACAGAGGTAACATCTACATGAAGAACAAAATTGGTGAAGATGGAAAAGCTGAAATCGTTACAGGTGATAACATTGCTTATGATACTTTAGCTAACGGTAAAATTATCGCAAGAAATTTCCCTGGACAAATTGCTCAGGTTCCTGTTGACGAAAAAGAAACTTACCTAAGACAAAACTTTGATAAGTCTGACAACAGAAACTACAGAGATGGTGACAAGCAGTCTACAAGATACTATGACTTCGGAAACTCTGAAGAAGGAGAGAAAATAGACGATTCAAAAAGAATGTACGATTCTCCAAAGCACAATGTTACTACAGACAGTTTAGGTAACATGGTGAGAAGATATGACAAGTCTTCAAAAAGAACAACTTTGATAGACGACAACGTAAGAGTTTACAAAGGTGGTTCCTGGAGAGACAGAGCTTACTGGTTAGACCCTGCTCAGAGAAGATACTTCCCTCAGGATATGGCTACAGATTACATCGGATTCAGATGTGCGATGTCAAGAGTAGGTCCTAAGTCTGACAAAAAGAAAAAAGCAAGAAATTAATTTTCTATAACAATTCTACAAAAGCCCTTTTAGGGCTTTTGTTTTTTTAAACCGCACAGCATGGAAATTAAAGAAATACACGACCTGTTTTTAAGATGTACTTCAGTTTCAATCGATACCAGAAAAATTGAGGAAGGCTCCATGTTCTTCGCTATCAGAGGAGAACATTTTGATGCCAATACTTTTGCTCAGGAAGCACTGAATAAGGGAGCTTTGTATGTAATTATAGACAATAAAGATTATTATATTGACGAAAAGACAATTCTGGTTGCCAATACACTTGAAACATTGCAGGAAGTGGCAAAGTTTCACAGGGAATATCTGGGATTGCCAATTTTGGCATTAACCGGAAGTAACGGAAAAACGACTACCAAAGAATTAATCAATGTAGTGCTTTCAAAGCGTTACCATACAAGAGCTACTGTTGGCAATCTGAATAATCATATTGGAGTGCCGCTCACATTACTTTCCCTAACTTCAGATACCGAAATAGGAATTGTGGAAATGGGTGCCAACCATCAGAAAGAGATTGAATTCTTATGCAATATCGCTATGCCTGATTTTGGATATATTACCAATTTTGGGAAAGCCCACCTGGAAGGTTTTGGCGGAGTAGAAGGAGTTATCAAAGGAAAAAGCGAGATGTATGCGTTTCTTTCAGAACATAACAAATATGTTTTTGTAAATCTTGACGACGCAATACAGAAAGAAAAAACGGCTAAAAATCTTCGTATCACATTTAGCCATACCGATAAAAATGCATCGGTATTTATCAATAAGATTGAAGCCAATCCTTTTGTTGCCATCGAGTTTGACGGTATCAAAATCAAATCGCATCTGATAGGGTTGTATAATGCCAATAACATTAATGCAGCCATAACTATTGGAAGGTATTTCAAGATTTCTGATGATGAAATAAAGGAGGCTATTGAAAGTTATATTCCGGAAAACAACCGTTCGCAACTGTTGCTGAAAAATTCAAATGAAATTATTCTGGATGCCTATAATGCAAATCCCAGCAGTATGGAAGTGGCTATCAAAAATTTTCTGCAGTTGGACAAGGAAAATAAGGTTGCTGTTTTGGGAGACATGTTTGAATTGGGTGAAGAAAGCCAGCGCGAACACAAACATATTGTGGCTTTGCTAAAGCATGAGAAAGAGGTACAGACTTATTTTGTAGGGAAAGATTTTTACGAAAATAAAAACGATACGGAAAATCTGCATTTCTTTAAAACCTATGATGAATTTGCCCAGGCATTTAAAGCTGAAAAAATAGAAAATAAGACATTGCTCATTAAAGGTTCCAGAGGCATGGCCTTAGAAAGAACGCTGGAATTATTGTAGTATTCGCGGAATTGGCAGCGACTGCAAAATACTATATTCTAAAAACTGCCGTTATACTTTTAAAACTAAATAAAAAACTTATTTTTGTCTGAAGCAACAAACGGCTTTATAAATTAAATAACCAAATCCCTGTATTATATTTATGATATTTTCAACAATTTTACTGCAGACTGATACCATTGCAAAAGCTTCAACGAATACAGTAATTGAGGGAATCGCCAAAAATGAAGAAATGAACCTGTTTAGCTTCCTGATGAAAGGAGGAGCATTTTTGATCCCGATTGTAATTCTTCTTTTTTATACCATCTACCTGATTTTTGAAAGATACCTTTCCATTAAAAAAGCAACGAAGCAGGATTCGCACTTGATTAAGGATATTGCTATACAGTTGAATTCCGGAAATATAAATTCAGCTTTATCATTGGCGGAAAGATCAAACACGGCTTCCGGCAATGTTCTAAGAGAAGGAATCCTGACTATTGGAAGACCTATTTCTGAAATCGAATCCAATATGGAAAGAGCTGCCAATATCGAAATTGGAGAAATGGAAAAAAGAATGGGACATTTGGGACTTATTGCCGGTATTGCACCTACTTTAGGTTTCGTTGGAACGATTTCCGGAGTTATCAAGATTTTTTACAGCATTTCACAAACAGAAGATATCAGTATCGGAAACATTTCCGGAGGTTTGTATGAAAAGATGATTAGTAGTGGTGCCGGACTTGTTGTAGGTATTATCGCTTATGCAGGCTACCACTTATTTAACGGGATGATTGATAATTTTTCTTTGAATGTCCAAAAACAGATTTTGGAATTTGTAAGTATAATCCAAAGACCTAACGATGGCTCTAAAACGAAATAGAAGATTTCACGCGGAAGTAGCTACTTCTTCCTTGAGTGATATTATGTTCTTTTTGCTGTTGTTTTTCCTTATTATCTCAACACTGGCAAACCCGAACGTAATCAAGATGACACTGCCTAAAACGCAGCAGAATGACAAGACGAACAAACAGCACATTACGCTGTCGGTTTCTGAAGAAAAACAATATTATGTCGATAAGCAGAATGTTCCTTTTAATGAATTGGAAGCGGCATTGCTGACAAAAATGGGTGATGCCAGAGACCAAACCGTAATTGTTAGAATTCCTTATAACCTGCAGGTACAGGATTTAGTAGACCTGCTCCAGATTGGTGTCAAAAACAATTTAAAGTTTGTGATTGCCACAGATAAAAAATAAAAAAACGCTTCGGGAAACCGAGGCGTTTTTTTTATTGTAGTAATTATTGGCATCTTGAAGAATAGGCGTCAATCTCATCCAAATAGAATTTCAAATAATAATCCGTATCCATTTGATCTTCCATTTTTCTTCTTTCACGTTTATCTGCCTGTTTCAATTTTTCATTTTTGTCCTTATCAAATTGTTTGCGGGCGGCTAACAGTTCTTTTTTGTAAGCCTTATCATTAAATTCGGCTTTTCTCGTTTCCAGATAACTCAGGAATTCCGGGCAATCCTTACCAACTTCCTCAAAAGCTTTAAAGAACTTGTCATCAATTTTTCCCAGGTTAAATAGGTTTAATCGGTTATAATCAACGGGAATATAGGCAAATTCATCATTAGGCTTCTTTATATAAGCCAATATCCACATTAAAGAGCACCCGTGACCACATTCATATACTCTCAATCCATACACATTGATTTTTCCTTTTTTAATAAGCGGAGCCATTATTTCCCTTTTCAGATCAACGACTTCCAGTTTAGAGTTGATTGTTTTTAGTTTTAATTTTTCATAGGTAATCGTATCCTCACCTTTTAAAGTAATGGATTTGATGTTGTTTAACTCTATCTTTTCAGAAGCGCCATCCGGAGTTTTCTTAAAGTTGAACTTTGTACGGTCCAGACGCAGTTCGGACTCAAGATTGAAATTAAACGAGAAGTCTGTAAATTCAATGGCATTCGGAACATTGAATTCTTTGATGTAACCTGAAATAATTTCGTCATTGGCCAATCTGATTTCAGCCGGAATAAATTCCTTTTTTGCGGTATATATTAAAACCTGAGCAAAATTATTTTGCCAGATAAAAATCATGGCTAATAGTAATAGTTTTTTCATTTGATTGATTTAGTTTTTGTTAAGTGGTTAAATATACATCTATACCAGTGCTTTTGTTCTGTTAATACCTCTTTTTCGGCATATTTAATTCTTCTTGTCCGCAATCTATAAATTCCTCATCATTCAATGGTTTTAAGCCAATTTCAATTCTTGCCGTATTGGTCGCTTCTTTAGTTTGAATACAGGGTTTTCCAAACTGTGAACCATAAAAAACTCTCCTTTGCTTTTTGTTAGGACTGTTTAACCAGTAATACTTGTCTAAAACCGAAGCAAAAAAAGCATTGTCAATATTTCCTTTATTGACTTCCTTTAGAAATAAATCAAAATATACCTTTTCGTTTACAAGTCTGTGTGGGTTATGCAGTAAAATTGCAGCAACAGCAGCTTCAACGCATTCATGTTTCATGTTTCTTTCACCTACTAATTCTTCAGTTGGGTAACCATTCTCAATAATAAAATCAACCATATTGGAAAAATTTACAGAGTCAATTTTAGGCATTAATTCCCTTTTGTTAAAATTCAGTTTGTTGGTCCTGATACCCTGGTCAAAGCCATACATTTTGCACAATTCAAAAGCCAGACTGTCTTGTTTAAAAGTATTTTCAGAAATTGGAACGTTTGTTTTTTGGGAGTGTTTTCGGCTACAGCTAAAAAATACGGAAGCTGTTATAATAATGATAAACAGGGTGTTGAAAATTTTCATGGAAATGATTTAAAGGTTACTAATATAAATAATTAAGCGGAATAAGAATACTGAAATAATTTACACCAAAAACCAAAGACTTTGTATGTATCTTTGGAATACTAATTAATACTTTTTTAGTTTGGAGCTTTTTCTTTTAGTATTGGCCGGTTTTATCATCGGAACCTGTGGAACGCTGATTGGTGCGGGTGGTGGTTTTATATTAGTCCCGCTTTTGTTATTGTTTTATCCTGATTTGCCACCCGAAACCGTTACGGCTATTTCTATGGCTGTAGTGGCTGCAAATGCCATTTCAGGGTCGGCTGCCTATGCAAAATCAGGAAAAATTGATTACAAAGCAGGTGTTATTTTTGCGCTGTTTACGGTTCCGGGCTCTATATTGGGTGTGTTTACGGTGCAGTATATCCCAAAAGAATCTTTTAATATTATTTTCGGGGTCTTGCTTCTTGCGTTATCGGTATTCCTTTTCTTTAAAAAGCAATCAGAAAAAAGACAGGTACATGAAGACGATAGTCAGGAAAATGGACTAAAACACCGCAAGCTGGTTGATAAGATGGGCACCGTTTATCAATATAGCTATAATCAGCGCAATGGTATTATTATCAGTATTATTGTAGGTTATATGTCGCCCCTTTTAGGTATAGGCGGTGGAATAATCCATGTGCCGGCCATGGTCAATTGGCTGCATTTTCCGGTTTATATCGCAACCGCTACTTCACATTTTATTCTGGCAGTAATGTCAACGGTTACGGTTATAGTCCATGCCATGAATGGTACCTATAACAATCCTGAAGTATTAAAAATGGTAATCTGTCTAGCAGGAGGAGTAATTCCTGGTGCACAATTGGGAGCCTATTTTTCGCATAGAGTTAAAGGAACAAATATTATTAAAGTATTGGCAATTTGTTTGGCATTGGTTGGGATTAGGATTTTGCTGAAGAACTAATTGCTCAACAAAACAATAAAAAAAACACAAGCCGAGCTTGTGTTTTTTTTATTGTTTTTGTCATTAATTAAAATATCTAACTTCTCTCTTTTCTTAATAGTGTAAAATCTATAATTCTTACTGAGAATATTATACATAATATTAATTTCCAGTACTTACAAAATGCTTCTTAATCATATAATCCGAAAGCTCTTTTAATAATTTTCCTGTTTCAGGATGTCTTCCGGGAAGAGTGAAATATTCCATTTGTTGCTCTGCATTCTTACCATAAAAAAATCTGGATGATCCATCAGGATTAAATAATCTTGTTGTGTCGGTAATCATGACTTTTCTTTGATATTTAAGAAGTTGTTCATTTACAGGTTCGATTTTTTCCCCTCCTGAAGGATCTAACTCATAATCACATGCTACTTTTTCGTAATGATCTTGTCTCCAGATCATACAACCTTTTTCCTTAAGCAAATCGCTTTTTGCTAAATACCCACCACCTATAGCTACCAGTAAAAAAACAAAGACCATTTTTACATAATTTTTTGGGGGAGGCTGAGGAGAAGTAGCGTCCCTTGGAACAGGTTTTTCTTCCGTAGAATCTACTATAATACTAGTTTCTTCAACACTAGCTTCTTCATCTTCATTTTTTCTGTCATTATTGAAAGTGGCAATATTTTCTTTCTCTTTTTCTTTCTCCCCACCATTATTGTAGTCTGGTATTTGTGGTAGATCAACCTTCTCAGATTCATCATTAAGTTCTACTTGTTTAATTCCAATCTTGCTGAATTTTTTTAGAGGTCTGGGTTGATAGTCTATTAAGATTGCAAGTAGCTCTATAACCACAGTCTTTCTTGGTGTAGCCTCGCTTTTCATAAAACCTAAAAGCGGTTTAAACTTATCAATATCAAATTTTGCAACATCGTTGAAGCTAAGGTTAGCATCAAGGCTGTCAGGCTTAAAAAATCGCGTAAAAATAACCCTATCATCAGCATTGAGCGAATCGAATAATACTGTGCACAGACTTCTTAGCCTTGCCGTTGTAGGATGTAATAAAAAATCGGAGTGCAGATCGTTTTTTATGGCTTCATAATGAGCCAATACTGCTTTTTTATACTCTTCCATAATTACTTTAAATTATTGTTTAAACAGGATTTATTAGGAATATTTAGGAATATCCGGGATTTTTCTGGAATAATTGGAATGACTTGAATATTATACTCAAGTCCTTAAAAATCAGATGTTTCTTTGTCTCAGAAATTAGTTGCTCTATAAGCGCAATAGGGCAAATGTACAAAACTACTTTCAACATTTAAGTGCTGCTGTACAGATTGTTAACAGCTATCCGGGAAGTATAATCTGCTTACGGTCTGAACAGCATCACTTCACTTCCCAAAAAAATAGAGGCATCCAAAAAATGTTGGTTAACTGCCTTAAGGCTTAACAGCATATCGGACTGCCAAGTGTCTAATTTTTAATTAAAACGGAAATGAAAAAAATAGTTTTGCTGGCAGCTTTTTCGCTGCTAGGTGGCAGCTTAGTGTCTTGTGACAACGAAACTGTAGACGAAAATGGTGCAATAACTTCATATGCTTCAGACGATGGCGATATCCCTATTCCGCCGCCGCCGCCGCCAGATCCAATTATCGTAAAACCAAAACCATAGGTTACATAAATTAAATTTTTTATTAATTTCGGGGAATGAAACTTATTTATAAGATTTATTCCCCCTTTTTTTTGCTATTCCTGTTAGCAGGTATTGTTTCGTGTAATAAACCTAAAAAAGAACTTATACTTCGTGATGCGCTAAACAAAGAAGATAGTGATTCTTTGAAGTCTTATATTAGTAAAGCAAATCAATTTCTAGAAGATAAAATTCATGACAGTGCATTCAGATATTATAATAAATCACGTGAATTGCAGAATAGGGCAAAAGACAGTTTGGGAGAAGGATTTTCTTTATTACAGATGGCCGAAATACAAAAAAAGGAAGGAGATAACTTTGGATGCGAAGAAAATGCCACACAAGCCTTGAATCTTTTGGAAAATCTACATTCGAAAGAATTTTACAGCAAAAAAGATAGTTCTGACCGTCTGAACTTAAAAAAAGATTACTTGAGTAAGGCATATAATCAATTAGGTATGTGTTACAGAAGTCTTTTAGATACTGAACGAGCTATAAAATTTTATAATAAGGCAAAAATGATGGCGAAAGATTCATTGGCCTTATGTATTATAGAAAACAATATAGCAGGTATTTATATTGAAAATCAGGATTATGAAAAGGCACATCACATCCTGAGTAATTTAATAACTTCTGATACTGTCCTGAATGATTCTAAAACAAAAGCCCGAGTATTAAACAATTTAGGGGCTGTATCAAATTTTCTTAAAAAACCGAACGCTTTGGATCTTCTGAAATCATCTTTAAGCATAAGACTGGCCAAGAATGATTTGTCCGCAATTCCATCCAGTTACATTCAGCTTGCAGAATTTTATAAAGATAAAAATAAAAATGAAGCTGTATTATATGCTCAAAAAGGATATGAGGCTGCAGAAAAAAGTAAGAACATAGATAAACGCCTAGAGGCTTTGAATATAATTTTTTCTGTAACTAATAAAATAGAACCTATGCTAAAGTATATTTCACTTAAAGATAGTATTACTTATGTTAGGGATAAAACTAAGACTAGGTATGCAAGTTTGAGATACGATTCTCAAAAAGCCGAAGCGGAAAATTTAAAACTCAAAACAGAAAAAGTCCAGGACAAGCTGAAGTCGGAAAAAGATAGAACAGACAAATTATTGCTTGGAATAGGAGGATGCTCGATCCTAATTATTTCAGGTTTTGTAATTTACATATTAAGGCAAAGACATAAAAGGGCCAAAGTTTTGGAAGTGCATAATACAGAAGCGCGAATTTCAAAAAAGATCCATGATGAGCTGGCAAATGATGTATTCAATGTCATGTCGTATGCAGAATCATCTGATACGCATTACCCTGAACAACGAAAACTTATTCAGGATCTGGATTCTATTTACCAAAAAACGCGTGATATTTCAAGAGAAAATAATACGATCGATACCGGTGAGAATTTTGGTAACGTACTCCGTGAAATGCTAACGGATTATAAGACTGCCACAATTAATTTAATGAACATAAATTTTGACAGTATTGACTGGAATCAGGTTTCTAAGCATAAAAAGATAACAGTCTACAGGGTGCTTCAGGAATTGATGGTCAATATGAAAAAGCATAGCCATGCCGATGTTGTGGTTATAAAATTTGCTATTAAAAATAAAAAAATCACAATACAATATACTGATAATGGGCAAGGGCTAAGCAAAGATGCCCTAATTTATAAAAATGGACTGCAAAATGCGGTTTCCCGCATTTCTGCCATTGACGGGTCGCTTATATTTGATACTTCAATGGGCGGGCTCAAAGTCACTTGTACTTTTCCTGCATAATTTTAAAGCTTTATGTTTAAAAAAATAATCGTAGCAGAAGATATTGACAGTATTAGCCAGGGCTTAAAAGTACTCTTAGAAAAGCTTGATGGAGTGGAAGTTGTCTATACTAAATATTGTGATGAAACGTACCTGAAAATTAAAAAGGCAGAAAATGATAATGAGCCTTTTGAGCTTTTAATTACGGATCTTTCTTTTAAGAGCAGCCATATGGATGTAAATCTTACATCGGGTGAACAGCTTATAGGACAGCTTAAAAAAGAAAATTTCGATATTGCAATAATTGTTTATTCCATTGACGAAAGAGGCTATAGCATAAGACATCTTTTAGATGATATAGGAGTTGACGGATATGTATCTAAAGGCAGAGAAAGTACACGGGATTTGCTAAAGGCCATAAAAGCTGCCTATGCCGGAGAACAGTATATTTCACCTCATTTGATTCATTTAAAAAAACCTTCCTCTGTAACGGATATTGACCAGTTTGATTTGGAAATCATCCAGCTTCTGGCTAAAGGATTAAATCAGATTGAGATTGTTGAAGACTTTAAACGCAAGGGCAAAAAAGCATCAAGCATTAGCAGTATCGAAAAACGCATTATAAAAATGAAAGCTTCGCTTAAAGCAAAAAATACTACGCATCTTATAAGTTTAGCAAAAGATATGGGGCTGCTCTAAAGACCATAAGTAAAAAAAATCTGCTTTTTATTCTAACGATTAAGGCTTCCCTTAAAATATCTTCTCTGTTGTAAAGTAGATTTGATGGAATTTTAAATTTATCAAATTATGTCAAAAGTACCAATTGGAACAACAGCGAAGACAGGAGAAACATGTCCTGAGTCTGGAATTTGGAAGGTTGTAGGAAGTCCTTCAACTACAGCCCCTATTGCTAAAGGTAATAGGATGCCGCCTTATGATGATAAAGCGGTTACATGGCAACTTATTCAGTATGCCTAAATTAAAATGGGGCTATTGCCCCATTTTTTTAATCAATATTAAAAAATAAGGATTCCCTTAAAATATCTTTTCTAATAAGAAATAGGTTTGCTGAAATCTAAACCTTATTACATTATGGAATACAAAGTTGTACCTTTTGTTGCTTCAATAGACCCTAAAAAAGGGAATACCAGTCATGTTGCCGAACAACTGCAAGAAACTATCAGAAACCATGTTAATTTAGGCTGGGAATATGTTGGGCTGGAAAGCGTAATTACATACGTGCAACCTGAGTATGGTTGCTTTGGTCTTGGTGCTAAACCGGGTTTTACTACTTCAAACCAAATGGTGGTATTTAAACGATGAGGTATCTGTTACTTGCAGCTATCCGAATTTATTGGCTGATACCCAAAAGCAAACGCCGCAGCTGCCTTTTTAAAAAATCATGCTCTCATTTTGTGTTTGAAGCGGCTGCGAATCATGGAACAGTAGCCGGACTAAAAGCATTGCATTACAGATTTAAAACTTGCAGGTATGGCGCTATTGTTTACATTAATCCATCTTCCGGTAAAGCAGAAATGATTTTAGCCAATAAGGATATTATAACCCATGATAAAATTTCGGATAGGCTATTGGTTAACTGCCAACATCACTATCACTAAAAACTTTACCGAATAATTGAATAAGACCGGCTATATGCCGGTCTTGTTTTTTTGGATTTTTTTAGAAAATAAGGATTCCCTTAAAATTAAGTTTTTCAGACACAGTAGGTTTGGATAAAATTTTAAAATAATAAAATACTATCACAAACAATGGACTTTAAAGATCACATAAAATCACTGGGAGAAAGAGTCAGCAAACTCAAAGCTCAGGTCAATACAGAAGAGGCCACAAAAAATGCATTTATCATGCCTTTTATTAAAGAACTTGGCTATGATGTTTTTAACCCGTTTGAAGTAACTCCAGAGTTAGTTGCAGATATTGGGATAAAACAGGGCGAAAAAATAGATTATGCCATTATGCAAAATGGCGAGCCTATAATACTCATTGAATGCAAGCACCATGCAGCTCCGTTAAATGTGAATAACGCTTCACAATTGTTTCGGTATTTCCACACAACCAAGGCCAAGTTCTCTATCCTGACAAACGGCATAGAATATAAATTTTATACAGATCTGGTTGAGACAAATAAAATGGATGAAAAACCCTTTTTCTCGTTTGACATTACAGACATGAAGGAGAACCAGATCGAGGAGCTGAAGAAATTCCATAAAGCATATTACGATTTTGAAAATATTGTAAATACAGCCAGCGACCTGAAATATACCAATGAACTGAAAAAACTGATTCATTCAGAATTTACCAATCCAGGTGGTGATTTTGTAAAGCATTTTGCCCGTCAGGTCTATCCAAGTGTCATAACTGCAAAGGTGTTGGAGCAATTTACTAATCTTGTAAAGACTTCTCTGAACCAGTATATAAGCGACATGATAACGGAAAGGTTAAAATCTGCGCTTACTAAAGAAAATCAGGTAATAAAAGAACAAGATGCAGCTTTAGCAACAGAACCCGAAGCTGATTCTAATCAGGCCGTTACTACTCAGGAAGAACTAGAAGGCTTTATGATTGTAAAAACCATACTCAGACAAAAAGTAGCTCTAAGTCGCATCGCTTATCGGGATGCGCTGTCCTATTTTGCCATACTGCTTGACGATAATAATCGTAAAACGCTATGCAGACTTTATTTTAATGGTAACAAGAAGTATATGGTAACGCTTGATGAGCAGCGTAAGGAAGTGCGACATGATTTGTCGTCACTGGACGATATTTTTAATTATTCCGACACGCTTCTGGAAGTATTGGCAAACTATGAAAAAGTAAAATAAAAAAGTGTAACCTAAAACAATCTTAATTATGGAAAAGTATTATGTAAATGACAAAGCACAATCTAACGGAGACCATGAAGTGCACAAAAGTGGCTGTAATTATATGCCTGGTAGTAAAACATATCTAGGAGAATATTCTTCTTGCGATGATGCGGTTAAAGAAGCCAAGAAAAAATATACTCAGGTTAATGGCTGTTATTATTGTTGTAAGGCCTGTCATACAAGTTAATTATGGGGTTGCGGTTTCGAAAAAGGGTAAATTTTGGAGGCGGATTTGGACTTAACATAAGCAGTAGAGGAGTTTCATCAAGCTTACGGACTAAATACGGTACAATCAGTAACAAACGAATCTCCGTAAACACAGGCATCAAAGGAGTAACCTATTCAAAGAGACTCCGTAAATCTAATGCGAGTGGCTGTATCGTTGTTTTTTTAATAACCTTTTTGATGGTAGTATCATGCAGGCAAATAGTATAAAGAATATTTATGCGGTCTGTAGCATATTATTGTTGCTAGCTTGCCTTCCGTTACCGATTGGATATTATACATTTTTAAGAATTATTGTATTTGTTTCGGTACTACTCATTCTTGCCTATGATAGCAATATCGATATCAAATGGAAGATAACATTGCTCATAGTCGGTTTTATTTTTAATCCGATATTCCCCATATACTTATATGAAAAAATATTTTGGATACCTGTTGATCTGTTATCCTCAGCATTTTTTTTATGGATTTTTAAACAAAAACATTACACTAAAACAATAAAAATGGAAGAAAAAATACTTGAACAAACTGAAGAAAAAGAAAGGTTTACTTATCATGCTTACGGATTTAAATCTGCACAACATGCCAAATCGATGCCTCAAGCAGTTATAAATTTTCTGGCAAGTGTATACGAAAGATTTATCGAAGAACAGAAGTTGGATGCAAAAGGTATTAAAAGCAGGATAGAGAAGTTAAAAGCAGAGGTGCTGCAAAGCAAGGCAAAAAAGAATGAAACCCAAGCCGAAATTACTACCTACGAAAGTCTTAAGCTCGAAAAGAGCAAGCAGATTGAGGATTTGGAGTTAGAAAGGATAGATATTAAAAATGGCGATGGAGAAACAGGTGACACCATTCCTTTTGTAATTGGAACTTTTATAACAATACTGCTTACGTTTTATTTGTTTACATTCTATTCTTCTTCGGGTTATGCTGCGCTTTATGGAGTTAAAGAAGGCAAGATCAGTTGGATTTCCAATCCGTTTGCAGAAATAAGTGGGGGTTCTATAGCGATTGTAATTTTATTTCCGGTAATATTTTTAGGATTAGGTTTTTTGATTCATGATGCACTGGAAAAAAATAAAAAGTTAGTGGCCCAACATAAGCCTAAAAAATTCCTGACTATTGGTCTGTTATTATTTATAACACTCATTGCCGATGCTTTTATTGGATATAAAATTTCGCAGGGTGTGCATAATAACGAGTTTAATGCAGGCCTGACCGAAGAACAATGGCATTTCAATATGATATTTTCAGATATAAATTTCTATATCGTTTTACTGCTTGGTTTTGTGGTCTATGTCATTTGGGGCTTTCTACTGAATTTTGTATTAAGTCATCCTTTTGTAAAAACAGAAAATGAAAAAATTAAAATTCTGCTGGAAAACATAGACAAAAAGATTGAAGAAAGACGGGCAGAACTAACTGAAATTATAGCTAAGATTAATAGCCGTTCCAATTTACTGATGACCTTGGATGATGAGATTTCGGGCAAGCAGAATGATATCATCGGATATGAAAATGGCGTAATCCCAGTTAATATTCCTTCTTTAAGAGCTGCCGTTGGTGAATTTATGGGTGGATGGGGTGCCTATACACATGGCTTTTTTGGTCCAAAAGCTAACGATATGCTAAAGGAGACAGAGCAAATTAAGGAAGACTGGCTGGAAAATAAAATTCTAAACATTAAGACCGAGTATAGCAGTGGAAAATTCTAAGAAAAAAAAGAAAAAAGATAGGAAGCCTTTATTTATACTGTTTGCTTTCTTCGCTGTTTTTGTATTGTTTATTTATCTTTCTTCATTGTCCAGCAAAGTCGAGGACGCTCAAGGGGAATTGGCTGCAGCATATGGAAAATATGACATAAAACAAGTGTGGGAAAAGTACAAATCTAAGTTGCATGATAATAAAGATTTTTTACTTGCCATACGTACAAAGCTTAGCACTTTACCGCTTACAGATGCGGAAATTAAGGAGTGTGTAAGTTGGCTTCCTCCAGCACCAGAAAGCCTGAATATTGTTGTAGTTCCGGATTTGTCCAAGAGGATAGTTGATGATGTAAACAATCCAAAACAAATAGATAGTGATAAAGCCATTCTTGCAAATATATGGGATACATTTTATGAAAAAACTAAGTCGAAAATAGATTCAAAAGACAGGCTAATAATCGATGTTACTGATGATGGACAAGCTAAAGGCGAATTTCGAAATTTTGCAGATAGCCTTATATTTGATTTGTCAAAATCTCATAAAGGGAGAATAAATAAGTTTTATCTTGACAAAAAAGCCAATGCATTTCAAACATATACAGATAGCTTGTATAATCTTGCAAAAAATACTCCTTTAGGAGCTAATTATTGGGATTATTTCGAGACTAGTCTGTCAAGACATATTCAAAAGCCAAATATTTTTAATAGATATAAAAATATTCTAATTATTATTTCAGATGGCTATCTTGAAGCGCAAACCAAAGAAAAGACAGGAAGAGCAAATTATACTGGAACTTATGCTGAGAGAAAGGCGAAATGCGAATCTGAAGATAGAAATTACAAAAACTATAAAAAGCATATAGCTCCTATAGATGATTGTTCCATTCATTTTCCAGATTTAGAAGTATTAGTTGTCGAAGTTAGTACTAGAAAGAAGGGTAGCAAAGTTGAAAAAGAAGATCCCGGTACTCCTTGTGATTATTCTATTTTAAAAAATCAATGGAAGAACTGGTTTGCTTTACTGGAAATAAAAAACAGTGATACAGATTTTTTTATTCGTCGATCACAGGATAACCAGTCAACTAAAGAAACAATCAAAAAATTTATCTCTTCATCATAGTTTTCAAGTTGAGACTTAATCTATTTAAGAATGAAACATATTCTGGATTATTTTTCTTTACTATTGCTCTTTGTCTCTTTAGGTTGCGACGATTCGAAGCAGGAAAAACCTTTGGATGATCGAAAGGTATATGTTTGTGAAAGTGCAATGTCATTTAGATACCACCTGAATCCGGAATGCCCGGGTCTAAAACAATGCATACATGATGTTTCCGAAATATCGGAATCATCTGCAAAAAGACAAGGGCGAATGTTTTGTGGACGAGAAACGGATTACAGTGCTTATGAATAATTTTTTTTCATAAATTTAAATATCTAAAACCTACCACAATGAGAACAACACTACTCACATTATTTCTCTGCGTTACCTGTTTAACTGCAAAAGGACAAACTGCCAAAGAACTTATTGGAAAATGGCAACTCGTACGTTATACACATAACGGACAGGAAAAAGATATTAAGGATTTCTTTAAGACAGACCAGGTATATCAGGTGTTTTATGAAAATGGCAAATTTGAAAGCCTTATTGGCGATGAAGTGCATAAAGGAAAATGGAAAATGTCAAAAGACAACCAATACCTGACACTTACCTCAACCCTGATTCCGATAAAACTTCATATCGATCTTTTTAAGGATGGAAAACGTATTACGTCTTATGAATCAATATGGACGTTTGAACACAAAAAAATAAATGATTAATAGTTCTTCATACGCATAAAGGAAATCAGAAATAATTTTAACCCCGATACATCTATCGGGGTTTTTGTTGTTACTGCTTAAAAAAATCAAATACTATATTTCATCTTTCCACCATTTGCCTTCGTCTGGGAAGCCATATTTTTTGGTGTCAATTTTCCAGCTATTATTGTCTTTTTTCAGTACAAATTGTTCCTTTTTGGCTATCCCATGTTCAAAATAGGTTTCTACTACAGCACGATTTTCCGATTTCATTATAAGGCTGATTTTTGTGTCGGGATAGCTTAAATATTCGTAAGCGGTTGGTTTTCCAAAGGAACGCGAATCGTTATAGGTTTTTATACTGATTGGCGCAATTATTTCTTTGCAACGTTGGGCATATTCGTCCCATAAATCTTCTTCATCGGGATGTGTTTGATTGGGAGAAGCTCTTTTCTTTTCCAAAACCTGATAGCGATCATATATTTCCTGTTCCAATGCATCGATCAGCAACAGTTTGCCAATCAAAAAATCAAGTATTTCATGACCTAAATCCTGGAATTTTTCGGGTGTCTGGCTTAGATCAATGTTCAGTTTTTCTATCATGTCTTTTTTAAGTGGATGTTCTGTAAATTTCCAGTTATTAATTTTAAGTTAGTCTAATCTAAAAAGCATAATATAAAATAACAACAACAAAGCCAGAGCAAACGGTATTACGATTAGGTATTTTCCTTTTTGTGCTACTTCCTCTTTTTCTACCAATGACATGGCTTCATACTCTTGCAATGTTTGTTCAAAAAAGTTTTTTCTGTTCATCATTCCAAAAATCAACAGATAAAACAAGCCAATTGACAGAAGCCCTACTGTTTTACCTATAAATTTTGAACCCAATAGAGTCATGGTTTCAAATGAAGTATCTGAAAGACTATCGGCTATAAAATCTAAATTCCATAAAGAGTAATCAATAATGAATATCAGGACTGTTCCTGCAAGTATCATGGAAGTTCCTTTTTTAGCAAGTTTAATTTCTTTTCCTCTGCCTTCAAGGTCAAACATATTGTACCAGAGTATTTTTTTTAAATAAATCATAAATCATAAATCATAAATCATAAATCATATTTCTTAATTATCTGACTCCCACCCAATTTCTGTCCAGATCACTATAAGGATAAATGTTTATCATTTTCAACATGTTTACAAAACCTTTGTGTCCAAACATTTCTACTGTAGCCAATTCTTCTTCAAAAATTTCAATGCATAACAATAAATGATGCTTTTGCTTTCCGATTTTGAACTCTTTGTAAAGATCAAAAATGATGTATTTGTTTTTACCATCATTGTCTTTTAACTGGCATATTTCTAAAGGATTAAATTCCTTTTTAGAGGCCACGCCGGCAATCTGCGTAAAAGTGTCACAAATGCGTCTTTCAATTTGATTGAATTCTGTGGGTGGTTCCTGCTCCGGATTATTATAAGTTTGCTTCGTAAAAGCGATTAATTCATACGTGCCTTTTTTATTTTTAGGACCATTTCCATCAGGGGTGATTAACTGCATGGTTGTAAGTCCTGTACCGGATATATGATTTGGGAAATAATACATGTCAACAGCCCCGACAGTCATGTCAGCAATAGTTCCAAATGGAATTATTGAATGCCCGACAGTCTCAGCCGAAACCCCTAAAACAGATTCTATTGATTTTAGCTTCAGATTATGATATTCTGCGAATTGCTCATTTGTGAAATTTTGGTCGTCTTTCATTTTTTGTTTCAACATTTTATTTAAAAAACTCATATCCTTCCGTATTAATTAACCTACCACTGTATCGTCAATAATTTCCCATTTTTTCAGGTCTAATATGATTTCTGTAGAACCAAATCTTAGTCTGCCAATAATTAATTCCCAGATACAATCTTCATCATCATTTTCGGGCAACGTGATTTTATGTATACTGACAGGCATTTTATAGTTAACCAACGTTTTAATATCTTCTGCATGGAATTCTTCCAGTTTTGTCCGTGCAAAAGTTTTGTAATCATCTAAATGAACATTTAATAATTCCAATAAAAAGTCAATTTGCGCTGCTTTTAACTTTGTAATTTTAACGGTATTTTCATTTCCGCCGTGAATTCTTAATTCTTTATTGATAGGAGACAAAAGTTTCTTTAGTTCTTCCCTTTTTAAATCTGCCATGACTTTTATTGGTTAATGAGTATAATAGCATTAGAATTTTTTACAATTCCAGTTTGAAAGATTCTCCTTCTACAAATTTTCCTTTAGATTGGGTTATTTTGATTTTCTGCTCTGCTGTATAGCCTAATGTTTCACCACTTTTAAAGGTAACATTGCTGTTGATAACATAAGCACAAATCTGACTTAAAAAGGTGTGCAATTCTCTTAAGCCAAGAGGAGCATTTACAAACTCCATTTCCAGTTTGTCAAAAGCGGTCAATCCGTAAGAATAGGCACTATTTGTCTGTTCTCCTCTGCGAATACCGATATAAATCCACAAATCGAGAGGAATTTGATTTGATTTTAATGCTTCTGCACTATCAAGATATTGTGCTTTTGGGATAAGCAAAGATTGAGTGCCCTGGTATATTCCAATACAATTGCTTGTTGCAAGAATAGCAGTTAGTACTTTTGTCAAAATTCCAAAGCGTTCTTTGGCGGTAGTGTTACTTGATAATATGGTTACCAGTCCGTGTACATTGTGATTCTCCAAATCTTTTACCGCAGTTGGCCAGTTATAGGCATACTGTGCAGCTCCTTGAATGTCGCCCATTGGAATTTGCGCTGCTACTGTTGCCAAAACAACTGTTTCACCCTGAACAGAAAAACTCGCTGCTTCTGTAGATTTATCGATATCCGTTACGTCAATTCCCCAATCAGATTGGAGGTAGGCTATTACTTTGTCGATATCAAATCTTTCTCCATTGTTAAACATTGGCATTGCCAGTAACAGGTTGCTTTTAGCAGTTTCTTCCTTTTTTTCTTTTTTTGTAAAAAATCCCATTTTATAGTATGTTTTAATAGTTTATCTCTTTGTTTTTTTTTTTTGGGGTTACATCTTAAAAAAGAAATATACAACCGCCACCCATTCTTTCTTTATTCCTTTGGCATAACCAATAGTGCTGCGGCTGGCATTCTCAACCGTTCCGTCATCTTTGATATAGCCCAGAGTGGAACGGCTGCTGTTTTCTACGGTTCCGTCGCTCTTTACATAACCAACTGTAGATCGGTTTTTGTTTTCAATAGTACCATCACTCTTAATGTAACCAATGGTGCTCCGGCTACTGTTTTCAATAGTTCCATCGCTTCTGATATAACCAACTGTTGAGCGGCTGCTGTTTTCAATAGTTCCATCACTTTTAATGTAACCAATGGTGCTTCGGCTACCGGATTCGATAGTTTGTGCTTTTGTAACTGTAAAGCTTACTAAAGCCATAATAAGGAGGAGTGCTGTTTTATTCATTTTTTTAAAATAATGTTATAATTATGAATATTTTTTTATTTTTGGTCAGTTGTTATTCATTTTCTGAAAAATCTTCGGATGATTCAAATATAGAAGAAAGAAATGTCAAAATATAATTAAATTAAGCAACGTTGCGTTTTGGGTTATTAACGTTGAGTAGTTTGTGTTAATCGTTTTAATAAGATTTTCTTGCACTGATATTTTTTAGCGGTTTTGATGACTAACATTTGAAATTCATTATATTTACGAAAACTAGAATTATATGATACGAGCTGTCGTTATTGATGATATTGAGCGCATTAGAAAAGAAAATATTGCGATTATAAAATCAAATTGTCCGAATATCTCAATAATCGGACAGGCAGATTCAGTAGAGTCAGGTGTGAAATTAATAAAACTCACTTCACCCGATCTTGTTTTTCTTGATGTTGAGATGAGCGACGGAACGGGTTTTGATCTGCTCCAGAAACTAAAACCAATTCAATTTAAGGTTATTTTTATTACAGGCTATGAGGATTTTGCAATCCGTGCTTTCCGTTTTTCTGCTATTGATTACCTGCTCAAGCCGCTTGATGCTACAGAACTGGTCGATGCTGTAAAAAAAGCGCAGGAATCGTTCAATAAAGAGATTTTCGATACAAAACTCAATAATCTGTTTTCCAATATCGAACGCCCAAAGAATCTTCAAAAACTGATACTCAAAACTGCCGATAAAATCTATTCGGTCAATATTCAGGATATTGTAAGCTGCGAAGCCGATAAAAACTACACTACCTTTAATTTTATTAATGCTCCAAAACTTATTGTTTCTACGAATCTCAAAGAATATGAAACAATGTTGGTGCCTTATAATTTTTTCCGTACTCACAAGTCACACCTTGTCAATATGGCCTATTTCGACCATTTTATTAAATCGGATGGGGGTAACACAATCGTAATGCAAAACAAGCTTACGATACCTTTATCAGTACGTAAAAAAGAAGAATTTCTTTTGCTGCTCGAAAATATGTAAGTTTCTTACGTTTAAAACATTTCTTCTTTCATTCCAAACGATAGTCCTGTAAAAAGCTACGCAGGTTCATCGGCCAGAATTTTCATTTCTTTTTGATTTAGTATTGCAATGCGGTTCAGGAACATAAAGTTTTCTGAAACTGCCAAACTTAACTTTATTACAACCTAAATCAATTTAAATGAAAACAACAGTACGCATTTTAGGAGTCTTTATCATTTTGCTTGTTTTATTTGCAAGCGCTGCATCCATCTGGAGAGCTGAGCGCGATAAGACTGAACTTCGTGAAAGTCAGGCGGCAATTGCTGAGGCACAGCAATCCCTTGCTTTATTGAAAGAAGAAGCCAAGAACATGACAGGCGAATCGAAAGTACAAATCGAAAGCCAGATAGCAGAAGCAGAATCGGATATTAAAAAACTTCCGGCCGAATCTACCTTTACAATTGTACAAGTATTGTTCGGGTCTTCTATGTTGTTGTCAATCGTTTTCGGAGTATTCCTTTTTCGTCCGAATTTGAAATCGTCAAAGACTTTGCTGGTGGCATCTATTCTACTTTTACTGGCTACTTATTTTATTTCGCCTGACATTGATGGAGGGAAATATTCAGGATTTTCAAGAAGAACATTGGCACTAATAACAGGAATCCCACTTATTGTTGTAGCATTATTTGCTTTCTGGATTGCGAAGAAAAAGAATGCCGAAAGCCTGCGTAGTGGACGCTAAACGAAATCAATAACTAACTGTTTAAATATTTTTATAATTATGAAATTAAGAAATGTAATGTTTGGGCTGGTCATTGCGCTAGCGGTATCCTGCGGATCAAAAGAAACTAAAGAAAACGATACGGTTGCTACAGACAGCACCGCTACAGAAGCTGTGGAGACAAAAGCCCCGGCATCAGTCAAAGAAACTTTGACAAAAGTTTGGGTGGTAGATGACATTAATTACAACGTGGGTCTTAATGCAGCAAAGGATAAAGAGGCATATAAAGCACAGCTTGAAAAAGTACTGGCTGATATGAAAGGAAAGAGTGAATTGAATCTTGGTGCTGATGGAAAAGTTACCGTTGAAATGATGGACCATACCAATACAATCAAAAATTATTCGGGAACCTGGTCGCTTACCGATGAGGACAAAACCCTAAACGTAATGCCTGAAGGCGCATTGGATCCGTTTCAATGGACTATTTGGGAAATTAGTCCGGAAAGCTTGTCGTTATTGATAAATAATACGACGATGAAATTCGTTCCTAAAAAATAAATCAACAACATCTTACTTAATTCATTGGTGAACCACAGCCGAAAGGTTGTGGTTTTTTTGAGATTATTTAAGCTTAATATAAAACATCTGAAAATGAAAAAAATTCTATTTGTTCTGTTTTTGGCTATGAGCGCTACCAGTTATGCGCAACTTTCTGCCTATATCAACGGGAAGGCAATCAAAGAAGGAGCAAGTGTCTCCAAAAAAGATCTTGCATCGCTGCAGGTTGGTTTTAAGAATCAGAAAAAAGTCACCATTATTTCCGGAATAAGCGCACTCTATGTTCAGCTTCTTGACGCAAATAAAAAAGATATCCAGTCTTTTTTCCTTCAAAAAGACGGCTATGTTGCCATCGAAGATTTTTTTAAAAGTAACACACCAACAACAAAGTATAAAGTATTTGGTGAAGGAGGTTTTCTTAGCAATGGCAATACGCTTGATTGGATATTGTCAGCAGCCATTGGGCAAGAAGCTCAGAAAACCATACAGGTAAAAATCGGCTTGTATGTTGCTGAAGAAACAGGTTACAGACAGTACGGGCAAAGTGTAAGATTGTTAGAGCCTATGACATTCAACGTGCCGATTTGGGACGCAAAAAATGTGACTATGCCATTCCTCGACCTTACTATCGATAAGACCAATATAGCAGGGGATATGGACACCAAGCAAAACGGGATGTTAGGCAGAAAAGAGACTGAGATTGGATATAGGCTCATTGAAAAAGACAAAATATGGTATACTGCTTTTGCTCTTGATAGTGATAAATATCCGGGGCTGAACGCCAAAGAAGTTGCAGACGATTTTATCCATGCAGGAACGTTCTATGCTAATTATAACCAGATGAATGATAAAAAACCATTTAAGGATTATGATATCCAGAAATATACATTGCCTTGGGACCATATCAACGATTTGCTGGATTCGAAAAACAGGCTGTCTAAACTTTCCTACCGTGTCAACAAAGAAGCCAAGAATAGTAACCTGATGAATTTGTTTGAAACAGTTACTATCAATGGCATGAAAGGCTATGCATTTAAAAGCAGTACGGATGAACGTGAGCATATTAATGCGACCAAATGGACTCCAAAAGGAAACTTTGTTATTTACATCCTGGAACATCCAACGAATCCAAAACTGACCCTTATCATTTCAAGCTCTGTAAAAAATAACGGAAATACTCTGGAAGAAACTGATGCGCTTCTCCAGACTTTTATCAATAGCATCAAAAAATAATAAATAGTATAAGGTTGTTTAAAACCGCAGTTAATAACTGCGGTTTTTTTTATTTAAGTAAAACAACTAATGTAGTTTTGTTACTATCCTTTTGTAGTAATCAGTTTTCAAAACCTGATTCTTCTCACAAATTTTCTACTGCTGGGTTTTTATTTCAGGTGATTTCCAAAAATAAGCAGGATCATGAGCGATAACATTATTTTTTAGATACTTATTGCTGTCTTTGTCAAAACCGGTTGGGATGAGCGAAATATATTGTAAGTCAGCATCGGCTTGTCTGTATCGGCTTTCCGTATTGAACTGGCTTTTGTTAGTGCATTGAATCCAATATAGGTTTTTGGCCATATAATTATCAAGATACCAGATTTTGGTGACTTTCGTTTCTGAATTTAACTTCATGGACTGATTGTTTCTTAATCGTTCCCTAACTTCTTCAATACTCAGCAGATTATTGTTTTCGTCCATGACATAAGCCCCGTGAGAAGCATCCATCCAAAGCCATTTTTTTAACGTTTCAGAATATACACTATTAATGACATGGCAGTCGGTATCCGTGTCGTCTTTTGGCATACAGGTTACGTAGCGTGATTTAAAACCCATTGCGAGATACATTTCATTTAATGTCATAGCCTTGTGTCGACAATTGATTCCTTTGCCTGTTGCCTTATGGTAGTTGTAAAAATCAATGGCATCAAATTCACATAGTGCCCAATTGGTACCGTCATATTTAATACTGTTGGTAACAAACAACATGATATTGATTATTTTTGAAACTTCATCACCTGTTCCGGCTATGGAATCCAACTTGAAATATCGTTTCACTTCTGTTAGATTGCGGTCATTTGCTGCCTGATAATTAAAGGCAGGTAAAGAGTTTTTATTTTCTGATATGTAATTCCCGGATTGCTGTAACAGGAATAACTTGTCGTATTGTTTTAATTGGCTAAATGCCTTTATGAACTTTTTCTCTTTACGAATATTTGCTAAATCGGCATCATTTAGGGCATTCTGATAATCTTTATAACCCCAGGCTATTGCTTTTTCAAAATTGGTAATTGCCTGCTTTTTTTCATTTAACAACGATTGTAAACAAGCTAAATTATAGTAAATATTGGCATATACATCTTTAATAGTAGGTTGGAATTCCTGCTTTTCTTTTTCAGTTAATTTTAAATTGTCTAATGAAGTAGCAACTGTGTTCAAAACTGTAGCTGCCTGTTGGTATTCCTTTGCGGGATAATGTTTGTTATACTCGACTTGTGCTTTTTGCAAGTCCGAAAGAAATTTGTTCCATGTTGGTGAGCTGGATTGTGCAAATGAGCTGAATGCAAAAAATGCTGCCAAAAATAAGGTAGTCAAAAGTTTCATAGGTCGTTCTGTTTTTTGATGATTGATTTTAAAAAATATGATTTTTTAAAACTCTTTTGCATTAAGACGAGGCTCTTTTTGAAATGTAACAGAACATTGAGAAAAAATAAAAAAGGGTGTAGGTTTTTAAGGTGTGGGTTTTTTAAGAGGTTCAGCTTAAATAAAAGCCCAACCGAAGAGTTCAGCCTGTTTTTTTAGGATTCATTATTGTTTTTACTCTTGTAATGCAACTGTGTTAATCCTGTATCAAACGTTTTTGCCTTCACGAATTCAAGTATTTGTTCAGGTCTTCCATCCTTGAAAAGTCTCGTTCCGGTGCCTAATAAAACCGGGATAACTGAAATTTTGAATTCATCTATTAAAGTATGCTTCATTAGCTCATTTATTATTTCAGCACCACCGTCGCAATATATATTCTTTCCCTGTTCGGATTTCAATTGTTTAACTAAGTCGGTAATACTTCCCGTATAGAAAATAGTTCTGCCTAGCTGAGGACGTTCCGTTCTTGTAATGACATACACATCTCTTTGTCCGTTATCGTAATGGGATGGGCCGATTTCTTTTAATACATAATCATAGGTTTTTCTGCCAATAATTATTGTGTCAATTGTTGATACAAATTCCGAATAGCCATAATCCTCCCCCTCTTTTTCTACGAGTTTCAGAAAGCTGAGGTCATCATTAGGTTTTGCAATGTAACCATCTAAACTCATTGCAATGAAAAGTGATATTTTTCGCATCTGTTATACATTTAATGTTTTAGCAAATTTATTTTTAGACAAACAATAATGCTTTGTAAAAATGCGACAAATTACAGATGTGATGGCCAAAGTCCGGTATTCCGTCTAATTTCATTACTAAGATGCGAATGATCATAATAACCGCATTCAAAGGCTATATCTAATAAACTCCGGTCTTGTTTGGAATTTTTAATCACACGCAGTGCATTCTGAAATCGAATAATATTGGAATATTCTTTTGGAGTTAGTCCGATGTATTTTTTAAAATTCCTTTCAAGCTGCCTTACGGTTGTAAAGTTCTTTTTTGATAGTTCGGAAATACTTATTTGCCCATTTGTCAGATGTATGTCATTAATAACGGGTTGTAATTGGATGTGCTGACTTTTTACTCTTTCAGAATAGAAATGGTCAAAGTAGCGGAATGGGTTGTCAACTATTTTATCAATATCAAAAGAGTTGTGTTTTTCAAATTCAACAGTATCATTAGTCAGCTCATTTTGGTCAGCATAATTATAGAAATTAGCAAAAGTTGCAGGTTTCAGGCAAACACCTAACAAATGAGTGTTAATGTTAATAAAGCTATCTTTGAAAGAATTCATTGCACCAACTATATAGGTTTTTCCAAACTCCATAGAAACTAAACCGTTATCCGTCAAACAAGTATCTCCCAAATTTATTAGAATGCCGGCACAGCCATCAGGGAAAACCCTTTCTCTTTGAGGCTCGGCTTCGTTTCCTTTTAATTCCCAGTAAAAATGAATAAAAGGATTTAAATCTTTATAAGGTTTTATTATTTTATACTCCATTGGTTTTGGTATTGTTCGATACAGTGCTAACAAGTTATATGCCCAAACACGATATGTCTTCACTGTTGTAGAAGTGTATTTGCCGCATCATCAATAACCGTTTTTACAATACTACACAAAAAAAACTTTTGGATTGATTATTTTAACACAGTAAAAGTACTCCGTTTGAAATAACAACATTTGGATTTTCTTGTTTTTAAACACGTCCTGAAAGAACGAATATCCCGTAATGGTTTACAGTAATCCGCTTATAGTTAGCACTTGTTCATTGTTCTGGATTTTTTCTTGCTTTTGAACTATCATTGTAACGTATTTGTGATTTCGATTTACAATCTGACCGATATCGACATTACGCCAATACTTTGTGCAGGCTGTTTAAAAGATGTTCAATGAAAATGTGAAATAGTAAACTTGTATATAATATTTTCTGTGAGTTTCTTTGGAACCTACAAAATGCTTTATATGTTTGCCGTCGAAAATTTATTAACCCGCAATAACAAATATGAAAAGAATAATTACAATTTTATTAGTATCACTAAGCCTACAGTTGTCAGCGCAATGTGTTCAAAAGGCCGGCGCAGGATCCTCCTGTACTTTTGTGATCAAAGCAGATGGAACGCTTTGGGCTTGGGGTAGAAATAACTACGGCCAATTGGGAATTGGTAATACTGTCAATACTCCGGCAAAAACTCAGGTTGGTACTGCCACAAACTGGCAAAGTATAGAAGGCGGGCAATTCCATACAGTAGCCATAAAAGCAGATGGAACGCTCTGGACGTGGGGCCTTAATGACAACGGCCAGTTAGGGCTTGGCAATACCACTAACAGAACCACCCCAACTCAGGTATCCTCAAGTAATATCTGGTCTAGCGTAGCTGCAGGCTATGATCATACAGTGGCAATTACGAATGATGGAACCATGTATGCCTGGGGTCTCAACGATCATGGCCAGTTAGGTGACGGTAGCCGTAGCAACAGGTCCACTCCCAGACTTATTGGAACGGGTTGGAAGAGTGTTTCTGCAGGAAACAATATCACAATCGCTGTAAAAACTGATGGTACGCTTTGGGGTTGGGGCGAAGGCTTTCTGGTTGGTGATGGAACGGACGCCGACAAAACTTCACCTGTTCAGCTTGGAACAGCCACCAACTGGAAGAGTGTAAGCCGTGGTGTAAACCATGCCTTAGCCGTAAAAACGGATGGGACACTTTGGGCATGGGGAACGAACGGGCGTGGCCAATTAGGCATCGGTACTACTGCTGCTGGAAACTATACACCTACGCAAGTTGGAACTGACACTAACTGGGAAAGTGCTAAGGCAGGTTTTTTCTTCAGTATTGGCAAGAAAACTGACGGTACGATGTGGTCATGGGGAGAGGGTACATTCAACCAACTGGGCCAAGGGGCAAGCACTGCGAATGTTTTGGTTCCTACTCAAATTGGTACTCAAAATGACTGGCATACCATTTCAGTAGGTACAAGCTCACTATTTGGTGCAGCTATAAAAAATGATGGTTCATTCTGGACTTGGGGCTATAACAATTACTCGCAATTGGGTGACGGGCTTACGGCGCGACTGCTGGTGCCGACATTGATTGCCTGTCCGGGAAGTACGATCGTAACTGAAACGGCCTGTGACAGCTATACATGGGCAGCTACTGGAATAACTTATACTACAAGCGGAATCTATATCGATTCGGTTACCAGTAATGAATTGCATTTGACTATCAACAACAGTACGACATCAAGTGTTACCGAAACGGCTTGCGACAGTTACACCTGGGCTGCAAACGGAACGACTTACACAACGAGCGGAACCTACACCCATGTTACGACCAACGCTTCCGGATGTACAAATACCGCAACGCTGAACCTGACCATCAATAACAGCACGACATCAAGCATTACCGAAACGGCCTGCGATAGTTATACCTGGGTGGCAAACGGAACGACGTATACAACGAGCGGAACCTACACCCATGTTACAACTAATGCTTCCGGATGTACCAACACGGCAATATTAAATTTAACCATAAACAATTCGGAATCTCCGGTTGGTGAATCGTCCCAGACAATAACCGTTGACGTTTCCGGTGATGCAACAATCTCTGATATTGTTATCAGTCCGTCAACTGTTGTCTGGTATGCCTCTGAATCAGATGCAATATCACATACTAATCCGCTGAACAGCACTACAACTTTGGTGAACGGTGCTACTTATTATGCAGTCTATACGACAAGTCAAGGCTGTAGCAGCGCTCCATATCCGGTAACGGTTTCGGTTGCCTTGGGTACGAATTCTTTTAATGATACGAAACTTAGTTTTTATCCAAATCCAACTTCGGACGTGCTGTACATTAAATATAGCCATACAATTAATACTATAAGTGTAAATAATGTATTGGGCCAGGAGGTATATGCCAAATCGATAAACGCGAATGACGGAGTAGTGGAATTTTCGAATTTACCGTCAGGGAATTACTTTGTTAAGGTAACTAGTGGTGATTCCGCGAAAATCATTAAAATTATAAAAAGATAAATAAACAATTGCTTAATGACTAAATCCCAAATTCTGATAAGAGTTTGGTTTTTATGACACGGTTAGTAAGTAAAAGCAGGTAATCGTTTTTTATTGATTTCGCTAAATCAATGCCAGGAGCGTTCAAAAAAATGATAATAAGATGGATGACTATCGGGTAGTTTATATCAAATTAAAGAATAGTGGATTTTAGCCACGGATTAGAATGATTAGATAGATTTAAAAGAATCCATAACTCGCGGCAATAATTTATCGTTGTACCTATGTTGTATCAAAGAAAAAGCCTCACTAAGATTTCCTGGTGAGGCTTGATTTTTCTTGGTGGGCTGTCAGGGATCGCAATCGAACACTTAATAGCTTTGTTAACTTTTTTCGAAAATATAAAATGAAGTGTTTCATAACGGTTTCCTGCTTGGAAATGTTGCGGAAGTTTAATACATAAGTTCAGTAGAATTACTGTCGTTGAACCTTAAATAATTATTCATTGAAGCACTTTCATCTGTCATATTACCAAACCGAAGTTTGACGGCAGTTATTTTTTTATTTCTTTAACCATTTCCATTATCGTTTTGTTATTAAGTTTCATATAAATTGGACTTGAATTGTCTATGTTTTTTCGAATATGAAGTAATTCGTTATACAGAGTTCCAAGAAAGTAATATATCTCAGGCACTACAATATCTGAATTATCTCTTGCAAAATCTAATTTTGCTACAGTCGTATGTGTGTTTATATAATCTGACTGTAATCCTGCTGGAAGTTGATTATATATATCTCTTTCAATCAAAATTCTAGCTGCGATACAAACAGAAATTGGATCATAGTTTTTTCTTCCACTAGTGTAATTGTCAAAATATTCAAATACTTTCTTCTTAAAGTTTTCTGATTTATAAAGAATCGTATTTGGATTTCCTAATTTCTGAACCGCAAACTCAGACTTTACATCAACCTCAATATCTATATCATTCGGATTAAAATGAAGATAGTAACTACTAATATTATCTTCATATGTTTTTGTCAATGTGTTGTTTCTTGAAATAACAAAATTTTCAACACTTCTATCAACATTTCCTTTCCAGTCCATTAAATAATGAACTTTCTGCTTAGAAAAGAAATAATTTTTAAAATAATATGGATTTAGATGAGTTAAGATTATCGGAAAAAATGGAACTTTCTTTTTTCTATTTTGAAAGAACTCAATGAATTTTGTTATATAAAATTGGACGGCTATTAAGTTGGCATCATCTAAATAATCAAAAACTTCATCAATTATTAAGATTGTTGGTTTTCCTTTAAAATTTGATTGGGCTTTGAGAAGACATCCAATAAAAGAAATTACGTCTCTTTCACCATTAGAAATGTCAGAAGCTTTTGGGAATTCAATCCCGAAATTTTTTTGGACAAGAACACTCTTCTTTTTTACTTTTTTGTAGATGTTAATTTCTTTAGGTGTTATACCCTTCCAAGTCGATTTAAATGAGTTAAAGAGGCTCAATATTCTTTCCTTTTGTAAGCAATAGTATTTATAATCAAATAATTTTTTAAAATCATCTTTATTTGATTTATAAAGATCAATCATTTGAATTGCTATTAAAATAATCTCAGCTTTACTTTTGCTAATAATTTTTTCTATAGTTTCTACAACGGTGTTGAAATTTTCATTATCAAGTATTTTAAGATGATTCGTGTTTAACTCCTCTAATATTTGTTCTTTAGTTCCTGTTAATGATTTGACTATTACCTTATATTCTTCAACTGCTTTAGTGTTATTTTTTAATTCAAATTTTTCGAGAATATTTAGTTTGGCAAGTCTAACAAGTATATATTCATTTCCAAGAAGTTCAGAAATATCAACCCAGATTTGTCTATTGTCATCAATTGCAGTTCTATATTTAGTTACTTGATAGTTCAACTCAAACTTTTCAGGTATATTTTCCAAAATGTATATACTTTCTATTTCAATAGTCGGACTTGTAATTGGCTTACCTGAAATGTTTCTGTAATTAGCTTCAGGTTTGAGTAAACTTCTGATTACTTCTATATCAAATACTTTTGAAATCTCATTCTTGTCTTTATTTCCGGTAAGTTTTGTTTGAGTGTTGTCATCATTTGTAATAGTAACTTCTAACGATGATTCTTTTGTTGAGTCCTCATGATGAAGATGTTTCTCATCAATTTTTAAGCGATCTCTATTCAATGATTTAAAAGCAATTGCCAATGAACTTTTTCCAAAACCATTTGGAGCAACAAAAAAGTTTGGCATAAACGGATTCAAAGTAAATTTAAAAGTTCCTTTTTCTATTCCTTTTACGTGTTCGATAATTATCTGGTCAATGCTCTTCATTTTTTAATACTAATTTTTTCGTTTTGCACTTCAGAATAATTAACGTCTATTTTATGTATATCCGCTACTCTATAGCACAGATGTATCTTATTATAGTGGTATATACGCTACGTAATTAAGCTCAAGTTTATACAATACTACATAAAAATAGAATACTACAATTGATGTTTTTTAATTAATTGAGATTTATTTTAATATAATGAAAAATCAGGAGAAGTAATTTGTGAAGGATTTTAGCAAAAAACAAAGCCATTGGATTCCAATGGCTTTGTTTGTCTTTCTTGGTGGGCGATGAGGGATTCGAACCCCCGACCCTCTGGGTGTAAACCAGATGCTCTGAACCAACTGAGCTAATCGCCCTGATTACCTCACATCATTTTGATTATTGTAATGGTGTTCGGTGAACTTGTTTGCGAGTGCAAATATAGACTGTTTTTTTATATCTGCAAACAATATTCGTAAAAATTATAAAATTTCTGCCACTACAAATGTGCTTCCTCCAATGTAGATAAAATCCGTTTCAGAAGCATTTTCTAAAGCGTTTTTGTAAGCTTCTGCAACAGAGGAGTATACTTTTCCGTTAAGTCCAAAAGTTGCTGCTTTTTCTTGTAATGCTGTTGCGTCTAGTCCGCGGGGAATATTTGGCCTGCAAAAATAATATTTGGCATTTTTTGGAAAAAGAGGCAGTACATCATCCAGATCTTTGTCGTTTACAACACCCAAAACAATGTGCAGAATGTCAAATTTTTGACGAGCGACCTGTTTCATAACAATTTCCAGTCCGTGTTTGTTATGGGCTGTATCGCAAATTACCTTAGGAGCTTCTTTTAATTGCTGCCAACGTCCTTGCAATCCGGTGTTTTTTATGACATTCCAGAGTCCGTCTTTTATATTTTCTTCTGAAATTAGAAAATTACCTTGTGACTGCAGTGCGCGAACGGCCTGTAATACGGTTTTCTTATTTTGTTCCTGATAATCTCCCGTAAGGGTAGAAGGGAAGGTAGTGTTGATTAAATCGGAAGCAAAGTATATTTCAGACTGCATTTCTGTTGCTCTTTTCTCAAATACGGGTCTTGTTTCTGTAGTATATTCTCCAATAACTACAGGAGTTTTTGGTTTGATGATTCCGGCTTTTTCAAAAGCAATCTTTTCCATCGTATTGCCTAAAAACTGTACATGGTCCATCCCGATATTGGTAATAACAGAAAGTAAAGGAGAAATGATATTGGTGGAATCCAATCGCCCGCCCATGCCCACTTCAATAATGGCAATATCTACCTTTTCCTGACGGAAATAATCAAAGGCCAGTCCAACGGTCATTTCAAAAAAACTCAACTGATTTTGTTCAAAAAAAGATTTGTTTGCAGCGATAAATTGTATCACAAAATCTTCTGAGATTTCTTTGCCGTCAATTTTTATTCTTTCCCTGAAATCTTTTAAATGAGGAGAAGTATAGAGTCCTGTTTTATATCCGGCTTCCTGTAAAATCGAAGCCAGAAAATGAGAGGTAGAGCCTTTTCCGTTAGTTCCGGCTACATGAATTGTTTTAATGTTCTTTTCCGGATGATGAAGATGATTGGCTAATAAAACAGTATTGGTCAGGTCTTCTTTGTAAGCCGAAGCGCCTTGTTTTTGATACATTGGCAGCTGGCTAAACATCCAGTCTAAAGTTTCGGTATAGGTCATCAGGAGATGATTTCAGTAATTTAATTTAAGCCAAAGTTATAAATGATTTTACCAACCTGGCGGTCAGGGGCATCACTGCTTGCCTGCCATTTGGTTCTCATGGCGGCTTGTTTTGCCTGGTCTCTTAAACATTTGGCTGTAATGGTAGTTCCCTTGATTCCGGCTGTAGCACTAATGGTATTACCGTTTTTATCTACAGACACTTCAACAACAACAACCCCGGTTTCATTACTGCAATCGCTGTTGGGCATTGGTTTTGACAAAGCTTTTCGGTTTCCTAACGAATAACCGCCTCCGCTTCCGCCACCAGAGCCTGGTCCGCTTCCCGGTCCATTTCCGGGACCGTTACCCGGTCCGTTTCCGCCTCCGGTTCCTCCGCCAGAGCCACCATCGCCATAATAATTGTTGGAATTTTTATCGCCATTCAGCTTTCCTTTATTTCCCGATATTCCATCGTCACCATCGCCGCCTTTATTGGCACCACCCAAAATGCTGGAAAGTGCATCATTTGTGGATTTGGATGGTTTTTTGACTTCAACCGGAGTAGTAGTAGGTTTTTTGACTTCTGTTTTGACAGGCTTTTTTGTTTCGGTAACAGAAACAGCATCCTCATCAGAGTCTTGCGTCAAAATGTCTTCCTGTGAGCTGGCTGTTGGCTGTGGTGCTGACTTTGTCGTTTGGGTTACTTTTAAAACCTCACTGGTATAATCAGCACCAGAACCAAACTCACTATCGCCAAAATTTACGGTCACACCTCCACCTCCGCCTCCGGCAAGTTCCTGGATTCTTTCCTCGGTAGCAAATTTGATCAGAAACAAAAGCAATAGCAGCAACGCAAACAAAGCTGTTGTGATGGCTAAGGACTTTTTTTGTTCGTCAGAAAGGGTGACATTCATAGTTTTTGCGAATTATGCTTGATAAAGATAACGTAATTATCGAAAAAATGTTATCTGAATACTATCAATAATTAGACCAACTGTTTTAGGGCAATTTCGAAAGCAGTGGCGCTGATGTTTTTCTTGTCAGCATTCAGGTCATGCGCTTTCTGGATTGCATTTTTGATGGTTTCAGAAGTATCGCTAAAGATAGCTTCGTCTGTCATCTGTACTTTTTTCTCCATGAAATAAGCAAATACCCTTGCCATTCCGCAGTTTGAAATAAAGTCAGGAATCAGGCTTATCTTTTTGTCGGCAGCTTCCATAATCGGGCCAAAGAAAATCTCTTTATCAGCAAACGGAACGTTAGCACCACATGAAATCACTTCCAATCCGGCAGCTGCCATATTGTCTAATTGCTCTTGAGTAACCAATCTTGAAGCAGCACACGGAGTGAAGATTTCAGCACCGATAGTCCATATTTTTTGGTTGATTTCTACAAAAGGAATCATATTGTCAGCTACAAGCTGGTTGCCGTTTTTATTAACGAATAAATTTCTGATTTCTTCAAAAGTAAAACCGTTTTCGTTGATAACTCCGCCATCTCTGTCGATAATACCCACGATTTTCGCTCCCGAATTAGCCAGGTAATAAGCCGCGGCAGAACCTACATTTCCAAATCCCTGAACGATGGCTTTTTTACCTTTGATGTTTCCGCCGTAGATGTCATAGAAATGACGCACCGCTTCCGCAACACCAAAACCGGTAATCATGTCGGCTACTGTATATTTTTGGTTTACATCAGGAGAGTAGATAGGATTTTCAATAACTTTTACAACACCTTGACGCAATTGTCCGATTCTGTTGATTTTATCAGCTTCGCTTGGTTTGAAATGTCCGTTGAAAACTCCTTCTTGTGGGTGCCATACACCGCATTCTTCAGTCATTGGAATTACTTCGTGGATTTCATCAACATTCAAATCGCCTCCGGTTCCGTAATAGCTTTTCAATAAAGGAGAAACGGCTTTATACCACCTTTGTAAAACGCCTTTTTTTCTTGGGTCGTTCGGGTCGAAATTGATACCGGATTTAGCTCCGCCAATTGCCGGCCCTGAAACTGAAAATTTTACCTCCATGGTTTTTGCCAAAGAGAGAACCTCATTCACGTCAAGTCCTTTTCTCATTCTTGTTCCACCTCCGGCAGCACCACCACGAAGCGAATTGATTACTGTCCACCCTTCGGCTTCAGTTTCGGAATCTTTCCAGTTGAATATTATTTCAGGCTCTTTATTCTCAAATTTCTTAAGTAAATCTTTCATTATATTGTATTATTTGTATGTTGTTTTTTATTGGTTTGCAAATATAGTTTTAAAAGCATCAATGCGCAAAGTTTTAGAAATTCCGTTTAAGGCAGGAATATTTTTCCTGAACTGTGGTCGTGTTTGGCTCCGGTCACGCTAGCCAGTACATTCACTTCATTTCGCAGTTTTAAAATGCCAAGTAAGGCGAAAATCAGCGCTTCTTTATATTGTACTGTTTTGTCATCCGGCACTTCGAATTTCATTTCAGGTAAATGGAAGGCCATTCTCTCGAGTAAAAATTCATTATAGGCGCCACCTCCGGTTACCAGAAGGCTTCCTGTTTTTTTAGGAACGGCTAACAAAGTCTGTATAGCGATATGCTCTGTAAAAGTCCGCAATTTGTCTTCTATGGAAATGTTATGTCTTTCCATCATAGGCAGTACGATTGTTTTTACAAACTCATAGCCTAGGGATTTAGGATAGGCCTGAGCATAAAAATCAATGTTGTTAAGTTCCTGCAATAACAATTCGGAAATAGTCCCGCTTCGGGCAATCGTTCCTTTGTCGTCATATTCATAACCTAATAGGTCGGCATAAAAATTAAGTACCGTATTGACAGGAGAAATATCAAATGCGATTCTTTTACCATCCTGTTCAAAGGAAATATTAGAAAAGCCGCCAAGATTCAGACAAAAATCATATTCGGGAAACAGGAAACGGTCACCAATTGGAACCAATGGAGCTCCCTGTCCGCCATAATCCACATCCTGTACGCGGAAATCACAGATTACTTTCTGATTGGTAAGTTTTGCTATTTCCGGAAGATTTCCAATCTGCAAGGTAAAACCGTTTTGGGGCTGGTGCAGGATTGTATGTCCGTGAGAACATACACCATCCAGATTTTCCAACTGATTTGCTGCAATAAAATCAGAAATCACATTGCCTAATAATAAGGTATAATCTGTATTTAGTTTTTCGAGTTCTTCTGGTGAAAAATCTACTGCTTTTTTTAGTCTGAAAACCCAGTCTTCCGTATAAGGAACTGCCTTGGTTTCCTCAATTTGATAGTGCCAGCGGTTTTCCAACCGACTAAAAATTATATGGGCCAGATCAATACCATCCAAGGATGTGCCTGACATAACTCCGATAACGTTATAGTTTTCTTTAGCCATAGCGCCAAAATTAGGCAATCTTATTGAAAATTTGATATTTAATATTTACATTTGGGCGCACAAAAACAATAAAACGGCAAATAATACCTTTAAAATTATGGATTTTAAACTAACCGAAGAACATCTGATGATTCAGCAAGCGGCAAGAGATTTTGCTCAGGCAGAACTGCTTCCAGGTGTAATTGAAAGAGACGAACATTCAAAATTCCCAACAGAACAGGTCAAAATGATGGCCGATTTAGGTTTCCTTGGAATGATGGTTGACCCGAAATATGGTGGAGCCGGATTGGATAGCGTTTCTTACGTTTTGGCAATGAAAGAAATTGCAAAAGTAGATGCTTCGGCAGCAGTAGTAATGTCTGTGAACAACTCACTTGTTTGTGCAGGTATAGAGAAATACTGCAATGAGGAACAAAAACAAAAATACCTTGTGCCTTTGGCTAAAGGTGAAGTAATAGGAGCTTTCTGTCTTTCTGAACCGGAAGCCGGAAGTGATGCGACTTCTCAAAAAACAACAGCAATCGACAAAGGTGACCATTACCTTTTGAATGGTACAAAAAACTGGATTACTAACGGAGCTACAGCTTCTACTTATATTGTAATTGCTCAAACCGATATTGAAAAAGGACATAAAGGAATTAATGCTTTCCTTGTTGAAAAAGGATGGGCTGGTTTTGAAATTGGCCCGAAAGAGCAAAAAATGGGAATTCGCGGGTCTGATACACATTCTTTAATGTTTACAGATGTGAAAGTTCCAAAAGAAAACAGAATCGGTGAAGAAGGTTTCGGATTCAATTTTGCAATGGCGGTATTGAATGGAGGAAGAATCGGAATCGCTTCTCAGGCACTTGGAATCGCAGCTGGAGCTTACGAACTGGCATTGAAATACTCAAAAGAAAGAAAAGCTTTCGGGAAAGAAATTTCCAAGCACCAGGCCATTGCTTTTAAACTGGCAGATATGGCAACGCAAATCAGTGCGGCAGAAATGCTTTGCCTGAAAGCAGCTTGTGAAAAAGATGCGGGACAAGACATTTCACAATCAGGAGCAATGGCAAAATTGTTTGCTTCTCAAACAGCAATGGATACTACTATTGAAGCGGTACAAATTCATGGTGGTAACGGATATGTTAGAGAATACCATGTAGAAAGAATGATGCGTGATGCAAAAATCACCCAGATATATGAAGGAACTTCAGAAATTCAAAGAATCGTAATTTCAAGAAGTATTCTGAATGCATAAATTTGTCAAATTTTGACGTTAAAAAAATCCGGCAGTTTCTGCTGGATTTTTTTTTAACAAATTATTTTAAAATACTATCTTTATCCTCATGAGTCAGAAACCGAGATCTTTAAAAGTAAAAGTTATTATAGGGTATTTGTTGCTTTTTGTAATAGCCGCTTTGTCGGTCTGGTTTATCTATTCTGAAATCCTAAAAATTGCCACTCCCAGTAATAATGCCAATGCAGACAGCCAAAAGGTAATCCGTGTCAGTAATGCCATTGCCAGTTTGTATGCTTCCGAAACCGTAGGAAGAAATTCGATATTGACAGGCTCTAAAGCCGATCTTAATGAATATACCAAACTGCTTGACAGTATAAAATTAGAAATTGAAGCTATAAAATCAGAAGCGGATAAAACACAGCTTCCTAAGCTGGATACCATTCAATACCTCTTGCAGAGAAAGAAAAACAGTATCAATGAAATTATAGAATTCAGGAAATATCTCGATACTAGGGCAACGTATAAAAGAGCCGAAAGAAAGGTATATTACACTAAAGATTCATTGGTCAAAAAAATAAAACCGGTGCAGTTTTCGGGAAGACAGCAGTACCGTTCGTTTTTAAATGAAGTACTTACGAAAAAACAGCTGGACTCTTTGAGCAAACTGCCGCTTTCCAATGATTCACTTACTATGGCTATTCAAGGAGCGATAAGGAAAGAAGCTTCACGAGAAATTGATAAGCAATATGAATTAGTGGGTAAGGAGCAGAAAATGCTTGATGAAAACCGATATATTTCCGACCAGCTCCGAACCGTACTTTCTTCTTTAGAAAAGCAGATGTTGGAAAAATCATATGCAAAAATTAATGAATCCAAACGGGCTATTGATAATACAATTCAAACTATTGCATGGGTTGGTGCCATAACATTCTGTCTCCTGATTGTTTTTGGCTATATAATAATAAGAGACCTTACCATAAATCAAAATTACAGAAACCAGCTTGAAGCCCTTAATGCGGAAAAAGAAGACCTGTTGCGAAGTAAAATGATGCTTTTGGCTACCGTTACGCATGATATACAGACGCCATTGGGAAGCGTGATCGGTTTTTCAGACCTGTTAAAAAATACCGATGTTAATCCAAAACAGTTACAATACTTAGATAATATAAAGCATTCTTCAAATTATATATTAAAGCTGGTTAATGATTTGGTAGATTTCTCCAAATTGGAAAACAATCGCATTAATATTGAGAAAGTCAGCTTTAATTTTAAAGATCTGATTGAAAGTACCTGCAAACCATTAGAGCCAAATGCAGAGAATAAAGGAATAGAGCTCAATTGGGATGTGGAAGAAGTGTTGGATGACAATTTTATATCAGATCCTTACAGGCTGAAGCAAATTTTGACCAATCTGATTTCAAACGCTATAAAATTTACCCAGGAAGGATCTGTTGAGGTTCATGCCAGGGTAGAATCGGCTACCATTGTTGTTTCTGTAATCGATACCGGAATCGGGATTGCAAAGAACAAGCAAAAAGCGGTTTTTAAAGAGTTTACGCAAGCGCATGCCGGAATAGAAAAGAAATTTGGAGGAACTGGTCTTGGCTTGACGATTGCGAAAAGAATGCTACAGCTTTTAGATGGAGATATAGTGGTAGATAGTGAAGAAAATAAAGGTTCCATATTTACGATTACGATTCCGGCCATAAAATCGGAAGCTGAAGCTGTTGAGGTTGGTGTTCCAAATTTGGATTCGGAAACGGAATTTTTGAAAGACAAAAGAATTCTGATTGTGGATGACGATGCGATGCAGCTTTCGCTAATGAAGGAAATTTTCGCGAATTATCCAGTAAAAGTGACTACACTGGTTGACGCAGCCAAAGTGAGAAATCTGTTGGAGCACGAACAATTTGACCTTATCCTGAGCGATATACAGATGCCTAATATTGACGGATTTGAGTTAGTGAGAATTATTCGCAATAACAATAATCCGGAAATAGCAGCTATTCCTGTAATTGCCTTATCTGGTAAAAGAAATCTTAATCCTGAAGATTTTACAAGCAAAGGATTTACTGCATTCCATCCAAAACCATTGCGCCTGGAAGAGTTGTTGCTGCTTATGAAATCCATATTTAATGGAAAGCCGGTAGATGTTGCTGTTCAGGTAGCAGAAGCAAGAAAAGATGAAAAGCTGTTTGATTTGTCAAGCCTGAATAAGTTTACCCAAAACGATCCGGTTTCTTTAAAATTAATTGTGGATACTTTTATCACCAGCGTTTCTGAAAACACCGAAGCGTTGCGACAAGCCACCTGTGAAATGAACCTGAAAAGGATGTCGGAAGTTGCCCATAAAATGATCCCGATGCTGAAACAAATGGAAGTATATTCAATTTCAGACCTCTTAGAACCAATAGAAGACCAGAGTTTGGAATACGATAAGGAAGAAATGGAAAAGTATGTAGCAATTATTTTCCAAAAATTATCAGTCCTTATTTCTGAATTGGAAAAGGAAATTAGTTAAAGAGATGCTAAGTTGCTAAGGTTCTGAGTTACTAAGGTCGTGTGTTTTGTTTGCGAAATAGGAAGTTATAGAAAACGAGCTTTTCACACTTTATAATTGATATAGATTTCCTTAAATCCGCGTCTAAAATGAATTTCTTAGGGAGATTTGAAGTTAGCTTGTCAAATAGGGTACTTAAGTACTTAGCTGCTGAGATACTAAGTCGCTCAGCAACTAAAAAACTAAAGGTCGATACTGTATAATTTCAATTTGTTATAAAGCGTTTTCCTATCGATATTCAGCAATTTAGCCGCTTTGGTTTTATTGAAGCCGGCTTTTTCCAAAGCCGAGCGTATAGCCGATTCTTCATTTTCTTTCGAATAATAAGGAATAGCGTTTTCCTGCTCAATGGCAGAACGCATTTCCTGTGGCAAAACGTCAATAGGAACAGAATTGCTCTTGGTTAATAATACAGAACGTTTGATGGTGTTTTTCATTTCGCGCAAGTTGCCCGGCCAGTCATAATTCATGAATAATTCAATGACTTCGTCATCAAAACCCTCGATGTTTTTTTCAAGGTCGTCGTTAGCCAAAGCCAGAAAATGGTGTGCGAAAACCATGATATCCTGTTTTCTTTCACTCAGTTTTGGAGCCTGAATGCAGAATTCATTGAGCCTGTGATAAAGGTCCTCACGAAAATCACCTCGCTTGACTGCTTCTGAAAGGTCTTCGTTGGTAGCGGCAATAACACGAATGTCAACCTTAACTTCATGATTGCTTCCCACCGGTTTTACTTTTCGTTCTTGTAACGCACGAAGCAACTGAATCTGGACTTCATAGGAAAGGTTTCCTACTTCGTCTAAAAATAATGTACCGCCGTTTGCTGCTTCAAAATGTCCCGTTTTATCATTAATGGCACCTGTGAAGGAACCTTTTATGTGTCCGAAAAATTCGCTTGAAGCAAGTTCTTTAGGAATGGCACCACAATCAACAGGAATAAAAGGCTTGTCCTTTCGTTTGCTCTGTGTGTGAATGGTGTGGGCAATATATTCTTTTCCAGTACCGCTATCACCAATAATGAGTACCGACATGTTGGTTGGCGAAACAAGACTGATGTATTCATGAAGCTGATTGGATGTCGAGCTGCCCCCTTTTACAAAAGCAAAATCGGAAGAGGAAGTTTCCTTTTTCTCTTTTTTTTCGGTAACAGGCTGTTCCGGCTTTTCTAGTCTCTTTTTTAAGGCCTGCTCTATAGTATGGAGAATTTCGTCAGGATTGATAGGTTTGCCTACATAATCGTAAGCTCCCATTTTCATGGCGCTGACAGCTGTTTTAATATCCGTATAACCGGTCATTAGGACGACCTGAGTTTTAAAAGAAGTTTCTTTTATATATTTTAATATCTGAATACCATCACTGTCAGGCAATCGGATATCCGTAAGGACAACATCAAAAATTTGATTTCGTATCGCTTCTTCAGCTTCTTTCGCATTGAAAGCGTTGGTAACATCATAACCTTTTTTTTGCAAGAAGGTTTTCAGCATTACGCAAAAAGACGTGTCATCATCAATCACCAAAATTTTCGAGCTCATATTGGGGTATAAATGTTTTCACAAATTTAAAATTTTAAACGAATTTTAAATGTTAATATATGTTATAATATAAAACAATAAAGGAGATGCCCCCACATCTCCTTTATATTGCGAAGAATTATAAATTCTTCCTTCAACAAACTTAACTTAAACTATGCTTCTTTTATAAACTCACCTGTAGCCGTGAAATAAGCCGTAACGGTCTTGTCATCTTTTGATAGGACCAGCTTGTATTCTCCGTCGCTAGCAATGTGTGCTTCCTTTATTGTATATCCGCCATATTTTGAACTGATGGTTTTTAAAACATCAGCAGGAATAGCAGATGGTTCAATAGGTTTATATTGTTTTTCCTGGGTTACGGAAATTTCATTTATCGTTTTATCTGATGCCGCAGCGTTTACTCCAAAACTCAATATTAATGCGGCTAATACTAAAATCTTTTTCATAACAATTTTTTTTGTGGTAATAGCTGTGTTTCTTTTTCGATTAGTTAATAGAAAGAAATGTGCCATTTTGAGAAAGTAATGCGAATTATATGTAAATGACTGTAAATCAATGGTATTTTTATGTTTTGAATTATTGTAGAATATGGGGAATCTGTGTAAAAGTGTGGAATTCGCTCCAAAAAAGTGTGGAATTCAACAATTTTAGTGGCATTTTGAGAATGTAAGAAAAGGATGATTCTCGTAAATTTCACGATAAAACTTAAAAAATGGTTCTATAGAGGAAAGTGCAGGGATATATTTTGAAAGACTAATGGCAGGATTTTTTATTTTAGCTAAAACCAACCCATTCTTCCAAAAAAAGAAATAGTTTTGAAAAATAATTAATGGCTAATGATACGTTTGTTTTGACCGATCGGCTTCGGTTGTGGATTTTATTTAGCCACAGATTAAAAGAATTATGCAGATTTAAGAGATCTATATATCGAAAAGTATAACTTATAATGCAAAGATAGCTTTGCGATTTAAAACTGAAATGAAAAATATCATCATAACAGGAACAAGCAGAGGAATTGGTTACGAACTGGCTTTGTTATTTGCAAACGAAGGCCATCAGGTTTTGGCCATTTCCAGAAAAACACCAAAGGCATTAATAGAAAATCCAAATATTACCTGTCTTTCTGTTGACCTGGTGAATGAAGCCGATTTGGCTAAAATCGAAAACTTCCTTTCTTCTGCATGGAAACAGGTTGATGCAATCGTTCATAATGCTGGGGCGTTGTTGTTAAAACCTTTTTCAGAAACATCTACGCAAGATTTTGAGCAGATTTATAAGGTAAATGTTTTTGGTGTTGCTTCGCTGACAAGAATTTCATTACCTTATTTAAAATCCGGAAGCCATGTAGTGACAATTAGCAGTATGGGCGGCATTCAGGGAAGTATGAAATTTGCCGGACTGTCTGCCTATAGTTCCAGTAAAGGAGCCGTTATTACACTTTCGGAGCTGCTTTCTGAAGAATATAAAGAAAGAGGCATTTTTTTTAATGTATTGGCGTTAGGCTCTGTCCAGACCGAAATGCTTGCTGAAGCTTTCCCGGGTTATCAGGCGCCGCTTTCAGCTAAAGAAATGGCAGATTATATTTATGATTTTACCCTAAAAGGGAATAAGTTCTATAACGGAAAAGTCCTTCAGGTATCTTCCTCAACTCCTTAATTTGTTGTAGAAAGAAATTGCCGCTTTTTTATTTTCTATAAAAGTAACCACTTCAATTTTTCTGCCTTTATCTATGATATTGAAAGTTACATGGTGTTCTTCAATCTCTTTTTGACTGTTTAGGGAGCAACTAATGCCGGAACCTTCGATTTCGATTTTGAATTGGACAGGGAAAGGATTGTTGTTTTTAATCCGAAGGTCTTTATAACCATAAACCACAGTGGCATCTGCCCCTAAGGGAGTGAATCGCTCTTCTTCGGAATAGATGTCTACAGAATGGTTATGCCTTTCCAATATCTCTAAATTGGCTAGGAGAGCCGTGTGGTAAATAATTCCGGAAAGTTGGCAAAGTCCGCCGCCCGTTTCTTCAGAAATTTTCTGGTTTACGATATTCCGTCCTTTTTTAAAACCGTTTCTTTCGGAAGGATTTCCCACTATTTTCCAAAAAGAAAAAAGTTCGTCAGGATAAATACAGACTTGATTGATTGTTTTCGAGGCCAGTTTTAGATTGTGGATTTTGTTGTCGAAATGGGTTCCTTTTTTTATTTCCTGTTTAATTGTGATAGAGAAACCGGATATATTTTCTTGTGGTCTTTTTTGGGCAAAGCGATTCTTAGAGATAAATTTTAAATCGGTAATATGTCTTTTAATTACCCTGAATTTTAGTTTTATTGCGGTTGGGATAAGTTTTTTCACTTGGTTGAGCTTTTTCTAATTCGATGACGAGGTAGGAAGAATATTCTTTGAGAAAGGATTTGCAAAAAAAGGCATCTATTTTTTGCAATAAAGGTCGGGCTGAAGAAGGAAATCTGTGGATAGGAAAAAAAAGGATTCCCCGGTAATATTTTATGGTCCAGTCTGGAGTTATAAGACTTTCGATATCTTTTATTGAAAGAGCATTGGTGCCATGCCAACCTGTTTTTTTATAATTGAAAAGTTTTCTTCTTTTTTGAGAAGGAAAATCAAAAATTAGCTTCCCGTCTTTTTTTAATTTTTGATGCGACTCTTTAAGGAAATCATTTGCAGTGGTTTTGTCTAAATGCATTATGACATGAAAAGAAAATATAATGTCAAAGAAAGCATCAGGATGCGGAATATCAGAAACACTGCCCAGACTGATGTTTTTCTCCGGGAATTTGTGCTTTGCAACTTCAATCATTTTTGGGCTGATATCTACTCCGTGGCTTGCCAGGTCCAGAAATCTTCCTGTACCACAGCCTAAATCCAAAATGTTAGCCGAGCTGAGGTGAGTCAAACACTTTTTTAAATAGGCTCTTTCCTGTATGTCAATGTAGGTACCATAGGAATTTCCAAACCTGTTTTGGTCGTAAGTGGATGCTAATTCATCATAATATATTTTTATTTCCTCAATCATATTCTAAATGTATAGCATTTCTACCAAAAATAAATAAATTTGTAATAATGAGTGAAGTCTTATCAAAATATCTCCCTGAACATGCAGTGGAACCCTGTTTCGAATTAATTAAGGCTAATGAGGTCCATCTTAAAATTGTCAATGAACGGGTAACGCGACACGGTGATTATAGAAAAGGCCCCGGGGGAAAACATGAAATTACCATAAATTCAAACCTGAATAAATACAAGTTCCTGATGACGCTGATTCATGAAATTGCGCATCTTGTGGCTTTTAAAAAGTTTGGCAGGAATATTAAACCCCATGGTAACGAATGGAAATATACCTTCCAGCAATTGATGGTGCCTTTTATCCGTCCTGAGATTTTTCCAAGTCAGGTTTTACCGCTAATGGCGAGGCATTTTAGGAATCCTGCGGCAAGTAGTGATACCGATGCCACTTTGTCCTTGGCCTTAAAACAATTTGACAAAGAAAACGACAAAAGTTATATTTTTGAAATACCTTACGGGAGTTTTTTCAGGATTCATAATGGCAAAATATTTAAGAAAGGAGCTCAGAGAATCAAAAGGTTCGAATGCCAGGAAATAAGCACGGGAAGAATCTATTTGTTTAGTCCCAATGCAGAGGTTGAGCTTTTGCCTGCCAGATGTTAAATGTTGATTAAACGATTTTGATTTGAATTAAGAAATAAGAATATTTACATAGAGATTGTATAAACGATTTATCCAAGATGAATAAAAATTATTTTGCCATATTAATGGCTGGAGGTGTGGGCTCCCGATTTTGGCCGGTTAGTACCAGCGAATTTCCAAAGCAGTTTCACGATATGTTGGGAACAGGAGAAACCCTGATTCAAAAAACATTTAGCAGACTGTCTAAACTAATTCCGGAAGAAAATATTTTTATTCTGACCAATGAAAGCTATAATGACTTGGTTTTAAACCAGCTTCCTCAGGTAAGCCAGGAACAGGTATTGCTTGAGCCAGCCATGAGGAATACGGCTCCTTGTATTTTATATGCTTCATTAAAAATAAAAAAGATAAATCCTGATGCTGTTATGGTTGTGGCTCCAAGCGACCATTGGATTGAAGATGAAACGGCATTTGTAAGCGATTTACAGACTGCTTTTGACTTCTGCGAAAAAGATAATGCCCTAATGACTTTGGGAATACAGCCTACTTTCCCAAATACAGGTTTTGGCTATATCGAATACGATAAGTCGGATGCAAACCAAGTAAAAAAAGTAAGTCAGTTTCGGGAAAAACCGGATTATGAAACAGCAAAAGAGTTTCTGAAGAGCGGTAATTTTCTTTGGAATGCCGGAATATTTATCTGGAGCGCAAAATCAATTATACAGGCTTTTGAGACCTATCAGCCGCAGATGTATGCTTTGTTCATGCTTGGTTATGGGGCCTATAATTCAGATTTGGAAAAAGTTTTTATTGAAGAGAATTATGCCGAATCTGAAAATATTTCGATTGATTATGCTGTCATGGAAAAAGCGCCTAATGTGTTTGTGCTTCCGGCCACTTTTGACTGGAATGATTTAGGAACGTGGGGCTCTTTGTATGAAAAACTTCCAAAAGATAACCAGTTGAATGCTGTCGTAAACGCGTCTGTAGTTTTGGAAAATGCTTCCAATAATATTATCCGTACCGATGCTAAAAAATTAATCGTTATTGATGGGTTAAACGATTATATCATTGTTGATAAGGAAGATGTACTGTTGATTTATCCTAAAGGGAAAGAGCAGGAAATAAAGAGAATCCGAGAGATTGTAAACAAATAAAAAGCCTGCTATTGCAGGCTTTTTTTATTTTTCTTCTTTGTCCTCATCTTCGATATCGGCTAGTAGGCTTTCGCGCACTTTTTTAAACAGGTCGGACGAGTAAACGAATTCAACAATTGATTTGTTTTTCGTTTCTAAAATTTCTTCATTGGTTCCTTCCCATTCTTTAATTCCGTTTTTCAGGAATACAATCTTTTCTCCAATCTGCAAAACCGAGTTCATATCATGCGTATTGATGACGGTTGTCATGTTGTATTCTTTGGTAATTTCCTGAATCAGCACGTCAATCAATATGGAAGTTTCCGGGTCTAATCCGGAGTTTGGTTCGTCACAGAAAAGATATTTAGGATTGTTTACAATAGCTCTTGCAATGGCCACACGTTTCTGCATACCTCCCGAAATTTCTGAAGGATACTTGTTGTTGGCATCCACCAGATTCACTCTTTCGAGTACCTGATTGACACGGTCGCGTATCTCATTTTTTTTCTTGTTGGTAAACATTTTTAACGGGAAACCTACATTTTCTTCAACCGTCATAGAATCGAAAAGTGCACTCCCCTGAAATACCATTCCAATTTCGGTTCTCAATTCCCTCTTTTCATCTTTACTCAATTCAGAATAGATTTTCCCGTTGAAAGAAATAGTTCCTTCGTCAGGAGTATGGATTCCAAGTAATGTTTTCAGCAATACTGTCTTTCCGGAACCGCTTCGCCCAATAATGAGATTGGTTTTTCCGGCTTCAAAAGTGGTAGAAATCCCTTTTAATATCTGCGCATCGCCAAATGACTTTTTTATATCTTTTACTTCAATCATTAGCTTAAAAGTAATTGTGTTAGAATATAGTTCATGAGAATCACCACGACACTCGTCCAGACAAAGGAAACGGTACTGGCTTTACCTACTTCCAAAGCACCACCTTTCATATAATAACCATGAAAGGAAGGAATAGTTGCCAGGATTAAGGCGTAAACCATTGTTTTTATAAAGGCATACACGATATGGAATGGAATAAATTCCGTTTGCAGACCCATAATAAACTCGTCGCTTGATGTCAGGTTTCCGTATACGGAAGCCATATAACCTCCCAAAATACCTAAGAACATACTTAAGGCAATCACGAAAGGATAAAGCATCAAGGCAATGATTTTTGGAAATACCAGATAGTTGAGAGAGTTAACTCCCATGACTTCCAATGCATCAATTTGTTCCGTTACTCTCATTGTTCCAATACTGGAAGTAATAAAAGACCCTACTTTTCCGGCCATGATAATGGAAATAAAGGTAGGGGCAAACTCCAGAATAACAGATTGCCTTGTGGCAAAAGCGATCAGAGTTTTTGGTATCAGAGGATTTGTCAGGTTGAGCGCCGTCTGGATGGCAACAACCCCTCCGATAAAGAAAGAAATAAAAGAAACGATTCCTAAGGAACCGATAATCAAATCGTCAATTTCCTTCAGGATAAGTTGTTTCATATAGGACCATTTTGTTGGTTTATTGAAGATTTCCTTCAACATAATAAAATAGCGTCCTATCTGGGTTAAGTATCGAATTATCATTATGAGTTTCTAAATAATGGCTAAAATACGAAAATTGTCAAGAGTAGCTGGTTTTGCTTTGTGAGTTTTTTAACTAATAAATAACCCCCACAAATCAGAATAGCTTTTCTTTCATTTTTTTCAATCGGTAGTTTCTGATAAATTTAGCCTGTTCCCGGGTAACGAGTAACGGCTTTTTTTGAGACTGGGCTTTAAAAAAGCCTCTGATGTAATCAAAAAACAAAAAAGGTTTTTTCTTTAGCATTGCCAGTTTTGCGGAAGCAATTGCCGTAATAAAAAAACCATAACCTAATGTATAGAAAGCTTCGCCTTGCTTGTAACGTGCCGTTTTGTTATAATTGGCGCCGGTCGGTTTTAAATGCTTAACCTTTAATGATTGGTCTGTTATTACTTTCCAGTCGTAAAATTTACACAACAATTCATCAACGGTATCCCATCCCATAGCAGGTTTAAGAGTGCCAATCTGTAGAAAACATTCTTTGCGATAGGCTTTAAAAGCTCCTCGGATATGGTCTTTGTCTGTCAGGTTTTCAAGAATCCAATCGCCGTTTTTTTCGATATAGGCAAAACCGCCCGCCATTCCTGTTTTTGGGTCTGATTTGAAAATATTGATTATCGTTTCAAAATAGTTTTCCGGCAGTATTAGGTCGGCGTCTAATTTTACAATTATATCATAATTGCTGTCCAGAGTTTCGTATCCTTTGTGAAAAGCCTGAATAACCTTGCTTCCCGGGAGGTGGATAGCTTCAGATGTTTTTTGAACAAGATGTATGTAGGGGTATTGTGAGGCAAATTCCTGGACTATTGCCGAAGTATTGTCGGTTGAATTGTCATCTACAACAACAACCTTTGCCGGAACAGCTGTCTGGTCTGCCAACGACTGTAATGTCAGTGCAATAAAAGCTTCTTCATTATGGGCAGGAATGACAATATAATAGTTCATAAAGTCAGGAATTATGTACTTTCTCTGCGTATACTATATAATACCTGTTTGTAAATCTTCGCAACAAAGGCCTGATTCCAAACTTTTTTACCGGATTTGTCCATTTTTGACGGTCCAGTATTTTCCATCCGGTTTTTTCCAATAGCCAGTCCAGTTGCCAATCTTCAAATTCATGATAGTGTCTGTCCCACATATCGGTTTTGCTACGGTAAGCAGGTGAAAACCAAAGGCGCATTGGGATAGAGATAAATAATTTATCGGACTTAATATTTTGAAGCACAGTGTACGGATTCAGCAGATGTTCAAAAATTTCAAACGCCGTTGTCACTGTGTATTGCTGTGACTGCAGGGCTGTCTGATCTTTATCAAGATCTTCTCCTGTGGTATTAATAACCTGGAATCCGTTTTCCTTCATAATTTTCGAGAACGGATTTTCAACTCCCAGGTCCAGGATTGTTTCAGAAGAATTGATATGTTTGTTTAAAAAATCGAGCGTAAGCTTGAATCTTTTTTCTGGAAAAGTTTTTTCGTACATCTTGTTTCAAGTTTAAGGCTTCGAGCAATGAAGCCTGAAACCGGAACTTTTTGTTATAACCGATACGTAAATGCGTTTACATTCATTCCCGCACCAACGGATGCAAAGATAATAACATCTCCTTTACGAAGTTCCTGATTTTCGATTTTTCCTTTGATAAGTAAATCATATAGTGTTGGTACAGTTGCCACGCTGCTATTGCCCAATTTGTGAATGCTCATAGGCATAACACCGGCTGGCGGAACTGCCTTGAAGAGTTTGTAAAAACGGTTGATGATTGCCTCATCCATTTTTTCGTTAGCTTGATGGATAAGTACCTTTTTCACTTCCGAAATGTCGATTCCGCTTTTTTCCAGACAGCTTTTCATAGCCATAGGAACCTGACTCAAGGCAAACTCGTAAATTTTTCGCCCGTACATTTTAATGTAGCGTACATCCGGATTAAGTTCTTTATTATAGGACTTCCCAAAAAACAGGTAGTTTGCTTCTTCATAAGCAAAAGTTGCGCTTTCGTAAGACAGTAAGCCTTCATTTTTATCTGTACCTTCTACTATCGTAGCACCAGCACCATCGGCATAAATCATGGAATCGCGGTCATGCGGATCCAAAACTCTTGAAAGTGTTTCGGCTCCAATGACCAGACAGCGTTTTCCCATTCCTGATTTGATGAAAGCATTGGCTTGCAGTATGCCTTCAATCCAGCCGGGACATCCGAAAAGGATATCATAGGCTACACACTTGGGATTTTTTATCTGGAGCTTGTGTTTGATTCTTGAAGCCAGACTTGGAAGAATATCGGATTGGATTTTTCCATATTGTACATCACCAAAATTATGGGCGACAATAATATAGTCTATAGTTTCGGCATCTATATTGGCATCCTCAATTGCTTTTTGAGAAGCCAGAAAACCAATATCGGAAGCCAGCAAATGACTGTCGGCGTAACGACGTTCTTCTATTCCTGTTATATCCTTAAACTTTTCAATAATAAGCTCAGTAGGGTGTGATAAGGGCTCACTATTGTCGTCCAGAAAAATATGATTGTCAAAGTCGTGGTTGGCAACTCTGATTTCCGGTATATAGCTGCCAGAACCTATGATTTTTATGTTCATTATTGAATGATTATGTTTTTTGCTAATGTATTAAAAATTAACGCGCTTCTTTGTAAAAAAGTATTATGCATGCATATAATTATCAAATAGTTATTTTTAAGCTCAATAACTAAGAATATGATTTTATTTTAAGCTGATTTATGCAGTTTAATTTGTATTACATTGGCAATGGAAAGTGCTTTGGTCTTTATTTTTTCCGAATTTTCTCCTGAAAAGTTTTCATCTACAGTCAGGTAGAACGTATCAAGCCAGATTTTAAAATGTTGCGGAGCCAGTTTGGATTTTTCATTAAGGTCTAAATGGAGTTTAAGCACATTGTTTTTATAATTGCCTTTGCCAAACAGGCTAAGATTCCAGAAATCTACAATAACAGGGAGATGATGTTCCAGGTCTATTTGGGCCACTTCTGTAAACAAGTAACTGATTGCTTTGTTTTGCAGCAATTTTTGATAAAAATTGTCCATCAGGAGAGTCAAATCTTCGCGATTTTCGAGGTCTTTCATGGCGCTTTTTTCTGAGTTTTAAAATTAGCTTAATTATCTGAGGAGTGAAAGCAATTGAACTTTTTTTTGTGAGTAAAAATCTTATATTTGCGCCAAAAATCAATCTTTAACTTAAAAAAAATGAAAAAAAGTATTTTATTATTAATGTTATTAATGACTTCGTCGTTAATTTTTGCACAATCAGACAAAATTTTTAAACACAGTGGGGAAACTGTAAATGGAAAAGTTATTCGTTTGGATGAATATGTGGTTGTTTTCAAATATGATGGAGAGGATGCTGAAAACTCAATAGGAAAATATGCTATTGAAAAAATTGTTTACGGCAAAAGCGGGAGAGTAGAAGAGGTTTCTGAGAAAATTGAGGTGAGCTCTGAAAAAGACTGGGAAAAAGTTGTTATCCTTGAGGAGAAATCTTATATCGCAGGATTGAAAAAAGTAGATGAGGTAAGAGGTAAGACCGGTCTAATCAATTTCCAGACAGGTAATACAGGTGATAAGAAAGCAGAGAAAAAACTAAAAATGGAAGCTGCTAAATTAGGATGTCCTTTTATTTTGCTTATGGCAGATAAAGCTACTGTTGGTGCTAGTTCTAATGCTTTGGGAGGCTCACAGGTTATCAAAAAAGGAGTTGCTTATAAATACTAATAAGTATTCAAAATAAAAAAAGCCGATAGTTTTACTATCGGCTTTTTTGTTATATAAAATTTCTGTTAGCTTTCCATGTAAGCTTCAATAGGAGCGCAGGAACAAACCAGGTTTCTGTCACCATAAGCATCGTCAACTCTGCGAACAGATGGCCAGAATTTGTTTTCTGCGATATATTCCAGAGGGAAAGCCGCTTCTTCTCTTGTGTATGGGAAATCCCAGGTGTCTGCTGTAAGCATAGCCAATGTGTGAGGAGAGTTTTTCAAGACATTGTTCTTGTCATCTGCAGAAGCTTTTTCGATTTCTTTACGGATAGAAATCATGGCATCGCAGAAACGGTCCAGTTCTTCCAGATTTTCACTTTCTGTAGGCTCAATCATCAAAGTACCGGCTACCGGGAAAGAAACTGTTGGTGCGTGGAAACCATAGTCCATTAAACGTTTGGCAATATCTGTAACTTCAATACCTTTTTCTTTGAACGGACGGCATTCAATAATCATTTCGTGAGCCGCACGCCCCATTTCGCCAGAATATAAAGTAGCATAATGTCCGTTCAATCTTTCTTTGATATAGTTGGCATTCAGGATGGCGTGTTGTGTTGAGCTGGTCAAACCTTCAGCACCAAGCATAGTAATATAGCCGTATGAAATCAAACAAACCAAAGCAGAGCCCCATGGTGCTGCAGAAATTGCAGTGATTGCATGGTTCCCTCCTGTAGGGATTACAGGGTTTGTAGGCAGGAATTCTACCAAATGTGGAGCAACACAAATTGGTCCTACCCCAGGTCCTCCACCTCCGTGAGGAATAGCAAAGGTTTTATGCAGGTTCAGGTGGCAAACGTCCGCTCCGATTGTAGCCGGATTTGTCAATCCTACCTGTGCATTCATATTGGCACCGTCCATGTAAACCTGTCCGCCGTTTTCATGTATGATTTTTGTTACTTCAATAATAGAAGCTTCATAAACTCCGTGGGTTGATGGATAGGTTACCATCAAGCATGCCAGGTTGTCTTTGTATTGAATAGCCTTAGCTCTTAAATCTTCAACATCAATGTTTCCGTTTTCTGATGTTTTTGTAACCACAACCTGCATTCCTGCCATAGTTGCCGTTGCCGGATTTGTACCGTGGGCAGAAGCCGGAATTAAGGCAATATTTCTGTGTGATTCACCTCTTGACTGGTGGTAAGCACGAATAACCATTAAGCCTGCATATTCCCCTTGTGCTCCGGAATTTGGCTGTAGGGTAGTGCCTGCAAAACCGGTAATAACATTTAATTGCTGTTCTAGTTTTTTCAGCATAGTTTGGTAACCCTCAGCTTGTTCAATAGGGGCAAAAGGGTGGATATTATTCCAGTTTGCCATGCTCAAAGGCAGCATTTCTGCAGCTGCATTCAGTTTCATCGTACACGAACCCAGAGAAATCATGGAGTGGTTCAAAGCCAAATCCTTTCTTTCGAGCATTTTGATGTAACGCATCAGTGCTGTTTCTGAATGGTGTTTGTTGAAAACTTCATGTGTAAGGAAAGTGCTGGTTCTGTTCAGGCTTTCACTGTATTGTGTTTGGGTAGCCAATTCGGTTACTTTTATCATTTCTTTTCCGGCAGCTTCTGCAAAAATAGAAACGATAGTGTTGATGTCTGCCAAACCGGTTGTTTCGTTAAATGAAATGGCAACCGTATTGTTGTCAATATAATAGAAGTTGAATTCGTTTTTCTCAGCAATCGCTTTTACTTTCTGGGCATCTGCCTTTAAAACAATTGTGTCGAAGAAAGATGAGTTTGTTTGCTCAATCCCCAATTTACTTAGAGCATTCGCTGTTGTTACTGCAGAAGCATGTATTTTTCCGGCAATATAATCCAGTCCTTTTGGACCGTGATATACGGCATACATTCCTGCCATGACAGCCAAAAGAACCTGAGCCGTACAAATGTTAGATGTTGCTTTTTCACGTTTGATATGTTGCTCACGAGTTTGCAAAGCCATACGAAGCGCACGGTTTCCGTTAGTGTCTATAGTTACACCAATGATTCTTCCAGGCATACTTCTCTTGTATTCTTCTTTGGTAGCGAAATAAGCAGCATGAGGTCCGCCGTAACCCATCGGAATTCCGAAACGTTGCGTTGTTCCAACAACTACATCTGCACCCATTTCTCCGGGAGAAGTTAGTTTTACCAAACTCATAATATCTGCAGCAACAGCTACTTTTATCTCGTTGGATTTTGCCTGTGCAATGAATGCGGCATAATCGTAAACCTGACCATATTTACCAGGATATTGAAGGATGGCTCCGAAGAAATCATTTCCGAATGTAAATTCTTCGTGATTACCTACTACTAATTCCACTCCAATTGGAGTCGAACGGGTTTCCAAAACCGATAAGGTTTGTGGTAAAATTTCTTCGGAAACAAAGAATTTGTTAGCGTTATTTTTCTTCTGGTCGCGTGTTCTTACATCAAAAAGCAATGCCATTGCTTCGGCAGCGGCAGTTCCTTCGTCAAGTAGGGAAGCGTTTGCAATTTCCATTCCTGTCAATTCAATAACAGTTGTCTGGAAATTCAATAGTGCTTCCAAACGGCCTTGAGCGATTTCAGCCTGATAAGGCGTATAGGCCGTATACCATCCCGGATTTTCAAAGATATTTCTTTGAATAACCGCAGGAACAATTGCAGGATGATAACCCAAACCAATATATGACTTGAATACTTTGTTTTTATTTCCTAGTTTTTGAATATGATTTAAATATTCATATTCGGTCATGGCTGGTTCTAAATTCAGCGGCGCTTTTAGACGGATGTCATCAGGAAGCGTTTCATAAATCAATCGGTCAATTGATTCAACACCAATAGTTTTCAGCATATGCTGCAAATCGTTTTCTCTCGGACCGATGTGTCTTAAAGCAAAAGCATCTGTTTTCATATAATATTGTCGTGGGTTGTTTTTTGTGGCACAAAAATACTTATTAATCTCAAAAATAAATCCTTTTTTAACATGGTTTTTTTAGGAAATTTTCAACGAAAACTCGGTGTTGTTAACAGTTTCGTTATTTTTGCAGTATGCAGGCTATCAGACGACTATTTAATTTTTATATTAATGGCAGCATACACGTTGCGGTAGCCGTTTTGTCACTGGTTTTAATGACAAACCATATGTTCCGAAATCCTTTCGATTTGTATATGGCTGGTTTTGCTTTTTTCGGGACTATTTTCGGATATAATTTTATCAAATATGAAGATTTTTTCAGAAATAAAAAACCTTTACGATTTGAACTTAAAGGGATAGCTATTTTAAGCCTGATTGCTTTTATAGTAGCGGCTTATTTCTTTTTTCATTTGAAATTCATCACCCAGATTACGGCTTTTATTTTCTTTGGACTGACTTTTTTGTATACGGTGCCAGTATTTTCAAGCAGGAAAAATATCAGGAACTGGAGCGGTGTCAAGATTTATATTGTTGCTCTTTGCTGGTCAGGAGTTACTACACTGTTACCGTTAATTAATGCGGGTACCGAAGTTTTTTCGGATGTCATTCTTAAATTTTCTCAACGATTTTTACTGGTTATCAGCCTGATTTTGATTTTCGAGATTATCGATTTAAAGACAGACAGCCCGGCATTGGGTACTGTACCTCAGCGAATAGGGGTGAAGAAGACCAAGGTTGTAGGCCTGCTTTTGTTGGTGCCGCTTTACTTCCTGGAATTTTTGAAAAGTACTATTGACATCAATCAGCTTTTTGTCAATTCCATTTTGGTTATTGTTACTTCGCTGTTTATGATTTTTGCCAATGAAAACCGTTCCAAATACTATACATCTTTTTGGGTCGAGAGCATTCCGGTTTTTTGGTTAGGGTTGGTGTATTTGTTTTGAGGCTAACTGCAACCCTGGCAGGATTTGAAACTCTGCCAGGGTCGAAATTATTGTAAATCTTCCAAAGCTTTCTTTAATTCTCCAAATTCAAATGTAAAACCATTTTCCGTTAGCCGTTTCGGAATAACATTCCTGCTTTTTAAGACGAGTTCTGTTTCTGTACCAATCATTCTTGCGCCAAGTTTTAAGAGTTTTTCGCTTATTGGGATTCCGGTTGGAACACCTAAACTTTTACGAAGCGCTTTCATAAAAAGCATGTTTCGAATAGGTTGTGGAGAAACTATATTTAAAACTCCTGTAAGTTCTTTTTCAATAATAAAGGCTATCGCCCTTGCAAAATCTTTTTCATGAATCCAACTGATAAATTGGTTTCCTTTTCCTTGTTTTCCACCAAAACCCACTTTGGTCAGATTTTTTAAAGGAAGATAGGTACCTCCATTTTTTCCTAACACAATTGAGGTTCGCAATGCTGTTTTTTTAGTATGTGGAGTTTGTATTTCAAAGAAGACTTTTTCCCACGATTTGGCAACATTCATAGAAAAGTCATTTCCGATTTCACCATTTTCTTCGTCCATTTCTTTGTCTAATGAATGTCTGTAAATAGTAGCAGTTGAAGAGTTTAGCCAATGTTTGGGTGGATTTTCGCATTGTTGTACGGCAAGATTCAGGATATGGGTACTTTCAAGTCTGGAATCCAGAATTTCTTTTTTGTTTTCTTCGGTATACCTGCAATCTACAGATCTGCCGGCAAGATTGATGAGTACATCCGCATTTTCTAATTCTTTTTCCCAGCCTGAAAATGTTTTGGCATTCCATTTTATGTGCCTGATGTTTCCTTTTATTTTCGAACTTCCTCTGGTAAGAATAATAATTTCTTCAAATTTATCTTTAAAATGATTCACCAGAACTTGTCCTAAGAATCCGGTTCCTGCTGCAATTATTAATTTTTTCATGATTTTTTGTGTTTTCTTCCTACCCTGGCAGGGTTGTTAACCCTGCCAGGGTAGGAAAGGTTGGTTAAATTAAAAGGTTAAGATGACTAACAAGACAATTACTCTGTAAATTACCCAGGTGTAAGAAAGTATAGCTGGAAGTCGCAATATTTTAATTCTTCTGGAATGTTCCATAAGCATAAATAAAACCGCAAGGGCAAACCAGATTAAGATGGTGATTTGTGGAATATTTATAAATTGGTTCAGGATTAAGATAGGTGTCAGGAGCAGAGCACCTGCCAATGACACTGTCATCAGATTTCCTGTATAGTTTACCAGATTTCTTTTTTCAATTTTTAGTAAAAACAAGGATTGAAAAACAATTTGTCCGAAAGCAATAGCCAATTCTCTTCCGAAATTTCCCTGTGGGAGATTAGTGATGAGGTTTGAAAAATTATGCAGTGTCAATGCAGTAATGACAATTGTGAAAAGAATGTAGATAATCCTGTATTTATAATTAAAACTTGGAACACATTGCAAAGCAGAGGTATTGGTATTTTGATTGGGGATAATTACTTTCCGATTGTATGAGATAAAAGAATAAAGTTTTTTCAACAGGTATTTCACAGGAGGAACGTTTCCGACTTTTTCTATCCATGGAAAAGAATTTCCAATCACTTTCAACAGGCTGTCTATTCCGTAAATGACGGTTTTATTTTTATTGTCGACCAAAGCAATTTCATTAGAAGCTCTTTTGAAATCGATAAAACTGTGTTCTTCTTCTGTCAGATTAGAAAATGGTTTTTTGCCGTTTTTGTCCAACATCCCTGTTTTTATAAAACCTGTTGTGTAGGCCTGGCAGAGTGGACAATCTTCATCATACAATAATGTTTGGTTTTCAAGTGTTTTCATGATTTGCATTTTTTGATTAATAAAAGGCAGTTTCATTACTATTTTTCTTTAATTATGAAATGTAAAATGACTGTCATATAAAGGGCTAAAGATGGCGGCATTGCCCAAATCCATCCCCAATCCATTGTAAACCATAATGAGAAGAATAGGATACAAAGCAAAAGATAGGCCTGGAGATGTCTGTTTATGTAATGATTAATAAAAAGTACTAACGCAATAGAAACCTGAAGGAATCCTGTAATAACTGTTGACAATAAAGCAAATGATAACATCCCGACTTCAAATACAGCCAATGCGGCTATTGTAATGGGAAGGCCTATAGCGAAACAATTAATTTTTTGTATAAGTGTCATGATTAATATTTTTTAAACTTTCAGAAAAAAATGAAACTTTAGTCTAAATTTTTTTTACTTCATGATTTTCATGACCAGACGGCCAATCCAATTGTCTTTAAATTCGGTTACCTTGTCAATCATATTATCGGCTTTTAGTACAAAATCATAGAGCTTGGAAGTCTGTTCTACAAAATGTTTTGTTTCTTCTGTTTCGTTGGCTTTGATGGAAGAAACATCTTTTAAGACTCTTAATGCGGGTTTGATTTCTCTTTTACTTCTTTCCTGCGCTATTTTAACAGCCAGTTCGTCTAAATCTTTTTCGGCTATAAAGAATTCTTTTCTTTCGCCGGATTTATATTCTTTGTATACAATTCCCCAATCCATCAAGGCACGAAGGTTCATGCTGGCATTCCCTCTGGAAATCAATAATTCTTCCATAATGTCTTCCATAGAAAGCGGCTCTGGAGAAACCATCAGTAACGCATGGATTTGCGCCATCGTTTTGTTGATTCCCCATTGAGAACCTAATGCTCCCCATGTTTGGATGAATTTATTTTTTGCCTCTTTGAATTCCATACTTCAAATGTATAAATTTATTTTTGAACTTTCAAAAATAATTGAAAATAATAATTAATAAAAAAACCGTCAGCTTCTGCCAACGGTTTTTTATTTTAAAAGTGAGGACTAATTTACTTCACGATTTAAGTAAACCCAGCCTGTTTTTTCTTTCCCATCCCTAAATGCAATATAATAATAATAGGTTGCGGTAGGAAGCAGTTTGCCGTCAGAACATTGTCCGTGCCATTGGTTTACGTAATTGTTCATTTCGTAGACTTCTGTTCCATAGCGATTAAAAATTTTAACTCTCAGGATATCAAGTCCGGCCAGATTCCAGGTGTCGTTTTTATTATCGCCGTTTGGAGAAACTCCTTTTGGTATTTTACAATAGCTTTTTTCTACAGGAATCGATGCTGTAGTGGTACAACCTTCTTCATTGGTTACTACAACGGTATATACTCCCGATTCCAGCCCGGTAATGTCTGTAGATTGTGTTGTTGCATTAAAACTATTTGGTCCTGTCCAGGCATAGGTAGCATTTGATTCATTGAATGAATTGTCTATTGCAAAAGCGGTAAGCATGTAGTGCTCGTTTTCACATTTTGCCTGGGCTCCTACAGAAAAAGTATCTGTGTTTTCGTCAACTTGTACCGATTTTGAAAAAGTACAATTGTTGACGTTTACAAGGACACTATATAATCCGGGTTCATTGATTTCGACTTCGGCAGAATTACCGCCCACGATTCCTCCATTTTCATTACGCCAGATATAATCAGCTTCAGATTCTTCAAAATTTTCCGGAACAACTTTTAGGGTGGTTTCCTGTCCGAAGCAGATTCTGGTGTTTTCCTGTGTAAAATGAAATTCCGGCTGTGGTGTTACAACAAGTTCAAATGACAGAGGTTCAGAAGGACAGTTGACCAAGTTGGCTGTAACGGTATAAGTTCCGGACATTGCAATCGTTGCATTTGGAAATACCGGATTGATGCCGGTAGCCGTAAATCCGTTCGGTCCGGACCAGGTATAATTGTACAGAAGATTTGGATTTTGAATACTGATATTAATTGGGGAGCCTTCACAAAGGGAACCAACAGGATTAATAATTGGAGCAGGGACAACATTGTTAAAATGTATAGAAATTATGGCTTCGTCTTCTACGCCGCAAAATCCTCTCACAAAATACCTGAAGTAATAAGTTGAGCCTTGTTGGGCTCCTTCGGTATTCCATACATTTGATGAAAGAGCACCTGTAGAAGGGATTTGTTCCCAGGTTCCGTTTTGGTCTGCGTTGCCTAATAAATAGTCAAACAGATTGATGGAAGGAGGAATAGAACATAGGTCTACATCGTTGTCATTTCCGGCATTTGGCGGGTTTCCGGCATCGATTTGATAGTTTAGGATTTGATTCAGGCAGGAATCCGGTTCAGCAGGATAGGTAATGGCCACATGATACATTCCTGACTGTGTGCTGATATTTAAAGGATTAAAAGTTAGCGTAGAACTTGTGCCCAATGTGACATTTTCCGCTCCTTGTTTATACCATTTGTATTGCAGGTAAGGGAAGTTAGGGACAGAAAGCGTACTGTTTTGTGCGTCACATAAAGAAGCTGCTATAGAAAATACAAACGGAGTCGTAACATCATGAGTATAGGTGCTCGTATTTTGACATTGGTCTTTTATTTCGAAAACATAAACCGCAGATTCCAAATCAGTAAATAACGGACTACTGCCGTTTGAAAAAACAAAAGGCTGACCGTTTTTTTCGATGATTCTGAAAGTAAAGTTTCCTTCGCCAACTACATTTAGCAAAACGTCTGAGAGGGTGCCGGAACAAGAAAAGTTTAAGGCTCCTTTTATTTCAGGAAGCATTCCTGTTTCAAATTCTTTTATAGTAAATATACATGAATTGTTGGTACCTACGCTATTGTAGATAGATGAAGCAGTTACAATCCTAAATTTTCCTCCTATTGGAAAATTCAGGTTCCACGTATTATTATTGGTAACTGAGATTGAATTGGTAATGTTAGGAAGGGAATTTTCAGTATAGGGAACATTTGTATTAGGATGGCCCCATTGGCCTGTTGCCGGATTGAACTTTTGCAGCCAGTATCCGAGGTTTATAACTGAGCCGTTGTTATTTGTATGGTTAAATCGGATATTAAAAGAAGAACATGCTTCTGCAATTTCAAAAGTAGTGTTGCCAATATATTCCTTGATTTGTAAGGTCAAGGTATATTCTGAATTACACGAGTCTTTTATTTTAATAAGATAGGTTCCAATGGGTAGCGAACTCATCATGAAATAGGCGCCTCTGATGTTGACAGAAACATTCATCGGGCCATTGTAAGTACTAGGTACAGATACAAATTCAGCACTCATTATTTGAACATCTGGTGCGCCACCGATATAGACAGAACCAAATCCGGGTTCGCATCCGCCCAGATAATTGATTCTTGGCGCACCAGAGCCGCCAGCGGGTACGGTAACCGGTTTTGTATAAGTATTTCCGCATTCGTCTACAAGAGTTATAGAGTATAATCCAGGGACAAGAATATTGGAGATAATAAGGCCTCCATCACTTTGTATGTAGGCATTGACATTATGAGGAGTAGGAAAAGTAAAGCCAGAAGGGGCAGTGTTTATGGTTGCGGAAACGATATTAGAACCCAGAATTTCACCAAAGATAACGCCAGATATGCCGCATGACCCTGTAGCAACAAATTTGGCATCAGTTTCATGGTCAATGGTTACATTTTCTGTAGCCGTTCTTCCGCAAGCATCAGTTACTTTTACTACATAGGAACCTTCAGGAAGTACATTGGTAGTATTTCCAAAAGTTGGATTAGAAAAATAAGTAGGATGTGAAGAGTTGTAAACAGAAGGGTTGAATCCGGCTGGTGCAGAAAGAAACTCTACCGTTATTGGATAGGTAAAGTTTGATGTCGTAACCGTAAAGGATTGTATACCGCATCTCAATGTTTGCCGCTCCAGTAATATTGAAAATAGGGTATTCATAGGGGTGACATCTTGCCGGAATACTTTGCCGCAACCGTCAGTAACTACTAAACTATAGCTATAAGGAGCATTGTAAAATGGAAGCTCTATGGTATAGGAATCTTGAGGGCCATTTGCTATATAGGTTTTTGTAATAGGAGTACCGCCTCCCGGTGGGAAAATAGTAAATACAAAAGTGAGCGGATAGCTTACCGTTGATCCTGCTATTGCATCTACAGTAAAAGAAGCCCCAATCGTATTACAATTAACCAATTCAGAATGAGGTGTTGTACCAACAGAAACTTCCAGATTGTTGGGAATTTCTTCGAGAGTTACTAAGGTGTAGGACCTGGATACTGCGTTACCACAGGAATCATAAACTTTGATCAGGTAGTTTCCCGCCACAAGATCAGTGAAAATGTTGGAAGTTTGCCGGGGTTTTATTATGGGGCCTGAAATGATTTCATATCCTATAGGATTCCCGCTGGTGACATTCACGATTATATTTCTATTAAGACTGCAGGCAATATCACTAAAAGTCATATTGAATTCTAAGAAAGAAGCCGTACTGTTTATAACGAAGTCTTTTTGTTGCTGATTATTTTCAGTGCCTAAAGTCTGCGTAGCGATAACCCTGTATGTTCCTCCTGTGAGCCCCGATAAAGAATTGGTTGAGACTGTGGCATAAGGACTGTTAAGTACAGGCAGTTTGTATATTGTGTAAATAATACCGGCATTTGGATGGGTTCCGCTTACTGTAAAAGATAAGGTTCCGTTTCTGTTACAAGTTTCATCCGTTCCGGTGACGGTAAGAGTAAAATCGGGTAACTGTCCGTAGGAACTAATTGCGTTTAAGGAAAAAATTAATGCAAATATAAAATTGAGGTAAAGTTTTTTCATAAGCAAATCGTTAAGGATGATTCCAAATATATAAAAAACTGTAAGAAAAATTACGGTTTCCCACATCCGTAAAGGCAAAAAAAACACATAAAAAAAGGGACTGCCTTATTTTACAGGTAGTCCCAAGTATTTTGAAATCAAATAATTGTGTGTTAAAGTAGTCTGGCTCTTTTTAGAAGTGCATCCGGTTTTGGTTCGCTTCCCCTGAATCTTTTATATAAGACCATAGGATGCTCCGTTCCACCTTTAGACAAGATGTTTTCTTTGAACTTTGTAGCCACTTCAGAATTGAATATTCCTTGTTCTTTAAAATATTCGAAAGCATCTGCATCAAGTACTTCAGCCCATTTATAGCTATAATATCCCGAGGAATAACCACCCTGAAAAATATGTGAAAAAGAAGTACTCATAGCATTTTCTTTCACATCCGGATAAAGTTTGGTGGAAGCAAACTGAACGTTTTCAAATTCTTTTACATCTTTGATAGGTGTTGGATCCTGACCATGCCATCCCATATCCAGTAAGCCAAAGCTTAACTGTCTCAAAGTAGCCATGCCTTCCTGGAAGCTGGCGCTTTCTTTTATTTTCTGAATGTATTCTGTAGGGATGATTTCGCCTGTTTGGTAATGGCGTGCAAATAATGCCAGAGCTTCCGGTTCATAACACCAGTTTTCAAATATCTGGCTTGGCAATTCGACAAAATCCCAATATACGCTGGTTCCGGAAAGGCTTGGGTATATGGTATCAGCAAGCATCCCGTGCAGGGCATGTCCAAATTCGTGGAATAAAGTGGTTACTTCGTTGAAAGTAAGTAATGAAGGCTTGGTTTCTGTTGGTTTTGTAAAGTTACAGACAATAGAAACATGTGGTCTTTCGTTACTGCCTCCCAAAACGTATTGCGATTTGAATGAAGTCATCCATGCACCGTTTCTTTTTCCTTTTCTAGGGAAAAAGTCAGCATAGAAAACAGAAACAAGATTGCCGGCAATGTCTTTTACCTCATACGTTTTTACATCAGGATGGTATTTTTCTATGTCGTTTATTTCTACGAAAGTCAGTCCATACAATCTTCCGGCAACGGTAAAGGCACCTTCCAATACGTTTTCCAACTTAAAATAAGGTTTTAGTTTTTCGTCATCCAGATTGAATAATTGTTGTTTTAGCTTTTCGGAATAGTAAGCCCCATCCCATTTTTCAAGCTGTTCAATGCCGTCCAGTTCTTTGGCAAACTGCGTCAGTTGATTGAATTCTCTTTCCGCCGCCGGACGTGCTTTCGCTAACAAGTCATTCAGGAAAGTATTTACTTTTTGAGGGCTTTCTGCCATTCTTTCTTCCAATACAAAATGGGCATGTGAGGCATAGCCTAAAAGTTTGGCTCTTTCAAATCGGAGTCTGACAATTTGAAGTACGATTTCCTGATTGTCATGCTCGTTTTTCTGGAAACCTTTCGCACCAAAGGCAATTGCCATTTTTTTACGAAGCTCCCTGTTGTCAGCATAGGTCATAAAAGGAATATAGCTTGGATAGTCGAGTGAAAAAATCCAGCCTTCTTTTTCGTGGCTTTGAGCCAGTTCTTTTGCGGCTTCAATGGTGCCTTCCGGCAGTCCGGAAAGGTCTTTTTCGTCTGTAATATGGAGTTGGAAAGCGTGCGTTTCAGACAGTACGTTTTCGCCAAACTCCAAACTCAGTTTAGAAAGTTGCTTGTCGATTTCACGCAGTTCCATTTTTTTGTCTTCAGATAAATTCGCTCCGTTTCTGGAAAAGCTTTTGTATTGTTTGTCTAACAGAGTTGCCTGTTCTGCCGTAAGCGAAAAGCTGTCTTTTTTGTCATAAACCGCTTTTACTTTTTTGAACAAATCGGCATTGAGGCGGATGTCATTTCCAAATTCGGATAATAGCGGAGAAACTTCCTGTGCAATTTTTTGAAGTTCGTCGTTGGTTTCGGCAGAATGCAGGTTGAAGAAAATAGAAGATATCCTGTCTAAAGTGGCTCCGCTAAAAGCCATGGCTTCTATTGTGTTCTCAAATGTTGGTAATTCAGGATTGTTAACTATCTCGTCAACTTCCTGTTTTGCGCTGGCAATTGCTTCTTTAAATGCCGGAAGGAAATCCTCATTCTTGATTTGAGAAAAAGGTGCGGTATCGTATTTTGTTGTAAATTTTTTGGTAAGAACTGACATATCAGGGTCTTTTTAAATATCTGTAAATAAAAATAAGTTGTGGCACGGGAATCGCATTCCCACATGCTGTTTTCAAAAGTATAAAATTGGAAAGGAATTACCTATGGCGTTATGAAAACGTTGAGGTTTAAAATAAAAAAACCAAGCTTATCGGGCTTGGTTTCTACTGTTTTTATCTGAAGTTATTTTTTCAGGTTTTCGGATGCTTTAAGCACAGCCTGTTTTAATCCTTCTTTATAAGCAATAATTTTATCTAAAACGGCCTTGTTGTTACTTCCGATAATTTGTGCTGCCAGGATTCCTGCGTTTTTAGCACCATTTAAGGCAACTGTCGCAACCGGAACACCGCCAGGCATTTGAAGAATGGAAAGCACGCTGTCCCAACCATCGATAGAATTGCTTGATTTTACCGGAACGCCAATTACGGGAAGCGGCGACATTGAGGCTACCATTCCCGGAAGGTGAGCAGCACCTCCGGCTCCTGCAATAATAGCAGCGATACCACGTGTATGTGCATTTTTGCTAAAGTCGAATAATTTTTCCGGTGTGCGGTGTGCCGAAACAATATCTACTTCGGTTTCAATTCCAAATTCTTTCAGTATGTCGATGGCTTCCTGCATGACCGGCATGTCAGAAATAGAGCCCATTATGATTGCAATCTTCATGGATATAAGTTATAATTGAGTAAATAGTTGATTACGAATTGCTGATTACCCGTATTAGTTTTTTTACTTCTTCTGCTGTTGTCCTGGCTTTGGCGATGTCTTCATTTACTATAGTAACATGGCCCATTTTTCTAAAAGGTCTTGTTTCGCGTTTTCCGTAAATATGTGGCGTTACACCGTCAATGGCCAAAATCTGTTCTATGTTTTTATAAACTACTTGACCCGAGTGACCTTCTTCTCCAACAAGGTTGACCATAATTCCGGCTACTTTGCTTTCGGTATTGCCTAAAGGCAGGTCGAGAATGGCTCTTAAATGGTTTTCAAATTGGGAAGTATAGCTGGCTTCAATACTGTAATGACCTGAATTATGAGGTCTTGGGGCTACTTCATTAACCAGAATATCGTCATTTTCTGTCTGGAACATTTCAACAGCCAGTAATCCTACATGTTCAAAAGCTTCCGAAACTTTCAAAGCGATTTCCCTTGCTTTTGCAGCTACTTTGTCGTCAATACGTGCCGGACAGATAACATATTCTACCTGATTGGCTTCGGGATGGAATTCCATTTCAACCACCGGATAGGTCTTGATTTCGCCTTTTGCATTTCGAACGACAATTACAGCCAGTTCATTTTTGAAAGGAATCATTTCTTCGGCAATGCATTCTACATCTGGCAGGTTTGCGAGGTCAGTTGCCGTGCGTACAATTTTAACACCGTTTCCGTCGTAGCCAAATTCAGCACTTTTCCAAACAAAAGGCAGGGCGGTATTATTCTTTTCAAGGCTTGTTTTTAATTCTTCCAGTGTCTGGAATCTTTGAAAAGGAGCAGTTGGAATATTATGGGTTTTATAAAAATCTTTTTGCCTTCCTTTATTTTGGATATTTCTGAGTGTTTTTGGCGATGGATATATTTTTGTACCTTCTGATTCCAGTTTTTCGAGGGCTTCCAAATTGACCAGTTCTATTTCAAAAGTCAGGACATCGGCTTTTTTGCCAAATTCATAAACCGTATCAAAATCCATAAGATTGCCCTGAAAGAATTTGTTGCAGCCTATTCGGCTTGGGGCTTCCTCGCTTGGGTCCAGTACATAAGTCTGTATGTCAAATTTTCGGGTATCGGCCAGAAGCATTTTGCCAAGCTGTCCTCCGCCTAGTATTCCGAGCTTAAAATCGGATGAGAAGTAATTCATTGTTGTGTTGTTGTTTGCTGCAAAGATAAGCATTCTTTAGAATGATGGAATTATTCTGTATCCGATTTAAATGCTTTCTTAAACGAAGAGGATTGCAGAAGCAGAAATAATTGGCAATGTGACGGTAAGCAAATTTTTTAGAAATTAAATAAAAGGCGGTGTTATCTGGTATTTATAGGAAAATAAAACCAGCCCTACTTTTGATTTGATACCAAACCTTTCAAAAAGTGCCGTACGGTAGGATTCAATAGATTTTACAGACAATCCCATGCTATCAGCCATCTGGTCATAGGTCAATTCTCTTTCATCACAAACCAGTTTCAGAAATTCCAGTTCTCTTTCCGATAATTGAATTTCACTCTTGGCATCCTTTTCTGGTGTTGCGTCATAATTCCTCATCCGTTTCAGTATTTCAGAAACGTTGTTGTAGCCTATTTTTACGATATTGTCAATGGCAAACTTCAGGTCATGAGCGGTGCAGTTTTTATGAAGAAATCCTCTTGCTCCATGATGGTAGGCTGCATCGATAATCTGCTCGTCAAAATGCTGGGTCAATAGCAATATTTTATATTCTTCGTCTATTTCTTCCAGTGCTTTCAATACTTCAATACCGTTCATTCCCGGCATGGAATAATCTAAAATAAACAGGTCTGGCTTATTTTCCAAAGGCAGCGATGCCAGAAAATCGGTCCCGTTGTCAAATTCTGCGGTTACGGCAAAATTGCTGATTTTTTGCAGAAGCTCTTTCAATCCCTGTCTCACAATTTTATGGTCGTCAATAATGCCTATCGTAATTTTTTCCATGTTTAGGTAAGTTTGTTTTCGGTAAGCGTGATTTTTGTTCCTTTTCCATTTTCGGACCAGATAGTTACAGAATAATCAATAATAGCCGCCCGACCGATTATGTTCTGTAGTCCTATCGTGGCAGTACTGTTTTTGATTTTTTCATAGTCAAATCCTTTTCCGTTGTCGGAAATTACCATTTCAAAGTCAGGATTTGCCTTTAATCTTATTTCAATAAGGCTGGCTTTGGAATGTTTGAAGCAGTTGTTCATGATTTCCTGAAAAATCCGGTAGATGACAATTTTTTCATTTGTTGAAAATATCCTTTCTCCTTTTCCTTTGAATGCAAAATGGATGGGAATGGAGCCTTTTTGCAGGCGTATAATTTCAGATTCTATAGCCTTTATAAGGTCCTGTTGCAGGAGCATCTGGCTGTTAAGTGAATGGCTGATATTTCGGATGGATTGGGACAGATTGCCAACGGATTCTGATAAGGGCTGTAAGGTCTGGTTCAGTTCCGGCGAATCGAGTTTGAGATTTTCTATCTGGAAATTGATATATGTGAGCTGTTGTCCGGCATCATCATGAAGGTCCTGTGAAATGTTCTGCAATACCTGTTCCTGCGTTTCAAGAATTGTTTGGTTTACCGTTTTCTGAAAATCAATGTCTTTTTGGTAGATGACCTCGGTGTAGTTTTTGATTTTGCGGATGTATAGTTTTACCAATACCACACAAAAAAGGATTAGCAGGCTGATAAAAAGCAACCCGATGATAATTCCGAAGGCTACATTATTCAACATGTTTCAACTTTTTTTCACGATAAATGTAAACATTAAGTAGCGAATAATAAGTTATGTTTACAAAATAACTAATGAAATCATAGAGTTTAAAACGATTTAAAATCATTATTTTATGGATGTTCTTATTGTTAAATCCAAATAAAAGACTAAATCCTATAAAGAACAATACCGGCGATAACATTAGTATGAAATTATTGGATAAAAAATAATTTAAATTTTCTTTTTTTAATTCTGAAGAGCAATTATAAATGAAAAGGATTAAATACAAAAAAGCGCCTATCACAAAAGAATAGGAGTTGAATTCCTTGATTCCGTTTAAAAGGAAAAGATTATATACAGTGAAGCTTAGAAAAAATAATATCACTATTAAAAGCAAAGATTTTTTTATAGAGGATACATTATATAAGATAAAAAACCACAGGATGTTATTGATGACAATAAAAATGGAAGCATTCAGGCGAATCGGAATGTTGTTATATTTAAGTATAGCAGACATTGATTCGTTTATTACGCTTAAAAGCAGGATGATAAATAGTATAGCATGAGCTTTTTTGCCTTTGTCATAGCTTATGGCTAACATGATAAAAGTAAAAAGAATATAAATTCTTATGGGAGTTAGTAATTCAAAAAAGCTCATGAAATATTAATTGTAGATTAGAAATGTTTTTTTGCTTTTACATATTCATTATAGCTGGATCATCACTAATGTCATAATGAAAAAAATTTCCAGATGCATCTTTCACTTTAAAAATGATTCTTTCTTTACTTATTACTTTTTTGCCCACTACTGCATCTGTCACATAAATTGTCTGGATGTTTCCATGTACTTTTTTTATTCCTTCAAACAACGGGATTGAATATGTAGCTTCTGTTGTTGAAAAAGAAGTTTTTCTTAAACTCACTTTATTGTTTATAGCGTCAATATCAAAAGCTATATAGGCATCATAACATTTGATTCCCTCTTTTTTAATGAAAGATTCCAAATCTTTCCAGGGTAATTCATACAACTTGATACTTGTTGTATTCCTGCTATGCTGTCTTGCTAATTGTGTAAATACTGTATCATGAATGAAATGAATGTTTTCAATACAGCTATATAAGTCATACATACATATTGCTTCACCATATTTATTAAGCCATTTTTCCCGTTCTGAATGGGACATGGAGCGAAGAGATTTCATTATAGGATTGTTTTCGCAGTCAGTTGGAGCTCCTGCTGCTATGTCTTTTCTTTGAATTTTTTGAATTTTGTCTTCAGAAACTGTTTCTTTTTTCTTGTCATTACATCCCATCATCACCAATGACAAGATTAAAAATAATACTGTTTTTTTCATAATGTAAATATTGGAGGTTGATAATTAAGTTTGTTACAAAGTTTACTTTTCTATACTTCCAACTCAATAGGGTTTTCCCTATTTCTTTTAGGTGTTACCCTATTCTTCAGCTAGCCTAGCTAAAATATCACTTTTTTCTTAATAATTTATTGTATTTATCATTATTTCAGTAGGTTATGTAAAAGTCTTGCAGGAGATAGGGTTTTCCCTATTGTGCTTTGAATTATATCAAAATAGCTTTGGATAATAATTCAAATTATACATTATGAAAACAAATTTTTATACCATATTGTTTAGTCTGTCTTTAATTTCCTGTGCAAAAACAAAAAAACAGGAAGAGCCCACTTTAGAAATGGCTTTACCACAAAAAAATGGTTATGCTTTATTAATAGGGATGGCAAAAACAGATCTTCCAGGTTATAGCAATGTATTTACGAGAAGTGCACGTTATAATATTGAAGCAATGGAAAAAATATTGCTTAAAAATGAATTTGAAAAGCAGTGTATTACTAAGTTACATTCTCCCACGGCAGACGTGATTAAGTTGGAACTTCAATCACAATTGACAAAATTAAAAGAAGACGACCTCTTTGTTTTTTATTTTTTTGGACATGGTGATCAAATCCCTGATACAGGGATACAAGATGAAAAAGATTACCAAGATGAAGTATTAATAACTGCTGACAGAAAATTGGTTGATGATGAAATCTATGAAATACTTACCAGCATTAAAACCAGAGCAAGAGTATTATTTATTGTAGATGCCTGCAATTCCGGTTCCGTCTATAAATTAAATCTGAATTTTAGTCAAAGATTCCAACCAGCTTACTCTATAGATTATTTCGAAAGTAAGCAGGCAAATGAAATGGAGCTGGATTTCTTATATCTAGGAGCTACACAGGATGGGAATTATACTACTGCATCTGCTTCTACTAGTCTCTTTACATCCACAATTGAATCTGTTTTAAAAGATAAATCATTTCAAGGGAGCTATGTAGACTATTTCAATAATATAAGTCAGGCCATGCGGCACAAAAAAATTTTTCCAACCCTTTATACGGGTTATACATCGCCTCAGTTTTTAAACCAACAACCTTTTAAAATTAACTAATCATGAAAAAAATTATCACACTATTTGCAATTATCCTTTTGTGGAGTTGCTCAACAGTACGAACCTCGCAACTAAATTCTACCGCCACATCTACTAAAAACGGTTTTTATTATGCATTACCTAAAACAATCTTAATAGTTTCTTTTGAAATTGAGAAGAAGACAGTAGAAGATGGGGATTTTAGTAAATATGCTCGATGTTTTGATATCAAAAAGAAAGATTCTTCGGGGACTTCTTTTAAGATAAAAAATATAGAAATTACATCGAGATCTATCCTTGATGAGACCAAAGTTTATCAGATGAATATGAGTCGAAATTTTCTGAATAAAAATGATTTTTCTCTCGAATATTCCAAAGAAGGAGAATTGACCTCATCAGATATTAAAAATGAAAATCAGATAATTCCTTTGATTAGTACTATAGTTAATTATGCAACTCTCGTTCCGGGTTTAGCAACATTAAAAGGTGATGAAAAAAAGGCATTTACGGCAGGATTAGATCTTTGTAGTAAAACAGAAGAAAAAGAATACAGGTTAGCTAAGGAGAAATACGATAGGATAATACAATATGAAAGTATGCAGGATAAGATTCTTGAAAATTCTGATGGTTCCGGTAAAGAAGTTGTGGATTTCAAATTGCAAAAAGTAAAACAGTTAAGAGATGAACTACTTAGTGACTTCACTGGGAAGATTACAACTAAAACTGTAAAAGTTCAATTTGAAATTGATCCGGAAAAAATGATTACAAAAAATAATAATGTAATTACCTATAACAAAATAATGCTCTTATCTGTTAACAAAACTGAAGGGATTAAAATGGCGCCGGAATTTTCAAATTATGTCAATACAGGATTCGAAAAGAATCAAATTACTCCTACAGAAACTATGTATGTTCAAGTTCAAAAAATTGAAAAGGGAATAGGGGAAGTAGTAGGAACTAACAATAAAAGAGAAGGTAAGGCATCTTTTTATTATAACATTCCTGCTGAGACCCGTTTCCAGATATTGAAAATAACAAATTCAACAAGTACTGTTGAAAAACAAACTGATCTTATGATTCCGCAGTACGGAATTGTAGCTGCGGCTCCTTCCAATATGAAAAATACGACTTTCAAGTTGCACCCCGGATTAGGTTCTATTCTATCTGTCTCTGGAACTACCGCTACTGTTGATTTGGAAAAATTGAATGCTATTCCAGAAAAAGCTTCCGATATTTTGGATAAGTTTAAAAAAGAAGAACCTGTCGACCCTAAAGACAAGTTTATTAGGCAATTGGAACAAGATGTAAGAATACAAGAACTTCAAAATAAACTAAATGCTACTTCAGAATAGACATGAAAATATATACTTATGAAAAACAGTTTCTCTTTTATCTTTTGTTTTATTGTAACAATTACTTATTCGCAAAATACCTTAAACGTGGGAGGGTGGTCTACTTCAGGCCCTGGTTCTTTTACTCGTATAACCGCAACTAATAATTTAGACCCAAAAGTATATTCCATACAAAATACAATTATGATGGATGACGCTATCTTGGAATTTGAAATTGTTGCTGATGGTTTGACTATTCCCGCAAAACTTTATGAAGGCGGCTGTGTTGCTGTTGAAGGGAAGAACATTTTTATTCGGCAGACAAAACCTGGAAGAATGATAAAAGGTGGTTGGAAAATAATCCAGCAACCCGAAATAGGAGCAATAGTAATACCATGGGTAGGGTATCCGTCCTTAAACAAAGAAATTCTCGTGGCAAATCTAAAGACGGAACAAGAATTTATTATTGAAGTCCATGAAGTTTTTGACTGTAGTGACGCAACCTTCCAGGTAATTATAGATAACATTCCAATTAAAGACAATAACAACAATATATTGACATTCTGGAGCGGAAGTAGTCTTATAGGAAAAGGAAAGACCGTCGTTGTTAAGGTTAATGGAAGCTGTACGGGTTCTAAAACCGTTAGCGGTTATCTGAAGCTTAAAGCTTGAAGAATATTTTGAATCTTAAAAACAGAAAAATGCAAAAAATAATACGAATATTGATTTTACTGACTGTTTTTACTGAAAATGTAATAGGGCAGGATATAGAAACAGCATTGAATGATAAAGAAGCAGAGAAAGTGCCATTACTGGATGCTCCTTATACCATAGGATTGGATAATGAAAAAAACTGTTCCTTCCTGTTGCCTTCTATTGAATATAGATTTGATGACCATTTGAGACATGGGGCTTTTTTAGGAATAAAAAAAGTCACTCCTCAGAAGAAATGCGATTGTAATGCCACATTAGGAGGTCTTTGTTTTGTTGCAGGTTCTACTTATAGGGCAGCTGTTGGATATTATCCAGACACCAGAACAGGTAATATGAGTGTTCATTATGGCTATCGTTATTTATTCCTTTATGGAGAATTAGGAGCAGGATACTCATTCAGTTCTAAAGAAAGTATGCCAGGGCAATTTTTTCATTTCGGACCTTCGATAGGCTTTGATTTGCTGGCTATTCAGACAAATGTAGGTTATTCCTTTACTACTGAAAGAATTAATGGGAAGTCAGGAGCTATCATATTATCAATTGTGCTTTCCCCATGGAGTTTAGAAGGTAATAAAGAATATAAAAAAACAGTAAAAACCTTAAATCAATCTACTGTTAGTGAAAGGAAAAGTTTTAGATTAGATAAAGGATAGATAATGATTGTCTTATGGATGTATTACGCAAATCGATTCGTCAATACAGCTTTTTTACATTGAAAACCATTCAAAAAGGAACTAACTTTGACAGAACAAAACCAAAAACATGGATTCAAAGATGCCGACAAATATACCTGCTTCAAGCATGGACTTTTTAAAACAGCTCAAAGAAAATAATAACAGGGAATGGTTTAATGATAATAAGGACCTGTATTTGAAAGAATACGATGCCATAGAAAAATTTGCGGAGTCGTTATTACAGGAACTCCGAAACCACGATGTTATCGAAACGGTTTCAGGTAAAAAGAGCCTGCATCGGATTTACAGAGATACCCGCTTTTCGAAAGATAAAACACCTTACAAAACCAACTGGAGTGGTGGCTTTAAAAGAGCAACTGCCTTGCGCAGGGGAGGTTACTATTTTCATATCGAACCCGGCAACAGTTTTATAGCCGGTGGTTTTTGGGCTCCCAATACAGAAGATATCAAACGCATTCGTGAAGACATCAGTTTTGATCCGGAATCTTTACGAAAAATTATAAATAGCAAATCCTTTGTGGAAACTTTTGGTTCATTGCAGGGAGAACAGCTAAAGAAAGCGCCAAAAGGCTTTGATACTACTGATGAAGCAATCGATTTATTACGCTATAAGCAATTTCTGCTCGTTAGAAAATTTACAGATGCTGAGGTTCTCAGTCCTTCTTTTTTGAAAGAAGCCGACCAGACTTTCAAGAATATGCATCCTTTTTTTGATTATATGAGCGAAGTGTTGACTACTGATGCAAATGGCGAACGCTTGCCAGGATTGTCTTAAAAAATAAAATCGTTATGATTTTCGAATAGCACTCCAGTAAACCCATACAATGAAAAGCAGCTGTAAAGGAATTCGGAACCATAAATAATTTAAGCCTTCTCCGTCATTAGTGCCCGTTTCTATATTGATATGGTTTGCAGCGGCATAGATATTTGCAGGTAGCAATAGTATAAAAAACAAGATCAGGAACCAGCCGGTTGGAGTTTTGTACTTTGGAAGCAAAAGCCCTATAGCAGCGATTAGTTCTATAAAGCCAGTTATATATACGATTGCTGTTGGAAAAGGCAGAAAAGAAATCATCATTGCCATGCCTTTGGCAAAGAGGAAATGGCCAATTGTAGTAAGGACCAGCATGGCGGCCATGGCAATCCTCCCGGCTAATGCAAATTTGTATTCTTTTAGCCAAATTTTTTGAATAAGCAGGGAAATTGAAAATGTTCCCAGCAGCGTTATTAGAGTTTCCATACTTTTTTCTGCAAAGTTCTGCCTCCCAATCTTGCCAAACAATGAACCTGGGTTACTAAATTCGCTTTCGGATTCTGCTCAAGGCCTGAGGCGTGATGCCAATATAGGATGCCAGATATTTTAGCGGTATTTTTTGAATCAGCTGTGGCTGTTCGGTAAACAGGTTGAGGTAACGTTGTTCTGCTGTTTGATCTAATAAGGAAAGTTCACGTTTTGAAGTTTCAAGATAAATTCGTTCTGCGGCCAGACGCCCTATGGTGTTTCCAATGGCTGTATGGGCATAAATTTCCTGTAAATCAGCATGGGGTAATCGCCACAATATTGTAGGCGTAAGGGTTTCTACCTGATAGGTTGAAGGTGTTTTTGTAATAAACGATTCGTAGGCACTGGTAAAATTACCATCAAAAGTAAAAGAGAAAGTAATGTCGTTTTTTTCTTCTTTTGGAATATAAAACCGGATAATGCCTTTTTCCACAAAAGAAAGGTAATTTTCTACCTGTCCGGTTTTGACAAGCAGTGATTTTTTAGGAAACTCTTCCTGAATGAGTCTGGAAGAAAAGAACGCCCAGTCCTGGTCAGACAATTTAGCACTTAGTTCAAGATGTTTGCGGATGAATTCCATATATGGATTTATTTGTCTAAAAATACAGAAAGGCCAGGGAAGAAGCAAAGAGAAAAAGTACTAATAAAAATTGGCTTTGTGCAGGAGAAAGTATTTTCTGCATAAAGCCAATAATATTGTTATCTGCTTTTTAAAGTGTTGCCATATCGATAACGAATCGGTAACGCACATCGCCTTTCAGCATTCTGTCATAAGCGTCCTGAATATTTTTGATGTCTATCATTTCGATTTCTGAAACGATACCGTGCTCTGCACAATAGTCAAGCATTTCCTGAGTTTCGGCGATACCTCCAATTCCGGAACCGGCCAGGCTTTTTCGACCTCCTAACAAGCTGAATGCCGCAACAGGAGCAGGTTGGGATGGAACACCAACACAAATGTGTGTGCCGTCTGTTTTCAACAGAGAAAGATACAGATTCAGGTCATGTTCTGCAGAAACCGTATCTAAGATGAAATCAAAAGAATTTCGGGCCGCTGCCAACTGTGCTTCATCTGTGGTTACCACAAAATTATGGGCGCCAAGTTTTCGGGCATCCTGTTCTTTGGAAGGAGAAGTACTTAAAACCGTAACTTCCGCTCCAAATGATACTCCAAATTTTACTGCCATATGACCCAAACCTCCCAAACCAAGTACAGCCAGTTTGTGTCCTTTTCCTACTTTCCAGTGGCGTAAAGGTGAATAGGTTGTGATTCCGGCACATAATAACGGAGCAACAGCTGCAAGATTCAGTTTGTCTGAAACATGCAGAACGAAATCTTCATGGACTACAATAGTATTGGAGTAGCCTCCGTAAGTAGGCGTCTTTCCGTCCTGTTCCAAACCGTTATAGGTTTGCGAATTTCCTTTAAGGCAATATTGCTCCAGGTCTTTTTTACAGTTTTCGCATTCGCGGCAGGAATCAACCATACATCCGGTTCCGGCAATGTCGCCTACTTTAAATTTTTTAAGAAGTGTCCTCGAAATTAGGTGATATAAATTTATAAAAAAATCGATAAGATAACTTATCGATTTTTTTATTGTTCAATTTTTTATTTCACTTTCCAATAATTAAACGGTTTCAATTCATCTTTCAAGCAGTTTAATTTCTGATAGAACTCAACATCTTGAATATTATTTTCAGTCCATTCCATTTCATTTTCCAACCCTTTAAATAACTCTGCATCTTTCAAGCATTTCAACTTCGACCGCATATTAGTTCCTGAAATGCTGTCCTGTTCAGACCACCAATTTATAATATCACCTTTAATTGCATATCTCGATACCGATATACTCTTGCCAGATGCACCAACACTCCATTTATCATATAAATTCCCATTCTTATATTCCTCATAACTTAAAATATGCCTGAATTTATCACCTGCCATAAATAATGACAAGCCCATCGAAAATCCTTTATCTTTTTGCAATTGCTTGTAACGCATATCTTTTATAATAGTATAGATGTCGTCAAATACATTTTCTTTCCGTAACTCCCTTACGACCCAGCCATTCTTAAATTCCAACTTCCTGATGATTGTATCATTCTCATCTTTTTCAATACAGTCGCCCGTATATAATTCCCCGCCCTTCTTGACGTTTTTCCAATTTTCAAAATGCTCCCCGAAAGCATTTGTCTGCATTAGATTCAATTCAGAGCAATTGCAGTCGCTTGCACTTTCGTTTAGTGTTTCTGTTTGCTCATTAGATTTTTTGTCTGTACAAGAAGCGATTATTAATGATGTACAGACAGCGAATGTTAGATTTCTAATTTTCATTTTGATATGATTTAATGATTATACAGGCAAACATAAGGTAAAAAGGTAAATAACATACGATAGTATGTTAAAAATCTTGTTTTGAAAGTCCATATTTCGCTAAAATATGTGATATGGAAAAGCCGTCGGAATTAGTAAGATTAGGGAATAGAATAAAGGAATTGCGCTTGGCAAAAGGATTATCGCAAGCGAAACTTGGAATGAAGATATTGAAAGATCAGCAGTCTATTCATAAGTTAGAAAATGCTGAATTTAATCCGACTTACTTATATCTGCTTGAAATTTGTGAGGGACTTGAAATCACAATAAGCGAATTGCTAGATTTTGAATAAAAATCTATTGTATATTTACTAAGGATAAATCAATTAAGTATTTAAAATGGAATTAAAAGATTTTATAAAACGTACTTTATTAGACGTTGTAGATGGTGTAGAAGAAGCAAATCAAGAAAAAGATAGATTTAGATTATCTGGTCATACTAATATGGACACTAATCAAATAGGTCAAAAGATAAAATTTGACATTTCTATATTGGTTGATAAAAATTCTGAAAGCGATGTTAAAGGAGGAATAAAAGTTGCACTGGTAAATTTAGGAGGTGGAGTAAAAGAGTCTGAAAACAGTCAAAATATACATAAAATTAAATTCGAAGTTTTTATTAAAGGGAAAGCAAAACAAAAATAAATATATTGATATAATGAGAAATTTATATCATAATGCAAAATTCTATTATTAAAAGTTTACTTAATTTTTTTCTATCTTTACTAAAACCAAAAAGAGGAAAAAAAATGTGGGAAGAAATAACAAATCATATTAACACTATGATTTTACCAAATTTAAAACAAACGACTTTAAGTCCAAATTTAAATTTTCAAAGTGGTAATTCTGATATTAACCATATTATTTACAACTTAGATTTTAAAGACGGTAGAGTTAGTTTTAAAATTGAAAATGTAAATAATGAGTTAAAATATATTTTTATATCAACTACTGTTAATGAAATTGATATTTTATCAATATTACTACAAGAATTGCATAAGAATTTAAGACTGTCTTACCGTTTTATAAGTGAAATGTACTTTGCAAGATTGCAATTGCGTGGGATAAACAATTGATAAATTAAATCAATTCTAAATATTTATTTTCAATAGAGTGAAATCTTTTGAAAGTATTGCTGTCTTTAAGCGATGTTTTTAAAAAGTCCAGGGATTTTTCATCATTCTCTCTCAATACAAAATCTATCATCTTGAAATAGTATAGATAGTTTTGCAGATATTTTGTCGAAACGCTTGAAAAGTTATAGTCAATCCAATTCTTAAAGTTCCTGCTATGACTATTCAATGTGTTCAAATGATAAACACCCCTTACTCTTTGACCTTTCCTTAATACCAATCTTTCGTGCGTGAAGCCATTCAGACAACTCTTATAAGATGTACAGCCGTCTGTAACTATTACATTTTCTTTATTCAGCCTTGATTTTAGACCCTTATCAAGAACATTGCCCAATGTGAATCTATTTATCTTCCCAAGTTTCAATATCCTCAAATCAATTGCCTTATACCTATCAATCGTAAAGAGAACGCTTACCTGCTCGTTGCTTATACCTCTCTTGTTCTTTGTTTTTCTTTTCCTTCTTAATCCCTCATTGAAATTATTTACCCGACCTTTCTGATTGAACCTTACAAGCATATCGTCCATTTCCACAACACCCTTAAACTCTTTCTGAAAGATGTTTTCCAAACTTGATAACAGTTTGTGCCTCCAATTAAATATTGTCTGATTTGAATGCTTTAATTCCTTTGCTATGTCACGAATGCTTTTTGATTCCAAAGTCAATTCTATGAATTTCCCCCAGTCCTCCTTATGATGTAGCCAATAGATAGATGTTCCCGTGTGAAGTCCGAATGTCTTTTTGCAGTCTTTGCATCGAAATTTCTGTACATTGTTTTGCGAGCCGTTTTTTACAATCTTATCAGAGTTGCAGTAAGTGCATTTAACCTTTTCGCCAATGTGTTCAGAACGGTATTTGTCAAGGTCGTTAATGTACAGGTTATCGGAAAGCAGTTTTATTATTTTTTGCTTGTCGTCATAACTAAGTTTCTTGATTTTCTCTATAAATAATTTCATTGCTAAATGGTTTATATATAGGCTAATATAAGAAATCAGTGCGAAATCACCTAATTTTGAGGACAGTTCTATTTTTTAACATGGTCGCCAACCTTGACAACCCGTCCTACAATTTCGTGGCCCGGCACCATTGGGAAAATTCCCGGAAACCAGTCATCTTTAATTTGATGAAGGTCTGAATGGCATACTCCACAATATTGTATGTCGAACTGCACATCATGAGGCCCAACTTCACGCCTTTCAAAGTTCCATGGCGCTAACGGACTTTTATTGTCCTGGGCAGCGTATCCTTTTGTTGCTATCATCTTTTTTGTTTTTAAGGGATTAAATCGGTACTACTAAATTAGCGAAAAAAGCAATCCGATTTGTTAAGCCGTTTTTAGCTTTTAATCAGAAAAAAACCGCCCATGCATATTGCCTGGGCGGTTTCGGGTAACTATATTCACTTTAACCTAACTAAATTATTCTCTCATCAAGCGTTTTACTTGTGTTCCCTGAGCAGTTGTAATCTTAACCAGATAAACTCCTGAAGGGAATCTTTCCATGTTAAACTGACGGCTTGATTGAGTTGTTGTATTGGTGTCAGAAAGAATAAGCTGTCCGGTGATTGAATAAACTTCTATCTTTTCTGCCGTTATATCTCTTGAGAATTCAACAGTTACAATTCCGTTGGTAGGGTTTGGATACAATCTCATTTTGATGTCTCCAAACTCCGGTACAGAAAGACCACAGAAATTGGTAGGGTCTGTGATAGTTACTGTAGCCGTACCTGTTGCGGTATTGCCGCTGTTATCTGTTACGGTTAATGTTACGGTATTTGGGCCTACATTACTACAGTTAAAAGTGCTAGGCGAAACAGAGATGCTGGCGATGCCGCAATTGTCTGTACTTCCATTGTTCACCTGTGCTGCGGTAATTGTAGCAACTCCTGCCGTAAGTGGTACCGTAATATTGGTAGTAACAACAGTTGGCGGTGTTGTATCTGCGGTGGTAGTAATAGTAAAGCTTTGTGTAGCTGTACAAGAATTTGCGTCAGTTACAGTTACAGTATAGGTTCCTGCAGCCAATCCGGTAGCAGTAGCTCCGGTGCCTCCTGAAGGTGCCCATGAGAAGGTATAATTACCTGTTCCTCCTGATACTCCTACTGTAGCCGAACCGTTAGAGCCACCTGTACAACTCACGTTGGACTGTGATGGAACGATTACGATTGGAGAAGGTTGCGTTACGGAAACCGTTCTTGTAATCTGGCACATATTAGCATCAGTGATTGTTACGGTATAGTTTCCGGCCGCAAGTCCAGATGCCGTAGCAGCTGTTCCTCCGGATGGAGCCCATAAATAAGTATAAGCACCTGTTCCGCCAGTAACTGTTACTGTTGCAGAACCATTAGAACCTCCATTACAACTTACGTTAGTGCTGGATGTGGTTGCTGATAATGCAGTAGGTTCAGTTATTGTAAAACTTCTTGTGATTTGACACGCATTGGCATCAGTGATTGTCACCGTATAGGTTCCTGCAGCCAGTCCTGTTGCTGTAGCGCCCGTTCCTCCTGAAGGAGCCCACGAATAGGTGTAAGGAGCTGTTCCGCCTGTTACCGTAACACCAGCGATTCCATTAGTACCTCCGTTACAACTTAGATTTGTCTGCGATGTTGTAGCGGATAATACAGCAGGCTCAGTTATTGTGAAAGTTCTTGTAAGCTGGCAGTTATTGGCGTCAGTTACGGTCACAGTATAAATTCCTGTGGCTAATCCTGAAGCCGTAGCCGCAGTTCCACCGGATGGAGCCCATGAATAGGTATAAGGGCCTGTTCCTCCTGCTATCGTAACTGTAGCGCTTCCGGTAGCACCACCGTTGCAAAGAACATTAGTTTGCGCTGTAGTAGCTGATAGTACAGCAGGTTCAGTTATTGTGACAGTAGTCGTAATCTGGCAAGTATTGGCATCAATTGCAGTTACCGTGTAGGTTCCTGCAGCCAATCCAGAAGCCGTGGCAGCTGTTCCTCCGGATGGAGCCCATGCATAGGAATAAGCGCCTGTTCCTCCTGTTACCGTAACTGTAGCACTTCCGTTAGTACCGCCATTACAACTTACATTAATTTGTGATGTTGTAGCTGATAATATAGCAGGCTCGGTAATTGTGAAGTTTCTTGTAATCTGACAGTTATTGGCATCAGTTATGGTTACCGTATAGGTTCCTGCAGCCAATCCAGAAGCCGTGGCAGCTGTTCCTCCTGATGGGGACCATGAATAGGTATATCCAGGTGTTCCTCCTGAAACCGTAACAGAAGCAGTTCCGTTTGCACCTCCATTGCAGCTGGTGTTATTCTGTGATGTAGTGGCTGTCAATGCGGTTGGTTCATTTATTGTAAAACTTCGGGTTGCCTGACAGTTATTGGCATCGGTTATAGTTACCGTATAGGTTCCTGCTGCCAGTCCTGTTGCTGTAGCCGCCGTTCCTCCTGATGGAGTCCATGAGTAGGTATATGGTGGCGTACCGCCTGTTGGCGTTACGGTTGCCATTCCGTTAGCACCTCCATTACAACTTGCGTCAGTCTTGCTTCCTGTAGCTGCAGATAAGGCTGTTGGCTGGTTGATAGTAAATGTTCTTGTAACCTGGCAATTGTTACTGTCAGTCACGGTTACTGTGTAAGTTCCCACAGCCAGTCCTGTAGCCGTAGCCGCCGTTCCTCCTGAAGGAGACCATGAATAGGTATAGGGCGGCGTACCGCCTGTTGGCGCTACCGTTGCCGTTCCGTTGGAACCTCCATTACAGCTCACATCTGTTTTTCCGCCGCCTGTAGCTGCAGATAAGGCTGTTGGCTGGTTGATAGTAAATGTTCTTGTAACCTGGCAATTGTTATTGTCAGTCACCGTTACTGTGTAAGTTCCCACAGCCAATCCTGAGGCCGTAGCCGCCGTTCCTCCTGAAGGCGCCCATGAGTAGGTATAGGGTGGCGTACCGCCTGTTGGCGCTACTGTTGCCGTTCCGTTAGCACCGCCATTGCAACTTACGTCTGTTTTGCCGCCGCCTGTTGCAGCAGATAAGGCTGTTGGCTGGTTGATAGTATAGGTTCTTGTAGCCTGGCAACCGTTGAAATCAGTCACAGTTACGGTATAAGTTCCTGCAGCCAGTCCTGTAGCGCTAGCATTCGTGCCTCCTGAAGGAGCCCATGAATAGCTGTAAGGCGGTGTTCCTCCTGTAGCCGCTACGGTTGCTGTTCCGTTAGAGCCACCATTACAGCTTACATCCGTTTTTCCGCCACCTGTTGCAGCAGATAAAGCCGTTGCGGGTTGGTTAACAGTAGCAGTTCTGGTAATCTGGCAACCATTAAAATCGGTCACGGTTACAGTATAAGTTCCTGCTGCCAATCCTGTTGCCGTAGCGTTCGTTCCTCCTGATGGAGACCATGAATAGCTGTAAGGTGTTGTTCCTCCGGTAGCTGTTACGGTTGCTGTTCCGTTATTACCTCCATTACAGCTTACGTCGGTTTTTGAAATTGTTCCGCTCAAAGCTGCTGCCGGTTGGTTAACAGTAGCAGTTCTTGTAATCTGGCAACCATTGTTGTCGGTTACAGTAACTGTATATGTGTTAGCCGCTAGTCCTGTAGCCATAGCGTTGGTTCCTCCTGAAGGAGCCCATGAATAGGTATATGGAGGTGTTCCTCCGTTGGCAGATACGGTTGCAGTACCGTTAGAACCACCATTACAACTTACATCTGTTTTTATGGCTGTGCCATCTAATGCAGCAGTCGGTTGTGTTACTGTAATGCCTGAAACAGTACCTGTACAGCCATTGGCATCCGTAATTGTTACTGAATAAGTACCTGCTGCTAATCCAGAACGGTCTTCGGTTGTAATACCGCCAACCCAGTTATAAGTATAGGGAGGTACTCCTCCGGTAGGAGTTAAATTGATTGCTCCGGTGCTGCCTCCAAAGCAGGCAACATTTGTTACTACTGTTGTTCCGGACACAACTGCAGCAGGTTGTGTTACATTAATGTTGCTGATTGTACGTGTACAGGAATTAGCGTCAGTAATTGTTACTGAATAATTACCAGCTGCCAATCCGGTACGGTCTTCGGTTGTAATACCGCCACCCCAGTTAAATGTATAAGGTGGTGTACCGCCTGATGGAGTCAGGTTGATGGCACCAGTATTGCCTCCAAAGCAAGCAACGTTGGTTACTACCGTAATTCCGTTAAGGACAGGAGGCTGTGTAATTGTAAAATTACGTGTAGCCTGGCATAAATTAGCATCGGTTACTGTCACGGTATAAACTCCTACACCCAGTCCTGTAGCCGTAGCCGCCGTTCCTCCGGATGGAGCCCATGAATAGGTATATGGAGGTGTTCCTCCTGTTGGAGCTACAGTAGCTGTTCCGTTATTACCTCCATTGCAGCTTACGTTTGTTGAGCCTCCTCCAGTGGTCAATACTATAGCCGGATTTACGCTTACTGTTATCGTTGCGCAGGCTCCAGGCGTTACACAACCACCTTCGCCACGAACATAATATGTTGTTGTTGTGGTTGGGCTTACAGAAAATGAACCAGTTGCGGTACTTGTAACTAATGTTCCGCCACAGGAACCGGAATAAACATGCCATGCTGTAGCGCTGTTCAGGCTTCCTGTAATAGTGATGGTCCTGCTGCTTCCATTACAAAGTACAGCCGTAGAGGCTGTCAATGTAGGAACGGTTGGGTTCGTACAGTTGATGCATGTCACAGAAGGTGTTGGAAAATTGGAAGGCTGTATAGGAATGGCCGTGCTGGTAGAATTGTCATGCATCCAGTTAGCAGGATTGTTAATGGCAGCGCGAAGTGCAATAGAAGTTCCTGTTAAAGTTCCGTTGTATTTTGCATTTGCAAATTCTGGCCCTGGAGCCGGATATAATGAGATGCAATTTACTCCGTTTTCTAAGTCGGTTGGTATGGCTGAATCAGACGTTGCCCATAAAGTACTGTTACTTCCTGTCGCCGGATTCCATGTTGTTACAGGGTCATACTTTGATGAATTGTAATCTCCATGGATTGCTGAAATAAAAATAGGAGCAGCCGGAGCTACACCAGAAGCAGATTGGTAAGCAATAATTTGGTCACCACCGGAAAGATTAAAACTTGTACCCAGTGCAAAAGTAACGCTTCCGCCTCCTGTTACTGTAATTACATCCGGAGCCGTTTCTACAAACGAGATAATCTTGCCGCACGTAATTCCGGGTGGAATAACATAAGCAAGATGTGGTTCATTTAAGGTATTCATCCATTGGGTTCCGGACCATCCCTGTTCCGTAAAATAGAGCGTCTGTCCGGCAGGAAGGTCATTTAATGCGATAAACGCAAAACCGTCCTGACCACCGGTATTGTAGCCTATAAAGGCGATATCGCCTTTATTCATTGTCTGTGCTTCCGATTTGACTCCGCTCAGGAGGCAAATCATGAAAAACAGGCAGGCTTTAAAAAAAGTAATTGTTGTTTTCATATGATTGATTTAAGGTTTAATGACACAGGTAAGCATTGTGCCAGCCTCCCATAGATTGCGGGCGCTGGTCAGACATGATGTTTTGGATGAACTGTCCGTCATTTTTCAAGACAGTTTCAATTTGGATTCCATCGTCTGTAATTTTGAAAATATAGTTGTCAAAGCTGGTTCTGTTGGTTTCCGGATGGAACTGTATTTTTCCTCTCGGGCCTTCCAGGGCTTCTTCCATTTTGTCAATAAGCTGTTCCAGACTCGGAATACTGTCGTTGTCTTTTAATAAGTTTTCCAGAATCATCCCGGTTTCATAACCCAGTAAACCGAAAATGTTTGGAGCCTGATGAAATATAGCCTTATGTTTTTCTACAAAGGATAGGTTCTTTTTGCTTCTTATACTATCCGACCATGAGGATACAATCATAGTGTTCTGAAGAGCCTCCCTGTTTTCTTCCTTTATCTTATCAGATATAGAAAAAGAAGTGAAATAAAAAGGATAGTCTTGGGTCAGTTTGTTTTTAGTAAGATAGGAAGCATGTTCTTCTGCATAGATGCCGCTGTGAAAAGCAAATATGGCGTCTGGTTTTAATGGAGCCAGTGTCTCCTGCATACAGTCTGCTTCGTTTTCTCTCGGATTCAAAGGCGTGATGTAATGTCCTGAAAATTGACTGTCGTTTTGATAAAGTGCCATTTCAATGGCCTGGTTGATGCCATAGCCTGAATCATAATATGAGGACGAAGTGGCTATGTTTTTGTAATTCTGTGATGCAAAATAAGCGCCTAAATGATAGGAACTTTCGGCAATACCAAATGAATTGATATATACGCCTTGTTTCTTTGGCAGAGCATAAGGAAGTGTTGAGCCCATATCCGTAGCCAATAAAAAAAGATTGTGATTTGAAGCGTAGTCATACACGCTTTGGATGTTGCGATGTCCCAAAAAACCAATAAAAATGCTGATATCTTCCTGTAAAGAAAGCTTCTGCATCTTTTCGATAATTATTTTTTCATCTGCGCCAATGCCAATGCTTTCAATAAAAAATTTGACGTCTAGGTCATTTAATTTCATGCCTCGCATAAAATCCCTGTCTAATGATGGGTATTGTTTTGATTGGGGCAACAATATTCCGATTTTCATAAATAATAAAATAAAAGGGGGAAGTGACTCCCCCATATTAATTAGTTTCTTGAAGGAAAAATTCCTTCAAGAGCAATGCTCGTGTATATTCCAAGGTATGGATTGCGTATTCCAAAAGGTATACTTCCTCCTGCAATGCCGGTAGTACCGCTGATTACAGATTTCACACCGCCTACTACATTCGTTCCCGTTGGACTTTCTCTGTAGATTTCCGGCATATTACCTGAATCTCCAAATCCGTTGGAACCACCATCAGTAGTATTGCTTCCATTATTGTTGTTAGTAGCAAGGATAGTGGTAGCAACATGAGCCTGACCGTCAACTAAAGGATGAGCGTGCATAGGCATATTGCTTGTTGTTAAAGTTACGTTTTGAATTCCTCCAACTTCTCCCCAAACAACAGGAGTTAGTCCTGGCCCGTTTCCTGGATGAACTACAGATCTTCCTCTCAGGTCGGGAAGAGCGAATGTTGTTTGTCCGTTTCCACCATAGGTAGTCCCTAAAAGCGAAAATAAAGCGGTGTTTTGCGCAATTGACATGATTTGTCCATCACAGAAAGTCCATCCTCTAGGAGGAAAGTTGAATCCAAATGTCTGAATTTGTCCAAGAAATGGTTCGTACATAGTTTTAAAGGTTTAAGTTAATAGTTGAATTATCGAATTTATTTATTCGTATAGGAAGGTGTAATATCAGAAGAAGTATGCCATAGAAAAATGTTCTCGCAATGTGCGAAAGTTTTTCTTTCCTGAAAGTAAGGGTAACGCTGGAATTTTTTGCTTGAAATAAGCAGTCAACTTTTTGAATAGTAGTTGTATGCATAACAAAAGATTTAGCAGGTTAGTTTTTGGGCATGTCTTTAAAACGCTCTGTTTTTTTGACTTTTCAAAGTTGCAATATTTCAAAAACGCATACAATACCACAATTTTGGTATATTTTTTTATCACTAAATTTGGTGATGCGGGTAGTGGCTTTTTTCTGTCTGTAGAAATTAAAAAAGAGTGTTTTTTATGACAGTGTGCGAAGAAGTAAAACACGCAGACTGATTAGAGAAAATAACTATTCGGAAGAATATTAAAATGAAATAGAAACAAAAATGTTTACGCCCAATAAATCCCAAAGCATTAGCCAGGAACCTTAGTCCCTCAATCCCTTAATAACTTATCAACTCAGCTTTAAAGCCACTTTTGTTCCCCGTCTGTAGAATCGAGAATTTTAATGCCAAGGACGTCTGCCATATCTTTGGCAACAGCAAGAGCTTCTTTTTTGGAATTGGACTTATATAATGTAATAGGCCTTCTGTCTTCCCAAAAAGAATTGACAATATAGGAATTGCTTGTGAGTGTAGGCCAGTTGGCAGCGGGACTATTTAGTGTTTCGCGTGATTTATAGACAGAAATGTATTCCGTTTTTGGAAAAGATTCCCATTCGCCAAATACAATACCCAGAAAAGAATAGAGCTTACGATAGTATTTTTGTTCTGTGTTGATTTCGATTCCCGTACAGACAGAGTTGCTGATAAGCAGACCAAGGCCAATTATAAGTGTGACAATTCCAAACCCTTTTTGCTCTCCGGAAAGCAATATAATGCTGGCAAAAATGAAAACAGCAGAAATTATTCTCGCTAAAAAAGGTTCCTTAATATAACGAACGTCGGACATGACTAGAATTATATTTGTTCTGTGCCTTCTTCCGGATTCCTTTTGAATTGCAGTTTTGAATCAATAATAATCTTTTTTAGAAAATCCTTATCGCTTCTGAGGTCTTGAACTTCACGTTGTAAAATTTCAATAGTTTGGTTTTTGGCATCAACCACATTCGGAATAAATTCACCGTCCGGTTCATTTAAAATCACGTTGTCCGGTTGTTGAAACTCTTTTTCATAAGCCGTGCCTTTAATGAAATAATAAACAGATGCATTTACCGCTTTTGAAACCTCGATTAAAAAATCCAAAGTAATCTCTTTCGATTTGAATCGGTTTTGAAGATTTTGAGGAGAAATGTTTAATCTCTTTGCGACTTCAGTCATTTGGATGTCAAGTGATTGTAATTTCTTTTTTAAAATTTTTCCATCCATATGAAAAATAAATTTGTTTATTATAAATTAAATTATTTACTTTGTTTTGTAGAAATGTGGAAATACAACAAATCGTAACAAAACAAACAACGAATATAGAAAAAAATATATCGTCATGGCACCCTATATGCCATTTCTTTACGTAAAAGACAATCGTAAAGTTATTGATTTTTGCCTATTCCATAAGCAAAAAATAAAAAATACTCCCACAAAATTTGCACTGCAAGCCAAAACAGATGGAAACGTTACTACTTTATTACGTTTGTCATGCGGGTAATTATTGGTTATTCCGAAATAGGCGAAAACCGTTTTGTGTTGTAATTGTAAACAAAAAAGAAGTATAAAAGCAAACGATAATAGTATCTTAATGATATAATCATCATAAATTAATACTTTTATAACTACTTTAAAAACGATATGATTCTGGAAACCAAGACCAAAGAAGTAAGCCAGAAACCTGATTTTTTTGACAGAGATATCAGCTGGCTTTCATTTAACCAAAGAGTGCTTCTTGAAGCAGAAGCCAATGACGTACCGCTTTTTGAAAAAATAAAGTTTCTTTCCATCTATTCTTCCAATCTTGATGAATTTTACAGGGTTAGGATACCATCATTAATGGCACTCAAAAAAATTTCCAAAAACAAAAAGGAAAATAGCTTTGCCTATCAGCACATTCTGGATAAAATACAGCATATTGTTGACGACCAGCAACGGGTTTTTGGAACAATAATGACCCAAAAGATTCTTCCCGCACTCGAAAAAGAAAAATACCATCTGCTGTACAACGAGCCAATTCCTGAAAACATCCACGACGAAATAACCCATTACTTTTTTAAAGAAGTATTGGCATTCCTGCAGATTGTAGAAATAACAAAGGAAACGGATTTCTTTCCGGAAAACAACAAATTATACAAACTTGTTGTTGTCGAAGAAAATACAGACACACACCAGCTGTTTCTTCTAAACATACCATCAGACGATTTGCCACGATTTTTTGCCGTTAAGAAAGGAGCAAAAACATATATCCTTTTTCTGGACGATATTATCAAATTTGGCTTGAAATTTATTTTCAAAGACCAGAAACTGCCGGCAGATTATAACTTTAAAATAACGCGCGATGCGGCTCTGGAACTTGACGACGAATATGATGAGGCTATTGCCGAAAAAATGGAGAAGAAGATTGCCAAAAGAGATTACAGCTTTGCCACCCGTTTTTTATTCGATTACCGAATGCCGCCGCCTTTTTTACAGTCGCTGATAGATACTTTCAAGCTAAAAGATGCCACGATTGTTCTGGGCGGAAGCTACCACAATCTAAAAGACCTGGCTTCATTACCGCTAAAAAAACAAAGCCTTTCTTATACCGAAATGGTTCCGGTTTCTTTAGACGCCCCTGTAGCAAAGAGTATTTTTGATACCGTTGCAGAAAAAGACCTGATGCTGCATGTGCCATATCAGTCCTACGACAGCGTGCTCCGTTTTTTTAACGAAGCTTCCATGCATCCCAACGCCGAAGAAATATATGTAACGCTTTATCGCGTGGCAAGTGATTCAAGAATTGCCAATGCACTCATTAGTGCCGCCAGAAACGGGAAGAAGGTGACTGTTGTAGTAGAACTGAAAGCCCGTTTTGACGAAGCGAACAATATAAAATGGTCAAAACAATTGAAAAAAGCCGGAGTTAAAATCGTACACAGCATCCCGTCACTAAAAGTACATGCCAAAATAGCGCTGGTAAAGTTTAAAAAACAAAGTAAACTCCCGTCTATAGGATTATTGGCTACCGGAAACCTGAATGAAAATACGGCCCGTTTTTATACAGACCATATATTGATGACGGCTCATAAGGAAATGCTGAAAGATTTGGAAAAGACTTTCCTTCTTTTGGCTACCATCAAAAAAAATCCGAAGAGATACAAAATGGATTTTAAGCATTTGCTCGTGGCTAAATTCAATCTGCGGGAAAAATTTATCAAACTCATTGATAATGAAATCCAGAACAAAAGAAAAGGACTTGCTGCCGGAATCACCATCAAGCTGAACAACCTGGAAGAAAAAAGCCTGATTGAAAAATTATACGAAGCTTCAAATGCAGGAGTGAAAATCCAACTGATTGTTCGTGGAATTTGCTGCCTTGTACCGGGAATTCCGGGCAGGAGCGAAAACATTACCGTTCGCAGAATCGTAGACAGGTATCTTGAACACGGACGTATTTTTGTATTCGAAAATAATGGAAACCCGTTACTGTTTATGGGGTCTGCCGATTGGATGAACAGGAATATATACCACAGGATAGAAGTCTGCTTTCCGGTATATGACCCTATTCTCAAAGAAGAAATGCTCGATATTCTTAAAATTCAGTTAGACGATAATGTCAAGGCTTCTTTATTAGGAGCATCGCTCGAAAATATTCCGGTAAGAAATGAAAAAGAACCAACACGTTCACAGGAAAAAATTCACGAATACCTGAAACGGAAATCCTAATCGAGCTCCATTGGATTTTCAATATCGACAAACTCGTTTTCGTTTTTAGAAATCACAATAGTTGCTACACCGTTGCCAATAAAATTGGTAATGGCTCTTGCTTCGCTCATGAATTTGTCAACCCCTAAAAGAAAGGCCAATCCTTCAAGCGGAATTTTGTGAATAGCTGTAAGTGTTGAGGCCAACACAATAAAGCCGCTTCCGGTAACTCCGGCTGCTCCTTTTGAAGTAATCATCAGCAGTCCGATAATAGTCAGTATTTCCCCAAAAGAAAGATGTACATTATATAACTGTGCTAGAAAAATGACACACATTGAAAGATAGATAGAAGTGCCGTCCAGATTAAACGAATATCCGGTTGGCACTACAAGTCCCACGACTGATTTGCTGCATCCCAGTCGTTCCAGCTTATCCATCAGATTGGGCAATGCAGGTTCAGAAGATGAAGTTCCTAACACAATCAAAAGCTCCGCTTTCAGGTACTTTATCAGGTCCCAGATTCTCATTTTATAATAACGCATGATGCCGCCCAAAATCAAAAAGATAAAAACGGCCATAGTCAGGTAAACGGTAAACATCAGTTTTCCTAAAGGAATCAAAGTATGCAATCCGAACTTTCCTACTGTATAGGCCATGCCCCCAAAAGCGCCTAATGGTGCCAGGAACATCACAAACTTTAAAGCCTTGAAAACAATTTTTGAAGCTTTGTATAAGGTAGCTACTACAGATTCGCGTTTGCCGTAATAATTGAGCAGAATGCCGCAAACAATAGCCAGGGCTAAAACCTGCAAGGTGAAGTTATCCATGAAAAACTGCCACCAGTCAAATTCAGTTCTTGGGTTAGAGGTGTATTTTGAAGCATCCTGAATGTCAAGGCCGGACTTGTCGATTTTTCCGGGTTGGATAATATAAGCCGCTATAATGCCAATAGCCAGGGCAAATGTGGTAACGATTTCAAAATAAACCAGCGCTTTTATCCCGATACGGCCTACTTTTCTCAGGTCACCCATACCGCTGATTCCTAAAACAATAGTAAGAAAGATAATCGGGGCGATAAAAAGCTTGACAATCTGGATGAAAGTATCACCTATGACCTTCATTTTTGTGCCGGTTTCGGGCAAATAATGTCCAACCAAAACACCGGAAATAATTGCTATCAGCACCCAAAAAGTAAGATTGGTGACTATTTTGAATAAAAGGCCATTATTTTTTGCAATGCTTTCGCCCATAAAAGGAAATTAAAGCATGCAATTTAAAGTCTTAAAATGAATTGGCTCGCAAAAAGAAGATATTTTTTAGCTATTTCAGCTTTTTCAGGATTTCTTTTGAAGCTAATTTGTATGCCGCCGAATGATTTGGATAATCCTGTGTCAAAATGGTCTTGAGTTCCGGATATATCCAATCGTTTATTTTTCCAAAAGCATAAAGAGCCCTCATGGCATAAGCCTTGGTGGCTACTTTCTGGTCGCTGATAAGCCAGTCAAAACAGGATTCTACCATCAGTTCCAACTGCTCGTCTGTCAGAAAAATTGCTCCCGACTTTTTCTTTTTCAAATGGTGGGTTGCTGAAAAAAGACAGATTTTAGAAACAGAACGCAATGCCCCGTCATGCGAATAGGACGACAGTGTCTTGCTAAAAACATCAAGATAGGGAATAAGCCATTCGATATGCTTTTCAAAAACCAATTCCGAAGTCCAGCAGGCCTTGTAATGGTTCTTGTTTTTGGTGTCTAGCAGCACTCCCATTAAAACAGGCAACAGTTCCGGATTGGCAGAAATGCTGTCAGATATTGATTCGCGGCTTTGCCTGTGTGCCGTGCTACTTTCTAATTTTCGGATAAAATCAGAACTCATTTTTATGCTTTTTTAATAACTAGTTCCAAAACTAGACCTATTGCAATGGTCAGGACCGTAAACATGATAAAAAAATAAATATAGGTCAGTATTGTTTTCAAAATATTCTTTATGGTAGATTGAGTGTCAAAAAACTGATTATAGGTCCAAAAAGCAAGCAGTATATCAATAAACACAGATATTACAGAAAGTAGCAAAATAGTTTGGGTGCCGCTGTAAATATAAAGAAGCGGGAAAAAAATAAATTGAAGCATTAGTTTTTGTCCGGCAATGAAACCGTTTAGCACCAAATGTTCTACCAAATTGTAGCCTGTTTTTCGAAAAGCAAGAAAAGAGGCGATTGATAGGAGAGGAATAGTAAACAGGGTAGCCAATGCATAATGTGCGGTAATCCAATCTCCCATAACATTGAATGTCTGACCTGTATCTTCGCCGGTTACATTAGCGGGAATTTCAATATGGAAAAAATGATACAGCAATCCATAGAAGGAACCAAGCAGGAAAACCAAAGAAGTAGGTTTGAAATGACTGACTCTTTTGCCTTGGATAAATTCCCTTATGGAATGGCCGGGCCTTGTGAAAAGTTCTTTGGCAGTAAAAAGTAAACCTTTGTCAAAATGAAAAATGCCATGTTGTATGTCGTGCCAGAGGTAGTGAAAATTTATAGGATGGGTGTGAGTAGACTGTCCGCACTCGCTACAGAAATTTCCATTAACTTCGTGTTCGCAATTCTTGCAAATCGGATTCATAGATTAGGCTGTTTGGAGTAAAAGTATTAAAATAAAATTACAGCCAAAAGTTTGTAATGAAAGGTGAGGTAAAAAAAAATACTCTGTTAATAACCTTTGCGCTCCTGTGCCTTTGCGAGCAATTATTTCACGCAAAGGCGCAAAGAATGGTTTGTCTGAAAACTTATTTTTTAAAAGCCACTCTCCATATCGTATTGCCGCTGTCGTCATTCACCAATAACGAGCCGTCTTTCATAACTGTCACAGCAACGGGACGTCCGTAAACTTCGGCTTTTTCTTCATTGGCAATAAACCCGGTCAGGAAATCTTCGGGTTTTCCTGAAGGCTTTCCGTTTTTAAAAGGTACAAAAAGCACTTTGTATCCGCTTAGTTTTGAACGGTTCCAGGAGCCATGCTGTCCTACAAAAGCCCCGTTTCTGTATTTAGCCGGAAAAGCATCTTGGTTGTAAAAAGCAAATCCGAGTGAAGCGGTATGGGCACCAACAGAAACATCAGGAATGATAGCTTTGGCAACCAGTTCTTTTCCCTGTCCTTTCATTCTTGGGTCTGCAATTTGTCCGTAATAGGAATAAGGCCATCCGTAAAAACCTCCTCTTTTTACGCTTGTAATATAATCCGGAACAAGTTCGTCACCCAAATCATCGCGCTCGTTTACGGCAGTCCAGAGTTCGTTGTTGGCAGGATTCCAATCCATTCCAACAGGATTTCGCAAGCCGTTGGCATAAATTTGTTCTCCTGTTCCGTCAGGATTGATTTCTAAAATATTGGCGCGCCTTTTTTCTACTTCCATTCCGTGCTCAGCATTGTTGCTGGCAGAGCCTACGGAAACATATATTTTTGAACCGTCAGCATTGGCAAGCAGATTTCTTGTCCAGTGATTGTTGTAACCTCCGGCAGGAAGTTCCAGTATTTTTGTTCCGTTTCCTCTTAGCTTTAAGTCGCCTGCGCTATATGGAAAACGAAAAAGACCATCAGTGTTGGCTATGTAAAAATAATTATCAAGAATCAGCATCCCGAAAGGCATGTTGAGCCCGTCTTTAAAAATTTCACGGGTCTCAAAAACACCATCACCGTCTTTGTCTCTGAAAATAGTAATTTGGTTGGCGCTTTTAAAAGTGTTGCTTTCCACTACAAAAATATCATTGTTGGGAGCAATATAGGTCCAGCGCGGATTTTTCAATCCGTCTGCAAATTTCGTTACCACAAATCCTTCCGGTGCTTTAGGTGTAACTCCTTTAGGCCACTCTTTCATGCGGCTTATTTTGCGGGCAGATTCTGTAGCATACGGAGCAGGAAGTTCCAAATCGCCTACAGCAGTTTTTACAATAGTAGTACTATTTTTTACAGGCGGTTTCTTTTCTTGTCCGTTACAGGATAAGAATGAAAAAGCAATGCAGGAAAGTAGGGGTAAAATACGTGTTTTCATAGCTTGAAAAAATTAGTGGTTGTATTTTCAGGATATTGAATTTACTGATTTTAAATTTTTTATCTTCGGAGTTTAAAGAATATTAAAAAACATTTAACAAAAATAAAATTGTAATAAAACTGAAATAAATTGTAAAATAGCTGGATTCTATTTTAGTATATTTGCAACTTATTATTTAATAAAATCATTGTGATACAACTTCACGACAAACATTTTGTTCCTTTCATCAGCGGAAAGGAAATCGATTCAGCTATAGCCAAAATGGCGCAGGAAGTAGCTGAAGACCTGGACGAAGAGATACCCTTATTTGTGGGCGTCTTAAACGGCGCCTTTATGGTGGTTTCAGATTTTATGAAACACTATCCGAAAGCCTGCGAAGTAAGCTTCGTAAAATTAGCCTCCTATGAGGGCACTACTACAACCCATGAGGTAAAAAAACTCATCGGACTTAATCAAGATTTATCGGGAAGAACCGTTGTCGTAATAGAAGATATTGTCGACACAGGAAATACTTTGGTCGAGCTGAAAGCAATGTTTGAGTCCCAAAATGTAAAGCAGCTTAAATTTGCTACCTTATTTTTAAAGCCCGAAGCATACAAAAAAAACATAAAAATTGATTATATTGGTATTGAAATTCCAAACAAATTCATTGTAGGCTATGGCCTGGATTATGATGGGCTCGGAAGAAACATTCCGGAAATATACCAATTGAAAGATTAAGTCGGATTAGAAAATGAAATATTTTGGATTGAAAAATCCTGGCATATAATAACTCACAACTAACAAAATGATTAATATCGTATTATTTGGGAAGCCTGGAGCAGGAAAAGGAACCCAGGCTGAATTCTTAAAAAAGAAATACAATCTGACCCATCTCTCAACAGGAGATATTTTTAGGTTCAATATTAAAAATGAAACAGAGCTTGGCAAATTAGCCAAGACCTATATGGATAAAGGAGATTTGGTTCCGGATGAAGTAACCATCCAGATGCTTCAAAGTGAAGTAGATAAAAACCCGGAATCTAAAGGATTTCTTTTTGACGGATTCCCAAGAACCCTGTCACAGGCAAAAGCTCTGGATAACTTTTTGGAATCTAAAAACGAAGAAATAACGGCAACGGTTGCTTTGGAGGCCAATGATGAAATTTTGGTAAAAAGACTTTTGGAAAGAGGAAAAACTTCAGGAAGACCAGATGACCAGGATGAAGAAAAAATCAGAAACCGTTATCAGGAATACAACGAAAAAACAGCTCCTTTAATGGACTATTATAAAGCACAGAATAAATTTCACGCTGTGGACGGAATCGGTTCCATAGAAGAAATTACACATCGGTTAAGTACAGTAATCGATAGCCTTTAACTTAATTTATAAAACTTGGAAATAGCTATAATTTTCTTTTTAATCCTTTTGAATGGTGTTTTTTCGATGTCGGAAATCGCATTGATATCAGCGCGAAAAAACAGGTTGGAAACTTCTGCAAAAAAAGGGAATCCCAGCGCCAAAACTGCTTTGGATTTGGCCAATTCGCCAAACAAATTTTTGTCGACTGTTCAAATCGGAATCACATTAATCGGAATCTTAACAGGTATTTATTCAGGTGATAATATCACTGGCGATGTAAAGATTTTCCTGGACCAGTATGAATTCCTGCAGCCGTATTCAGCAAACCTTTCGGTTGGAATCGTGGTTGTTATCCTGACATTCTTCTCCTTGGTGCTTGGCGAATTGCTTCCTAAAAGAATCGGGCTCAATTATCCTGAAACAATTGCAAAGACAGTAGCCTTGCCTATGAAAGTAATTTCGATAATTACCGCGCCTTTTATCTGGCTTTTGACCATTTCAACAGAATCTTTGCTGAAATTGTTCAGAATCAGGCCAACGGCAGACGGTAAAGTTACCGAAGAAGAAATTAAGGCCATCATCAAAGAAGGAACTGAAGTAGGAGAAGTACAGGAAATCGAACAGGACATCGTGGAACGTGTATTCCATATTGGTGACAGAAAGGTAAACTCCTTGATGACCCACAGAAAATCGGTTGACTATCTTTCATTGGAAGATGATCTTCCTACACTTAAACAAAAAGTTCTGGATGAAATTCACTCCGTTTATCCGGTTTGTGAAGAAAGCCTGGACGAAGTTGTTGGGGTTGTGCTGTTAAAAGATTTGTTTGCCAAATTTGAAAGCGGCGACTTCAACCTTAGAGATATAATGAAGGAGCCTGTCTATCTGATAGAACATACTTCTGCCTATAAGGCATTGGATATTTTCAAGAAAACCAAAGTACACTATGCTATAGTAACAGACGAATACGGAATCACACAAGGTATGATTACCCTGAACGACATTCTGGAAGCTCTGGTAGGTGATGCGTCAGATTTCTATCATGAAGAATTCCAGCTTGTGGCAAGAGAAGACGGTACCTGGTTGGTTGACGGACATTATTCGTTACACGACTTTTTGACCTATTTTGATTTGGATGAACTGATTAATGATTATGAAGTTACGACAGTAAGCGGTCTAATCATGACAGAGCTTTCCTATATACCAAAACAGGGCGAAAAATTAATCTGGAACTTATTTGAATTAGAAGTTATAGATATGGACGGTGTTAAAATTGACAAGGTTTTAGTCCGTTCGCTAAAAGAATAAACAAAAAGAAACAGTATAAAGTTTAAGGTTTAGAGTTGTCAGTATACTGTAGCTTTAAACCTTAAACTTTACACTTTAAATAAAGAAAATGACAGAGGGAAATTTTGTAGATTACGTTAAGATTTATGTTTCTTCCGGAAAAGGAGGAAAAGGGTCGACGCATTTGCATAGAGAGAAATTTATTGAAAAAGGTGGTCCTGACGGAGGTGACGGAGGACGGGGCGGACACGTATATCTGGTAGGAAACAAAGGACTTTGGACATTGTTCCATTTAAAATTTGCAAAACACGTCAAAGCCGGACATGGTGGCGACGGAGGAAGTGCCAGAAGTACAGGTGCTGACGGAGAAGATAAATATATTGAAGTGCCATTAGGAACCGTAGTACGCGATAAAGAAACCAATGAAATCTTATTCGAAATCACCGAACATGGCGAGAAAAAGATTGTGGTAAAAGGCGGAAAAGGCGGATTAGGGAACTGGCATTTTAGAAGTTCCACAAACCAAACCCCAAGATATTCGCAGCCCGGAATGCCGGCTAATGAACTGGATATTATTCTGGAACTTAAAGTTTTGGCCGATGTAGGTTTGGTAGGATTTCCAAATGCAGGAAAATCGACTTTGCTGTCTGTATTGACATCTGCAAAACCAAAAATTGCAGATTATCCGTTTACAACCCTGAAACCAAATCTTGGAATCGTAGCCTACAGAGATTTCCAATCGTTTGTAATGGCAGATATTCCCGGAATTATTGAAGGCGCTGCCGAAGGAAAAGGACTGGGACATTATTTCTTAAGACATATCGAAAGAAACTCAGTATTGCTGTTTTTGATTCCTGCTGATGCAGACGATATTAAAAAAGAATATGAAATTCTTTTGGATGAGCTGCGACGCTATAATCCGGAAATTTTAGATAAGGAACGCTTTATCGTAATTTCTAAATCAGACATGCTTGATGAGGAACTGAAAGCAGAAATGAAAGCACAGTTGGATAAAGAGTTTAAAGGTTTGAAATATCACTTTATATCATCAATAGCAAACCAGGGATTGGTCGAATTAAAAGACAAACTTTGGCAGATGTTGAATGCTGAAGAAAATCAGTAATAAAAGACAAACAAATAAAAAGGCGACCATCAGGTCGCCTTTTATATTTTATTTTCGTCTATCCGCTTGAAAAATCATCTTTATAGGCGTCAACAGGCAACTCCTTATTGTTGATGAAAACAGAGAAATTATAAGTTGATTTGATTTGCCTACACTTTAGTGTAGTATGCATTGCCGTATTCCAGATTTACATTTCAGGTATCGACCAGCCCTGATGTAAGGCAAGCGGCGTTATCAATAAGGAAAGTGTCTTTCAGGATATTGTAATTGACGACAGCCAGAACGCATTGCGAAAAGCAATAGAAGTGATACAAAAAGAAAAATTGAAGCATCTGCAAGGATGCTTTTTTTATGAGTTTAAAATGGTTGATATAAATTTTTCAGGCAGGTAAATGCAATGTAAATTATTCGTTATTTTTGTGTGAACAAACGTTTTACTTCGATTCCCCACCGCTTCTTCTGAAACCACAGAATTAGTTTTAGGACTTGTTTTGCAGAAGAACATAATAGAGTTAGATTTTATGAAAATCAACTGGAAAAATGATTTTACCGTTATGCTGTTGCGGCTTTTGGTCGTTTATGTCGCATTCATGCTCGGAAGATTTATCTTTTATTTTTTTAATGACCACCTGATTGACCCTATTCACCACAAGGATATTTTTTCTTTGCTTCGCGGAAGCCTGATGTTTGATACGGTTTCCATACTTTATCTGAATTTGCCTTTTATTTTTTTGTCGCTGTTGCCTTTTCGGTTTCGGGAAAAAGAAAACTATCAGAAAAGGCTTTTCTGGGTTTACATGATTTCAAACAGCCTCGGGCTGCTGGTCAATTTTGCGGATGTGTTTTATTATCCATACAAACAGTCCCGATTGGTTTTAGGAGACTTGTTTTTGGTTAAGGAAGACAGTTTCTCACTTTTGATACTCGACTTTATGGTTGACTACTGGTATGGCTTTATCTTCTATTTTCTTGTACTGGCTATGCTTTGTGTGGGCTACAGGCGTATAGGATATGGAAAATCTATATTGTCAAACAATAGAGATTACTATGTGGTTAATTCGGCATATCTGGGTGTAATGGTTTTTCTAACCGTTTTTTTGGTGAGGGGAGCCAGTCTTTCAAAAGCTTCTTTCCCCATTTCGATGAGCGATGCTTTTCTTTATACAAGCAATGCTTCCCATACTTCCCTGATATTGAGTAATCCTTTCTGCCTTTTCAGGACAATAGGTAAATCTAAAAAAGTGCCTAAGCTTGAATATTTTGATAAAAGTACTGCCGAAGCCTATGTGCCTACGACTCACATGCCGTCGTCTTCAGGCAAATTTAAGATTGACCGGAATACCAATGTTTTTATCATAATTTTAGAAAGCTTCGGAAAAGCCCATATCAAAAGCCTTTCCGACCAGTTCAAGCCTAAACAGGAAACGCATACGCCGTTTTTAGATTCGCTGTTTAATGAAGGCTATCTCTTTACGAATGCGCATCAAAACGGCTACCGGTCTATGGATGCCTTGCCGGCCATTTGGGCTTCAATTCCTACTTTCAAAGAACCGTTTCTTTCCTTGCCAAATTCTGTTGCCGATTATCATGCGTTGCCGGCCTGCATGAATGAAATGGGCTACCATACGGCTTTTATGCACGGTGCTGTAAAAGAATCGATGGGATTTGTGTCTTTTGGAAAAAACCTCGATATTAAAGAATTCCAGTCCAGAGAAGAGTATGAAGAAGTAAAAGGAGATGATGACTTTGATGGGAAATGGGGGATATGGGACCATAAATTCTGGCCTTTTGTTCACGAAAAAATCAACGTGATGCCTAAACCTTTTTTTACGACTGTTTTTACGCTTTCATCCCATCATCCGTTTAGTATTCCGGTAGAATTTAAAGGCAGGTTTGCAGAAGGAACGCTTCCGATACACCGTGTGATTAAATTTTCTGATTATGCACTGAAGACATTTTTTGAAGGAATAAAAAAGGAACCATGGTATAAGAATACTCTTTTTGTTATAACGGCAGACCATGCTTCCGGGGCAGATTCGCCAAAGTTTTTAAAGCCGCCTTTTGATTATTCTATTCCGATTTTGTTTTATCATCCGGGAAAAAACTTTAAAGGAACAGATGATAAGATTATGCAACATATAGATATCATGCCCACACTTTTAGGAATGCTTGATTATGATAAGCCTTATTTTGCCTTTGGTAAAAATCATTTTAATAAAGAGGAGCAGGAAAATCATTTTGCAATTAATTTTTCAAATAGTGCCTTTAATTGTACAACCGATTCCTATTATTACCAGTTCAATGAAAAAGACATATTGGTCAAATCCGATTACAGAAAAGACCCACTATGGAAAAATAATCTGCTGAAATGTAAAATTCCGCAAGACGAAAAAAATGTTTTATACTTCAAGGCATTTATTCAGCAGTATTATTCGCATCTGAACGAGAGAAATTTTCTGCCGCAACAAAAAAGCAGGAAAGCAAAGGAAATAGCAGGTCGTGATGAAGATATCATATTAAAAGCGCAGGAAACAAGAAGTCTAAAACAAAAGTTAAAATTGCGATAACGGTTTAGTTTTCTCCTCGTTTATAAGTCTAAAATTCTAAAATGGAGTTATATTCGCATCGCAAAAATATATGTCAGGCAGTCAAAATGTAACAAAAAATCATTTTATGCGACTACTCACATACCTATTAAACTTTAAATACTAATAAATGAAAAAAATTATTTTATCCTTAATTACAGCTATACTGCTTGTTCCTACAACAGTAAAGGCTGACGAAGGGATGTGGTTCCTGATGTTCATTGAGCGTTTGAATCACCGTGACATGCAAAAAATGGGATTGCAACTGACTTCTGAGGAAATCTACAGTATCAACCATTCAAGTATTAAAGATGCAATTGTTCAGTTCAATGGTGGCTGTACTGCAGAAATTATTTCTAATCAAGGTTTGGTTTTGACTAACCACCACTGTGGTTATGATGCGATTGCTGAAGTTTCTACTCCAAAAGACAACTATTTGAGAGATGGTTTTTGGGCAAAAGACAAGAAATCTGAAATCAAGCCAAACTCACTTTATGTACGTTTCTTTGTGAGAATGGACGATGTTTCAAAAAGAATTCTTTCTAAAGTAAATGACGGCATGAGCGAGGCTGAGCGCGAAAAAGTAATCAACCAGGAAATTGCTAAAATCCAAAAAGAAAATGACGAAGGAGGAAAGTATACTGTTTCTGTTCGTTCTTTTTTCCAGGGAAATGAATATTACTATTTCGTTTATCAAGACTATAAAGACGTTCGTTTAGTTGGAACTCCGCCGGAAAGCATCGGAAAATTCGGAGGTGACACAGACAACTGGGAATGGCCACGTCACACAGGAGATTTCTCTATGTTCAGAGTTTATGCTGACAAAGACGGAAATCCTGCTGAATATTCTCCAGACAACGTTCCATTAAAGCCTAAGCACCACTTGCCAATCAGCTTGAAAGGTGTTCAGGAAAATGATTTTGCTATGATTTTAGGTTATCCGGGTAGAACAAACCGTTGGATGCCGGCCGGAGGAATTGAGCAAAATGTAAAATTTGCATACCCTGCATGGGTTGAAGGTTCTAAAGCAGGTATGGACGCTATGAAATTCCACATGGACAAAAGCGACCAGGTTCGTTTAAACTACGCTTCTAAATATGCTTCTGTAGCCAACTATTGGAAAAACCGTCAGGGAATGATTGATGCATTGACAAAGTTCAAAACTGCAGCTACAAAACAAAAAGAAGAGGCAGAGTTCAACAAATGGGCAAACAAGCCGGAGAACAAGCAGAAATATGGTGATGTAGTTGCTACTATCAACAATTACTACAAAGCAACAAACGAAAAATCAAGACACGATAACTACCTGATTTCTATTTTAAGAAACAGCAGCCTGGCTGGCGGTCCTGCAAGTTTAGGAAACGGAATCGCTGCTTATGCCAAAGAAAATGATGCTAAGAAAGCAGAAATGCTTCCTAGACTTCAGGCAGCAATTGACGGTGTTTACGAAGGTTTCTACCTTCCATTGGAAAGAGATGTATTGATTGCAGAATTAAACCTTTATGCTAAAAAAGCAGGTTACAAACTTGACCCGTTCATTGAAGGGCTAGCCAAAGAAAACAACAATGACTTTACAAAATTTGTAGATGAGGCTATCGCAGAGAGTGCTTTTGCTACAAAAGAAAAAGCTGAAGCATTTTTGAAAAATCCAAATGTGGATGCATTGAAAAATGATAAGTTGTATTTACTTTCATCTAGTATTTTGGCTACATACAGAAGCAAGCCGGAAGATTTGGCGAAGTTGGAAAATGATTTCCAAAAGTCATTCCGTCTTCTTGTAGAAGGATTGCGTGAGTCTAAACTTAACAAAATCAAATATCCGGATGCAAATTCAACTTTGCGTCTGACTTATGGTAAAGTTCGTGCATTACCTGCCGATAAGAGAAATGATGCAAAAATCAACAACTATACTACACTTCAGGGAACAATCAAAAAATACAAGCCAAACGACCAGGAGTTTGATTTGCCTAAGAGATTGATTGAATTGAACGAGAAAAAAGATTTCGGGCCATATGCTGATAAAAAAGGATATATGCCTGTAAACTTCCTGACAGATAACGATATTACGGGTGGTAACTCAGGTTCTCCGGTATTGAATGGAAAAGGAGAGCTTATTGGTGTAGCTTTTGACGGTAACATCGAAGCTATGGCCGGTGACGTAATCTTTGATTCTAAACTGCAAAGAACAATCAACGTTGATATCCGTTATGTTTTGTTTATCATTGACAAATATGCCGGTGCAAAACATATCATTGACGAAATGACAATCGCAAAATAATTTTCAGATTAGTTATTAGTTCAAATAAATTAAAAAGCCGTTTCAGTTTTGAAACGGCTTTTTTTATTGATGTGGATTTGCAGGAATTATTCTGAATATCTCAAATTTGGGATAGTATTTGGGCATAGTTTTTTAGTTAGCCAAAACACATAAAATCAGTCCCGCTATTCCAAATCATTTTCCTATTTTTGGAACACTAAATCAAGTCTGTTGAAACATTTCTTTTTAATCTTATTCTTATTTCCGTTAGCAGTCTTTTCGCAATCAGAATTTGCGAAAGGAGCGCAGTTTTTTGATAAAGGGAATTATGAAAAAGCCAAAGAAATATTTACAGCTCTTTATAAAAAGAACCCTAAAGATGTCAGTGTAATTGAATATCTGGGAGATATTGGAGGACATACCAAAAAATGGGACGAGGCTTTAGTGTATTATGAAAAGCTAAAAGAATTAAAACCTTCTGAAGCTAATTATTATTATAAATATGGTGGCGCTCTTGGAATGAAAGCCAAAGAAAGTAATAAATTTAAGGCTTTGGGGATGATTGACGATGTAGAAGATTCTTTTAAAAAAGCCATTGAACTAAATCCGAAGCATATTGAATCAAGATGGGCATTGGTGGAATTGTACCTGCAACTTCCTGCCATAATTGGAGGCAGTGAAAGAAAGGCACAAAAATATGCAGATGAACTAATGACACTATCTGCTGTTGACGGTTATCTATCAAAAGGACATATTGCTGAATATTTCAAAAGATATAAAGAAGCAGAAAAAAACTATAAAAAGGCAATTGAAATTGGCAAATCAAAAACAACCTACAAGAAATTAGCCGATTTGTATAAAAATAAAATGAAGCAGCCGGAAAAAGCCAAGGCTGTTTTAGAAGAATATGCTGAAATAAGCAAAACATAATTAATATCCTATCCATATATTTGAATAGATGAGAACACATTTTATAGCCATTGGAGGCAGCGCAATGCACAATCTTGCCATTGCATTACATGAAAAAGGATACCAGGTGACCGGTAGTGATGATGCTGTTTTTGAGCCTTCCAAAACACGTTTGGAAAAAAGAGGACTGCTACCTGAGGAATTGGGCTGGTTTCCTGAAAAAATCACTTCAGATATTGATTCGGTTATTCTGGGCATGCATGCCAAAGCTGATAATCCGGAACTTTTAAAAGCACAGGAATTAGGATTAAAGATTTTTTCATATCCTGAGTTTTTATACGAGCAGTCAAAAAATAAGACAAGAGTAGTAATTGGCGGTTCGCATGGAAAAACTACCATTACTTCCATGATTTTGCATGTTATGCATTACCACGGCATCAATGTAGACTATATGGTTGGAGCGCAATTAGAAGGTTTTGATACGATGGTGCATCTAACAGAAGAAAATGATTTTATTGTTCTTGAAGGAGATGAATATTTATCATCTCCAATGGACAGAAGACCAAAATTTCATCTCTATCAGCCCAATATTGCTTTGATTTCAGGAATTGCCTGGGACCATATTAATGTTTTTCCAACCTATGAAAATTATGTGGAACAGTTTGAGATTTTCATTCAAAAAATAACCAACGGAGGGATTCTTGTCTATAACGAAGATGATGCGGAAGTAAAAAGGGTAGCGGAAGCAGCTACAAATCCTATCCGCAAAATTCCATACACAACGCCAAATTATACAGTTGAGAATGGAATAACATTACTTGAAACTCCGGAAGGAAATATGCCAATTGAGGTTTTTGGAGCCCACAACCTGAATAATCTGGCCGGTGCCAAATGGATATGTCAGAATATGGGCGTTGACGAAGCCGATTTTTATGAGGCGATTTCCAGTTTTAAAGGAGCCTCAAAACGTTTGGAGAAAATTGCAGAAAATAAAAACAATGTAGCCTATAAAGATTTTGCACATTCGCCGAGCAAAGTGGCTGCCACTACAAAAGCGGTGAAAGAACAATATCCGGACAGAAAACTGATTGCCTGTCTGGAATTGCATACCTACAGTAGCCTGAATGCTGAATTCCTGAAAGAATATGAAGGAGCCCTTGATGCTGCAGATGTGGCGGTGGTTTTCTATTCGCCGGATGCCGTCAAAATCAAACAACTGGAAGAAGTAACCTATGATCAGATTGCAAAATCATTCAATCGCGAAGACCTGATTATTTACACCAATCCGGCTGCATTTAAAGAATACCTTTTCCACCTTAAATTTGATACGGAGAAAATTGCATTATTGCTAATGAGTTCCGGAAATTATGGAGGACTTAATTTTGATGAGGTAAAAACGCTTCTATAAATAAATTATGATGATTAGCGGAACTGTTATTCCTTTCAGAAAGCAGGTCCGCTTACTTTTTAAATTGGTAGTGTCCTGTTATTTTATATTGGAAAAGGCAATCTTCCAAAACCTGGCCGGCACCAACATTATGCACAATCAGGTTCCGTTTCCCATCAGCTGATTTTCGATTGGTCACAATTCCAATATGGGGCATTTTATCATTGATCATCCAGGTTACCAAATCGCCTGTCTTATAATCTGAAGCTTTATCGGTTACTTCTAAACTTTTACCGAATCGTGTGAAAAAAACCTGAAGATTAGGTACTCTTCTATGGTCAATATTGGGATCTGTTTTTTTGAGTCCCCATTTTTGAGGGTATTTTGAGAAGTTTTTTTTCATGTCTTCATGTACTTCTTTCTGCAGGTCAATCCCCAGTTTTCTGTATGCCCTGATAACAACGTCTGTACAAACGCCTTTTCCTTTCGGTACATCGCCGTTAGGATAGCTGATGGAAAAATAGCCCGGGTCATAGACGACCTTGTCTTTAGTCAGCGTAATTGCCGCATCCGAAAGTTTTTCCGGAAAACTTTTTTCTACAATAGCGGCAATGAAAAGAAAACAGGTAAGAGAGATGAAATATTTCATGGCAGTTATTTTTTAACTATAACGGCAGAGGTATGATATATCTTATAATTTCGGTTAAATTTAATAGGGGTATTTTTTTATAGTATATATTCGTATATTCACTTATTAGATTTAATTTCAACGCCATGCAGGGAAAAGAAGCGAAAAAAACAAAAACATTTCCAATCAAGGATTGGGCAAAAGATGACAAACCAAGAGAGAAACTAATGCATAAAGGGCAGGAAGCCCTAAGCAATGCAGAGCTTATAGCTATCCTGATACGTACCGGAAATCATACCGAAAGTGCTGTAGACTTAAGCAAGCGAATTTTGGCAGATGCTAAAAGTCTAAATGGGATAGGAAAGCTATCTATTGAAAAGCTACTCACTTATCACGGCATTGGAGAGGCAAAGGCGATTACAATTCTTGCAGCTGTTGAATTGGGCCGAAGAAGGCGCTCTGAAGAAGCCGTGCCATCGAGGAGAATTGCTACAAGCAGGGTGGTTTTTGAAACGATGCAACCTGTTATAGGTGAACTTGCACATGAAGAATTTTGGATCCTATTTCTTAGTAACTCCAATAGAATTGCTCACAAATGGAGATTGAGTAAAGGTGGAATGACAGGAACCGTAGTGGATGCCCGCCTTGTTTTTAAAATAGCAATCGAGCATAATGCAACAGCAATAATTCTCGCACACAACCATCCTTCAGGGGTATTATATCCAAGTGAATCTGACAGAATAATAACTAAAAAATTAAAAGCAGCAGGAGAAAGCCTCGACATACGGGTTTTTGATCACGTAATAATTACCGAAAATGATTATTACAGCTTTGCAGATAACGGTATTTTATAGATTTGAGAAGTGCAACATCCTTGCAAGGATGTTGCATCAGATCAGGTTCTTATTCCAAACTAAAAGCAAACATGAAGTCACCGGATCCAAAAAAGTACTCTCCTGAAGCGAGATTTTTAACGACTAAGTAATAATAGCCGTCTTTTACTTTTTCAATCGTATAATTAATCTTGTCGAATGAAGTTGATGTGCTGGTTGCTTTTGCTTTCGTGGTAATCAAAACCCTTTTGTCTTTTCGGATTTCAAATTTTACTAAATCAAAAACAGAAGTCGGATCGGTTCCGGGAGTTACTTTAACAATGAATTTTAAAGTGCTTTTGTTTTTAATGGTAACAGATGATTTGATTCCGTTTAAATAAAAACCGCCCTCCGCACTAAATAATCCTTTGGCCTTTGCCATAGTGTTGTATTGTGATTTCTCCAACTCAATCAGCTCATTTGTGGCGGCATTGAAATAGGCCGGTTTGTCATTAAACTCGGGTAATTTGGTTTGGGCTATACCATATACAGATGATAACAGCAATAGTAATATGCCAATGTGTCTTTTCATTTTTTTTATATTAAAGGTTCAAAAAAGGCATATTAAAAATTGAAGATGATGGGTTATTTTATTTTTGCATCAAATTCGTGAATAATCTTATAATTTTTATCCTTAATAATTATTTTATAAATGCCTTTGTCTAAAATAAGATTTGTCTTTGTTTCCTTATTTAGGATTTCAATAATGTTCGCAGGAACTCCGTTTTTTTCGTATTCATTTTTTCGGTAGGCAAGAACCAAAACAGGATATTCGGTAATTTTAGATTTTGGAACCGTATATGTTTTTCGTTTCCCATCTAATAATAACCAATCAGGCCTTTCATTTTCGTATTCCGTAATAGGATGAATTATCCTGCAATCGGTCTGATTATTTGTTTCTCCGCCATTAAATAATTTTCCGGCCCCATTGATCAGGATTACCGATTTTTTAGGATTCGCCATCAAGACATAAGGACTGGTGAATTTAATATCACCTTTTTCCGTATAATACACCTGATCAATTGTAAAAGGATCAATATTTGTTTCGTCTTTTAATCGGCCAGCCATAGCTCTTTCCCAACTTTTGCTTGGTGGAATTCCTTCTATTACATGGTCGAAGCCACAATGGATTAAAAATTTTGAATTTGGATTTTCCTTGACTAATCGGGCAATATTGGCAGCCTGTTCAATTTCTCTTTCTTTACCATTTTTTCCATCAGATGCTTCATACTCAAATAAAACAAAACCAATTTTTAATGCTTCGCTTAACATATTTGCCATCTGTGGTTCTTTTACATAAAAACCACTTTCCATGACAGGAAATTTCCGGTCATTTATTTCCGTATCAGCGAGTGCCTCCAAACCAAAGAAGCGATAACCATTATCATACAAACCTTGTAAAAGCGAAGTCGTAAAAACACGGTGCCTGTTGTTATGGTGTGCTTCATTGATGATGATGATTTTCTCGTCTTTTGAGCGATTTATGATATAGTCCTTTGCATTCTTTTGCCTGAAAGAAGTGAAGTACAAACTATCTTCTTTGCTGATTTTTCGTGCAGGTCTTCCGTTCTTATCCCAGGTTTCTAAAGCCTGTTTATAATATCCGTTTATGGAATAATCTGTTGCTCCCATTTGATATTTCCATGCCAGTGTGTCTTTTTCGATTTTGGCTGCAATATCTTTTGAAAACTGATAAGTTTCTGTATTGGTTTGTGCTGAAATTTTTAAAGTGAAAAGAAAAACATACTTAAACAATTGCTTCATGATTATTTGGCTTAACTGAATTTATTTTTTCTAAATATATTTTCTTTTACTTAATTATCAGCCATTTCTCTTTCTTAAATAGGATGGTTTTTTGTAAACGTCCTAATAATTAGTATGTTAAGGAAAAACAAAAGCCAGGCTTTCAAAACTAAATGTACCATTAACGTCCGCAATTTTATTGCTTTGCCTCACAACGTTGTTGTCATAATAGATTTTTAAGCTGGCCGTTTGACCTGCAACACCGGGATTTTGCATTACGGCATTACCGCTAATGCCAATGCCCATGACATTGTCAGGATACTCAATTGTTTTGCTCCATGGCAATGAAGTGACTGTTTCAGTCGTGTTTCCGGTGACATTATTGTTATAAACTACAAATATATGACCGGTAAAGTTACCCGTTATTTCAAATTTTGCAGTTTTAATCGGTGTGGGTGTAGGTATTGGGTTGCCATCACCATCGTCACTGCTACAGGAAACAGTAATGGCAATTAATAAGATGGAAAAAAATGTTTTTATTGTTTTCATAGTTTTTGTTTTTTAGAGATGGTACTTTTAATTTAACAGATAAGTAATGCCAATTTTTCCTCCTGTTGTAACATTTCCACTTCGGAGCTCCAGATTTACAGCAAATCTCTCATTAAAGAAATACCTTCCGCCAATTTGAATTCCAACTCCAAAAGGTTTGTCATCAACCAGATAAGTGTTGGTTTCCGAATCTTTGAATTTCCAGTTATAGTAATTTAAATTAAGTCCTGCATAAACATCCCATTCATTCGGAATTTTCAGCAATTCATTAAAATGATAATTCCCGTTGGCCTGCAAACCTATTATGGTACTTTTAATGCCATAGGTAGTATAAGACTGATAAGACGCCTCAACTCCCACAGTAATTGGATTCGAAATCGTGTAATCTGCACCAACATAAACAGGCGTCGACCAGTTAGATGTCCCAAAGCCGGCGTTTAATTGAATTTTGCCTTTTTCAAGCGAAGATTGCGCGAATGCAGAAAGAGTGAGCAAAAGCACGGATAAATTGATAAGCTTTTTCATTTAATTTTTTTAATTGATTAGATGGTTATTAGATGTCAGACAAATTTATAGAGGAGGTTTAATTTGCTTCTAATCATAAAAAGGTATATATGATTACCTGAAATCAGGTAATTTTCTGCCTTTTATTCAGAATCCGAATAATGGTCATTACATTTGTAGCTTATCTCTACAAAATGAAGCGATTGCATCTTTTTTTTCTGCTATTTGCAAGCAGTCTTGCGCACGCACAAAGCAGTAGTACATTAAATGATTATGAGGTTACAATTGATAGCCTGAAAAATGCAATTTCTACCAGTAAATCAGATAGTCTCCGTTGCATTATGAATTACAGGCTGGCTTATATTTATACTAAAAATGTAGATAAGAAAGAGTTGGGAAAGATTCATTTAAAAAAGGCCAATGAATTAGTAAAAAACAATAGCTATTTAAAAGACCTTTCCTATTATTATAATTCGCTTTTTTTTAGCCTGACAAAAGAGAATCTGCAGAAGTTCCGAAAAGCAGACGAAGCCTTAAAAAAATACAACAGCAGGGAAATATGCATATTAAGGTCTAAAATACTTTTTAATATCGGACTCCTATATCAGCGGGAAAATGAACCCTTACAAACAATAGAGGTTTTGGTAAAGGAAGCGATTCCGGTGGCAAAGAAAAGCAAGGATAGCCAGGAACTGTCTAATCTATATAAATTAATTGCCGTTGTTTTTTATAATAATGAAGACATTGCCAAAACAAAATATTATCTGGATCTGTCAATCAGTACTTTGGAACAGGGGAAGAGTAAAAAGAACAGATACAATGAGGATTTAATAGAATTGTATTTGTTTAATGTTGAGGTATTATCTGTTCAGAAAAAAACGAATGAAGCTTTTGAATATTTGCAAAAAGCTGAGGATTTGTTGAAATCCTATCCGTTGAAATCGTTATATATTGAATATTATTTTGCAAAAGGGAGTTTGAATCAGGAGATTAAAAACTATGAGCAGGCTATTTCGGATTATGATAATGGTATAAAGTTGTCAAAACTGAATAAGGATTCTGCTCTGGAACAAAGATTCAAACTCATGAAATATGAGGTCTTTATTCTTCAAAATAAAATTGAAAGTGCTAAAGATTTGCTGCTGGATATTTTTAAAACCGGCGGAATGAATATTAAGGATAGAGCCTATTATTCTTATGAACTGTCTAAAATTTACCGGAAATTAAATGATTTTGAAAAGGCTTATGTCTATAATGAGCAATACATTCAATTAAAAGATAGCCTGAGTCAAATGTTTGAGGCTGAAAAGATAGCAGACATTGAGGCCAAATACAATAAATTGGAAAATGAAAATAAGATAAAAGAGCTGACCATTGAAAAACAGGCAACACTATTAAATCAGAGAAAAAATATGCTTTTTCTTTTATTGTTGTCTTTTGCCCTTATCTGCGTATTGACTGTCACCTATTTTATCTGGAAGAATTTAAAAAACCAAAAGAAAATAACAGCCCAAAAAGAAATAAACCATTTTCAGAAGTTAAATAATTTAAAAAGGGAAAAAGAAATTGAAATCATGCAAACCATGATTAATGTAGAAGAAGCTGAAAGAAAAAGGGTAGCCAGGGACTTGCATGATAGTATAGGCAGTAAGCTGTCGGCTTTGAAAATTATATTTGCAAATACGCAAAACAAAAACGATTATAATGATAGCAGAATCAATACTATTTTAGAAACGTCCATAGCTGAGTTAAGGCAGATTTCATACAATTTGGTTCCTGAATCTCTGCTGAAATTAGGTTTGGAAAAAGCCCTTGGGGATTTGTGTTTTACATTGCGTTCTGATATTGTTTCGATAGAATTTCATTCGTATGAAATTGATAATTCAATGCCGCTCACTACGCAAACAAATATTTTTAGAATCGTTCAGGAATTATTAAACAATGCGCTAAAACATTCAAAAGCCACTCAGATTTTAGTTTCTTGCAGCCAGAATGGCAACCGGTTTTATATTTCAATAGAAGATAATGGAGTTGGTTTTGATATTTCAGGGATTGAAGAAAACCAGGGACTTGGAATCAAAAATATAAAAAGCAGAATAGAACTTTTACACGGAAGCCTTGACTGTGAAAGTAGTTCCGGAGGAACTTCCTATAATATAGAACTTGATGTCTGACAGACTATGGAAAATAAAAAGTTGAATATTGCCATTTTAGATGACCATCCTTTGATTATTGAGGGGTTGACAACACTTTTTTCAAACCACACAGAATTTAATCTGCTGGGTGGTTTTAACCAAAGTGAAGAACTGTATGGTTTTGAAGCAATTGACAAAATTGATGTACTGCTGTTGGATATTTTCTTTGGAAATAATAACGGAATCGATATTTGTTTTGATTTGAAAAAGAAATACCCCAAAATGATTATATTGGGAATTAGCAGTCAGGCAGAAAGAAGTATTGTATTACAGATGATCAAACAGGGTGCCTCCGGTTATTTATTAAAAACAGCTAAAAATGATGAATATATCCATTGCATAAAAGAGGCGGCAAAAGGGAAAATCGTATTTGGAAAAGAAGTACAGGCTATGTTGGATAAAATACAGATAGCTGATTTAAAATCGATTCCGAGGCTGACCAAAAGAGAAAAAGAAATATTGGCTTTATTAATAAAAGGGAAATCTACACAAGAAATCTCAGAAGAGTTATTTTTAAGTTTTTTAACCATACAAACCCACAGAAGAAACCTGCTTCAAAAGTTTGATGTCAAAAATTCTCTCGAACTAATCAATTTTGCCAATGAGAACGGACTTCTTAACGACCCTTATTTTCCAACCTAATTTTAGCTGACGCTTCAATTTAGAACCCCATTTCTTGTCTGATGTTTCGGATAATTCTGAAAATTGCATTTCTGTCATTATATTAACCTTCTATGCAGGAGTAATTTGGGTTGTTTCGTTTCATTCGCTTTTCAAGGCCATATTTTATAAGTTTGGCTTAACAATTTATATTAAAGTATTTCAGTATCTTGCAGGCACTTGCAGAAATGACTTTAGTTATGATTCAGACTAAAAATCTGGCTTTTTCTTATAATGGGAAAGCAAATTTTAATTTCCCTGATATTTCCTTAAATAGCGGCGAGGTACTTTTGATTACCGGCGGCTCCGGAAAAGGAAAAACAACATTGCTTCACCTTTTGGGTGGGTTGCTGAAAGCACAATCAGGTTCTATCCGTATAGGCGATGTCAATATCGAAACCCTTTCCAATAAGAACCTGGACAAATTCAGAGGCAAGAATATTGGATTAATACTCCAACAATCCCATTTTGTAGAGGCATTTTCTGTGTTTGAAAATGTTGTTCTTTCTTCCTGGCTGGCAACCGGACGAAAAGCAGACGAAAAAGCAAAATTACTTTTGGCAGAACTGGGACTGTCGGATCAAATACACAAGCTTACATCACGTTTGAGTATTGGGCAGCAGCAAAGAGTTTCCATAGCCAGAGCTTTGGTGAATGAGCCCCAATTGCTTTTGGCAGACGAACCCACGTCAAGCCTTGATGATGAGAATGCCTATAAGGTAGCCGATCTGCTTTCGCAATTGTCAAAAGAATATGGTGCGGCACTCATTATTGTTACACATGACCAAAGACTAAAAGATCGTTTTTCTAATCAAATTACATTAGCATGATTGGCAGATTAGCCTGGAAAAATATTTGGTTCAAACCCTTGAATACCATCTTGAGTATTATTTTGCTGACGGCAAGTGTTGCCATAATTTCATTATTGATTCTGCTTCAGGAACAATTTGAAAAGCAATTTTCAAGTAATATTGACGGTGTTGATGTTGTTTTGGGAGCACAGGGAAGTCCGTTGCAGCTGATTCTTTCCTCAGTATATCAGGTTGATGCGCCAACAGGCAATATTAGTTACAGCGAAGCAAAAACATGGATGAAACATCCTTTTGTAAAAAACGCCATACCTTTGGCTTTTGGAGATAATTACAGGGGATTTAAGATTGTGGGAACAATACCCGCTTATCTTGATAAATTTGGGGCAACTGTCTCTCAGGGAAAGATATTTCAATCCGATTTTGAAGTTGTTGTCGGTGCCGAAATTGCAAAAAAACTAAATATAAAAGTAGGAGATAAGTTTTTCGGGTCGCATGGAGATGCGGCAGAAGGCGAGGTTCATGAAGAATTTGCATATAAAGTCAGCGGTATTGCGAGTCCTACCGGAAAAGTAATCGACAATCTGATTTTGTGCAACATCCCTAGTGTATGGGCTATGCATGAAAACCATGAGCATGCAGATGAAAATCCGGAACATGGAGAAGAAGGACATATTCACTTTGAAGGCGATGAACACGAACATCACAATCACGAAGCAGCAATGCCGGTATCTGAAGAAGGGAAAGAAATAACTGCCGTATTGATAAAATTCAGGAATAAAATGGGTTTTGTGACCTGGCCGAGATTGATTGCCCAGAATACAAAAATGCAGGCAGCTTCTCCTGCAATTGAAATCAACAGGCTGTTTTCCTTATTCGGGATAGGACTTCAGGCTTTACAGTATCTGGCATACGGAATTATGCTTATATCCGGAATCAGTATTTTTATAGCGCTTTATACAACATTGAAAGAACGGAAATACGAATTCGCCCTCCTGAGGGTTGGCGGAGCCAGTCGCATACAATTGCTTAGCCTGGTGATGTTTGAAAGCATATTGCTTTGCTTTGTTGGATTTATTTTCGGCACTATTGTTGGAAGGATAGCATTGTTTTTAATTTCTTCTTCAACAGATGAGGAATATAAAATGACTTTTGATCCATTTGCTTTTGTTTGGAAGAAAGAAGGAATTTTATTTATAGTAACTATCTTTGTAGGAGTATTGGCGGCAGCAATTCCTGCCATAAAAGCATACCGATTGAATATTTCAAAAACTTTAGCAAATGCGTAAGACTTATTTTTTCATAGCGCTTTTTCTTTTTTTAGGCGCAATTTATATGAATGTAAAGGGAAGAGAATCAGATTCATTTTCAGTGCAGCAGGCAGGTTTTTTGCCAAAAGCAGAAGCTTTTTCTAAATCGGAAGCAAAATCTCTTATTGTGACCGATACTTTAAACTGGAAATTGCTGGGAGCAATCAAGTTTGTAAAAAAAACAACCAAGGATTATCCTGAAGGTGTCATGTACCCGATAATCAATTCTACCTTAAAGACAAAAAACAAAAAGAGGATTGCCATGTCAGGCTTCATCGTCCCGATAGACAATACTACCTATGCACTCAGCAAAAATGTTTTTGCAGCCTGCTTTTTCTGCGGACAGGCAGGGCCGGAAACGATTATGGGAATAAAGTTCAGGGGAGGTACTCCAAAGTTGAAAACGGATCAGTATGTAACTTTGGAAGGCAATTTCCGTATAAATGAAAATGATGTAGAAGATTGGATCTATCATATTGAAGATGCCGTAATTGTAAAAGGAAAATAAATTGGAAACTAAAATTTCAGACGTTTTTTTTGATTTGGACCATACCTTATGGGACTTTGAAAAGAATTCTGCGTTAGCATTTGATACCATCCTGAAGAAACACAAAGTTAATGTGGATATTCAGGAGTTTATTTCGTTATATGTTCCCGTAAATATTAAATACTGGAAGCTTTATCAGGATGATAAAGTGACACAGCAAGAATTGCGCTATGGAAGACTGAAAGATGTTTTTGACCATATGAAAATTGAGGTCGATGACGAAATGATTCATTTTTTAGCAGAAGAATACATCAGTTATCTTCCGCAGTTCAATCACCTCTATGAAGGGGCAATAGAACTGTTGGAATACCTGAAGCCAAAATACAGGCTGCATATCATCACAAACGGATTCCACCAGATACAAAATAATAAGTTGGTCAATTCTAAAATTGTGCATTATTTTGAAACCATTACCAATTCCGAAAATGCAGGTGTAAAAAAACCACATCCGGAAATATTTAATTATGCTTTGGATTTGGCAAAATGTAATAAAGAAACAAGCATCATGATTGGAGACAATCTGGAAGCCGACATAGAAGGAGCCTTGAATGTGGGGCTTGACGCTATCTTTTTTAACGAACACAATTTAGAAACCCACCCTAATATCAAGCAGGTAAACCATCTGCTTGCCTTAAAAAAATATCTTTAAACCTCTAGTTATGAAAAAAAACATCCTAATATTCTTCTTATTTGTTTCTTTATCTGCTTTGGCACAACGTTCATTAAATGATTACAAATATGCTATCGTTCCTGTAAAGTTTGATTTTTTGAGTGAGCCCAATGAATACAGGCTGAACACTATTACAAAATTTAATCTGACAAAGATGGGATTTGAGGCTTTCTATTCAAATGAAGATTTGCCATTAGAAACAGCCGGAGAAAGATGCAGCAGGATTTTTGTTGATGTGGAAAAAGTAAGTTCTTTACTGTCAACAAAACTGGTTGTCGTATTTAGGGATTGTAATAATGTAGAGATTAACAGAAGTGATGTTGGAGTAAGCAAAACCAAAGAATATAAAATTGCTTATCCGGAGGCACTGAATGATGCTTTTAAATCACTACTTGCTTTTGGCTATAACTATAATGGTACAGTTTATAAACCTGAATCAGCTAAAAAGGTAGAAACTCCTAAATCTTCTGTTGAGCCGGAAGATACTCCTAATATGCTTTTTGCGCAGCCAATTCCTAATGGCTACCAATTGGTAGATAAGACGCCTAGAGTGGTATTCAAAATTTTCAAAACTTCTCACCCGGACTATTTCACAGTGCAATCGGATACCATTAATGGGGCATTAATCAGAAAAAATAATGAATGGGTACTGGAGTATTATAAAGACGATAAGCCGGTTTCAGAAAAACTTTTAATTAAGTTTTAATAACCGTACTTGTCTTTCCAACGATTTTTTAAAAATTCCCTTGTTGACTGTTCTCTGGAATTATTTCCCGGAACATAGATAGGGGTATTTTTTATTTCATCGGGAAGGAATTCCTGCTCCGCAAAATTGTTTTGATAATCGTGGGCATATTTATAATCTTCACCATAACCCAGTTCTTTCATCAATTTTGTTGGCGCATTTCTTAAATGAAGCGGAATAGGCAGGTCGCCTGTCTGTTTTACTATTTGCTGTGCTTTTCCAATTGCCGTATACGAAGCATTGCTTTTAGGCGAAGTTGCCAGATAAATGGCGCACTGGCTTAAAATAATCCTGCTTTCCGGATAGCCAATGGTTGAAACTGCCTGAAACGTATTGTTTGCCATGATAAAGGCTGTAGGGTTTGCATTGCCAATATCTTCGCTGGAAAGAATCAGCATACGTCTCGCAATAAATTTGACATCTTCACCTCCTTCAATCATGCGGGCCAGCCAATAAACGGCCCCATTTGGATCACTACCGCGAATGGATTTTATAAATGCGGAAATAATGTCATAGTGCTGTTCACCGGTCTTATCATATAAAACCGTATTTTGCTGTACCAGTTTTAGTACGGAATCATTCGTAATTATGATTTTTTCATCGTTGGAAGCATTAACGACGAGGTCGAAAATATTGAGCAGCTTTCTGCCATCTCCACCCGAAAGCCTTAATAAAGCTTCCGTTTCTTTTAATTCAATGTTTTTTTCTTTCAGATAGACGTCGGTTTTCATAGCCCGTTCAAGCAACGCCTCCAAATCTGATTTTGAAAAGGCATTCAATATATAAACCTGACAACGCGACAGTAATGCGGGAATTACTTCAAAACTAGGATTTTCAGTTGTGGCACCTATCAATGTTACCCAGCCTTTTTCTACAGCGGCTAATAAGGAATCCTGCTGTGATTTGCTGAAACGGTGAATCTCATCAATAAATAAGATTGGATTTTTGGCAGTGAACAAACCGCCACTTTGTTTGGCTTTTTCAATAACATCACGCACTTCTTTTACGCCGGAATTAATAGCGCTTAGGATATAAAACGGACGTTTGGACTCCTGTGCAATAATTTGGGCCAGGGTAGTTTTTCCTGTTCCCGGTGGTCCCCAAAAAATTAATGAAGGAATGATGCCTTTTGCAATCTGATGGGTCAATGACCCGTTAGGGCCTACTAGTTGCGGTTGGCCTAAATAATCTTCAAGTTGTTGTGGGCGAATTCTTTCTGCTAATGGTGCTTCCATTTTGTAAAATTACTGAATTTGAAGAAGTTTTTTTTAAGGAACACAGCATAAACTTTTGTGAAATTTCTGAAGGCCTATATTTTATCTTATGTGAGGTAAAACAGTTTGCCTGATTTCAAATGCTGACAAAATAGCACGAAAATAAAAGTGGATAAGTTTTTGACAGTTTTTGGTAAAAAAAATCCTAAAAGCAATGGATGATAAAAATTTACGATTCTCGCCTTCGGTTTTGGCCTGGCCATTATTTTCCGTAGTTCTTTTGTGGATTATTTTTTGGGCAGAAGTGCGTTTTAAACTCAATCTTACAGAATTTGGAATTTATCCGCGAACTTTTTCCGGATTGAGGGGAATTTTATTCAGCCCGTTTCTTCATGGTGATATCCAACATCTTTATAATAATTCGATTCCGCTGTTTCTTTTAATAGCAGCAATGCGTTTCTTTTACAGAAACCAGACTCTGGCAGTGCTTGGATATGGAATATTGCTCTCTGGTTTTTTGACCTGGGTTATCGGTAGGGAATCCTATCATATTGGAGCCAGCGGTTTGATTTATGTTTTGGTCAGCTTTATCTTTTTTAAAGGAATACAAACCCGATATTACAGGCTTGTTGCCTTATCCCTAACAATTATACTGCTGTATGGAGGTATGGTGTGGTATATTTTTCCAAACGTACAGCAGGGAATTTCCTGGGAAGGCCATTTGTCAGGACTCATAACAGGATATGTTTTCTCATTGGCAATTAAAACTCCGGAATATCAAAAACCGATTGTGTATGATTGGGAACGGCCTGACTTTAATCCGGAAGAAGATATGTTTATGAGGCATTTTGATGAAAACGGCAATTTCCAAAATCTTCCAAAACCTGATGTTGATGATGAAACAGGCAATGAGGATTTTTTCAGATCCAATTATAATGTCTTTTATACAATTGTCCGTGATAATTCAGAAGAGAGTCAGGAAAATAATGAAGATGGGGCAGAAGAGAATGCCTAACTTCTCTGTCTTACTGTTTCATAAAGGAAAGCCCCGCAGGCAACCGATACGTTCAGGGAAGCAATAGTTCCAAACATTGGCAACTTGGCCTTTTCATCTACAATTTTCAAAACGGAAGGATTCACCCCACGGTCTTCAGAACCCATGATAATGGCTATAGGTTCGTTTAGTGACAAGTCATAAATGTTCTGGTCTGTTTTTTCTGTAGCGGCGATAGTTTTTATGCCTGATCCCTGAAGATGGAAAATGGCATCTTTGATGTGTTCTACTTTACAGATTGGAACATTAAAAACAGCACCTGCCGATGTTTTTACGGTATCTCCGTTAACGGGAGCGGCACCCTGTTTTTGAATGATGATTCCATCTACACCGGTACACTCTGCAGTACGGATAATAGCTCCAAAATTTCGGGCATCGGATATCTGGTCCAAAATAAGGAAAAGGGGAGTCTTTCCGCTTTCTACCACAGTTTCTATAAGCGTTTCAAGATTGTGGAAAGAAACCGGCGCAATAGTGGCAACAGCACCTTGATGGTTGTTTGGAGTTAGCTTGTTTAGCTTTTCTACTGGCACATAAGAAAAATTTACTCCGGCACGCTTCATGACTTTCATCAAGTCTTTCATCAGTTCACCCTGAGCGTCTTTCTGTATAAATACTTTGTCTATTTCTTTTCCTGCCTGAATAGCTTCTATGATAGCTCTGATTCCAAAAATTTGATGTCCTTTTTCCATGGTGGCAAAGATAGGATAAAGTTGTAAAGAAATAAAATAAGGCCGGCGAATTCGATTCTGCCGGCCTTTGTTTTATACTTGTTTTGATTAATTAGTTGGTCTGGAAGATATCCGGCCAATCAACGCCGCCTTCACGGGTTAAGGTAACGGTACCGCCATCACCCCATGTATTTCTCCAGGTAAAGACCATAACAGGTCCTGTAACACTGACAATGTTATAGGTGAAAGTATCGGAATACTGGTCCGAACCGCTGAAAAGAAATTCACGGCATACCCATGTTAAAAAGGCGCCGTCAGGGCCAACAGCAGGGTCATCGTCGTAGATAGCTCCATACAATCCGAATGAGGCATCGTCAAGACTGTATTTTCCTGGTTCGGTTTCAGTCCATGTTACTGTGCCGCTGATAGTACCCGCAATTCCCGTTCCTGTACCTGTTCCTTCTCCGTCACCATATTGCATAGATGTCTGAGTATAGGTATGTGTTCCTGACAGATCATCTGTAATTGGACACAATGGTTTCAGGTTGATTATAATAGTACCGGTAGATTCTTTTGTTGAAACTCCTACCGGGAAACTTCCTGTAGCAGCAGTCAGTTTTAGGGCAATAGTCAATGGAACAGGTAATTCAGGGTCCAATGAAGAAGGGAGTATCTTGATTGGGAATGTGGCCTGAGTTTCTCCTGCCGGGAATGTAAATGTCCCGTTGTTTAAAATGACAAAGTTTGTGCCTTCAACAGCTGTTGTCTTGGCGGGATCTACTTCATACGTAACTACAATATCTGATGGAGCAGCAGAGCCGTTACCACCTACTAAACGGGCAGGAACCTGAAATTCTGCTTCGTCCATTCCAATATCAAATGTTCCGTCAATAGAGCCAGACGGAAAGTCAACAAGGTTCGTCCCGGCACCAAAATCTGTCACATCATCATCTACAAGACAAGATGAGAACAGGGCCAATATGATCGCAATAGCTGCGAATTTGAATTTATTATTTTTCATGTTTCATATTTTATTAGTTATCCCAAAAAATAGGTGATGTAAAAGCGTCATCCGTTGTCTGGTTAGGAACATTTGCAGAGTTGGCCACATATTCTGAGTTAGGATACATTAATCTAATTGGACGTTGTGGTCTGCTTGCAATTAATGATAAAGGAATGCCTGATGGGAATCCGGTTCTGGTGTATTCAATCCAGGATTCGATACCGTTAATACTGTTTAAGGCAATCCATTTTTGTGTTATGATGGCTTCGATTTCATTTCCTGCAGAAGCATTCCATCCTACAAGGTTGGTAGCTTGTGAATAGTAAGTGTTTGCCTGAGCAGCTGTAAGCCCTAAAGTTTCATATGAGGCCTCGATTCCTGATTCATAGAGATTTTGAGCACTTCCGGCAATATAGCCTCTTGCTACTGCTTCAGCCTGAAGGAAATAGCTTTCTGCGGCTGTTAAAATATAAGCATCCTGGGTAAAGTTTTTAAGTACTCCGTTTCCTAATCCTGAGTATGGCACAACCACTGTTCCTTGTTCGTCTGGAGCACCCTGATTTATTCCGGCAAAACCTCCGCCAGGAATTGGGGCATAGATTTTTTCAAGTCTGGTGTCATTTGTGCTGTTAAGATAGTCAATAGTGTATTGCGTACCTTTTACTGCTCTGTTGTCACTTGTTGGACTTCCAGATAATGTTGTTCCATAAGTTTCAAAAAACGGATTCATTTTTCCGGTACTCGTAATGTAGCCGGGATTGTTGGTTACGTTTTCAGTTATGAAGCCACTGCCTTCATCAATGATGTCCTGGAACTTATCGGCAATATAGGCCTGTTTCGAAGGCATTCCGGATTGACGGATAAGGATTCTCATCTTTACGGTGTTGGCAAATTTTATCCATTCATCCATGTCTCCGTGAAGCATGATATCATTGTTGGCAGGATCCAATGCAGAAGAAGGTGCATTTTTGATAAGTTCGATTGCTGCATCTAATTGCATAATTAAATCATCATAAACAGCTTCTGCGTCATCATAGGCAGGAGTCAGTTCCAAATCACGTTGCAATGCTTCAGTATAAGGAATATCTCCATATAAATCTACAAGATACTGGAAATAGAAAGCTTTCATTATTTTGGCGATTGCCTGATAATTTTCGTAGTTTTCTAAAGATGTCTTTTCAATCTTATGAAAGTTAGCCAAGGTCAAATACAGGTCATCCCAGGTGTCATCATAGAATGTACTGTTTACGATATATTGCATCTCATCCTGATAGGCAATAAATTCTTCAATGTTATTTGACCAGTTGTAAACCATAAAATTACCCACATGGTTCATTCTTACATTGAGTTTTCTTGCTCCTGAATTTTGAGCGCTTGCCAGAAGTAATTCCGGCTTCACATTAGTGGGGTTGTTTGGATCTTCATTGATGTCCAAATAATCGCTGCAGGAAAATAGCAAGAAAAAAGAGGCAATTAATAAGGAGCTTTTTTTGAATATATTTTTCATCATTTCTTGAATTAGAAAGTTAATGTAACATTGAAACCGTAGCTTCTGGTTGGAGGAACTTCATTTACGGTTCCTACCCCAACAGCATTTCCTGTAGTAAATCCAAATTCAGGATCTGTATATCGGTTTGCCTTAGGCAAAATCATGAATACGTTGCGTGCGTTTGCTCCAATGGTAATGCCTTCAAAAGGAGAGTTGTCTAATACTTTTTTAGGGAATGAATAGCTAAGTGCTATTTCGCGGCATTTGAAAGCTGTTGCATCAATCACATAGTTTTCTGCAATGTTGCTGTAAACCGAATCCCAAAAAGGTTGTCCTCCGCTGGAAGTTGGAATGCTTGTATTGGCAGTATATACTCCCGGTGCTGTTTGGTAAGAAGAGTTAGGGAATACGAATGGTAACCTTCCTGTCTGTGCACTTTGTACTGACGAACCTGTGAAATCAAGCATTTGACCTATTTCATTATAAAATACGTGTCCTGTTCTGTAATCAAAAACAGCAGAAAGTCTGAATCCTTTATAATTAAAGTTGGTTGAAAGGCCCACGATGTAATCAGGAGTTGTTTTTCCCAGATTTTTCAAAGCTGATGATTGGATTGGGTTTCCTGTTGCCTGGTCGATAATTACTCTGCCCTGATCGTCTCTTTCATAAGCAGTTCCTTTAATAATAGGATATTCCTGTCCTACAACAGCATAAACTCCGGCAGTAGAGAAACCACCTAAAGAAAGTTCGTTAACGCCCGGTAGTAAACTTTTTACTTCAGTTTTTGGGGCACTATAGCTCACTCTGAAATCCCAGCTGAAATCTTCGGTCTGGATTGGCACAAAGCCCAGGTCTAATTCAAGTCCTTTGGTCTGTAATTCCCCCGCATTTAGCAAAGCCCTTGTGGCACCAGATGATGAAGATGCTGCCGCATTAATAATCTGGTCAGTAGAGTTTGAAATATAATAACTCGCATCCAACCAGATTCTTTTGTTGAAGAATTCAAGATTTAAGCCAAATTCTTTTGATGTAGTAAACTCCGGCTTTAATCCTGCCAAAGCAACTGTATTGCTCAAATTAAAAGATGTCAGATCACCATAAGGAAAACCTACAGAGCGGACATAGGTGTTTTGGTTCGCATAAGCGGAAGTAGAGTTTCCTACTTTGGTATAACTTGCGGTTAACTTTGCAAAATTCAATACATTTCCTTTTAGTTCAGGGAAAGCTGATGTAGGAATAAATGAAATACCATAACTAGGGTAGAAGTAGGAGTTGTTTTCTTTGATTAAAGCAGACGACCAGTCATTTCTTCCGGTAACATTAAGGAATAAAAAGTCCTTGAAGCCCAGTTCGGCGCTTCCGTATAGACCGATGCTTCTCAAACGGGAATTGAATTCAACACCGCGAAGTTCACCTGTTCTTAAAGAAACATTATATAATCCCTCAACGACTAAATTGTCACCGCGTATTCCGATTTCTTTTGTTCGAATATCCCTGATATTGTTCCCCAAAATGATTTTGGCTGTAATATCTTTAGTCAGGTTGAAATCAAAGTTAAGCATTAGGTCGCTGTTAATTCTTCTCTCAAAATTCGAACCGTCAGAAACACCCTGGTTTAAATCTTCCCTACCACTGCCATCTGTGAAAACATGGCCGTTATTGGTGTGTTTGAAATCAGAACTCAACATACTTACACCTCCGCGGTATAAAACATTGAACCAATCGTTTATCTTATAGCCCAAATCAACCGATCCCTGAAAACGTTCTGTAGATGAAATGCGTCGTGAATTTTTCAGAATCCAATAAGGGTTATAAGCATAGTTTGTAAAGTAATCCTGTAAATCTCCCTGAGAGTATACTTCTAAAGGAATGTTGATAGGAGTTTGCAAAAGTTGGCTGTAAAGGCTTCGGCCACTTTCTGTATCTGTAAAAAAGCTGCTTTCGTCATCAGAGCCGGTAAGGCTTCCTGCGATATCTGTTTTATCGGTAAAATAGGAAACATTTCCTGTAACCGACCAATTTCCGGAATTTTTGCTTGTATTTAAACGGAAGGTGTTTTTGTGGTAAAGATCACCAGGAATAATCCCTTCTGTTTTTACATCTTGAGCAGAGAAGAATAAATTACCATTTTCATCGCCTTGTGAGATAGAAAAGCCATTTTGTTTTGTAGTTCCAACATTAAAAAAGTCCTTGATATTGTTTTTTCGGGCTACATAGCTAAATTCTCTGATCGATCCATCCGGCAATTCCGGTCCAACCTGAACTAATGAGCCATCTAATGGCGCTCCCCAGTTAGTGTTTTCAACCGGGTCAAGTTCTCCTGCCCAGCCTTGACCAAATCTTGTCTGCCTGTCCGGGATGAACTGAACCTGTTCAAAAGTTATAGTCGAGTTGTATTGCAAAGTCATTTTACCATTTCGTCCTTTTTTGGTAGTTATCATGATTGCTCCATTTGAACCTGCAGAACCATATAATGCCGCAGCATTAGCACCTTTTAGTATAGTGGTGCTTTCGATGTCGTTCGGGTTCAATTCACTCAAAGTGCTAAGTGCAGAAGGTACACCATCAATAACAATCAGCGCTTCGTTGTTTCCTGAAATGGATCTGGCACCTCTTAATACAACCCTGGTCTGTGGATTGACACCGCTGTTTATGGTATTAATTTGTAAACCGGACACTTTTCCAACTAACGCTGTCGCTGCATTTACGGCCTTGGCCTGATTTAATTCGTCAGACTTTACGACTTGAGTGGAATAGCTCAGTTCTTTTGGATTTCTTTTTATTCCAAGAGCTGTTACCACGACAGTTTCAAGCTGGGTTGCATCGTCTTCCATTACAATGTTGAAATCGTTAGCTGTAGCCATAACTTCTTTTGTGGTCATGCCGATGAAACTGAAAACTAAAATGTCGGGAGGTGAAGCTTTTATTTGAAATTTACCATCAAAATCGGTTTGAGTACCCATTGTTGTTCCTTTGATGGTTACGCTTACCCCAGGAAGGGGCAGTCCGCTTTGGTCACTTACTGTACCAGAAATTGTCCTTTCCTGTGCAAAAGAAATCTGCATTATTAACGCCAGGACAAGCGTTAACAAGCCGTTTAACTTTGTTTTCATTTAGATATAGGTTTGAATTAGTTAATCCAAATTTCTTAAATATTTCTTAACAAACCTATAGTTTTTTTAATTTTGTTTTTATTATATTGTAATATATGTATGCTGAATGTTAAAATTTAGCCTTAAAACTAATGTGAACAATTGAGTTGGAAAGTTTTATTTGCTGGTTGCCAGTACTGCCGTTAGCATATACAATATTGAAAAGTCCGTTTTTGGTCAGCAATCCAAATCCGAATCCCAGTCCAAGAAGATTTCCGTCGTTATCTGTAGTCTTGTCCTGATAATATCCGAAATCAATGATGGAATGGATGTAGATTGTTGGTGCCAAAACATATCTGTATTCCGTAAGTATAGAAGAATAAAGATTGGCCTGAAGACTGTTTTCATTGAATCCTCTGATGGAATTTATCCCGCCAAAACGGAAAAGCTCGTTGGTGATATAGCTGTCGCTCTGCAGCAGGAAGTTCTGGCTCCGGAGTGCTATAATGTTCTTGTCATTCAGATAAAGATTGTGTCTGAGGTCTACATTGGTAAAGAACTGGCTGTTCTTTGAAGCTTCGGAATTTCTACTTCCTACGCCAGCCTTAATATTGAGTAATGTTTTGTCCGGAAATAAAAAATCATCGTTTTTGAATCGCGTATACTCAAAATTAGAGGTGATGAAAGCATTGTCAAAATCTTTCAATGTCGAACTGTTGAGGTTCTGGATGTCATTTGATTCTGTGGATTGATATCCTACATATAATCTTGTGTTGTAATTAAAGTAATATCCGAGATCGATAGCGGTCTGCGTATTTTGAAACGTACTGTCCTGTTTAAAAATGTTTAGCTGGGCTTTGATTCCCAAGGGGCTTTTAAAAATATAAGGCAGTTCTATATTGGCGTTAAAAGTCTTTTGGTCGTTGCCGTCGCTTTTCCAGTACAGATTAAATCGTTCGCCTACGTTTAGCGAGTTGACCAATAACAGGTCAAGATAGCCATTGATTTTTAAGTCGCCTTTATCGTCATTTCCGAAACCTATGAATCCGTCAAAACGATTAGGTTTTGATTTTTCCAGATAGACATACACCTTAGTGGTGTCGTTCATAAAAAGGATTTCAGGATATTTGGTTTGGGTTACAAATTGAAATTGGTTAAAATCTTCGTGTATGTTTTTGAGATTTTGTTGGTTAAAAACTTTGTTGCGGTAACGGCGCCTGATTTCTTTTTTATGTCCTTCAGGAAATTTTTCATAACCGTTAATTACAATATCATTTACCTGTCGTTGCTTTTCGGTTTGGAGATTCAAGTCAGCAAGTAGGATGTTTTTCTGTTTTTTTAGATTGATAAGCTGAAGCCTGGCTAAAGAGTAGCCTTTTCGTTCCAGGGAATTTAGTGTAGTGTTCAGAAAACTTTCCGTTTCCCCCAAAGGGAGTTTTAGCGTATCTCCGGGGCTTTCTACGATTCCTAATTTCCGTAGTTCAGAATCCTTTCCTAAATAAATATGTATAAAACGGGTTCTCTGCCCCAGGCGAAATTTGAATAAAAAAGTGCTGTCATCCTGTTTTTTATTTTCCTGAATTTCGTTTTCAAGAAAACCGAAACGTTTTAGTTTTTCCGAAAGACTGTTGGCTTCCTCCACTATACTTTTGGCATTGCTGTGTTTTTTGGAATAACCAATGGAGTCAATCGTTTTCAAATCACTTTGCGAATCCGATGTAATTTTTAAATGAAGTTTCTGGCCCAAAGAATTTAAGCTGAATAAAGTACAGAATAAAAGAAAAAAAAATCGGTTCAAAATATTATAATTGTTAAAAACAACGACACTGGATTTTCGGTTTTATTCCTGAATTTCTCAGGATTTATAAGAATAGGGAATAAGGCTTTTAGAACTGTTATCAGACCACGGTAAAAGTAACGCAAAAAAGCAACGAATAATATACAAAAATTAAATCTAGGTTAATCTGTTTGAAAATTAATGAATTAACGTTTGTTTAAAAAAAAATAATTACTACATTTGCAACCCCGTAAAAAGCGGGAAATTAAATCATAATATATATTAGTATTAATTATGCCAACAATTCAACAATTAGTAAGAACTGGAAGAACCCAGATAACTAAGAAGAGTAAATCGGTTGCTTTAGATTCTTGTCCTCAAAGAAGAGGGGTTTGTACGCGTGTTTACACTACTACACCAAAAAAACCAAACTCTGCAATGCGTAAAGTTGCGCGTGTACGTTTGACAAATGGTAATGAAGTGAATGCTTACATCCCAGGAGAAGGACACAATCTACAAGAGCACTCGATAGTATTAGTTAGGGGTGGAAGGGTAAAAGATTTACCAGGAGTTAGATACCACATCGTTCGTGGTGCGCTTGATACATCAGGTGTTGCCGGAAGAACGCAAAGAAGATCTAAGTATGGTGCAAAACGCCCAAAAGAAGCAAAAAAGTAATTTTTTAATCAGTCCGATGTCGAAGGCGGAAGGTTGAAAGAAATATTCTTTGCGACTTTAAACTTTAGACTTTAGACTAAAATTCAAGACATGAGAAAAAGACAGGCCAAAAAAAGACCTCTTTTACCAGATCCAAAATTTAACGATCAGTTAGTGACGCGTTTTGTGAACAACTTAATGTGGGACGGTAAAAAATCAACTGCTTTCAAAGTATTCTATGATGCATTGGATATCGTAGAAAACAAGAAACAAGATGCAGAAAAATCTTCATTGGAAATCTGGAAAGATGCTTTAACTAACGTTATGCCTCACGTAGAAGTACGTAGCCGTAGAGTTGGTGGTGCTACATTCCAAATCCCAATGCAAATCAGACCAGACCGTAAAATCTCTATGGCAATGAAGTGGATGATACTTTATGCTCGTAGAAGAAACGAGAAATCTATGGCTCAAAAACTAGCTTCTGAAGTTTTAGCTGCTGCTAAAGAAGAAGGTGCTGCTGTTAAGAAGAGAATGGATACTCACAAGATGGCTGAAGCAAACAAAGCATTCTCTCACTTTAGATTTTAATCCTTAAGAAATGGCTAGAGATTTAAAATATACAAGAAATATCGGAATTGCTGCTCACATTGATGCTGGTAAGACAACAACAACTGAGCGTATTCTTTTTTATACTGGAAAATCACATAAACTTGGTGAGGTGCACGATGGTGCTGCAACAATGGACTGGATGGCGCAGGAGCAGGAAAGAGGTATCACGATTACTTCGGCTGCTACAACTTGTGAGTGGAACTTTCCAACTGTACAAGGAAAGCTTCTTCCGGAAAGTAAGCCTTACCACTTTAACATCATCGATACTCCTGGGCACGTTGACTTTACCGTTGAGGTAAACCGTTCTTTAAGAGTATTGGATGGATTGGTTTTCTTGTTTAGTGCAGTTGATGGTGTTGAGCCTCAGTCTGAAACTAACTGGAGACTTGCTGACCAATATAGAGTTCCACGTATGGGATTCGTTAACAAAATGGACCGTCAAGGTTCTAACTTCTTGAACGTATGCCAACAGGTTAGAGATATGTTGAAATCTAACGCTGTTGCTATTACATTGCCAATTGGTGATGAGGCAGATTTCAAAGGAGTGGTTGACTTGGTGAAAAATCAGGCTATCATATGGCATGATGAAACTCAGGGAGCTACTTTTGATATCGTTGATATCCCTGCTGATATGGTAGACGAAGTAAAACAATACCGTTCTACTTTAATTGAGGCTGTGGCTGAGTATGATGAAAATCTTCTTGACAAATATATGGAGGACGAAAACTCTATCACAGAAGAAGAAATCAACAAGGCATTACGTGCTGCTACAATTGATATGGCTATCATTCCTATGATCTGTGGTTCTTCTTTCAAAAACAAAGGAGTTCAGTTCATGTTGGATGCTGTATGTAAATATTTGCCTTCTCCGCTAGACAAAGAAGGTATCGAAGGAATTCATCCTGATGATGCAGATTTGTTGGAAGAAGACCAAACAAAAATTATGCGTAAGCCAGATGTAAAAGAGCCGTTTGCAGCTTTAGCATTTAAGATTGCTACTGACCCATTCGTAGGTCGTTTGGCATTCTTCCGTGCTTACTCCGGACGTCTTGATGCTGGTTCTTATGTTTTGAACACTCGTTCAGGAAACAAAGAGAGAATTTCCCGTATCTACCAGATGCACGCTAACAAGCAAAATCCAATCGAATTTATCGAGGCTGGAGATATTGGAGCTGCTGTTGGATTTAAAGATATCAAAACAGGAGATACATTGTGTGATGAAAAACACCCAATCATCCTTGAATCTATGAAATTCCCTGATCCGGTAATTGGTATCGCTATTGAGCCTAAAACTAAGGCTGACGTAGACAAAATGGGTATGGCTTTGGCTAAATTGGCTGAAGAAGATCCAACGTTTACAGTTAGAACAGATGAGGCTTCAGGTCAGACAATTATTTCTGGTATGGGTGAGCTTCACCTGGATATCCTTATCGACCGTATGAAACGTGAGTTCAAAGTGGAAGTTAACCAGGGTGAGCCTCAGGTAGAGTACAAAGAAGCATTCACCAGACCGGCTCAACACAGAGAGGTTTACAAGAAGCAATCTGGAGGTCGTGGTAAATTTGGTGATATCGTATTTAGAATCGAACCAGCTGACGAAGTTGACGGAAAAGTTCCTGTTGGATTACAGTTCGTTAATGAAGTTAAAGGTGGTAACGTTCCTAAAGAATATATCCCTGCAGTAGAAAAAGGTTTCAGAGAAGCAATGAAACAAGGGCCTTTGGCTGGTTATGCAGTAGATAGCCTTAAAGTTACTTTGTTGGACGGATCTTTCCACCCTGTGGATTCTGATGCGCTTTCTTTCGAGTTAGCTGCGAAATTAGGATACAAAGAGTCTGGAAAAGCTGCTGGTGCTGTTATCCTTGAGCCAATCATGAAAATCGAAGTTATCACTCCGGAAGAAAACATGGGTGATATCGTAGGTGACTTGAACCGTCGTAGAGGTCAGGTTAATGACATGGGTGACAGAAATGGTGCTAAGACTATCAAGGCTGATGTGCCATTATCAGAAATGTTCGGTTATGTTACAACATTGAGAACATTGTCATCAGGTAGAGCTACTTCTACAATGGAGTTCTCTCACTATGCTGAAACGCCTTCTAACATTTCAGAAGCGGTAATCAAAAAAGCAAAAGGTAACGCTTAATTCTAAAGAAAAATGAGTCAAAAAATCAGAATAAAACTAAAGTCTTACGATCACAATTTGGTAGACAAATCTGCTGAGAAGATTGTAAAAACTGTAAAAAGTACAGGTGCAGTGGTAACAGGACCAATTCCGTTGCCAACTCACAAAAAGATTTTTACTGTGTTGCGTTCTCCGCACGTTAACAAAAAATCTAGAGAGCAATTTGAAGTAATGTCATACAAAAGATTGTTAGACATTTATTCTTCTTCATCAAAAACTATCGATGCTCTAATGAAATTGGAGCTTCCAAGTGGAGTTGAAGTAGAGATCAAAGTATAAGTATCTCATTAAGAAAAACAACACATTATTTAGGCGAAAAAATATTTTTAGGATAAATCGCAAAATAGTTATACTTTTGCGCCTCCAAAAAATAGGATTCGTTTAAATAATGTGTTCTATTGTTTTGTATTTTAATAATTAATAATTAATATTTTATGTCTGGGTTAATTGGTAGAAAAATCGGCATGACCAGTATTTTCGATGAAAACGGGAAAAATATTCCTTGTACTGTAATCGAAGCTGGACCATGTGTTGTTACCCAAGTCAGAACCAATGCGGTTGACGGGTATGAAGCGTTGCAACTTGGTTTCGATGACAAAAATGAGAAACATTCCACAAAAGCTGATCTAGGTCACTTTAAAAAAGCGGGAACTGTAGCTAAGAAAAAAGTCGTTGAGTTCAAGTACTTCGAAGAAGAATACAAATTAGGTGATGTGCTCACTGTAGACCTTTTTGTAGAAGGCGAATTTGTAGATGTTCAAGGTGTATCAAAAGGTAAAGGTTTCCAGGGTGTTGTTAAGCGTCACGGCTTTGGTGGGGTTGGACAGTCTACACATGGTCAGCACAACCGTTTGAGAGCGCCGGGATCTGTAGGAGCTTCTTCTTATCCTTCCAGAGTATTCAAAGGAATGCGTATGGCAGGTAGAATGGGAACTGATAATGTAACTGTTCAGAACTTAAGAGTTTTGAAAGTGGTTGCTGAGAAGAACCTGCTTTTAGTAAAAGGATGTGTTCCAGGACACAATAACTCTTATGTAATCATTCAGAAGTAATGGAAGTAAAAGTTTTAAATATCAACGGAAAAGAAACTGGCAGAACGATTACTCTTTCTGATTCAGTATTCGCAATTGAGCCAAATAATCACGCGGTATACCTTGATGTTAAGCAATATCTTGCTAATCAAAGACAAGGAACTCACAAATCTAAAGAGAGAGCTGAGGTAACCGGAAGTACGCGTAAGATTAAAAAGCAAAAAGGAACCGGTACAGCTCGTGCTGGTAGCGTTAAGAACCCTTTGTTTAAAGGTGGGGGTACAGTTTTCGGACCAAGACCAAGAAGTTATTCATTCAAATTGAATAAAAACTTGAAGCGTTTGGCAAGAAAATCTGCTTTCTCAATCAAAGCAAAAGAGTCAAATATTATCGTATTAGAAGACTTCAATTTTGAAGTGCCAAACACTAAAAATTTCATTAACGTTTTGAAAGCTTTAGGGTTAGAGAATAAAAAATCTTTATTTGTGTTGGGAGAGTCGAATAAAAATGTATATTTGTCCTCACGCAATTTAAAGGCGTCTAGCGTTGTAACTAGTTCAGAATTAAGCACTTACGCTATTTTGAATGCAAACAATTTAGTGCTTTTAGAAGGGTCTTTGGAAGGAATTCAAGAAAATTTAAGCAAATAATAGGCCATGAGTATCATAATTAAACCTATAATTACTGAGAAAATTACCAAAGATGGTGAGGTTTTCAATCGCTTTGGATTCATCGTTGACAAAAAAGCAAACAAAATCCAGATTAAGAATGCTATCGAGGCAGCTTACGGGATTACTGTTGTTGAAGTAAACACGATGAACTACAGAGCTGATAGATCTACTAAATATACTAAAAGTGGTATCATCAACGGAAAGACAAATGCTTACAAAAAAGCAATTGTTCAAGTACAAGAAGGAGAAACGATAGATTTTTATAATAATATCTAATAAATAAGGCAGAAACATGTCAGTTAGAAAATTAAAACCTATTACCCCGGGTCAGCGTTTTAGAGTTGTTAATGGTTTTGACGCCATTACAACTGATAAGCCGGAGCGCTCTTTGTTAGCACCGATAAAAAACTCAGGAGGTAGAAATAGTCAAGGAAAGATGACCATGCGTTATACGGGTGGTGGTCACAAGCAGCGTTATCGTATTATTGATTTCAAAAGAACAAAAGACGGAATTCCGGCTACTGTGAAATCAATCGAATACGATCCAAACCGTACTGCTTTTATCGCTTTGTTAGCTTATGCTGATGGAGCAAAAACTTATATTATCGCTCAAAACGGATTGCAGGTAGGTCAGAAAGTAGTTTCTGGTGCTGAAGCATCTCCAGAAATCGGTAATACATTGCCTTTGAGCAAAATTCCTTTGGGAACTGTTATTTCTTGTATTGAGTTGCGTCCTGGTCAGGGAGCTGTTATTGCTCGTTCAGCAGGAACTTTCGCTCAATTAATGGCAAGAGATGGAAAATATGCAACAATTAAAATGCCTTCAGGAGAAACAAGATTGATTTTGTTGACTTGTTCGGCTACAATTGGAGCAGTATCTAATTCTGATCATCAATTAGTAGTATCTGGTAAAGCAGGTAGATCTAGATGGTTAGGTAGAAGACCTAGAACAAGACCAGTTGCGATGAACCCTGTTGATCACCCAATGGGTGGTGGTGAAGGACGTTCTTCAGGAGGACACCCACGTTCAAGAAAAGGGTTGCCTGCTAAAGGTTACAGAACGCGTTCTAAGCAAAATCCGAGTAACAAGTATATCGTAGAACGTAGAAAGAAATAATAAGATATGGCACGTTCATTAAAAAAAGGACCTTTTGTTCACTATAAATTAGATAAGAAAGTTCAAGAAAATATTGAAAAAGGTAATAAAGGAGTTGTAAAGACATGGTCTAGAGCTTCTATGATTACTCCAGATTTTGTTGGACAGACTATCGCAGTTCATAACGGTCGTCAGTTTGTACCAGTTTACGTAACAGAAAACATGGTAGGTCATAAATTAGGAGAATTTTCACCAACAAGATCTTTTAGAGGTCACGCTGGAGCAAAAAATAAAGGTAAAAAATAAGAAGAGCAATGGGAGTTCGTAAAAGAGAAAGAGCTGAAGGCATCAAAGAAGCTAACAAGCAAGTTGCCTTCGCAAAATTGAATAACTGCCCTACTTCACCTAGAAAAATGCGCTTAGTAGCAGATCTAGTAAGAGGTCAGAAAGTGGAAAGAGCCTTGAATATTTTAAGATTCAGCTCTAAAGAAGCTTCAAGAAAATTAGAAAAACTTTTGTTGTCTGCAATCAATAACTGGGAGCAGAAAAACAGCGAAGGTAATGTAGCTGAAGCAGGCTTGATTGTTAAAGAGATCAGAGTAGATGGTGGAATGATGTTGAAAAGACTTCGTCCGGCTCCACAAGGTCGTGCACACAGAATTAGAAAACGTTCTAACCACGTAACTATCGTGTTGGGACAATTAGATAACACACAAAGCAATTAATAAGATGGGACAAAAGACAAATCCAATTGGAAACAGACTTGGTATCATCAGAGGATGGGATTCAAACTGGTATGGTGGAAATGATTACGGTGACAAACTTGCCGAAGATCACAAAATCAGAAAGTATATCCACGCTCGTTTATCAAAAGCTAGTGTATCAAAAGTAATCATCGAGAGAACTTTGAAGCTTGTAACCGTTACTATCACTACTGCCAGACCAGGTATCATTATCGGGAAAGGTGGCCAAGAGGTAGACAAGTTGAAAGAAGAGCTTAAGAAAATTACTGACAAAGAGGTTCAAATCAACATCTTTGAAATTAAAAGACCGGAGCTTGATGCTTACTTAGTGGCTACAAGTATCGCTCGTCAAATCGAAAGTCGTATTTCATACAGAAGAGCTATTAAAATGGCTATTGCGGCTGCAATGCGTATGAACGCTGAAGGTGTGAAAGTTATGATTTCAGGTCGTTTGAATGGTGCTGAAATGGCACGTTCGGAAATGTTCAAAGAAGGTAGAATTCCTCTATCAACTTTCAGAGCTGACATTGATTATGCACTTGCTGAAGCTCATACTACTTACGGTAGAATGGGAATCAAAGTGTGGATCATGAAAGGTGAGGTTTACGGCAAGAGAGATTTGTCTCCACTAGTTGGAATGGACAAAAAACAAGCCGGAAGCGGTAAAGGCGGAGATGCTCCTCGTGGCAAATCTGACAGACCAGGCAAATCAAACCCACGTAAAAGAAAGTAAATTTTTAAATTAAAGAAAAATGTTACAGCCTAAAAGAACAAAATACCGCAAGGTACAGAAGGGTAGAATGAAAGGTAACTCTCAAAGAGGGCACGAACTTTCTAACGGAATGTTTGGTATTAAATCTGTTCATGAAACTGGAATGTTCCTTACTTCTCGCCAAATCGAAGCTGCACGTATCGCTGCAACTCGTTACATGAAAAGAGAAGGACAATTATGGATTAAAATATTTCCAGATAAACCAATCACTAAGAAGCCTCTTGAAGTACGTATGGGTAAAGGTAAAGGTGCAGTTGAATATTGGGCTGCAGTTGTTAAACCCGGAAGAATTATGTTTGAGGTAGGTGGTGTGCCTTTGTCAGTTGCAAAAGAAGCTTTGCGTCTTGCAGCACAAAAACTTCCTGTTAAAACTAAGTTTGTCGTAGCTAGAGATTTCGAAGCATAATCAATTTTTATTATGAAACAATCAGAAATTAAAGATCTGTCTGTAGCTGAGTTGCAAGAAAAACTTGGTCAATTAAGAAAGACATATGCCGACCTAAAAAATGCTCACGCAATTTCTCCAATTGAAAACCCACTTCAAATCAGAAGTTTGAGAAGATCAGTTGCAAGAATCGCTACAGAGTTAAGCAAAAGAGAGTTACAGTAATTGTATTCTGCTAAAAGATGGAAAAAAGAAATTTAAGAAAAGAGAGAATAGGTGTTGTTACTAGCAACAAAATGGAGAAATCTATTGTTGTTTCTGAAACAAAAAAAGTAAAACACCCGTTATACGGTAAGTTCGTGTTGAAAACTAAGAAATATGTAGCACACGACGAAACAAACGACTGTAACATTGGAGATACTGTAAGAATCAGCGAAACGCGTCCTTTAAGTAAATCAAAATGTTGGAGACTAGTTGAAATCATTGAAAGAGCTAAATAATTATGGTACAACAAGAATCAAGACTAAAAGTAGCAGATAACACAGGAGCTAAAGAAGTTTTAACTATCCGTGTTTTAGGAGGTACCAAAAGAAGGTATGCCTCTGTTGGTGACAAGATTGTAGTATCTATCAAAGATGCAACTCCAAACGGAAACGTGAAAAAAGGAGCTGTTTCAACTGCAGTTGTTGTACGTACCAAAAAAGAAGTGAGAAGAGCTGATGGTTCTTATATCCGTTTCGATGACAATGCATGTGTTCTTTTGAATGCTGCAGGAGAAATGAGAGGAACTCGTGTTTTTGGTCCAGTAGCAAGAGAACTTCGTGAGAAACAATTCATGAAGATTGTATCATTAGCACCAGAAGTGCTTTAATTATTTACAAGATGATAAAGCTAAAAATCAAATCAGGAGATACAGTAAAAGTTATCGCTGGCGACCATAAAGGTGCTGAAGGTAAGGTTTTGCGTGTTGATCGTGAAAAAAATAAAGCGATTGTTGAAGGTGTAAACATGGTTTCAAAACACACGAAACCAAGTGCGAAAAACCCTCAAGGTGGTATCGTTAAGAAAGAAGCTCCAATTCATATCTCGAACATTGCTCTTATAGATCCTAAGACTAAAAAGGCTACAAGAACAGGTGTGAAAGTAGAAGGAGATAAGAAAGTAAGATTTTCAAAAAAATCTAATCAAGTATTATAGTGATGGCTTATATACCTAGACTAAAACAAGAATATAAGGACAGAGTTATCTCTGCTCTTAAAGAAGAATTTGGTTACAAAAATGTAATGCAAGTTCCTAAATTGGAAAAAATCGTTTTGAGCCGCGGAGTTGGTGCTGCTGTATCTGATAAAAAACTTATCGATTATGCAGTTGATGAGTTGACTAAAATTACAGGTCAAAAAGCAGTAGCGACTATATCTAAAAAAGACGTAGCGTCATTCAAATTGAGAAAAGGAATGCCAATTGGTGCAAAAGTTACTTTGCGTGGCGAAAGAATGTATGAATTCTTAGACAGATTGATTACATCTTCATTGCCTCGAGTAAGAGACTTCGGCGGAATCAAAGCTACTGGTTTTGATGGAAGAGGAAATTACAACCTTGGAGTTTTGGAGCAAATCATTTTCCCTGAAATTGATATTGACAAAGTAAACAAAATCTCTGGTATGGATATTACCTTTGTAACATCTGCAAAAACAGATAAAGAAGCGAAGTCATTATTAGCAGAATTAGGATTACCTTTTAAAAAGAATTAAGTTATGGCTAAAGAATCAATGAAAGCCCGTGAGGTAAAAAGAGAAAAAACGGTAGCTAAGTATGCTGAAAAAAGAAAAGCTTTATTAGAAGCTGGAGATTATGAAGGCCTACAAAAATTACCGAAAAATGCTTCTCCTGTTCGTTTGCACAACCGTTGCAAATTGACTGGAAGACCTAGAGGGTATATGCGTCAATTCGGTATTTCACGTGTAACTTTCCGTGAAATGGCTAACCAAGGATTGATACCAGGAGTTAAAAAAGCCAGCTGGTAAAATCAAAAATTTTGTTTTCTCGACAGATAGTTGTAAGTTTGCCGGATTTTTGCCGCGAACCGGCAACTATCTGTCGATTAATTAGTAAGTTTTAATGGTTTCAGGTTCTACCGGAAAGTCCGGGACGAATACCAAAACCGCAATTTTAATTATATGTATACAGATCCTATTGCGGATTATTTGACAAGAGTTAGAAACGCTGTGGCTGCAAACCACAAAGTCGTTGAAATTCCTGCTTCTAATCTTAAAAAAGAAATCACAAAGATTTTATTTGATCAAGGATATATCTTGAGCTACAAGTTTGAGGACAACTCTGTACAGGGTTCAATCAAAATAGCTTTGAAGTATGATAAAGATACTAAGGAGCCAGTTATCAAAGATATCCAAAGAATTAGTAAACCAGGTTTGCGTAAATATGCAGGTGCTGCTAAACTTCCAAGAATCCTTAACGGATTAGGTATTGCTATTGTTTCAACATCAAGAGGTTTGATGACTGGAAAACAAGCTAAGCAATTGAACATTGGTGGAGAGGTAATCTGCTACGTATACTAATTTTAAACGACTTATTAAGATGTCAAGAATAGGAAAAAACCCAATCGCAATCCCTGCCGGAGTAACTGTTGAAGTTGCTGAAGGTGTGATTACGGTAAAAGGAAAATTAGGTCAGCTTACTCAGGAATATTCTAATGTTACTGTAAAAGTTGAAGATGGTCAAGTTCAGGTTGAAAGAGTATCTGATCAGAAAGAAGAGAGAGCAAAACACGGATTGTACAGAGCGTTAATCAATAACATGATTGTTGGTGTATCTGAAGGTTTTACAAAGGAATTGGAATTGGTTGGAGTAGGTTACAGAGCTTCTAATCAAGGACAAAAACTTGATTTGGCTCTAGGATTTTCACACAATATCATTTTAGATATTGCTCCTGAAGTAAAATTGGAGACAGTTTCTGAAAAAGGTAAGAACCCAATCGTAAAATTAACATCTTTCGATAAACAACTTGTAGGACAGGTAGCTGCGAAAATCAGAAGTTTCCGTAAGCCTGAGCCATACAAAGGAAAAGGAGTTAAGTTTGTTGGTGAAGTATTAAGAAGAAAAGCAGGTAAATCAGCTTAAAAATAAAAGATTATGTCATTAACAAAATCTGAAAGAAGACAGAGAATTAAATTCAGAATCAGAAAAATCGTAAGCGGTACTGCTGCTAAACCAAGACTTTCTGTATTCAGAAGTAACAAAGAAATCTATGCACAGCTCATAGACGATGTAAATGGTGTTACTTTATTGGCTGCTTCCTCTAGAGAGAAAGAAGTAGATACTAAAGGTACAAACGTAGAAGTTGCAGCAGCAGTTGGAAAACTGGTAGCTGAAAAAGCGTTGAAAGCCGGAATTGAAACCGTTACCTTCGATAGAGGCGGATATCTATATCACGGTCGTATTAAATCATTAGCAGAAGGCGCTAGAGCGGCTGGACTTAAATTCTAAGAAATTATGTATCATAAATACAAAAACGTAGAGTTAGTAAAACCAAGTGGACTTGAATTAAAGGACCGTTTGGTGAGTGTAAACCGTGTAACTAAAGTTACTAAGGGTGGTAGAGCTTTCGGATTTTCTGCAATTGTAGTTGTAGGTGACGAGAACGGTGTAGTTGGACATGGACTTGGAAAATCTAAAGATGTTTCTGAAGCTATTGCTAAAGCAGTAGAAGATGCAAAGAAAAATCTTGTGAAAATTCCATTGAGCAGCAAAACTGTTCCTCACGAACAAAAAGGTAAATTTGGTGGAGCGCGTGTATTCTTGATGCCTGCATCTCATGGTACAGGAGTTATCGCTGGTGGAGCTGTTCGTTCAGTTCTTGAATCAGTAGGTATTCACGACGTATTATCAAAATCTCAAGGTTCTTCAAACCCTCATAACGTGGTAAAAGCAACTTTTGATGCTTTATTGCAAATGAGAAGCGCTTATACTGTTGCAAAACAGAGAGGTGTTTCTTTGGAGAAAGTTTTTAAAGGTTAATTCAAGGAAAAATGGCAAAATTATTAGTAAAACAAGTTAGAAGCAAAATCAACTGTCCTCTATCTCAAAAAAGAGGTCTTGAAGCTTTAGGTCTTCGTAAAATGGGACAAGTTGTGGAGCATGAGTCAAATCCTGCTATCCTTGGGATGATAAACAAAGTAAAACACTTAGTTTCTGTTGAAGAAGCTAAATAACAAATTATAGTTATGAATTTAAGTAACTTACAGCCAGCTGAAGGCTCAACACACAATCAAAACAAAAGATTAGGTAGAGGAGAAGGTTCTGGAAAAGGTGGTACTTCTGCAAGAGGTCACAAAGGAGCTAAGTCTCGTTCTGGTTACTCTAAAAAGATTGGTTTTGAAGGAGGTCAGATGCCACTTCAAAGACGTGTGCCTAAATTTGGTTTTAAAAACATCAATCGTAAAGAATACGAAGGTGTAAACCTTGATACGCTTCAAGCTTTGGTTGATAATGGCATTGTTACAGATAATACTGTTGATATGACAGTTTTCGTAGCTAACCGTTTGGCAACTAAAAACGAAATCGTAAAGATTTTGGGTAGAGGTGAATTAAAAGCTAAATTAAAGGTAACCGCACATAAATTTACTGCTACTGCAAAAGCTGCTATCGAAGCTGCCGGAGGAGAAGCTGTAACTTTGTAATCCTTAATAATCAAGATGAAGAAGTTTATAGAATCGTTAAGCAATGTTTGGAAGATTGAAGAGCTAAAAAACAGAATTTTAGTTACTCTTGGATTGTTATTGGTGTATCGTTTTGGAGCACAAGTAACGCTTCCAGGGATTGATGCGACTAAGTTACATGGACTTACTGATCAAACAAAAGAAGGAATCGGATGGTTAATCGATGTATTTACAGGTGGTGCGTTTTCGCAGGCATCTGTATTTGCATTAGGTATCATGCCATACATCTCTGCATCTATCGTAGTTCAATTGATGGGTATTGCTGTGCCTTACCTTCAAAAGCTACAAAAAGACGGTGAAAGCGGAAGAAAGAAAATGAACCAGATCACGCGTTGGTTGACTATCGTAATTACGTTGGTTCAGGCTCCGGGTTATATTTTCAACCTTTACAGAACTTTACCGGGAGAAGCTTTCCTTTCTAATGTGAACCCAGGATTGATCTCACCTTTTGCATTCCAGTTCTTGTCTGTTGTAATACTTGTTTCAGGTACTATCTTCGCGATGTGGCTTGGAGAAAAAATTACAGATAAAGGAATCGGAAACGGTATATCGTTATTGATTATGGTGGGTATTATTGCGAGAATGCCACAAGCATTCATCCAGGAATTCTCTACCAGAGTAACAAACAATAACGGTGGTCCAATGCTTTTGGTTTTCGAAGTAATAATTTGGTTGCTCGTCATCGTAGCTTGTGTTCTATTAGTTATGGCGGTTCGAAAAATTCCGGTACAGTATGCACGCCGTACGGTATCAGGTGAATTCGAACAGGCAGGAAACAGACAATGGATTCCTCTGAAGCTGAATGCTTCCGGAGTTATGCCAATCATCTTTGCTCAGGCAATTATGTTCATTCCTGCAGCTTTGGCTGGATTATCTAGCTCAGAAACAGCTACTTCAGTTAGTACGGCTTTCCAGAATATTTTTGGATGGCAGTATAACTTGGTTTTCGCCTTGTTAATCATAGTTTTTACTTACTTTTACACCGCAATTACAGTACCTACAAATAAAATGGCAGATGATTTGAAAAGAAGCGGCGGTTTTATCCCAGGAATCAAACCTGGTGCTGAAACTTCAGAATTCTTGGATAAGATTATGTCTTACATCACATTCCCAGGTTCATTATTCCTTGCTTTGATCGCCGTGTTCCCGGCAATCGTTGTAACTATTTTGAATGTACAACCATCCTGGGCTTTGTTTTACGGAGGTACATCGTTATTGATTATGGTTGGAGTTGCAAGTGATACTATCCAGCAAATTAATTCTTATTTGTTGAACAAGCATTACGATGGTTTGATGAAAAGTGGTAAAAATAGAAAAGCAGTAGCTTAATTTTTATGGCAAAACAATCAGCAATAGAACAAGACGGATCCATCATCGAAGCATTATCAAATGCGATGTTCCGTGTAGAGTTAGAAAATGGACATATTGTAATAGCTCACATCTCTGGGAAAATGCGTATGCATTACATCAAATTATTGCCTGGCGATAAAGTGAAGCTGGAAATGAGCCCTTACGATTTGTCAAAAGCAAGAATTACTTATAGATACTAAAGCTATTAAAATGAAAGTAAGAGCATCAGTTAAAAAAAGAAGTGCCGAGTGCATCATCGTACGAAGAAAAGGAAGATTGTACGTTATTAATAAAAAGAATCCTAGATTTAAACAAAGACAAGGATAGTTATGGCAAGAATAGCAGGGGTAGATATACCTAAAAACAAAAGAGGAGTTATCGCTTTAACTTATATCTTCGGGATAGGAAAAAGCAGAGCTATTGAGATTTTAGAAAAAGCTCAAGTTAGCCAGGATACTAAAGTTCAAGATTGGAATGATGATGAAATCGGAGCTATCCGTGAGGCTGTTTCCTACTTCAAAATTGAAGGTGAATTGCGTTCTGAAATTTCATTGAATATCAAACGTTTGATGGATATCGGATGTTATAGAGGAATTCGTCACAGATCTGGTCTTCCATTAAGAGGACAAAGAACTAAAAACAACTCTAGAACTAGAAAAGGTAAAAGAAAAACTGTTGCTAACAAGAAAAAGGCAACTAAATAATAAGTAGTATGGCTAAGGCAAGTACAAAAAAACGTAAAGTTATCGTTGAATCAACAGGCGAAGCTCATATTAATGCAACTTTTAACAACATCATCATCTCTTTGACTAACAAAAAAGGTGAAGTTATTTCTTGGTCTTCTGCAGGTAAGATGGGATTCAGAGGTTCTAAAAAGAACACTCCGTATGCCGCTCAAATGGCAGCTGAAGATTGCAGCAAAGTAGCGTTAGAAGCTGGACTTAAAAAAGTGAAAGTTTATGTAAAAGGACCAGGTAACGGACGTGAGTCTGCTATCCGTTCTATTCATAACGGCGGAATTGAAGTAACAGAAATCATTGACGTTACTCCAATGCCACACAACGGATGTCGTCCTCCAAAAAGACGTAGAGTTTAATTAATATTTAAGTATAACTAGGTAGAATCTAAGATTATCGGAGGATATGACCTGAATTCATAATCTCTACCTTAATTAATTTTTAAAATGGCAAGATATACTGGTCCAAAAACTAAAATTGCTCGTAAATTCGGCGAGGCAATCTTCGGAGATGACAAAGCCTTCGAAAAAAGAAATTATCCACCGGGACAACACGGATTGGCTAAAAAAAGAGGTAAGAAATCTGAATACGCTATCCAGTTAATGGAAAAGCAAAAAGCTAAGTATTCTTATGGAATCTTGGAAAAACAATTCAGAAACTTATTCGAAAAAGCTTCTGCTACTAAAGGAGTAACAGGTGAAGTTCTTTTACAACTTTGTGAGGCAAGACTTGATAACGTAGTTTTCAGAATGGGAATCGCTCCATCAAGAAGAGCTGCACGTCAAATCGTTTCTCACAGACACATCACTGTTAACGGTGAAGTTGTAAACATCCCTTCATATCACTTGAAACCTGGAGATAAAGTTGCCGTTCGTGAAAAATCTAAATCTTTAGAAGCTATCGAGCGTTCATTATCTAATTCAAGTCACGTTTACGAGTGGATTACTTGGAACAACGACCTTAAAGAAGGTACTTTCGTTTCAGTTCCAGCGAGACTTCAAATCCCAGAAAACATTAAAGAGCAACTAATCGTAGAGTTGTATAACAAATAATAAGACACTAGTCGAACATATGGCAATATTTAATTTTCAGAAGCCCGATAAAGTTATCATGATCGATTCAACCGATTTCGAAGGTAAGTTTGAATTCAGACCTTTGGAACCTGGTTACGGATTGACTGTTGGTAATGCACTTAGACGAGTCTTGCTTTCCGCTTTAGAAGGATATGCAATAACATCTGTTCGTATCGAAGGTGTAGATCACGAGTTTTCTACAATTTCAGGAGTAGTGGAAGACGTTACAGAAATCATCCTAAATCTTAAACAAGTACGTTTCAAGCGTCAGATTGAAGATATAGACAATGAATCTGTTTCTATCTCAATTTCTGGTAAAGACCAGATTACTGCTGGAGATTTTCAAAAATTTATTTCTGGTTTCCAAGTATTGAACCCGGAATTGGTTATCTGCAACTTAGATAGCAAAGTTAACTTGAATATGGAGTTGACTATTGAAAAAGGTAGAGGATACGTTCCTGCAGAAGAGAATAAAAAACAAAACGCTGCAATCGGTACTATTTTTACGGATTCTATCTTTACACCGGTAAAGAACGTGAAATATGCTATCGAAAACTTCCGTGTTGAGCAAAAAACAGATTACGAAAAACTAGTTTTCGAAATCAAGACAGACGGATCTATCAATCCTAAAGATGCTCTTACTGAAGCTGCTAAAGTTTTGATTCACCATTTCATGCTGTTCTCTGATGAAAGAATAACACTTGAAGCTGATGAAATCGCTCAGACAGAATCTTATGATGAAGAATCATTACACATGAGACAATTGCTTAAAACTAAGCTTGTTGATATGGATTTGTCTGTTAGAGCTTTAAATTGCTTGAAAGCGGCTGAAGTTGATACACTCGGAGATCTAGTATCTTTCAATAAGAATGACTTAATGAAGTTCCGTAATTTCGGTAAAAAATCATTAACTGAGCTTGATGAGCTTGTTGCAGTGAAAAATTTACATTTCGGAATGGATTTAACAAAGTATAAATTAGATAAAGAATAATCTAATCCCGAATTCGTTCGAGATTAAATTTCAATAGCAATGAGACACGGAAAAAAAATCAATCACTTAAGCAGACAGGCATCGCACAGAAAAGCTATGTTGTCTAATATGGCTTGTTCTCTAATCGAACACAAACGTATTAACACTACTGTTGCTAAAGCTAAAGCGCTTAAACAATATGTTGAGCCTTTGATTACTAAATCAAAAGAAGACACTACTCACAACAGACGTATTGTTTTTTCTTACCTTAAAAATAAGTATGCTGTAACTGACCTTTTCAGAGATGTTGCTGCAAAAGTTGGAGATCGTCCAGGTGGATACACTCGTATCATCAAACTTGGAAATCGTTTAGGAGATAACGCTGATATGGCGATGATCGAACTAGTTGATTTCAACGAACTATACAACGGAGGTAAAAAAGAAGTTAAAAAAGCGAAAAGCCGTCGTGGTGGTAAGTCTACTAAGAAAGCAGAAGAAACTGCTGTCGAAGAGGCTCCAAAAGCTGAAACTCCAGCTGCACCGGCTGCAGAAACTTCTACTGACGCTGCTGAATAATGAAGAAATTCATTTCATAAATAAAAAAAGGATAAGCTATTATAGTTTATCCTTTTTTTTTGCCGTTTTGAAAAAGGTCTATCGAGAAATAAATTTTTAGAAACTCTAAAATTGAATTAAATTTGCAACCGCATTCCATAACTACACAACACAACAATAAAAAATGAAATACACAACACGACAAAAAGCAATTCTCCTTCTTAGTGACGGAACCATCTTTTACGGGAAATCTATAGGTATAGAAGGAACTACTTTTGGCGAAGTCTGCTTTAATACAGGAATGACAGGCTATCAGGAAATTTTTACAGACCCGTCCTATTTTGGCCAAATTATGGTGGCAACAAATGCCCATATTGGTAATTATGGAGTGAATGAAGAAGATGTAGAATCCGATCAGATCATGATTTCAGGATTAGTCTGCAAAAACTTTTCTTTTAATTATTCGCGTGCCAATTCTTCCGGTAGTCTTGAAGATTATTTTAAGAAGCAGAATTTAATTTGCATTTCTGATGTAGATACAAGAGCTCTGGTAAGTTATATTCGTGACAATGGTGCCATGAATGCCGTAATTTCTACTGACGGCAAATCTATTGAAGAATTAAAAGAAATGCTGGCAAAAGTGCCTAATATGGAAGGTTTGGAGCTGGCTTCCAAAGTTTCTACCAAAGCACCTTATTTTGTAGGAGAAGAAACCGCTACTTATAAAATCGCGGCATTGGATTTGGGAATCAAGAAAAATATATTGCGAAATCTTGCCAAAAGAGATTGTTATATAAAAGTATTCCCTTTTGATGCAACCTATGAAGAAATGAAAGCTTTTAATCCAGATGGTTTTTTCCTTTCCAATGGTCCTGGGGACCCGGATCCTCTTTTTGGAGCTATAGAAATAGCAAAGAAAATTTTATCCAATGATGATCCTGTTTTTGGAATCTGTCTTGGGCATCAGGTTTTGGCTCTAGCTAACGGAATCCCGACCTACAAAATGTTTAACGGCCACAGAGGGATAAACCATCCGGTAATGAATGTTATTACAGGAAAAGGAGAAATAACTTCGCAGAACCACGGATTTGCAGTAAATCGTGAAGCGTTGGAAAAACATCCGGATTTGGAAATAACCCATCTTCATATTAATGACGGAACCGTTGCCGGTATGCGAATGAAAAATAAAAATTGCTTTTCAGTACAGTATCACCCGGAAGCAAGCCCAGGACCACATGATTCGTCTTATTTGTTTGACCAGTTTATTGAGAATATCAAAAGCTGTGTAACAAAATAAAAAATAATCAGAATAAAAAAGAGCCACTTTATAAAGTGGCTCTTTTATTTTGAAATCTGTTTCCAGATTATTGCTTAATCACCTTAATGGTTTTAGTTTGTCCTTCAGCAGTTACTTTTACTAAATAAGAACCAGCCGGCAAGCTAGACATGTCGATTGCACCATTAGTATCATTAATTGTTTTTGAAACCACATTTTGACCCAATAGGTTAAAGATGCTTACGTCTGAAATGTTTTGGTCGTAAGATAGGTTCAAAATATTGCTAACAGGGTTCGGATAAGCTTTGAAATTAGCGTTATTGAATCCAGGTACACTTAATGTTGGGCTCCAGGCAGAGATTGAGAATGCTTCTTCTTCATCGTTACCGTATTCCCACACTCTGATATAAACTGTTTCTCCTGCTGTTCTTCCGGTCAGGTTGATTTTTGAATAATTTGCACTACCTCCATCATCATTACATCCGATTAATTCTAAAGCATCGCAAGTGCCTGAATAAATTGCCAACCCGGAATCAAAGCCGGTAACGCTTGATCCTACTGGATTGCCGGTTTCAATGGTTAATTTTCCGTCTGCAGGAATAACTACTTTATACCAAACATCACCGCCCTCATAACTGGCACATTCCGGATCCGGAATAGTGGCTGAAAGAGAAGAATCTGTAGCGCCTGCTACAGTTGAATTCACAGCTCCGCCGGCATATGTTGTGGCAGCAGTCAAAGTGATGGCATTTGCACAATCATCATTTGCAGGTGGAGGAGGTGTAGTACCAACACAAATATCAAAATTGGTAGATCCAATTTCATCACTACTATAACTGAATACTCTTAAATAGTAAGTAGTACCAACGGTTAATCCGCTAACCACACTTGTATCAGGATCGCTGATAGATATGCTTATCAATTGTCCTCCACATGTTCCTTCAAAAACTTCATGAACAAGGTCTGATGGATCTCCTTCTACGTTCAGAAGTGTCACTCTATGTGAAGTTGCCGTAGCTACAAAAGTATACCAAACATCATCGTCTGCTGTTCCAACACTGCTTTCCGATTCTCCCGAATCCGTAGCACCGGCAATTGTACCTGCCGTTGTAGAAGCACAGGATGCGTCTGCATTTACAGTAAGAGCGATTGCATTAGTACAGTCATCATTTGCCGGTGGAGCAGGCTGAGAACCAATGCAGATGTCAAAAGTTGTTGATTCCGGTGTATCAGAGTAATAACTGTATACTCTAACATAATAAGTAGTGCCAACAGTCAGGTCTGTAGCGAAACTTGAATCGCTATCACTCGAGTATAATAAAGACAATGTACCGCAAGTGCCTTCAAACACTTCGTGTACTAAATCTGTTTCGTCTCCTTCTACATTTATAAGATTTATTTTGTGAGATGTTGCAGTAGCTACAAAACTGTACCATACGTCATCATCTGCCTCTCCTGTATCCGTTTCAATTCCGGAATCCGTAGCGCTTACCAATGTTCCTGAAGTTACAGTTGTACAGTTAAGATCAGAGTTGACAGTTAAAGCAATAGCGCCGGCACATTCATCATTCGCGGGAGCCGGTGGAAATGTTCCTATACAAATATCAAAAGTTGTTGATTCTGAAGCAGTACTTCCGTAAGTAAACACCCTTACATAATAAGTCGTGCCAACAGTTAATCCGGAAACTGTACTTTCATCATTATCGCTTGAGTTTAAAATGTTTAATCCTGCACATGTGCCGTCTAATACTTCATGTACCAAATCGGTCTGGTCGCCCTCAACGTTTGTAAGTGTTATTTTGTGAGTAGCAGCGGTAGCTACGAAGCTATACCACACATCATCATCTGCTGTTCCTGTATCGGCTTCGATACCAGAATTTGTAGCGCTTGCCAATGTACCCGCAGTTGTAGATGTACAGTTGAAATCAGGGTTTACTGTCAGAGCAACGGCTCCGGCACATTCGTCGTTAGCTGGTGCTGCTGGCGGAACGCTGATACAAAGGTTAAAAGTAGTTGATTCGGCGGCGGCAGAACTGTAAGTGAATACTCTAAGGTAATAAGTAGTTCCAACTGTTAGTCCGGTAACAAGACTTGATTCAGGATCGCTTGCGTGTAAGCTTATAAGCTGGCCACCACAAGTTCCCTGAAATACTTCGTGTACAAGGTCAGTAATATCGCCGTTTATATTTAACAGCTTAATTCTGTGTGCAGTCGAGGTGGCTACAAAGGTGTACCAAACGTCATCATTTGAATTACCAACACTTGATTCGCTTTCGTTTGAATCAGTAGCGCTAACCAGTGTTCCTGCGGTTTTTAAAGTACATGAATCGTTTGTGTTTACTTGAACGGCTATTGCATTAGCACAATCGTCGTTAGCAGGTGCGGCCGGTGGAACGCTTACGCAGATGTTAAAGGTTGTCGATTCCGAAGGGCTGCTTCCGTAACTGAATACTCTTACGTAATAAGTAGTGCCTATGGTAAGGCCGCTAACAAGGCTTGAATCAGGATCGCTTGAGTTTAGTACAACCAATGAACCGCAAACGCCGTCCATTACTTCGTGAACCAAATCCGTATTGTCTCCACTGCTGTCAATTAATTTTATTCTGTGAGAAGTAGCAGTAGCTACAAAACTATACCATACGTCATCATCTGCAGTTCCTGTATTGGTTGAAATTCCAGAATCTGTAGCGCCAATCAGTGTTCCTGGTGTTACAGAAGCACATGATGTATTGGCGGGATTTACAGTCAAAGAAATTGCAGTTGTACATTCGTCATTGGTTAATTCCGGTACAGTAGTTATACAGATGTCGAAAGTAGTCAATGCCGGACTCGATCCGTATGAAAATACTCTCACATAATAAGTACTGCCAACGGTTAAACCGCTAACAAGACTAGATTCAGGATCGCTGGAACTCAATATGTTCAAGGAGCTACAAGTGCCATCCATTACTTCGTGTACCAAATCGGTTGCGTTGCCATCAATGTTTAAAAGTGAAATTTTGTGAGATGTTGCTGTAGCTACAAAGCGATACCATACATCGTCGTCTGCAGTTCCCGTTTCCGTGCTAACGCCAGAATCGGTAGCGCCAGCCAAAACTCCTGTAACGACAGAAGCGCAGGTCAGGCCTGAATTAGGTGTTAAAACTACGGCATTTGTACATTCATCATTTGTTAACGCTGGTAAAGTGCCTACACAAATATCAAATGTTGTTGTGACAGCGTCATCGTAATAACTGTAAACCCTTACATAATACGTAGTTCCAATTGTCAATCCGGAAACAACACTTGTGTTAGGATCCCTGGAACTCAGGATGTTTAATGTTCCGCAAGTTCCGCTCATGACCTCATGGGCTAAATCGGTGTCATCACCTTCTACATTTAATAGGCTGATTTTGTGTGTTGTTGCTGTTGCAACGAAGCTATACCACACATCATCATCGGCAGTACCGGTATCTGCTTCGATTCCGGAGTCTGTAGCGCCTGCTAATGTTCCGGCAGTTTTCGATGTGCAGGACAAGTTGGTATTAACGGTTAGAGAAGTAGCATTGGCACAGTCATCATTGCTGGGAGCCTGTGCATAGGCATGACAATAAAAGGCAAGTAATGCCCAAAAAAATAGATTTTTTTTCATTAGTTAGTTGTTTGATTAATAGCGCCTCAATTTCGACGTATTTGCGCAAAAAAACAAAAACTAATTAGAATTTAGCGGTTTTGAATTAGAATTTGAAAAGTGTTCTAGAGTTGTATTAACAAATCTAACAAGAAAAAATCTTATGCAGATTCTTAATTTTTTCTATGCCAGAATTACAGGATGAAATAGTAGGGCGAAAAATACTGTTATGTGAAGGAAAGAGTTGTGAGAAAATAAATAACAAATGCTAAAACGTTTGCGTTTATAAGTTTTTAAAAAATAAAAGATTTCGGATTTTAAAATCCTTAAATTTGTGTTCTATTCAGAAAAACAACCAAATAATAACAAATAAACAATTAATAATGAGCAGAATTATTAAAATCCACGCAAGGCAAATCCTTGATTCCAGAGGAAATCCAACTATTGAAGTTGATGTAGTAACAGAACATGGAATTTTGGGTAGGGCTGCCGTACCGTCAGGAGCTTCAACCGGAGAACATGAGGCCGTAGAGCTTCGTGATGGAGGTAAAGCATTTATGGGTAAAGGAGTTATGAAAGCGGTGGAAAATGTAAATATTAAAATTGCCGAAGAATTATTAGGGAATTCTGTTTTCGAGCAAAACCTGATCGATCAGAGAATGATTGAATTGGATGGCACTCCTAATAAGTCAAACCTGGGTGCTAATGCTATTCTTGGGGTTTCTTTGGCGGTTGCCAAAGCGGCTGCAAATGAATTGGGCTTGCCGTTGTATCGTTATGTTGGAGGTGTTTCAGGTAATACGCTTCCGGTTCCTATGATGAATATCATCAACGGAGGTTCGCACTCGGATGCTCCAATCGCTTTTCAGGAATTTATGATTATGCCGGTAAAAGCAAAAACGTTTACACAAGCAATGCAAATGGGAACAGAGGTTTTTCACCATCTGAAAAAAGTATTGCACGATAGAGGATTGAGTACTGCGGTAGGCGATGAAGGTGGTTTTGCTCCAAATTTGGCTGGTGGAACAGAAGACGCATTGGATTCAATTAAAAAGGCGGTTGAAAATGCAGGTTATGTTTTTGGTGAAGATATTAAGATTGCTTTAGACTGTGCTGCCTCAGAATTTTATGTAAACGGAAATTACGATTACAAGAAGTTTGAAGGTGAAACAGGGAAAGTCCGTTCTTCAAAAGAACAGGCGGAATATTTGGCTGAACTGGCATCAAAATATCCAATTATTTCGATTGAAGACGGTATGCAGGAAAATGATTGGGACGGTTGGAAATATCTTACAGAATTAATAGGGGATAAAGTACAGCTTGTAGGAGATGATTTGTTTGTAACCAATGTTGAGCGTCTTAAAAAAGGAATCGACAAGGGAATTGCAAATTCAATTTTAGTAAAAGTAAACCAGATTGGTACGTTAACTGAAACCATTGCTGCAGTAAATATGGCACACAATGCCGGATACACATCAGTAATGTCGCACCGTTCCGGAGAAACAGAAGACAATACGATTGCAGATTTGGCGGTAGCTTTGAACTGTGGACAAATAAAAACAGGTTCAGCATCGCGTTCTGACCGTATGGCAAAATACAACCAATTACTTCGTATTGAGGAAGAATTAGGAAGTACGGCCTATTTCCCTGGTGAAAAAGCTTTCAAGATTAAATAATTTAGCTATCTTTAAATAATTAAAACCCTTTTGGATGTATATTCCGAAAGGGCTTTTTTATAAAATCAAATTCTAAATTAAAACCGTCAAATTCTAAGTTTTGCCTATATTCGGGAAATAGAATGTTATTTTTGTTAATTGCGCATCATGCCAATTGATGTGCCGGAATCTTAAAGATAAAACGTTTTTGGAATGAATATGAAATCCTTTGTGATCTGCTTTTTTATGCTGTTTTGCGTTCTTTCCTATTCGCAGGAAAAGACGATAGACAGCCTGAAAAACGTTTTAAACCATACAAAAAACGATATTGATAAGGCCGAACTGCTGAATGCAATCGCATCAGAATACATGTCCAGTGATCCAAAGCAGATGCGTGAGTATGCAAACAAAGCACTGGAACTATCTAAAAAAATAAAGTATCGGATTGAAGAAGGAAATGCCTGTCTGAATTTAGGAAACGTAAATGTCATTCTCGGAAACTATTCATTGGCATTGGATAATTTTTCAAATGCACAACAAATCTTTGAAGCCGATCTGGTAACCGACCTTAAAAATAGTTCCAAGATAAAAAACGGACTTGCCCGTGCTTATGGAAGTGTAGGGATAGTCTTTTCGGAACAAAGTAACTATGCCAAAGCTTTGCAATACCACCTGAAAGCGGTCAGGATTTATGAAGAAATGAAAGACGGGGCAAGAACGGCCCGTATCTACAATAATATTGGTATAGTATATCAGGCCCTGAAAGAAGATTTCAAGGCATTGGATTATTTTACCAGAGCCCAAAAACTTCAGGAAAAGGCAGGAGATGTGACCGTAGGTATCACTACCACCAATATTGGTAATATCTATCTAAGACAGAAAAATTATTCCAAAGCTTTTGAGTATTATACCAAGTCAAAAAACACCTTCGATAAAAGTAGCGATGCCAGAGGACTGGGAGAATTATACAACAATCTGGGTTCCTACTATTGGCAAACAGGCAACTTGCCTAAAGCGACAGAAAGCTGGGAAAAAGCCATTGCCCAGTTCAAATCTATAGACGATAAATTTGGTATTTCAGATACCTATTCGCACTTGGGCAATTTTTATTATAGCCAGAAACAATATAATGAAGCAATGGCTAATGCAGTCAATGCCTTAAAACTTGCTAAAGAACTGGATGTATTGGAACAGGTCATGAATTCCGAAAAACTCATCAGTTCGATTTATGAAAAGCAAAACAAACCGGACCTGGCGTTAGAGCATTATAAATATTATAATATTGCAAGAGACAGTCTGGTTAGCCATGAAAATATCAGGAAAAGCGTCCAGGCTGAAATGAATTTTGATTTTGAAAAAAAGCAGACCATGCAGCAAGAGGCTCATGAAAAAAGAGAATTGCTTTTTAAGGAACAAAATAAAAGATACCAATTGCAGGCCATTTTTGGAGCTTTATTCGTAATCCTCGTTTTTGGAATTATTTTTCTGATTTATAACAGGATGCAGCTCAAAAAAACACTAACCTTGCAGAAGGAGTTGGCAGAATACGAGCAAAAAGCACTGCACCTTCAAATGAATCCGCATTTTGTATTTAATTGCCTGGGTTCTATTTCAAGCTTTATTGTACAAAACGGTACGGATTCAGCTATAAAATACCTCTCCAAATTTTCAAAATTGATGCGGCTTACATTGGAGTATTCTAAAGAATCGCTCATCCCGATTGATAAGGAAATTGAAAGCCTGCAAAATTATTTGGAGCTGGAGCAGCTACGTTCCGATAAAATGTTTAATTTCAGCATCACCAAAAGTGACCTGATAGAAGACGATATGGCACTGCCACCGCTATTATTGCAGCCTTTTGTGGAAAATGCAATTATCCACGGTTTGATTCCTAAAAAAGAAGTCGGAAAAATCGATATTGATTTCTCGCTAAAAGAAGAAAGCCTGATATGTACAATTGTCGATAACGGGATAGGTTTTGAAAAGTCGCAGGAGTTAAAAGCAGCTTCGGTTTCAATTCATAAATCGATGGCTTTGGATATAACCCGGAAACGGCTTGAAATGATGGAGGCGGTTACCTCAAAAACATCAAAAGTAGAAATAAAGGAGCTGAAAGACGAAAATGGAAATCCGGTTGGTACGGAAGTAGTCCTTCACCTGCCTATACAATATATTAAATAAGTATGATTACAGCAGTATTGATAGATGATGACAGCAACCTGAGAAAAGGAATGAAAAGCCTGTTGAGTCGCTATGCGCCTGAAATTAAAATTTTAGGAGAAGCTGACAGCGTGAAAACAGGTATCAAGGTTATGGACAGCCTTAAACCTCAGGTGGTTTTTCTCGACATACAGCTTACAGATGGTACAGGTTTTGACATTCTCGAAAATCTGGCGCAAAAAAATGGCAAGTCTTCTTCGCATATTGTCTTTATCACAGCCCATGAAGAATATGCTATCAAGGCATTCCGATTTAGTGCTTTGGATTTCCTTTTAAAGCCAGTAGACCCGGAAGAATTGGAAAAAGTTATAGAAAAAATAAAAAGCACTTTAGAAAAGAATGATAATTACGCGCACATCGACCTGCTTTTGGAAAATATAAGAAAGAAAGTCGATAATTTTAAAAGAATAGCGCTTTCTACTTCCGACGGAATTCACCTGTTGGAAGTCAGCGATATTATTCGCTGTGAGTCTGAAGACAATTATACCAAGTTTTATATTAAGAACGGCAAGCCGATCTTGATTTCAAAAACACTAAAAGAATACGAGGAATTATTGGCAGAGCATGGCTTCGAAAGAATCCATCAGTCCCATCTGATCAATCTTTCCTGCCTCAAATCCTACATCAAAAAAGACGGAGGTTATGTCATTATGGCCGATAATAGCAAACTTCCGATATCACAAAGGAAAAAAGAAAGATTGCATGAATTGCTGAAAATGATTTAGCGAATTCTAGCCCGAAATGCTAAAATTCTAAATAATTTCTTTTTGTGGCTCCTACTTTATTATATTTGGAGGTTATTATTATGAAAAAAATGATGGTTATATGAAAAGATTATTACTTTATGGGCTGTTGTTCTTATACGGGTTCAGCTATGCGCAGAACGTAGATATCTTAGACCCATCTTTTAAAAGCAAATTGTTGGCTGCTGATGTTTCCAATCGGATAGCAAAAGACGGCAACGGAACTCCTATACGTATTGACCTGAATAATGATGGCGAAATTCAACTTAGTGAAGCCGTTAGAGTCGTAGAACTGAATGTTTCCGCTTCAGATATTTCTTCTCTTCAGGGAATTAATCATTTTTCCAACCTGAAAATCCTTGAATGTTATCACAATTCAATAAATGAGCTCAATCTTTCAAATAACCCTTATCTTGAATATGTTGATTGTTCTGAAAACCAGATTTCTTCATTAAACCTGAACGGACTGGTCAACCTGAAACATCTGGATTGCAGGGTAATGGGGAGTGGTAATTTGACTTCGCTCAATTTAACCGGATTGACTGCATTAAAAGTGCTAAGATGTGGAAGAAATAGCCTGACAACACTGGATTTATCGCCGGCTACAAACCTGATTGAGCTGGATTGTAGTGTTACGGGGCTTACGAGTTTGAATCTTAACGGATTAGTAAATTTAAAATCATTGGATTGTAGCTTGAGCCAGCTTTCTACATTGAATCTGGCATCTTTGGGTAATCTGGAAAGACTTGATTATTCTTATAATCCCGGTCTTGCATCGTTGAATATTTCTTCTCTGACTTCACTTAAAGAGTTGTCATGCAATGCAATGGGATTAACCTCTTTAAATCTTTCACCATTTCCGGAATTGGTCAGCCTGAGCTGCCATAGTAACATACTGACAAACCTCGATTTTTCTGCAAACAGCCATCTCGAAAGAATAGAATGTAGCGCCAATCAGCTAACGGCTTTGAACGTAACAGGCTTGCCATCACTAACTACGCTGATGTGCAGTTATAACCAGTTTTCTGTCTTAAATTTATCAGGATTGGAAAATTTATCACATTTGGATTGCAGGAATAATAACATCGTTATAATTGAAACGGCAGGACTTAATGGTTTGATATCGGTTTTTTGCAATAATAATTCCTTAACAAAATTAGACCTTAGCCATTCTCCTTATGTTTCTGTAGTTTCCTGCGCAAACAATCCGCAACTTATCACGGTAAATTTGAAAAATGGTTTTTCACTTCCGCAAATTTTTGACGGTTTTGATTTTGCCAACACGCCAAACCTGGAATATGTTTGCGCAGATGAAGATGAATTGGCTTTGTTTCAAAGCTTTTTCACGGGTCAGGGTATGAACGTTTCCGTTACTCCATACTGTACTTTTACACCCGGAGGCGATTACAATACCATAGCCGGTATGTTAAGGTTGGATGAAAATGGCAATGGTTGCGACACTAATGATAGAACACAGCCTTTTATCAAGGTAAAAATAAATGACGGAATAGAAGAATCATCAGTATTTACAGATCTTGAAACAGGATATGCTTTTTATACGCAGTCCGGTGCATTTACACTGACTCCTGCAACAGAAAATACCTCTTTCTTTTCTTTTAGCCCGGCCAGTACAGTAGTTAACTTTCCAAATAATAACAATAATACGCAAACACAAAATTTCTGTATTACTCCAAACGGAGTGCATTCAGACATAGAAATAGCTATTGCGCCTGTGGTTCCTGCAAGACCGGGTTTTGATGCAGTATACAAAGTAGTCTATAAAAATAACGGAAACCAGACTGTGTCCCAAAACGCTGGAATCACGCTTCGCTACAATCAGGACCTGATGAGTTTTGTGTCATCGACTCCGGCTGCCGGTTCGCAAACTCCGGGTAGGATAACCTGGGGTTATACAGACTTGCATCCTTTCGAATCCCGCAGTTTTACTGTAACAATGAATATCAACAGGCCAACAGATGGGCATCCGGTTAATATCAATGACATATTGAGTTTTAACGCTTCCATTACAGCACCGGGTGATGAGAATACGAATGACAATACGTTTACACTGCGTCAGAAAGTTGTAGGTTCTTTTGATCCTAATGACATTAGCTGTCTGGAAGGAGATATTGTTCCTCCTACAGAAATAGGAGAATACCTCCATTATCTGGTTCGCTTTGAAAATACTGGAAATGCACCTGCTCAAAATATAGTGATCCGAAATGAAATTGATGAGGAAGAGTATGATGTATCATCGCTTCAGATATTGGACAGCTCCCATAAACTAAGAGCAAGAGTAAAAGGAAATAGAGCCGAATTCATTTTTCAGAATGTTTATCTGGATTCTGGTGGTCACGGAAATATTTTATTAAAACTAAAATCAACAGAAAATCTTGTTGCTGAAAGTACGGTATCAAGCAGAGTGGGAATATACTTTGACTACAATACTCCGGTATTGACAAATAGAGTCACAACCGTTTTCAAGATGTTGTCTGTTGGTGAAAAAGATTTGGATCAAACAATTAAAATCTATCCGAATCCGGTAAACAAAATGCTTAACATTAAAGCTGCCGGCCTGATTCGCACAGTATACCTGTATGATGCACAGGGAAGAATACTAATGACGCAACTTCTAGGGAAAAATGAGGTGAGTTTTGATCTTTCCAATTATGCAGCCGGAGTTTATTTTGTGAAAATTATAACCGATGAAGGAGCCAAAACCGAAAAAATAATCAATAGAAAAAACTAGAAGACAGATTCATAAAAAGAGAAAATAACCAGAAAGCCTAATCAAAAAACAATAAAGATTTAGTTTTTGTTATGGAATAACTGACTTTTAAAGCCTGCTGATAAATCAGCAGGCTTTTTTTTCTAAATGGATTTGTTTCTGCCTGATTTGCAAAATTTAAAGAAATATTAACGAAAACGTTACCGTATTGCTTTTTAGTTATTACCGAATTCCCTATTTTTGTTAAATTATATTTATTCAATTTTAAATAATCTCCAATAATATTATGTCAAAAACAGCAATATTAGAAATTGATGGCAACAGACACGAATTTCCAGTACTCGTTGGAACGGAAAACGAAGTTGCGATTGATATCGACAAACTACGCAGTGCAACCGGTGCAATAACTCTTGATCCGGGTTATAAAAATTCAGGATCTTGTAAAAGTGAAATTACTTTCCTTGATGGAGAAGAGGGAATTTTGCGTTACAGAGGATATTCAATTGAAGAATTGGCAGAAAAGGCTGATTTTCTTGAAGTTTCTTACCTTTTGATTTTTGGTGAATTGCCAACTGCAAAGCAATTAGAGCAATTCGAAACCGATATTAGAAAATATACTTTGGTAAATGAGGAAATGAAAAATATCATTGACGGTTTTCCAAAGAATGCTCACCCAATGGGCGTTTTGTCTTGCCTGACAAGTGCACTTACTGCATTTAACCCAAAATCAGTAAATGTTGAGAGCGAAAAAGATATGTATGAGGCAGTTTGCAAAACAATGGGTAAATTCCTTGTTATTGCTACATGGACCTACAGAAAAAGCATGGGCTATCCATTAAACTATTATGACAATACCAAAGGATATGTTGAAAACTTCATGCGTTTGATGTTTGAATTGCCAACAGGACCTTATACTGCAGACCCAACAATTGTGGCTGCTTTAGACAAATTGTTTATCCTACATGCTGACCACGAACAAAACTGTTCAACTTCAACAGTAAGAATGGTAGGTTCTTCACATGCAGGTTTGTTTGCTTCTATTTCTGCAGGAGTTTCTGCTCTTTGGGGTCCGCTTCACGGAGGTGCGAACCAGGCGGTATTGGAAATGCTGGAAGAAATACAAAAGAATGGTGGCGATGCGGACAAATATCTGGCAAAAGCAAAAGACAAAAATGATCCTTTCCGTTTGATGGGCTTCGGGCATAGAGTTTATAAAAACTTTGACCCAAGAGCAAAAATCATCAAAAAAGCGGCAGATGAAGTATTGGCAACTTTAGGAGTTAACGATCCAATCCTTAATATTGCTAAAAAATTAGAAGAAGCTGCATTGGAAGATGAATACTTCAAATCAAGAAACCTTTATCCAAACGTAGATTTCTATTCAGGAATCATCTACCGTGCCTTAGGAATTCCTACAGACATGTTTACGGTTCTTTTTGCAATTGGCCGTTTACCGGGATGGATTGCTCAATGGAAAGAAATGCGTGTGAACAAAGAGCCAATTGGTCGTCCAAGACAGGTATATGTAGGTTCACCGTTAAGAGACTTCGTTCCTTTCGAAAAGAGATAATTTTCAAAAAATAGTTTTAAAAAAGCTTCACTGTTTGGTGGAGCTTTTTTTTGCTCTATAACTCTCCCAACTGATTACAGCATAAGCGATCAAAATTCCCTGCAAAGGCATCATATAGCGGGAAGCATTGACCGGGCCGGTTATCAAAATGGCATAGGCTATGAAAATCACCAGAAAAGCCCCGGCAAAATCAATTCGCTTTTTTCTTTGCCAGAGATGCCTGAAAAGTAGCGCCCATTTGAAAAGGGTAGCAAAGAATATGGGAATCAGTATCAGGATAATCCAGAAGTATTTATATTCGAAAAAATTAGAAATAGTTTTTTTCAGGCCGGCCGTGCTTAACATATTCAGAAAACCCTGGTTCGGATCATATTTTTCAACCAGTGTCATCAAATCAAACCGACCAGGGTCAATGGAACCACGCACGGCACCATAAAGATGAAAGACAGAATAAGGAATAAGGTTTTCCTGTATTGCCTTTTTCCCTTCTGTTGCCAAAAACTCGCTTTGTTTTTCAAATGTCGGTAATTTTTCAACCTGAAGGTAAACGGAATCCCTCCATTCATTGGCAACTTCTGCACCTTCTTTCTGGGCTTTGAAAAGATAAAGATTGTAGTCAATCAGGTTGATATTCTGCATGGATGAAAAATGAAAATAACCTGTCCTTTCCTTATTAAAACCCATATAGCCAATTGTGAGCAGTAACGGCAGAAACACAGAAAAATGGAAAGTCTTTGTCCTTACAAAATAGAATAGAAAAAATAAAAGACTAACAATAGGGAAAAGATAGAAAGCCGGTTTTAAAAATACCAATGCAATAAGAATGACTTGTATACGGAATGTCTTTTTTGAATCGAGTTTTCCGGTTAATTGCAATGCCATTAAAAGAGACAGAGTCATAACAAGCGCCTCGGTCATGACCAAATGCGTATAAATAAAAATGGAAGGAGTCAGCAGGACTAATGCCGTTACCAATCGGAAGGATTTTCCTCCCAGTTTTTTAAATAATTCTAAGGTTAGATAGATATTCAAAAAGCCTAACAAAGTTTGGAGCAGGACAATTACCAGATCGTTTGAAAAACCAGGAAAAAGAATTAATATGGGATATAGAAAGGGTCTTTTGGTTAACAGCGTCGCCATGCCAAAATCAGTTGATGAAGAAAAATATTCCCCGCTTTTCAAAAGTTCGGCAGTTGCAAAATAATCTTCCGAATCCGCTAACCGGAAATCACCCTGAATAATTCGGAGAGCCAGAAAAAACAACATAAAAAAACTGAGAAACAAAAAATGCTTTCGGAATTCAGAATCGTTAAGGTTGTTGAAAAAAGTTGTCAATTGTGCTTTTTTAAGAGTTTTCAGGCAAACAAACTTACTCAAAATATTGGAAACTAATTTTAGGAAATGTAGATTTGTCAACCATAGGATTAAGATGAAAACTAAAAAGGCAATTATTATCGGAGGCGGTCCGGCTGGCTTGACTGCTGCTTATGAATTTATTCAGAACACCGATATCCAGCCTGTTGTTTTAGAGCAGAGCGAATTTTGGGGCGGAATCTCCAGAACCGTAAATTATAAAGGAAACCGCATTGACATTGGCGGACACCGTTTCTTCTCAAAATCAGACGTCATTATGGACTGGTGGTGTAAAATCCTGCCTATTCTCTCTGAAGAAAAAGCAATCAGGATTTCCTACCAGAATAAATCGAAGGAGTTGAATACTATTGAATTTCCATCGGATGTCAAAAACCTTGACAATGTCATGCTGGTCCGTAGCAGGAAATCAAGAATATATTATCAGAAACAGTTTTTTGATTATCCAATAGCACTCACGCCGGAAACGGTATGGAAACTGGGTCTGTTCAATACGTTCCTGATAGGACTGAGTTATCTTAAAAGTGTTGCCTTTCCAATCCGTAACGAAAAGAATCTTGAAGACTTCTTTATCAACAGGTTTGGAAAAAAGCTCTACAAGACATTTTTTAAGGATTATACAGAAAAAGTCTGGGGCATAAAATGCACCGAAATAAGTTCGGAATGGGGGGCACAAAGAATCAAGGGACTGTCAATCAGAAAATCGGTTGCGCATTTTCTTAAAAAAAAGTTCTCAAAAAAAACGGATAAGAATATCAGCCAAAAAGATACGGAAACTTCGTTGATTGAATATTTCCTGTATCCAAAGTTTGGTCCCGGCCAGATGTGGGAAGAAGTAGCCCGAAAAGTTACTGACAATAAAGGGGAGCTGCATCAGAATTTGAAAGTAATAAAAATTCAGGCAGAAAATGATAGAATCACGGCGGTAACAGCGCAAAACCTGTTGACCAAAGAAGAAATAGTCTTTGAAGGCGACTATTTTATTTCGACTATGCCGGTTCAGGAACTTATTGCTTCTCTGGAAGTGGAAGTACCGGAAAAAATTAAGGATATTGCAGAGGGACTGGTTTATCGCGATTTTATAACCGTAGGACTTTTGTTAAAGAAAATGACAAAAGAGGAAATTACAGACAACTGGATTTACATTCAGGAACCTTATGTTAAAGTAGGAAGGTTGCAGATTTTCAATAACTGGAGTCCGTTTATGGTTCAGGACCCGAATACGACCTGGGTTGGTCTGGAATATTTTTGTTATGAAGGCGATGCGCTCTGGAACAAATCCGAAGCCGAAATGAAAGAGCTGGCAATAAAGGAAATGGTCGAGATAGGAATGATTAATAGAGAAGATGTCCTGGACAGTGTTGTCATCAAAATGCCAAAAACTTATCCCGCCTATTTCGGAACCTATGAAAAGTTCAATGCAATTATTGATTATACTGCCCGGTTTGAAAACCTGTACCTGATTGGCAGAAACGGGATGCATAAATACAATAATCAGGACCATTCCATGTTTACAGCCATACAGGCAGTACAGAATATAAAAAACGGTATTTCCGGCAAAGAAAACATTTGGGCCATCAATACCGAACAGGAATATCACGAAGAAAAATAAACTTAACAAATAATAAAAAAGCCTTTTTTATCTTTGTCTAAAGCCAAAAGCTATGTTGCAATTAAATGTAAAAAACGAAACTTCAAGATTAAGAGCGGTAGTGCTGGGTTCTGCTGTAAATAACGGACCAACGCCAACTGCAGACGAAGCCTATGACCCAAAATCATTAGAACATATTCTAGCAGGAACCTATCCGGTAGAAAAAGATATGGTAGAAGAAATGGAAGCCTTTAATAAAGTTTTCCAGAAATATGATGTAAAAGTATACCGCCCGGAAATGATTGAAAATTACAATCAGATTTTTACAAGAGATATCGGGTTTGTTATTGATGATGTTTTTGTGAAAGCCAATATCCTTCCGGACAGAGAAAGAGAACTGGACGCTATTCAATATGTTATAGACCAGATTGACCCGAAAAAAGTGGTTCGGCCGCCGGATGAGGTGCATATTGAAGGAGGCGATGTAATGCTTTGGAATGATTATATTTTTATCGGAACTTACAAAGGATCGGATTATAAAGACTATATTACAGCACGTACCAATATGGAAGGTGTGAAGTATATCAAAGAATTGTTCCCCCACAAAAAAGTGAAGGAGTTTGACCTTGTAAAATCAAAACTGGAAGCCAGAGACAATGCACTGCATTTGGATTGCTGTTTCCAGCCGGTAGGAAAAGACAAAGGGATTATCTACAAGAGCGGTTTCCGTCAGGAATCGGATTATATCTTTTTGGTAAACCTTTTCGGGAAAGACAACCTTTTCCATATTGACAGGGACGAAATGTACCATATGAATTCAAACGTATTTTCTATTGCAGAAAATGTAGTGGTGTCCGAAAGGAATTTTACAAGACTGAACAATTGGCTTAGAAGCCAGGGATTTACTGTTGAAGAGATTCCTTATGCTGAAATTGCAAAACAGGAAGGCTTGTTGCGATGCTCAACCTTGCCATTGATTAGAGATTAATTTGTTTTGGAAAGCGTTTCTTATTGAAACAGAATAACCCCCAAAACGTTATACCAAAATATATGAAACAAACAACAAATTCCATTTTGATGATTCGTCCGGTAGCTTTCCGGATGAATGAACAGACGGCGGTAAATAATTATTACCAGAAGGTATTGGATGGACTGCATCCGGAAACTGTGAACGCTAAAGCACAGCAGGAATTTGATGCTTTTGTAGAGAAATTAAGAGCGGCAGGAATCAATGTGATTGTGGTAGAAGATACCAAAAGTCCGGATACTCCCGATTCTATTTTTCCAAACAACTGGATTTCATTCCATGAAAACGGAGACGTAGCGCTTTATCCGATGTTTGCAGAAAACCGTCGTGAAGAGCGCCGCGAAGATATTTTAGATTTACTGGAAGACCAGGGTTACAGGATTGATAACATCGTTGACTATACCTCTGCGGAAGAAGATAATATCTTTTTGGAAGGAACGGGAAGCCTGTTGCTGGACCGTGCCAATGGAAAAGCCTATTGTGCCCTTTCGCCAAGAGCAGATGAAGAGCTCCTGATTGAATTTTGTGAAGATTTTGATTATGCTCCGGTTATTTTTGAAGCCTTCCAGACGGTAAATGGCGAGCGCAAATTGATTTACCATACGAATGTCATGATGTGTCTGGGAGAAACTTTTGCTGTTATCTGTGCAGATAGTATTGATGACAAGCAGGAACGAAAAATGGTACTGGATAACCTGAAGGCAGATGGAAAAGAAGTAATACTGATTACAGAAGACCAGGTTAATAATTTTGCAGGAAATATGCTGGAAGTAAGAGGCAAGGATGACAAACGTTATTTGGTGATGAGTGCTGCGGCATACAAAAGCCTGAAACCGGTACAGATTGAAAAGCTGGAATACCATTGCGAAATCATCAGCTCCAGCCTTGATACCATTGAAGCTTGCGGCGGTGGAAGTGCAAGATGTATGATGGCTGAGGTATTTCTGCCAAAAGAATAGGTTATAATTGAATAAAAAACACAAAAGCCTCGAATTTTCGAGGCTTTTGTGTTTTTTATTATCTCGGCTATTTAATATGAATAATCTTTTTTTATTAGAAAATAGTATATGTTACGTTGTGAAAAACAATAATTCACATTATTTGTAACTAATTTTTATGTAAGAAATGTTTTGCTTTTATTAGTTAGTTGTTATATTTGAATATATTCATGTTTAAATAAATTGTATTATGAGAAAAATTATTAATTACTTGGCTTTATGTTACATTTTTACTATTCTATTAAGTTTTAATTCTTGTGACAGTGATAGTGACACAATTATCATTAAGGATACAGTTAATAATATTACTATAGGTTATAAAACTATAGCGCCCAAAAATGTTATAGAAGTTGGAGATAATGGCGATGTGAAATTTTTAATAAAAAAAAGTATTCTGCTTAGTAATTGGAATCATAATTTGAAGCTACTTGAGAAAATCGATGCAAATTTAACAGACATAAGAGTTTTTAGAGAGTATGACAACTATTATATTCAAGCTATTGGAAAGGAGTGGACATCTACTATTTTGTTGCGAATCAATGAAAAAGTTGGGATAGGGGAAGGCATTTCATGTACGTCTAATATATGCTCGAATAGTAGTACCGAATGTGTTCCGAAACCTGATAAGAAATCTTGTACGGGTTGTGGTTTTAAGGTTGGAGATTGCACTAAAACAGTCACAGCTATAGCATTAATGGACGAAGAATTTACTTTACAAAAACCATGAGATGAACGATTTTTTACAGAAAGCCATTTTTACAATTGGCTTTTCTTTTTTTAGAGTGCTTTAGAATACTATCGTAGATTGTTTACATTTATAAGTTTCAGCCGTTTCATATGTTACACAACCAACAAAATCTCTACAGCTCCAGCTAAATACAGAGTCGTAAATAAACAATTTTGGGAGGCAACCTTCATAGCCCTCACAGGCAATATAGAAATCAACATAGGTAAAAGTTTCCCCGTTGTAGGATTTATCTATATAAAGTTTCCCGTTGTCGTTAAACAAAAACCTAACAATATTTAAATGTCTGGATCTGGATGAAAGATTTATATAGTGGTACTCAATTTTTTTATCTCCCACTGTAAAATCTTTTTTGATTTCAAGATTATCGATGATTGATTCACCCTTGTAAAGCTTTTCATTTATCTGTTTGATAAACTCTGTTTTGTCAATTACCAATTTATATTCACCATCATTTATATAAGCTATAACTAGTTTTTTATCAAGGAGATTATTGTTTGGAACATGTTGTTTTACAGAACAACTGCTAAAAAAAAATAATATAGGCAACAATAAATAACGCATATAGTGTATATAAGATAGGTTTGTCATAATCCTTTTTTAAATAAGGATATTTTTGGCAGGCCATTTTTGAATATAACCCAATTTGTTTAAAACTAGATTGTTTTCAGGATGTTTACAACCGAACTGCTAATGTATTGTACGCCTATGGCAATAACAATAAAACCAATGATTCTTGAAATGGCAACAATTCCGGAAGCTCCCAGAATTCGGGATAAATAATGGGCACTTCGCATTACCAAAAAGATAACGATAGCAACAGCTGCTATAGAAAGGCATACGATAATTTGTTCATTAAGATGCTGGTAGTCCTGATAAAGCGCAATCAATAAGGAAATAGAGCCCGGTCCGGCCAGCATTGGAATGGCCAAAGGTGTCAGCGCAATATCATTCCTGTTTTGGGCATCATTTTCTACTTTTTTATTGACCCCTCGTGTTTTGTTGAATCTACCCGAAAGCAATGCAAATCCTGAATTTAAGATAATAAGCCCTCCCGCAATTCGTAAGGCGTCAATGCTGATTCCGAAGAAATTCAAAACATATTGGCCCACAAAAAAAGAAATGATGAGGATTATAAAAACGTTGATGGCTGTCCAGAGTGAAATTCTCGAGCGTTCTTCTTTGGTGTCTTGCTGGGTAAGCCCGACAAAAATAGGTATGGCACCAAGCGGATTGATAACTGAAAATAGCGCTGCAAATACATAAATGAAAATTTCCATAGTTTTTGTTGTAAAATTAGAATTGGAAATGCGGGATATAGTAAAGTTATAAATAAATTATTATTATCAAACACCGGGTTATATTTTGTCGGATATTTCAAGCAAGTTTTAGATTCATTATATTTGTATTTCATCCTTAACTTTTGCAAATGAATTTTTTTAAGAACTTTTTTACTATAATAGTACTTTTGATTAGCTTTCAAGGAGCTTATTCCCAGGTTTTGGAAGGCCATGTATATGATATGCAAAATAATGCCCTGCAGGCAGCAACCGTCTATTTGGATGGTTCAACCGTAGCGACGACGACAGATGCTGAAGGTTATTTTAAGATTAATGGTAATGCCAATAGCCGGGCTACTTTAATAGTCAGTTATATGGGATATAAAACCATACGGCTTGAAAATCCTTTCCAACATAAGAAAATAAAGGTTTTGATGGAAGAAGATGCCATCACAATGCCGGAAATAGTGCTTCAAAAAGGGCCTTTTACTCGAAAAGAAATGATGAAGGCGTTCAAGGAGCAGTTTTTGGGAAATACAAATGCAGGAAGCTCCTGTAAGATACTGAACGAAGATGACATCAATCTATATTATGATATTGCTACAAATACACTAAACGCCACTTCACACAAACCAATCAAGATAAAAAATTCCTATCTTGGTTATGAAGTCTTTTTTGAACTGGCAGACTTTAATGTGGTATACCGAAGAAGAAGCCTTTCGAGTTTTTCGATTGATAAAAGCTATTTTTCAGGAACTACATTTTACAAAGAATTGTCCCAATCTAAAAAAACGGACAAGAGAAGACTGGCTTCTTATCTGGGTTCCACTTCCCATTTTGTCAATACAATAGCTAATGAAAGCTGGGATAAAGAAAAACTGGCTCTTTTTGTAGACGGATTTAAGGTTGACCCGAAAAAATATTTCGAGGTAAGTGATACTTTAGGTGTTAAGAAAATTAAAGTTCTTAAAGAGCCGATGCAGCAGGTTCCGATATATAAAAAAGAATTTCCTGAAACAGCAAGGAAAGGAAAGACCATAACCATTGGTTCAAAACCTGAAATTACAGGTTATAATGAGGTTGAGGTGCCGTTTAATGTTCTGTTTGACAACAAACATCAATCCTTAGCCGATTTTACTGAGAAGGTTATTTTTGTAGACGAAAATGGAAACTACAGTCCGGTATATGGAGTGATGGTAGGAGGTTACATGAGCTCTTTAAAAGTAGGAGACATGCTTCCAATTGATTATTATCAATCTGTCAAAGGAAAATATTGATGTTATTGTTTTGATAAAAATCGTTTCTTTGCCCAAAAATTCAAGTAAATTTATAGTCTATAGACATATTCATGAAAAATAAAAAAACATTAGTATTGGGCGCTTCTTCTAATCCGGCGCGCTATTCGTATATGGCCATCCGAAATCTGACGGCAAAAGGGCATTCCGTAGTAGCGATAGGGCTTAAGGAAGAAGAAGTATTAGGAGTGAAAATCCAAACCAAGCAAATTCCTTTTACCAATGTCGATACGGTAACGCTATATCTGAATCCTCAAAGACAGAGGGATTATTATAATTATGTCGTTTCCTTATCTCCAAAAAGGGTGATTTTTAATCCGGGAACGGAAAATCCTGAGTTCTACCAATTACTCAAATTAAACAATATTCAGGTGGAAGTGGCCTGTACGTTAGTGCTGCTTTCAACAAATCAGTTTTAAAAAGAAAGGCCTGGAATTTCCAGGCCTTTCTTTTTTTAATGAATTCTTTCCGTACCAACTTTCGCGTCTTCGCGTCTTTGCGTGAAAATAATTGCTCGCAAAGGTGCAGAACCGCAAAGGATCAATAGTTTGATTAAAATCGTGTTTGCGTAGTTGCTTTTTTACTAATCAGCAGCAATCCTAAAAAGGTTAGCCCTCCATTCAGGATAATCAATTCTTCGGCGAATTGATAATTTCCAAACAATTCCGTAGAATAGGAGCTGATTAAAAATGTAATTCCCGGTGCCAGTATGCATATAATCGGAACAAATCGGTCATTGACAGTTTTGGTTTTCATAAACAACCCGAAAGAATACAAGCCTAACAATGGCCCATAAGTATAGGCGGCAACTTTGAAAATTAATCCGACGACAGCATCACTGTTTAAAAGATAAATGACAAGAATGACCAGAAACATCAGTAATGAAAACCCGATGTGCACAAGATGGCGGGTACGAACCATATTCGGATTCATAGCATTTTCTGCCTTATCCATTCCTAAAAAGTCAACACAAAATGAAGTCGTTAGTGCTGTCAGTGCAGAATCTGTGGTTGCAAATGTTGCTGCTGTCAAACCCAATAAGAATACGATGGCAGGAACCAATGTCAGGTAATTGAAGGCGATTTCAGGGAAAAGAAGGTCGGTTCTGGGCTTTCCGGTGACAGCATCCAAAGGAACACTGATTCCGTTTTTCTCTGCATACATATACAGCAAAGCACCCACACTCAGGAAAAAGATATTGATAACTACAAAAATCCCTGTAAAAGTAAACATGTTCTTTTGGGCCTCGCCTATGTTTTTACAGCTCAGGTTTTTCTGCATTAGGTCCTGGTCAAGTCCAACCATAGCCAGTGTCACAAATATACCTCCCAAAATCTGTTTCCAGAAATAATTGCTTTTCAGCCAGTCTTCAAAGAAAAATATCTTTGAATAACTGCTCTCTTTTACGGCTTCAAAAGCCTCTGGTAGGTTATAATCCAGGCTGCTGCAAATAAAATAGATAGTAAAAATAACAGAAGAAACCAGGAATAAGGTCTGTAGCGTATCGGTAATAATAATCGTTTTCAGTCCACCGCGATACGTATAAGCAAAAATCAATCCTAAAGAAATCAGTACCGTTACCCAAAAAGGGACGCCAAAGGCGTTAAAAACATAGCGTTGCAATACGATAACCACAAGATAGAGCCTTGCTGCAGAGCCAATTGTACGGCTTATCAGAAATATCGTGGCTGCCGTCTTATAGGATACATGTCCTAAACGTTGCTCGATGTAGCCATAAATTGAAGTCAGATTCATCCTGTAATACAGCGGGAGCAGTACTTTGGCAATAAGTATAAAGCCAATAGCATTTCCTAAAACAAACTGGAAGTATTTGAACTGTATATCGGGTGAGCCAACCTGTCCCGGAACAGAAATAAAAGTCACGCCGGATAGTGCCGTTCCAATCATCCCGAAAGCCACCAAATACCATTTCGAATTCTTGTTAGCCTTAAAAAAGGCATCGTTCCCCGAATCCTTTTTACTGACGATATTTGAAATCAATATCAATATGCCAAAATAAATAATGATTATCAGGAGAATGGTAAGTGGTTTCATCTAAATTTGAGTTTATTGCAAAGCAAATAAAATTTACCCAAAAATAGCAATTAATCCCAGTTTTATCCTAAATTTGAAATAAATCAAAAAGAAAATTAGATGAGAAAAATCGTTACTGCAATTGCCCTGTTTTTAGTTTCATATGCAGGATTTGCACAAGAAGATGCCGTTTCTGAGGTCAAGATTGACATGAATTTCAATAAATCGCTTTTCCCAATGGCAGAAGGAAATATGTACATGTCAGCAGAACCTGTTGCCTTTATTATGGCAAATATGATGGCGCAAACTTATGAAGATGCAAAAGCAGAAATGCAGGCTATTTCGGAGGACAAAGATTTAACCGATGTAAAAAAAGGAGAACTGAAAGAAAAAGGGAAAGATATCCTGTATCAGACTGCCTTAATCAAGAATGACGATGGGCAAGACCTTGTTATGGAAATTTATGTCGTAAGAGTCGATAAGCAGAACACGATTATGGTTTCTGGTGGATATGATTTAAGAGCCAAGGAAACATTTAAGGATGAGATAAAAAAAGCGGCATTGTCTGCAAAGGCCGTAAAATAACCCTTTATAAAACAAACAAAAGCTTCCGGTTCTTCAGGAAGCTTTTTTGTTTAAAACAGTTTTGTCTCTGCTAAAAATCAGGACTCCGTTTAGTATATTTGCACTCTATGGAATTTTCTTCGAAACTTTTAGAAAAGGCAGTTTATGAGATGTCTCAATTGCCGGGAATTGGCAAGCGAACTGCATTGCGTTTGGTATTGCATTTGCTAAAGCAGCCAAAAGAACAGACGGGTTTGCTGTCGCAGGCACTTTTGACGATGCGGGAAGAAATCAAGTTTTGCCAGAGCTGCCACAATATTTCTGATGTTGCGGTGTGTGAAATCTGTTCCAATTCCAATCGCGACCATCAGTTGATTTGCGTTGTTGAAGATATCCGCGATGTAATGGCTATTGAAAATACCGGCCAATTCAGAGGGATTTATCACGTATTGGGAGGAAAAATATCTCCTATTGATGGCGTTGGCCCAAGTCAGCTGAACATTCCTACCTTGGTCGAAAAAGTCAAATCGGGAAACATCCGGGAACTGATTTTTGCCCTAAGTTCCACTATGGAAGGCGATACCACTAATTTTTATATCTACAAGCAGATTAAAGATTATGATGTAATAACTTCTACAATTGCACGGGGAATTTCTGTAGGCGATGAACTCGAATATGCTGATGAAGTCACGCTCGGGAGGAGTATCCTGCACCGTGTTCCCTTTGAAAATTCATTTAAAAATACGTAGATTGTTGTCATTTTCTAATTGAAGAACTCTATATTTGTTTACTAAAAAATTGATAATGAAGAAATCACTCCCGTTTCTTTCAATAGCAATAGTAATAGCTATTATATTTACCTCATGTGTGCCCAGCCAGGATTTGATATACCTTCAGAACAAGAACAATTCTGAAACGGCTTCTTCAGTCAATCCAGTTGTTGCAAAACCCTATAGAGTACAAACAAACGATATCCTGAGTATTAAAATTAAAGCATTGGATGCCGCTTTGGTAGAAATGTTCAATGCCACAGATGGAAATGTAAATAACCTGAACGAACAAAATTTATATTTTAACGGATATTCTGTTGACGACCACGGAAACATCAGGATTCCGGTTCTTGGCGAGGTGAAAGTTGTTGGGCTTACATTGGAAGAAATCCGGATTAAGATTGAAAAACAACTATTGGATGAATATTTCCACAAAGAAGCGAACATTTTTGTAAATGTAAAACTGACCGGTCTTCGTTATACCGTAAACGGAGAAATTGCATCGCCGGGAACAAAGGTATTGTTTCAGGAAAAAGTCAACGTAATGGAAGCGATTGCAAATTCTGGAGATATAACGATGGTGGGAAACAGGAAAGAAGTAACCATAATCCGCCAATATCCGCACGGAACAGAAATGCACACACTGGACCTGACAGATGCCAATGTCATGAAGTCCCCTTATTACTATATACAGCCCAATGATTATATTTATGTTAAGCCTTTAAAACAAAAATCCTGGGGAACCGGAACAACGGGAATCCAATCGCTGGCAACCGTTATTACCCTGATTTCTCTGGTTACCACAGCAATAGTGCTCATTAATAGATAATCAATACCATGCTTGACCCAAAGGACTTTTCATTTTTTGAAAATCAAAACAATTTCGATTTCAAAGGTTTCTTGATAAAAATATTGAGTTACTGGAAATGGTTTTTGGCGAGCCTTATTGTGTGTTTTGTTATAGCCTATCAGGTGAATATCCGTAAAGAAAAAATTTACGGAATGGAGAGCCTTATCGCCATCCGCGAAGAAAGCAATCCTTTTTTTACCTCAAATACGAGTTTGGTTTTTAACTGGGGAGGTACTTCAGATAAGGTGCAGACTATTATAACGACGCTAAAATCACGTTCTCATAATGAAATTGTCGTAGCCAAGCTTGAATACTACATTAAGTATTTTAAACAGGGAAAATACAACCTGATTGATGCCTATGGAGAAGCCCCGTTTAAGGTGGTAATTGACAAATCTAAAGGACAGTTGTCAGGAATTCCGATTAAGATAAAATTCCTGAATGCTTCAGAATATGAACTTTCGATTGCTTTTGAAAATGAAAGCGTCAATATTATCAACTATTATAACGACAGTCAAAGTCAGATTGCCGTTGCGATAGGAGACTACAGCAAAAGGTTTAAAGTAGGAGAACAGGTCAAATTGCCTTATTTGAACTGGAAACTGGAATTAAAACCCGATGCGAGTTCGTATGCCGGGAAAGAATATTTTGTGAGATTTGACAATTTCAATAGTGTCGTTAGCCAGTATCAGGGCATTAGCGTAGATAGCGATACCAAAGGCAGTTCTATACTAAAACTTGCCATGCAGGGAACGAATAAGGCCAGAATGGTCGATTATCTGAATACTACGGTTGAGGTATTGCGGAAAAATCAGTTGGACAGCAAAAACCAGTTTGCGATTAATACGATTGCCTTTATTGATAGTACGCTAATCAAAATGGAGGACCAGCTCAAAGGAACCGAAGGACAATTGAAGGATTTCCGCAGGGGCAAAAACGTTCTTGAACTGGAAGACGGAGGTGAAAAAATTTCCGAGAAACTGGCAGGGCTCGATATAGAAAAAGATGCCATTAACCGTAAAATAGCCTATTATAATACATTACGTTCGTATCTGAATAACAGTGTTGACTATTCAAAATTGCCGGCTCCGGCCGTTGCAGGAATTGATGACCCCAACATTGTGGGTAATGTTTCCCGATTAATAGCGCTTTCCATACAGCGTTCTGAAAAAGCATATGCCGTAAAGAATGACAGGTTTTTCAGGGACTTTGATAATGAAATGGAATCGGTCAAAAAAGTTCTTTTGGAAAACATTGCAGCGGCAAAAACGGTTATCCAGAATGATCTGGCATTGGTCAATGCTAAAATGGGTCAGGCAGAAAGCACCATAAAAAGATTGCCGGATGACCAGCAGGATTTATTGAAAATTACAAGAAAATATGATTTGGCAGAAAGTATATTCAATACTTTCCTGGCCAAAAGAAATGAGGCAAACATTGTCAAGGCAGCCAACCTGTCTGATATTCATTTTATTGATTCGGCAAAAGACACCGGCGGCGGATTAATTGGCCCGAAAACCAGCGTTAATTATGTGCTAGCCCTGTTTCTGGGATTGATGATTCCTTTGGTTGTTGTGTTTATCATTACGTTTATGGATAATAGTATCCATACTGTTGAAGACATCGCCAAACTGACCAAAATACCATTGTTGGGTGTTATTGGCAAAAAGAAAATGCCGAGCAATCTGGCTGTTTTTGAAAAACCAAAATCGGCATTGGCAGAATCTTTCCGTGCCGTCAGGTCATCGTTACAATTCCTGTATAAAAAACAAAATCTTTCAGGAGCAAAAACATTGATGCTGACTTCTTCCATCAGTGGGGAAGGGAAAACCTTCTGTTCCATAAACATTGCCACTGTTTTTGCGTTAAGTGAAAAGAAAACCGTCATTGTAGGTCTGGATTTAAGAAAGCCTAAAATATTTGGCGATTTTGACCTTGACAATAGTTTTGGAGTGGTCAATTATTTGATTGGACAGAAAACAGCAGATGAAATCATCCAGAAAACAAGGATATCGTATTTAGATGTCATTACTTCAGGACCTATTCCGCCCAATCCGGCAGAGCTTATTCTCGGCGAAAGCATGAAAGATCTTTTGGATGATTTGAAAAGAAAATACGATTATATTATTTTAGACACGCCACCGGTTGGACTGGTTTCTGATGCTTTGGAATTGGCCCAGTTTTGCGATGCTACGTTGTATGTCGTTCGCCAGAATGTTACCAAAAAAGGAATGCTGGCTTTGGTCAATGACAAGCACAAACGAGGAGAGCTGACCAATATAAGCATTGTCTTTAATGGTTATGAAAGCAAAGCCAGATATGGTTACGGTTATGGATATGGTTATGGCGATTACAGTAATGGTTATCACGATGAAGGCGAACCGGAAAATCGTTTTAAAAGACTTTTAAACAAATGGCTGAAAAAATAGCAAGACAGGAAAACGACTTCAATAACCAGCAATGGCTTTATGAAATAACTCCCAAAAGGAAACTGATTTCCTTTAATTTTGATGAAATCTGGAGGTATCGTGATTTGCTGATGCTGTTTGTAAAACGCGATATCGTGACCTATTACAAACAGACTGTTCTGGGACCGTTATGGTTTTTAATCCAGCCATTACTGACTTCTGTTATCCAGTTTGTGATTTTTAATAAAATAGCCCAGATTGAATCAGATGGAATCAATTATTTCCTGTTTGCTTTGGCTGGGAATACGCTTTGGTTCTATTTTTCGGATTGTTTTAAATCGACTTCAGATACTTTCAAAACCAATCAGAATATTTTCGGGAAGGTTTATTTTCCAAGGGTTATTATGCCCATATCCATAACCATATCTAATCTTTTAAAGTTTGGTATACAGTTTCTGTTTTTTATCTGTATGATGGCTTATTTCATAATGCAGGGCAAAGCAGTCATGCCGAATTGGGAAATCGTATTTACACCCATTCTCTTGATTTTGATGGCCTTAATTTCGCTTGGATTTGGGATGATTATTTCTTCCATGACAACAAAATACAGGGACCTGACTTTCTTGATTGGTTTTGGTGTACAGCTTTATATGTATCTTACTCCTGTAGTTTATCCTACTTCGTTAGTAGTAAAAAAATTAAAGCCTTATGGTTATGAAAACCTGGTGTATCTGAATCCGCTGACCAGTATTTTTGAGTTTTTCAAATATTCTTATCTGGGCAAAGGGGAGTTTACAACATTCGGTCTTGTTTATTCGGTGGTATTTTCAATCGTTATCTTTTTATTAGGCCTTATCGTTTTTAATAGAACGGAAAAGAATTTTATTGATACGGTTTAAGGCGAGGTCATTCTGTTTTTTACACTAAGAGGAATTTATAATATCAATTTGTATTAAAAAACTTTCCTTTCATTGCCTCCTTCTAAAAATCAAAATTTCCTAAGAAAAGTGAATTTTTTATTGTTTATTTGGTGCTATTGTGATATTAGCCAAATAATAGTGAGAGATATAACCAAAGAAGAAGTAGAGAAATTTTTAAGCGAGAATAACTTTGAATATGTTCCTAATCAAGGAGCAGTAAGTTTTCCCAAATTACAGAGAATATGCACTAGATTGAGTCAGGGCAAGGATTTAAGTTCTATAAAAGTTGCTGATGGCAAAATAATGGATGGACATCATAGATTTATATGTTCTAAATTATTAGGAGTTAAAATAGATATTGTTCCTGGTGCTAAAAATCATACAGATGTAGAATATAGATGGGAAACCATGGAGCTTCACTCAATAGACTATGATACCCAAGATGAAATAGATAATTATGTTAAAGAATTTGACCAGGAATAAAATAATTTGTTGAACGAAGTTTATGGGTAAAGAAAAAACATCTACCTTTGTAAGATGCTAATACTGTTGGATATAGATGGAGTAATGGTTCCTGCTAACTCTTGGAGAAAACCTGAATTTTTAGATGATGGTTTCCCTGTTTTTAGTAATGGAGCAACTAAAGCACTTCAGAAACTTATTTCTGAAACAAGTGCAAATATTCTATTGACCACTTCTCATAAATCAAAATACTCTATTGATAAATGGAGAGAAATATTTCTATTAAGAGGAATTGATGTTCAAAGTATTGATGTTTTGCCTGAAAATACTTTAGGATTAAACAGAAGAGAAGAAATAATGAAATGGATAGATATCCAAAAAGTACATAGTCATTACATCATTATTGATGATGATAAATCGCTAAATGCCCTACCAGGTTTTGTTAAAGCTAATCTTTTGCAAACAAGTGGTTCTATAGGATTAACAGAATATCAAGTAGAAGAGGTATTGGAAAAAATATCTGATATGGCATAAACCTTCAATTTTTTTTTATTATCCATAAATCATTTTACCGAGAAAAAAAGATATTTAGTAAATAAAAAAGCGGGGACATAGTCCCCGCTTTTTAGTTGTAACTAACCCAACCCTTAATTCGCTTTTGGCGACAGGTTGAATCTCAAGTAAAATTCATGCGTTCCGCTTGTTGCGCTTGCAATTTCATCTCGTAAGGAATGTTCATAAGCATACCCAAAATCAAACCAGTTGTTAACCTTTATGGTTGCCAATCCGTTGATGGCTTTGTCTGTTCTGTAGGCAACTCCAAGTCCAAACAGCTGTTTGTAAGTAACAACACCAGTAAGGTCCATTGAAACCGGAGCGCCGTTTACATAACGAAGCAAGGTAGAAGGCTGTAACATAAAGTTCTCATTCAGGATGATGTCATAACCACCACTTAGGTAAATATGAGGTCTGTCGGAAGCAACTGTTGCCACTCCGTCTTCATTTTTAGCACGCTGGGTGCTCAACATTTTTGGAGTAGAAAGCGAGACATAAAATTTCTTGTGCTTTAAATAAGCTCCAATACCGAAATTAGGATTGAATCGGTTGATGTTTACCAATGACGGGTCAGATTCTACATTATAGGTCTGTAATCCGTTCACGTTTACATCATAAAAATTTCCGCCCGCTTTTACTCCCAGGTACAGGTCAAGGGTTTCATTCAAAGGAACCAGATATGAGAAATCAGCAAAAACAGAAGTCTGTTTTTCAACGAATGTCTTATCGTTAATGATCGAAAGTCCGATTCCTAATTTTTTTCCTGTTGGCGTTCCAAAAGACACAGCCTGGGTTTCCGGAGCATCTTTTACTCCTGCCCATTGTGTCTTAAAGCTGCTTGAGACTATGGTTTCACCATCAGCCCCTGCATAAGCAGGGTTGATGATGTTCATATTGTTTCTGTAAAATGTAAAGCTGGTTTCCTGTTGCCCGTATGCATAAGCGGCAAAGAAAAATAACAGTACAGTGCTTAATTTATTGAGTGTTTTCATAATGATTGTCATTTTTATTTGTTCCTGATTATCGGGTTAAGTAAATCCATCCTTCATAAACAGGACTTCCGTTTCCTAAATCAATTTGGTAATAGTATGAGGATTCAGGCAGCGGGTTGCTGGAACCTTTATAATGACCATTCCAATCATTTTTGTATCCTTTGGCGCTGAATACTTCAGAACCCCATCGGTTAAACACTTTTATTACAGAATTTGGATAGTTGGTGATGTTGATAATCTGCCATGTATCGTTGATTCCGTCATTGTTTGGTGTAAATGCTTGAGAAATGTTGATTTCTGTCAAGTCGCAAACGTCTCCGATTCCGTCTTTGTCAATATCTTCCTGACCCGGGTTGTAGGTGTAAGGACAGTTATCGATATCGTTCGGAACACCATCGTTATCATAATCGTCGTCACAAGCATCGCCTATACCGTCATTGTCAGTATCGGTCTGGTCTGGGTTGTAAGTAAACGGACAGTTGTCAACAGAGTCTTCTATACCATCATTATCATCATCAGAATCACAATTGTCAGGAATACCGTCGCCGTCATTATCACCGAAAGTATTGATAACCGTTACTGCAGCCTCTGCCGATGAAACATTTCCATGAATATCCGTAACTGTCATTGTCACGAAATTAGTTCCTGTTTCACCACAATTGAATGCTGTCTGGCTTAGCGTAATTGAAGCAATGCCACAATTGTCTGAAGAACCGTTGTTAATGTCTGCAACCGTGATATAGGCCATTCCGTCAGCATCAAGAGAAATAGTCACATCTTGTGTGATTGCGAATGGAGCCATTGCATCCTGAACCGTTACTGTTGCTGTTTGAGTAGCAATATTTCCGTTAACATCGGTTACACTTAAGATTACCGTGTTGTTACCCACATTTGAGCAAGAGAAGTTAGTCTTGTCAAGTGTGTAGCCCGAGATACCGCAATTGTCTGTCGAACCATTATTGATTTGAGCAGGTGTGATAGTAGCCTGTCCGTTGATATCCAATTGAACCGTAATGTTCTGTGTAATTACTGTTGGAGCAACTGAATCAACAACTGTCACGACAGCGGTATTGGAAGCCGTGTTTCCGTTAACATCAGTCACAGTTAAGGTTACTGTGTTGGCGCCTACGTTTGCACAAGTGAAATCTGTAATGTCAAGAACATAGGTTGCGATTCCACAGCTGTCTGCTGAACCATTGTCAATCTGAGCTGCTGTAATTGAAGCCTGTCCGTTAGCATCCAGCTGAACCGTAATATTCTGCGTGATTACTGTTGGAGCAATAGTGTCTTCTACTGTTACTACAGCTGTTGCTGAAGAAGTATTTCCGCTGGCGTCAGTAGCTGTAAGCGTTACCGTATTGGCACCTATGTTAGTACAGTTAAATTCTGTAATGTCTAACGTATAAGTTGCAATAGTACAATTGTCTGTCGAACCATTGTTGATTTGAGCAGGGGTAATTGTAACCTGTCCGTTAGCCTCTAACTGTACTGTAATATTCTGCGTTAGAACAGTCGGGGCTATAACATCTTCTACAGTTACAATAGCTGTATTAGAAGCCGAGTTTCCATTTACATCAGTTACTGTCAATGTTACTGTATTAGCACCTGTATTTGTACAATTGAAATCTGTGATATCAAGAGTATACGTTGCAATGCCGCAATTGTCTGTTGATGCATTATTGATTTGAGCAGGCGTAATAGTAGCCTGTCCGTTAGCATCCAGCTGAACTGTGATGTTCTGCGTGTTTACAATTGGATTAACCGTATCAATTACGGTTACAGTAGCGGTATTTGAAGCCGCATTTCCATAATTGTCAGTTACAGTCAGAGTTACAGTGTTGGCACCAACATTTGTACAATTGAAGCTTGTAATGTCCAGTGCATACGTTGCAATTCCACAATTGTCTGTCGAACCATTGTTGATTTGTGCAGGAGTGATTGTAGCCTGTCCGTTAGCATCCAATTCCACTGTAATGTTTTGTGTTCTTACAGTTGGAGCCATCATATCGGCAACAGTTATTATCGCGGTGGTAGAAGCATAATTTCCATTAACATCAACACCAAATAACGTAATCGTATTGGTCGTTCCTATGTCTGAACAGTTAAAGAAAGTGCGGGAAATACCCATTGTTTCGATAGCACAGTTGTCAAATGAACCATTATCCACATCAGCCGTTGTCAACGTATATTCACCATTGATGTTTAGGTGAACGGTTACGTTTTGAGCAATCATCGTTGGAAGGATGTTGTCTTCAACAGTTACCACAGCTGAGTTAGAAGCTGAATTTCCGTTCACATCAGTTACAGTTAATGTGACTGTATTTGTTCCAACATTTGTACAGTCGAAAGTTGTAGTGTCAAGAACATAAGTAGCAATCGTACAGTTATCAAATGAACCATTGTTGATTTGAGCCGGTGTAATTGACGCCTGTCCGTTTGCATCTAACTGAACTGTGATGTTCTGTGTAAGAACAGTTGGGTTGATGTTGTCTTCCACTGTTACTACAGCTGTATTTGAAGCCGAATTTCCATGGATATCGGTTACAGTCAGTACTACGGTAATCGGACCTACATTAGCACAGTCAAAGCTGGTAATGTCTAAAGTATAGGTAGCAATCGCACAATTGTCTGTAGATACATTGTTAATCTGAGCCGGCGTAATTGTAGTCTGCCCGTTAGCGTCTAATTCAACCGTAATGTTTTGTGTTAGAACAATAGGAGCAAGTACGTCTTCAACAGTTACTACTGCCGTATTTGAAGCGGAATTTCCGTTTACATCGGTTACAGTAAGCGTTACCGTGTTGGTTCCTACGTTTGTACAGTCGAAAGCTGTAATGTCAAGAACATACGTAGCAATTGCACAGTTGTCTGTTGAAGCATTGTTGATTTGGGCAGGAGTAATTGTCGCCTGTCCGTTAGCGTCTAATTCAACCGTGATGTTCTGTGTAAGTACAATAGGGGCAATATTGTCTTCAACTGTTACTACTGCCGTATTTGAAGCGGAATTTCCGTTCACATCGGTTACAGTAAGCGTTACCGTGTTTGCACCCATATTTGTACAGTCGAAAGCTGTGATGTCGAGAACATACGTAGCTATTGCACAGTTGTCTGTAGAAGCATTGTTGATTTGGGCAGGAGTGATTGTAGCCTGTCCGTTAGCATCTAATTGTACAGTGATGTTCTGTGTAAGTACAATAGGAGCAATATTGTCTTCGACTGTTACTACAGCCGTATTCGAAGCGGAATTTCCGTTCACGTCCGTTACAGTAAGCGTTACCGTGTTTGCACCCACATTTGTACAGTCAAAAGCTGTAATATCAAGTGTGTAAGTAGCAATTGTACAGTTGTCTGTCGACGCATTGTTGATTTGGGCAGGAGTGATTGTCGCCTGTCCGTTAGCATCCAATTGTACAGTGATGTTCTGTGTAAGTACTGTTGGAGCAATAACATCTTCTACGGTTACAACAGCCGTATTTGAAGCCGAATTACCGTTAACATCGGTTACAGTAAGCGTTACTGTATTTGCACCCACATTTGTACAATCGAAAGATGTTACGTCAAGTGCATAAGTAGCAATTGCACAGTTGTCTGTCGATGCATTGTTGATTTGAGCAGGAGTGATAGTCGCCTGTCCGTTAGCATCCAACTGAACTGTGATATTCTGTGTAAGAACAATCGGAGCAATCAAATCCTGTACGGTTACAATAGCCGTATTTGAAGCCGAGTTTCCGCTGGCATCAGTTCCGGTTAAAGTTACCGTATTGGCACCAATGTTTGTACAGTCAAAAGAAGTAATATCCAGCGCCAATGCTGTGATAGCACAATTATCAAAAGAACCATTGTTGATTTGGGCCGGAACAATTGTAGCCTGTCCGTTAGCATCCAGTTGTACAGTAATGTTTTGAGTAAGGATAGTTGGGTTTGTAGTATCCTGAACGGTTACAACTGCCGTTGCAGTTCCTACGTTTCCGTGAATATCGGTTACAGAAAGTGTTACCGTATTGGCTCCGGTTTCAGAACAGTTAAAAGTAGTCTTGCTTAAAGCATAAGAAGCAATACCGCAATTGTCTGTCGAACCGTTATTGATTTGAGCAGGTGTTATTGTTGCCTGTCCGCTTGCGTTTAGCTGTACGGTAATGTTTTGCGTAATTACGTTAGGTGCCATAACATCTGCCACAGTAACTACAGCCGTAGCAGCACCCAGGTTACCCGAAGGGTCATTTCCAAAAAGCGTAATCGTAAAGCTTTGACCTACATCAGCGCAGGTAAACAAAGCCCTGGTGATTCCAAGATTGGAAATACCACAATTATCATAAGAACCATTGTCAACTTCTGAAGGAACCAGATTGTAAATTCCGGCCGCATTCACGTTTACAGTGATGTTTCTGGTAATGATTGTTGGGTTAGTAGTATCCTGAACCGTTACCACTGCAGTTGAAGAAGAAGTATTTCCGCTGGCATCTACAGCCGTTAATGTTACAGTATTTGGCCCTAAATTCGAACAATTGAATGTATTCGGGCTTACGGTTAAGGAGGTGATTCCAACGTTGTCGAAAGAACCATTATTCACTTGCGCCGGAGTTATCGATACTTGTCCGTTAGCAGCAATAGATACCGTAGTGTTTTGCGTAATTACTGTTGGAGCAATATTATCAATAACTGTAACAGTTGAAGTTGCCGTGCCAACATTCCCTTTCACGTCTGTAACTGTAAGAGTTACGGTGTTTGTGCCAAGATTAGTGCCATTGAAAGTTAATGGAGAAGCAGTAATACTTGCAATACCACAATTATCAGACGAACCGTTGTTGATAGCGGCAGCGGTAGTAGTAGCCTGACCGTTTGTTCCTAAATAAACAGTAAGATTTTGTGCAACAGCAGTTGGATTCACTGTATCGTCAAAAGTAACGGTGAATGTTCGTGTTGATGTTGTACCGTCACCGTCTGTAGCTCTTAAAGTTACGGTTGAGGTTCCGAATTGTCCGGAAACCGGAGTGAAGTTTACGGTTCTGGTTGCTCCCGTACCTGTAACTGTGATGTTAGCTAAAGGAAGCAATGCCGTGTTGGTAGAACCTGTTGCCTGAAGCGAAATGTTTCCTACAGGAGATTCGCTATCTGCTACGGTAACATTCACAGAACCTGCAGTATTGTAGCAATAGCTCTGGTTAGCTACCGCTGAAATAGTAGGAGGTGTACTTACAATTGAGGTTAAGCAATATCCGTTAAAACGTACTCTGTGTTCGTTTACTGAACCACCTGTGGCAGCCGTAAAGCCCCAATATGCATATTGGTTTCCTAAAACCGCATTTGGAATATCGATTACGGTATTGAAGATTACCGTACCTTCATAAGTCACCTTAAGCGTTTTTGAAGAAGCAATCCATTCAAAAACGGCATCGTGCCAGTTGCCATCCTCAATTTGACCTGCATTGTAATAAGGAGCAAATTCTGAATGTGCAGAAATACTCGCTGCCAATCCATTTTTTACGATAGCAATATGATCGTTCGAAATAGGGTCTGCACCCGGATTATAATAGGTGTCAAATTCTACTGCAAGAGAAGGGCTAATTCCTTGATAGCCAAGTCCGCCTCCTGAAACTCCCTGGTTGGAAGATAAAGGCTGCAGAACGAAAGCCAATCCATCGGCACCTGAATCGGATGCACCAAAATAAAGCTGAGTACTTATTTTGAAGTTTTCATTCAGGTCAAGTCTCGCTTTACCCCAAACTGTACCATACAGGTTGCCCTGACTTTCTGTAAGGCGTACTTCATTTCCGGTCAATAACGCATTTCCGTTTGTAATAACGTCTGATGCGTTAAAGGTATTGCAAGGAGTAATGTAGATTGAGAAGCTTGTTGTTGCCGTACAGCCATTGTTGTTTGCTGTAACTGTGTAGCTTGCCGTAGACTGTGAACCGGTTGGAGTTCCGGTAATGGTTCCATTGGCAGTATTAAATGTCAATCCTGCCGGTAGAGCCGGAGTAATGCTCCAGTTTGTACTTGCTCCGCCAGTGTTAATAGCCGCAATTGGTGTAATAGTTTGGCTTTGGTATAAATTATAGGTAGCCGATGCATACGATATTACAGGGAACTGATTAACGGTTATTGTGAAAGTTGTAGTAGCCGTAGCACCCAATTGGTCTGTAACTGTAAGTGTTATCGTAGCTGTTCCATGCTGGTTGGCTGCCGGAGTAACAGTAACTGTTCTGTTAGCACCTGTACCCGCCACTACGATGTTTGCATTTGGAACCAAAGTAGTGTTGGAAGAGCTTCTTGTAACAGTTAAACTTGCTGCCGGAGTTTCCACATCAGCCACCGTAAAGGCAAGTGCAGTAGTTGCTGCATTGGCACAAACAGACTGATTGGCAACAGTTGAAATGGTAGGGTTATTATTAGCCACAGTAGTAAATGTAACCTGTGGTCCATAACCGGTTCCAACAGAGTTGGTAGCATAAGCCCTGACATAGTAAGTAGTACCTGCATTCAATCCTGCCATCGCACTTGTAAATGTGCCCAAACCAGAACCGTCTGTAGTTCTGCTGTTGGCAATAGTTGGATTTGCAGTCGTACTCCAGCAAATACCTCTTTCAGTAACGGCCTGACCGCCATCTGAACCTACAGTTCCTCCGGAAGAAGCCGAGTTTGCCGTAATGGCACTGGCAGTTGTCGTGGTAGTGACATTCGGAACAGTATAAGCTAATGTTGTGAATGAGGTGTGGTAAATCGTTGAATAAGCAGGAACGGCGTCACGCGTTACAAAATACAATTCATAAGTTGTATTTGGCGTCAGTCCCGAAATAGGGAAAGGCACTTCAACATTGGCAGGCATAGCAGATGAGCCATGTGCCACAGGCGTAACAGAACCATAAGTGGTACCTGCCTGGATTTGAGCTTCGGTAGGTGCCGGCGAACCTTGAGGAACGACAACATAATAACCGTTTACAGCATTTTGTGAAGTAGAATTAAAAACAGCCGATGTGTAAGTGATATTGTTTACAGCACCACTTGCCTGAGCTACATCTTCAATAATATCGTCAATATCTGCAATTGTTCCTGCAGCATAATACCATGTAAAATCATCACTGGCGTTTACAGCCAGGTTGTTGAAGCGTACATAAAAACCATACGAACCATCCGTAGTTCCGGAGTTCACTACAGAAGTTGCCGGGTTTTGGTTAATGACATTGTTCCAGTCACAACAAGAGTTTACTATTGTATTACCTCTTGGAGAATTGGAATAAAAAAGAATAGCCTCATCATTATTATAAATTTTTAATGCGGCAGAAGGCTGAGAAGCTACAGTGTTTAATACAAAGGCTCCGTTTACAAGATTTCCTTTTTGTTTGATGTTACTGTCTGTCAAACCGACAAAGTCATCCCGGGTTCCTACCCAAATTCTGACATTGCTGATAGGTGCAGCGCTGACATTCTTAACTTTTACTTTTACCTCGATATAACCGGCATTTTGTAAAAGAGTAAAGGTGTTTTCGACTTCAAGAAGCGAACCGCCAACATTGATGTTTCCTTTTGAAACCACCTTGCCATATCCGTTTGGAGCGGTAGTAAAGGTGAAACCCGAATAATCTATAGTTTGATTAGTCAATGCAGGGTTTTGAACGATTGTTCCGTATGTGTTCCATTCATTGGTTCCATCTCCTCCAACAGCATAGGCATTGTCAAGAGCATAATTGCTGTAGGTTAATTTTCTCCATTGCGCAGCAATTGAATTGTAATAAAAAGGCTGCTGCATATTTCCCGAATTGTTAATGGAATTTTCTGATCCATTACCAACACGCAATTTGTTGTTATTGATGACTCTCGTCTGAGCTTCTGTAAAAGAAGGTATCAGTAACATGAGTACTGGAACAATCAATAAAATTGCCTGGGATATTTTTTGAAAGTAATTTTTATTTCCCATTGATTAAACTTTATTGATTGCTATAGTTTTAACAGTCCATTCAGCGCCTTCTTTGTTAAGTTCCAGGTCTGCCCGAACTGCTTTTGGGCTTTGATTCTGGTCATAATTGTAAACAAATGACACACGTGCTGTTTTTTCATTTATTTCAAATGTCCAAAACAGCAGGTAGGCCTGCGGCTGTTGCGATTTGATTTCCTGCTTGGATAAAAAGACCAAAGGTTTTCCATTTTTTGAGACCTTTATGTCTTTGTCAAAAGAAACGCCATGTTGCATGACATATAGGGGCTGGGTAGATTTTCCAGGCAGATAATCCTGGAGCTCTTTAAGGTCGATGCATTTTTGTAGCACCTTAATTTGGTCATCGGGGGATTGTGCATACGTATAGTTAATACACAAGATGACCATGAAGAGAATTAGTGATAATTTTCTCATATCTAAATTAATTGGTTAACGATTATTGAAGTTTAGGGCTGAAACAAAAGGCCATTCTTAATGACCATCTGTTTATTTAAATCATAAAGATTTTATGAGAGCAGTAATCTGATTACTGTAAACAGAATCAGACCCACAAAAAAGCATAGCATGACGCGAAGTCGAAAGGGGATTTTTTTAGCATAGATAATCATAAGTTAGAATTATTTTTTTAGTTTTTGCCCTCGACAAATCATCTTCCTTAACATAGGGAAGTATGACCCGAATAAGTTGGGGCGTAATAATAAAATTAGATTTGGGGCGTGGTATTTGTTAATGTTATTACAAATTAAGCCCATTAATGAGCTGAAAAAGTAGAAAATGGTATAGATAAAGTATAGACAAATGTAGGTTTGGAGTATTATATTTTATGTTTTAAAACACTGTAAATCAACAAATTAATTAATTATCTATATTTTGTCTATGAAGTACGGAAATCGACAAGGCAATTTTTAAGCTTTTAAACAGCCAAAATTTGTGTTTTGAAGTTTTGTTTTTATGATTTTTATGTACTTCATCGAATAAATATGTCGGTTGGTCGATTTTTTGTTTTTGACGTGAAAAATTAAAGGCTGATTAATGTAAAAAGAAAGCAAAAAAAAGACCCGCATAAAGCAGGTCTTTTTCGTAAGATTTTGGATTAGATTTCTGAAATTATTTTCTGAAATTCATTATCGTCCTGTATGTTTATTTTTTTCTTGATGCGATACTTTTTCGTAATTACACTTTCGTGTGAAATCTGGAGTAAAGTGGCTATTTCCTTATTTGAAAGATTTAGTTTTAATAGCGAACAGAAATTGATATCGTTTTTGGTTAGTATAGGAAACCGTTCCTGTAACTTATCATTGAAGTTCGGATGTATCTGTCCAAATTTAATCGAAAACTCTTTCCAGTAATCTTTTTGCTTGATAATCTGTTGCAATGATGATTTGACAGAGTTTGATTTGGAATCGGTACCCGAGGACTCATTTTCAATGATCGAAGAAATCTGGTCCTGCAAATTGGCAAGCTGTAAAGTCATTGAAGTTAATTCTTGTTCTCTAAGCTGTATAATTTGTTGCTGGTCTTCAGTGATTCTTTTCTTATAGGCATTCCTTTCAAGCAGATTCATTTTTTCAATTTCTGCTTCTCTTAGTTTGGCTTTTTCTAGTTTGTGTTTAAGCCAGTATGCTCTTGAGACAGCGAATCCCAAAGCACAGATCACGACTATTCCGGAACCAATAAGTATGTAATTTCGCCTTTGGGCACTTACCTTTTGGCTCAACAGTTCATTTTTTTGTTTTAGGAAAAGATTTTTTTCCTGTTGGGTTTGTGTTTGGAATTTGGCCTGAAGTTCTTCTGTAGTAGATTCTTTGTGGGCTTTGGCTAGAGAGTCTTTAATAATAATAGCTTTTTCAAGAGCCTCAATTCCTTTGTCCTTGATATTTGTATTCTTAAAAGTAACAGCAGATACCTCATAAAAGAACATCTGGTCTTCTGCATTGAAGGTTTTTCGGTTAGGGGAATTTTCAACCAGTTTGATAATGCCCAACGCTTTTTCAAAATCACCAATCTGATTCAGAAGTTGTATGTATTCTGCTCCAACTAGCATAAACCGGAAAGAGTCTGTATTTTTTATTCCATCAAAGGCTTTTTTATAGTAAAAGCCGGAGAGGTCGTATTTTTTTTCGTGCAGTGCTATCTTTCCTAGTTTGCTGTAGGCAAGGCTGATAAATTCTGCATTGTGAAAATCTTCAAGACCCTTGGCAGCTTCCATAAGTGCTTTTTTTGCTTTGGTATTGTCTTTGACATAAGTCAGACAATCACCATAATTGATAAGTGTCAGATAGTAGTTTTTTAAATCCCTGACTTCTTTCATGGCCGGAAGGCACTCTTCATATAAGTCAATAGCAAACTTGAAGTTCTCTAATTTAAAGTAAATATTGGCTAACTTCTGCTTTTGCACGACCAGATTTTTTCTGTCTGTTTTATCATCCGACTTGCTTAAAATTTCAATACCTTTTAATAAATAACGTGTCGCACTTTTATTGTCAATCATATAGGCATAATTGGAAGCCATTTCGCCATATACGATTGCTTTTCCTCTTTCATTATCTAAAGATTCATAAATTTTCAGGGCATCGTCCAGATATTCCAATGAAGTTTTATAATCGCCGGTGTTTCTATGGGCAATGGAAAGATTAATGAAACTTCCGGCTTTGTTTTTCGGGTATTTGGCGTATTTTGATACAGCTTTATTAAAAAAGATTTTAGCCGAATCATGTTTGGCGGTCAGGCTGTAATACACACCAAAATTATTGTAGTTTTTAGCAACAACCGTGTCGTGAAGCAGATGGTTGTTTTTTAGCATTATATCAAGATAAATTCTGGCGCTGTCGGGTTTTGAAAAGATATACTGTGTAATCCGTTCCTGTGTCTTGACAGCGTCAAAGGGTTTGTTTTGTGCAAAAATTCCCATGGGGATGAGAAGAAAAATTACTTTTTTCATCATAGAATGTGGTAGTAAAAAATATTCGTGTGTAAATTAAATAGGGCCGGTAAAATTATAATTAATTCCAATATCATTAAAACATGCAGGGTAAATTGTTTCTAATTTAAGGATTAAATCACAAAAAACTAATAAAAAGAGTTTTATGGCGTATTGTTTTTTGTTGTGAGAATTTTATTTTTATAATTTAGAAAATGGAGGGCACAATAATGAGTTATAATGTTAAAAGCCTTACTTTTGCCAAAATTTGTTTCGTAGTCAATAATTTTACGAATCACTATTAAATTAGTCCGAAAAAAATAAAATGAAAATAACCAAAATATGTTGTATCGGTGCAGGATATGTCGGAGGTCCGACAATGGCTGTTATCGCACAAAAATGTCCGGATATTAAAGTTACCGTTGTCGACCTGAATGAGGCTAGAATTGCAGCCTGGAATGATGAGGATACAAACAATATTCCGATATACGAACCCGGACTGTCTGATGTAGTTGCGGAGGCAAGAGGAAGAAACCTGTTTTTTTCTACCGAGGTTGAAAAAGCAATCGATGAGGCAGAAATGATTTTCATTTCGGTTAATACCCCTACAAAAACCTATGGTTCAGGAAAAGGTATGGCGGCCGATTTAAAATATATAGAATTATGTGCAAGACAGATTGCACGCGTTTCCAAATCCAATAAGATTGTTGTCGAAAAATCAACACTTCCGGTACGAACAGCTGAAGCAATCAAAAATATTTTAGATAACACAGGAAATGGTGTACGTTTCCAGATTCTATCCAATCCGGAATTCCTGGCAGAAGGAACCGCCGTTCAGGACTTACTGAATCCGGATAGAATTCTGATTGGAGGCGATACTACAGAAGAAGGACAACGTGCTATAAATGCGCTTGTTGATGTTTATGCCAATTGGGTTGACAGAACACGAATATTGACAACAAATCTTTGGTCTTCTGAATTGTCAAAGTTAACAGCCAATGCATTTTTGGCGCAACGTGTTTCTTCGATAAACGCGCTTTCAGAACTTTGTGAAAAGACCGGGGCAGATGTAAGTGAAGTGGCGAAGGCTATTGGAATGGATAGTCGTATAGGACCAAAATTCCTAAAAGCATCTGTTGGTTTTGGAGGTTCATGCTTCCAGAAAGACATCCTCAACCTGGTTTATATTGCTAAAGCCTACGGACTTAACGAGGTGGCAGATTATTGGGAACAGGTAATTATCATGAACGACCATCAGAAAAGAAGGTTTTCGCATAAGATTGTTACAACACTTTATAATACCGTTTCAGGAAAGAAAATAGCGTTTCTGGGTTGGGCTTTCAAGAAAGATACAAACGATACGCGTGAGTCGGCCGCCATTTATGTGGCTGATGACCTGATTAATGAACAGGCAGAATTACATGTCTTTGACCCGAAAGTAGCAGAAGGACAGATTCTTTCAGATTTGAATTATTTGGATTCGAGAACTCCGGAAGAAAACAGACAGCAGGTAACCGTGGCGGAAAACCCGTATGAAGCCTGCAAAGATGCCCATGCAATTGCAGTCTTGACAGAATGGGATGAATTTAGGGACTACGATTGGAAAAAAATCTATGACAATATGATGAAGCCCGCCTTTGTATTTGACGGAAGGAATATTCTTGACGCTAAAAAACTGACAGAAATCGGATTTGTATATAAAGGAATCGGATCATAAAATCAAAAAGATGAAACAGATATTGATTACAGGAGGAGCAGGCTTTATAGGGTCGCACGTTGTAAGGAGATTTGTAAAAAAATATCCTGACTGCCATATTTTCAATTTAGACGCATTGACTTATGCCGGAAATCTTGAAAATATTGCCGATATAGAAAATGAACCTAATTATACTTTCATAAAAGGCGATATTGTTGATGCTGATTTTATAAATGATTTGTTTGCAAAACATCAGTTTGAGGGTGTGTTGCATCTGGCAGCAGAATCTCATGTAGATCGCTCTATAACAGATCCGTTGGCATTCGTTAAAACTAACGTTATCGGAACCATGAACCTGCTAAATGCCTTTAAAGAAAAATGGAAAGGAAATTTTGAAGGAAAACGTTTCTATCATATCAGTACGGATGAGGTTTACGGTAGTCTTGGTGCCGAAGGACTTTTTACAGAAACCACACCTTACGACCCTAATTCGCCCTATTCGGCATCAAAAGCAAGTTCAGACCATTTTGTGAGGGCTTATGGGGAAACCTATGGATTGCCTTATGTCCTGACAAACTGTTCCAATAATTATGGGCCGAATCATTTTCCGGAAAAACTGATTCCGCTTTTCATCAATAATATTATCAATAATAAATCGTTGCCGGTTTATGGCGATGGAAATTATACCCGCGACTGGCTTTTTGTAGAAGACCATGCTGTAGCAATTGATTTGGTTTTCCATGAAGGGAAAAACCATGAAACCTATAATATTGGTGGTTTTAACGAATGGAAGAACATCGATTTGGTGCGATTGCTTTGTAAAATAATGGACAGTAAATTGGGAAGGGAAGAAGGCACATCTGAAAAGCTGATTACGTATGTAAAGGACCGCCCGGGTCATGATTTGCGCTATGCTATCGATGCTTCAAAAATTAATAAGGAATTGGGCTGGAAGCCATCCGTTACTTTTGAACAAGGTCTGGAAAGGACAATCGACTGGTATTTGGCCAATGAAGCTTGGCTTAAAAATGTTACCAGCGGAGAATATAGCAAATACTACGAAAAACAATATAACTAACTATTTGCCGTCTAAAAACAAACCAGTTAAAATAAAACTGAAATGAAAATTGAAAACACGCCGATAGAAGATTTGCTTGTCATCACTCCAAGAGTATTTGAAGATGAAAGAGGCTACTTTTTTGAATCTTATAATGAAGCATTATTTCGTGAAAATGGCATTGATATAAAATTTATTCAGGACAACCAGTCTTTTTCAAAATATGGAGTTATTCGCGGGCTGCATTTGCAGGTGCCACCATTTGCTCAGACAAAATTAGTTCGTGTTTTGCAAGGAGAAATCCTTGATGTTGCTGTAGACATCCGTAAAGATTCTAAAACCTATGGGCAACATTTTAGTATTTTGTTGTCGGCAGAAAATAAGAAACAGTTGCTGATTCCCCAAGGATTTGCACATGGATTTTCAGTTTTGAGCCCAACAGCCATGGTTTCGTATAAAGTAGACCAACTGTATGATAAAGATAGCGAAAGAGGAATCCGTTTCGATGACCCGTCACTAAACATCGACTGGAAACTTAATCATAAGGAAAGTATCGTTTCTGCAAAAGACCAGATTCTGGGAGAATTGAAAGATTTAGAGTAGTCGCAATCTATGAAAAAAATACTGATAACCGGTGCCAATGGACAATTAGGGAGTGAAATAAGAGTGCTGTCCCCGCTTTTTCCCGATTTTGATTTCGTTTTTGCTGACAGAGCTGAATTTTCACTTGAAAATGAGTCGGAAACGCGGTCTTTTTTAGAAAAAACGAAACCTGACTATCTGGTTAATTGTGCAGCCTACACAGCAGTTGACAAAGCTGAAACAGAAGTCGAATTGGCAGATTTAGTCAATCATAAAGCTGTAGCCCTGTTAGCAAAATGGAGTTTTGAAAATAATTGTAAACTCATCCATATCTCTACAGATTATGTTTTTGACGGAACTTCTGAAATTCCCTTAAAGGAAAACGATCAGACTAATCCTCAAAACGAATACGGCAGGACAAAGTTGCTGGGCGAGATTGCCTGTCAGAAAAACAATCCTGACAGTATTATTATCAGAACTGCGTGGGTATATTCTGAATTTGGAAGTAATTTTGTCAAGACCATGTTGCGTTTGATGAATGAAAGGGATTCGATAAGTGTAGTCAATGACCAGATTGGAAGCCCGACCTATGCAAAAGATTTGGCAGAAGCCATTTTAAAAATCATTGAAACAGAAAATTGGTATCCCGGAATCTATAATTTTTCAAATGAAGGAAAAATAAGCTGGTTTGAATTTGCCCTGGCCATAAAGGAAATTTCAGGAAGCAGTTGTGATGTAAAAGGTATTCCATCTGAAGCCTATCCTACGCCTGCCAAAAGACCGGCATACTCATTATTAGATAAGACCAAGATTAAAGAAGTTTATAAAATCAAGATTTCAGATTACAAATCAAGTCTGGAAAAATGTTTAAATAATATAGGCAAAAACATATGAAAGGTATAATATTAGCCGGAGGTTCTGGAACAAGGTTATATCCGCTAACCCGTTCGATATCGAAACAATTAATGGCGATTTATGACAAGCCAATGATCTATTATCCGTTATCGGTTTTAATGTTGGCCGGAATCGATGAGGTTTTGGTAATATCTACACCGCATGATTTGCCCAATTTCAGAAACCTTTTAGGGAATGGAGATGATTTCGGAATCAAGATTGAATATGCAGAACAGCCAAGTCCGGATGGATTGGCCCAGGCTTTTATAATTGGAGAAAAATTTATTGGCTCGGACGACGTTTGCCTTATTTTAGGTGACAATATTTTTTACGGGCACGGACTTACAGACCTGCTTAAAACAGCCGTAAATAATGTAGTAGTTGATAAAAAAGCTACAGTTTTTGGATACTATGTTCAGGATCCGGAACGTTATGGTGTTGCCGAATTTGACAAAACAGGGAACGTAATTTCAATTGAAGAAAAACCAAAAGAACCAAAAAGTAATTATGCCGTTGTTGGGTTGTATTTCTTTCCAAACTCTGTTGTTGAAATAGCAAAAAGCATAAAACCAAGCGATAGGGGAGAATTGGAAATCACCACAGTGAATCAGGAATACCTGCATTCGAAAAATTTGAAAGTAGAATTGATGGGACGCGGTTATGCATGGTTGGATACCGGAACTCACGAATCATTATTGGAAGCTTCAAACTTTATCCAGACCATTGAAAAAAGACAGGGACTTAAAGTGGCCTGCTTGGAAGAAATCGCTTTTGAAATGGGCTATATTACAAAAGAAAAACTAATTGAGTTGGCTACCCCGTTGCAAAAAAACGAATACGGACAGTATTTGTTACGATTGGCAAACAAGAGATAAGGTATCAGCTATTATAATAAGAATATTAGAAAAATAAAAATGTCAAAAATACTTATTACAGGAGGAGCGGGATTTATAGGGTCCAATTTGTGCGAATATTTTTTAGAAAAGGGAAATCAGGTGGTTTGCCTTGATAATTTTGCTACTGGACACAGGCATAATATCGAGCCCTTTTTTAGTAATCCGGATTTCACGCTGATTGAAGGTGATATTAGAAATCTTGACATTTGTAACGAAGCCGTACAAGGTGTCGATTATGTATTGCACCAGGCAGCTTTAGGGTCAGTACCTCGTTCAATAAATGATCCTATAACAAGCAATGAAGTGAATGTGTCGGGGTTTTTAAATATGCTTGTGGCTTCTCGTGATGCCAATGTAAAGCGTTTTATATATGCGGCCAGTTCATCTACCTATGGCGATTCTGAAGCATTACCAAAAGTGGAAGACAAAATAGGAAAGCCATTATCTCCCTATGCAATTACTAAGTATGTCAATGAATTATATGCTGATATTTTCAGCAAAACCTATGGCCTTGAGACAATTGGCTTGAGATATTTCAACGTTTTTGGGCGTCGCCAGGATCCAAATGGAGCCTATGCGGCTGTTATTCCATTGTTTGTGAAACAATTCATGAATTATGAAAGTCCTGTTATAAATGGTACCGGTGATTTTTCCCGTGATTTTACCTATATTGAAAATGTAGTGCAAATGAACGAAAAAGCAATGCTTGCAACTAATAACGAAGCGGTTAATACGGTATATAACACCGCCGTTGGTGATAGAACAACCTTAAACGAATTGGTAGGATACCTCAAAGAATTCCTGACTGTTCTGGATCCAAAAATTGCTTCCGTTGAAATTAAACACGGACCTAACAGAAAAGGCGATATACCGCATTCGTTAGCCAGTATTGACAAAGCCAGAAATTTATTAGGATACGAACCAACACATAAAATAAGAGAAGGACTGAAAGAAGCGGTAGATTGGTATTGGGAAAATTTGAAATAATATTATTGCAATATAAAATAAAATTTAAGTAAAGAATATAGCCGCAGGCATTTAGGAATAGGGGCTGATAATAAAAAATAAGTTTCGATGGGATTAGAAAAAATAGCAGTGATTGGTTTGGGATATGTAGGATTGCCACTGGCAAGGTTATTCGCAACAAAATATAAGGTTGTAGGTTTTGATATTAATCAAAATAGAATTAATAGCCTGCGTTCAGGTACCGATAGTACACTTGAAGTTGCTGATGAAGTACTTCAGGAAGTATTGGTTGATGATTTTCAAAATCACCAGAACGGGTTGCTATGCTCTTCATCATTAGATGACATAGCAGATTGCAATTATTATGTAGTTACGGTTCCAACTCCGGTAGACAAAAACAATCGTCCGGATTTGACTCCTCTTTACAAATCAAGTGAAACCGTTGGTAAAGTCCTCAAGAAGGGCGATATCGTTATATATGAATCTACAGTCTATCCGGGAGTTACCGAAGAAGAATGCGTTCCTGTTTTAGAAAAAGTATCCGGTTTAAAATTTAATACAGATTTTTATGCCGGCTATTCACCTGAACGAATCAATCCGGGTGACAAAGAGCATACGGTAGAAAAAATCCTTAAAGTTACTTCAGGGTCAACACCGGAAATTGGAAAGAAAGTAGATGAATTATACAAATCTGTAATTACGGCCGGAACCCATTTGGCACCTACAATTAAAGTAGCTGAAGCAGCAAAAGTAATTGAGAATTCACAAAGAGACATTAATATTGCTTTTGTTAATGAACTGGCAAAAATATTTAATTTATTGGGCATTGATACGCATGCTGTACTGGAAGCTGCAGGAACAAAATGGAATTTTTTAGCGTTTAAACCGGGTCTGGTAGGTGGGCACTGTATAGGTGTAGATCCTTACTATTTGGCACAAAAAGCGCAAGAAGTAGGATACCATCCGGAAATTATTTTGGCAGGTAGAAGGCTCAATGATTCAATGGGAGAATATGTGGCTTCGCAAGTAGTAAAAACGATGATCAAAAAGAACATAAAGGTAAATGGTGCTAAAGTTTTGTTGCTCGGTATCACTTTTAAAGAAAATTGCCCTGATGTACGTAATACCAAAATTGTAGATGTTGTTAAAGCTCTTGAAGATTATAGTGTAAATGTGACTATATATGACCCTTGGGCAAATCCGGAAGAGGTAATGCATGAATATGGCTTTTCAACCGTAAACAATATAGACAATGCCATGATTAAAAAAAATGGTTTTGATGCGATTGTTTTAGGAGTAGCCCATAAACAATTTTTAGATTTGGATTTGACCCAGTTTTTAGAAAAAGAAAACGGAGTGATTTATGATGTAAAAGGGATTTTGAAAAATTCAACGATAAAACTATAGTTATTTGTATGTCTCAAGTAACTAAAAACCTATTATATAATCTAATTTCCTTATTAATAAATGTATTAATAGCAATACTGTATACCCCATATCTTGTAAAGTCAATGGGTATTATAGCATATGGGGTTTTACCATTGGCGCTCTTAATAAATCAGTATATATCTATATTAGCCACATCCTTAACAGGATCATTAACCAGGTTTTATTCTATTTCCATAAAGGAAAATAATATATCTCATGCCTCATCGTATCTAAGTGGTGCCTTGATGGTTATTGTCGGAATTATCATTGTTGCATTGCCGGTTTGCTTCTTTATTGTATACTATATAGATAAAGTTTTTAATATACCGGAACAATTTGTTCAAAGCGCGAAAGTCCTCTTTATTTTTACTTTCTTAGGTTTTATATGTTCTTTAATTACTAATTTTTTTTCCATTATCTTTTATTCGAATAATAGATTGGATTTATTGAATAAGATAAATATTCTCAGGCAATTCTCTAAAGTAGTTTTTAATGTTGTTTTATTTGAATGTATTGCAGTGGATTTGAAATATGTGGGAATAGGAAATTTTTTAGGAGAGCTCATAGTTTTGTTTTTTTCGTATCTACTTTTCAGGTCTTTACTAACCAAAGGACTAGTGCTTAGTTTTAAAAAGGTTGACAAGATCATTTTTTCTTCTTTACTGATTATGACGTTTTGGGTGATTGTACATCAGTTGGGAGATATGGCAATCTATAAAACAGATATTTTGTTTGTTAATAAAACATGGGGTACTAAAGAATCTGGTATTTTAGGCGTAGTGTCTGACCTCGGAACCTACGTAATTATGGTTATTAGTGTCGTGAGTTCATTATTTGGTCCTTTAATATTGATTGCATATTCCAATAAAGATCATGAAGAAGTTAAAAAACTTGCACTTAATAACTCTTTGATAATTGGCTTAATTACTTCTGTAATATGTGCTATTTTGATAGGTTATTCTGCTAGCTTTTTACATTTATGGCTAGGAAAAGATTTCTCAGGTTTTAGTCTTTGGTTAGATATAAAATTATTTAATTTACCATTTTATGCCGCGGCAGGGGTTTTTGCTTTTGTGTACAGATCATGGAATAAAGTAAAAATTCCAGCATTATTAACAGTTTTAATTGGTTTGGTTAATTTGGTGGTTTGTTACATACTAAGTGTCAATAGCAAACTTTCTTATGATTATATAATTTATATATTAGGCGTTAATTTCTTTCTATGTTTACTCCAGACTTTTGTTTTAGGAAGTTATATGCTAAGATCAGTATATCCGGAAATAAAAATTAGCACTTTGTTCGGGATCTTTTTCAAAATCCTGTTTTTACTAATTATAATTATAATAATTTCTAAAGCGATTAATAAGTTTTATTCTATTACAAACTGGTTTGATTTGATTCTTTGTTTTAGCATTTCTGGCTCTTTGGCCCTTATAATTACGTATTTAGGTTTTTTAAACATAAAACAAAGACAGTACTTATTTCAAATGATTAAAAAAAAGTAAATTAGAGTATGGATTTAAGTGTGGTTATACCTGTTTATAATGTTGAAGGGTATTTGAGTAGATGTTTGGACTCTATTTTTAATCAGAATTTTAAAGGTAATTTTGAAGTGATTGCTGTCGATGACGGCTCTACAGATAATAGTCTTGAAATATTAAAAAAATATCAAGAAAAGTATCCAAACTTAACCGTTGTTGAACAAGGAACTAATAAGAGTCTTGCCGTTGCCAGAAGCACAGGAATGAAGCATGCTACAGGCGATTATGTTCTGCACATTGATTCAGATGACTGGATAAAGTCAGAGATGTTTTCAAATTTATTAAAGAAGGCTGCTGAATATAAAAATCCAGATGTAATTGTCTTCGATTATGAAAGGCATAATGGAATGAACACTCTTAATAGTATTAAAAATATTGCAGATCAGAAATTTTATGAAAATGAAGATAAAATTTCAGCTCAACGTCTTTTTATGGGGACATGTTGTAGTAAAATGGTCAAGAATTCCTTGCTTAAGGATTTGATTTATGGTAATAATTACATGAATACTACAGAAGATTTGATTTATTCTTTTGAAGTGTTTTTAAGAGCAAAGAATATCCTTCTTTTGCCGGAAATCTATTACTGTTATTTTTCCAATGCGCAATCTCTCACGTCAAAAGTAACGCCTTTAAAATATGTGCATTCACAAATTTTGGTTTATAATTTACTAAATAGGGTTAAAAACAAATATGAACCTTTATCTGGATTTTTAAATAATGTAATAACTTACTTGGATAATTTCCTTGTTTTGGAATTTTTTAAAAGGCATTTGTCCTATCCTAAATCGGATAATTTACCTGTTGAGTTTTTAAAGGAGTATATGAGCTTTAGCGGAGAAGAGAAAAAAGACTTTATCAATAAAAATTATTATAATAGCATTTATTCATTTAGAGAAATGATATCCAGATTTGGTTTTCTCACTACATTAAAAATTATTATAAAAATGAAAATCCTGAACTAATGTGCGGAATATATATAACGAATATCCCTTATGAAAAAAAAGAGATTGTAGAAAAACTAAAATCAATAGAATTTAGAGGGCCTGATAATCTTGGATATGAAAAGGTAGGCGATGTAAGTTTTGGTCATTTGCGATTGGCTATTTTAGATTTGGATGTGCGTTCAAATCAGCCTTACAATTTTGGACATTTGAAAATTGTTTTCAATGGTGAAATATATAATTTCGAAGATATAAGAAAGGAATTAGTAGCATTAGGTTATACTTTTGAAACGACTAGCGATACCGAAGTCCTTATCAAAGGATTTTCAGAGTGGGGAAAAGAAATGTTGCCTAAACTGAACGGAATGTTTGCTTTCGCCATTCATGATGCAAAAAACAATACCGTATTTTGTGCCCGGGACAGAATGGGTGTAAAACCATTCTTTTATTACTGGAAAGACGGGAACTTTGAAATATGCAGCCAACTAAGACCACTTATAAATGCTGAAAGCAAAATAGCACAAGAAGCTGTTTCAATATATTTGGATTGTGGCTACATACCAAGCCCTTATTCAATTATTGAAGACGTTTATAAACTGCCTCCGGGCAATTTTATGGAAATTGATTTGGTAAAGAAGACCAAAACCATTTCTGAATTCTGGAATCTGAAACCAGCCGAGATTAGAGATATTTCATACGAAGAAGCAAAAAAAGAACTGCATGAATTACTCATAGATGCCGTAAAAATCAGATTACAGTCTGATGTGCCTTTGGGGTCCTTTCTTTCCGGAGGAATAGACTCTGCTTTAGTATCAGCCATAGCTAGTAAAATTTCAAAAACCCCGGTCAATACTTTTACGATTGGATTTGAAGACCCGAAATTTGACGAAAGCAAAGTAGCGAAGCAATTTGCAGCAATTATAGGTTCTAATCATACGGAAACTATTTGTGGTCCTGATGATGTCTTACAGATGATACCAAGCTTTGTCAAGGTTTATGATGAGCCTTTTGCAGACAGTTCTGCTTTGCCGTCTTTACTGCTGAATTCTGTAACGAAGCAACATGTAACTGTAGCCTTATCAGGTGATGGAGGTGATGAAAGTTTTATGGGCTATATTAATTTTGATCTATTGTCAAAATTTAATAAAATCAGCAGAATACCGGTTTTTATAAGGAAAATAATAAGTTATTTGCCTTTGTATAAGATGTTTGGAGGCCGACCAGAAACGATGCAAGCCTTTCTGAAATCTACTAATAGCGATGAGTTTTCATGGAAAATCTTTACGGGATTCGAAACGTTACAAGCAAATCCTATTTATAGATGGAAAAAATATTATGAAGGATATAAAAAATGGGCAGGAAATCCTTTACAGCGAATGGCAGATTTAAATATTAAATTGTGGCTGGAAAATGATAGCAATGTAAAGGTAGACAGAGCAAGTATGGCATTCTCGGTTGAAGTGAGGAGCCCGTTTTTAGACTATCGTATTATAGAATTTGCAAGAACTTTGCCTGTTGTATATAGATACAATCAAGGAGTTAAGAAGAAAATTTTAAAAGATATCTTATCAGAATACATACCAGAAGAGATATTTAACCAGCCTAAAAGAGGATTTGCAATCCCATTAGACTTCTGGTTAAGGAATGATTTAAAACAAGATGTTTTGGAAAAATTAAATCCTACTTTTCTTAATAAGATCCCAAATTTGGATGTGAATAAATTCATGAAAAAAATGCAATTATTTTTTGAAGGAAAGTATGATTATTCATTCATTGTCTGGAGGTTATATGTTTTGGCGCTATGGTATGAAGAATTCGGGTTTAATGAAATTGAAAAATGATGAATAGGATAGTTGACTTATACAGAAGATATATATGGTCTTGTGAAAAATATGCAAGATATATTGGTGTGAAAATTGGGAAAAATTGTTCCATTGCAACTAGAAATTTTGGTTCTGAACCTTATTTAATTGAAATAGGCAATAATGTTCAAATTACAAATGATGTTAAGTTTTTTTGTCATGGAGCAGCATGGGTGTTTAGGGAAAAAGACCCGAAATTTGATTTTTTCGGAAAAATTAAAATCGGAAATAATGTATATATTGGAAATAATGCATTAATTATGGCTGGTGTAACTATTGGTAATAACGTTATTATCGCGGCAGGTTCAGTAGTTACTAAAAGTGTTGGAGATAATTCTATTGTGGGAGGGAATCCTGCAAAAATATTAGGTAACGTAGATGATTTGGAAAAGAGGATGGCCGGATATAATGTGGAGACAAAAGGATTGAGCTATGAAGATAAAAAGAGGCGTCTTTTGAATTTAGATGATAATAAATTTATAATAAAATAGTTTGTAAGTCTTTGATTTCAATTGTGCAAAAGAAATAAAAGATTATTTATTTAATATTTGGAAATTATTTGTACTTTCTATGTGGTGCAAAGAATTTAACCTAAACCTTTCGTAAAAATGATAAAAAGGATAGACTTGTTAAATATTATGCTTTTTATAGTGTCGCCTTTTTTGGCTATACCATCAATAATTTCAGGTGTAATCCAAAGGTCAAAAGTCAGTCTGTTTTTGATAATATTGATATTTGGGCTGGTTAGTTATTTATATATCCCAAATTATACTGATGACAAGACTAGGTATTTTGAAGTTTATGAAGATTTTAAAAACTCTTCATTTGCTGAAATGTTTTCTTTTTTCTTCATAACAAGTCAGGACTTTATTCTCCAGTCATTATTCTACTTTGCTTCCCAAATAGGAATTCCTTCGCAATTTGTTTTTGCTATAGTAACTATGATTACCGTAAGTATTATTTTTTATATATACTATAAAATTATTGATAAATTTCCGGTGTCTAAATCGCTTGGGCTGTTATCTCTGATATTGATTTTCTTTTCTTTTAGTTATTTGGATTTGCTTTCAGGAACAAGGTTTATGTTTGCCACATCTTTTGTGTTGTTGGCCTATTATTTAGGTATTATAGAAAAAAAGAAATGGGCCTTCTTATTTTTAATCATAGCCGTATTTATACACTTTAGTACACTGATTTTTATTCCCATTTTTTTTCTTTTAAAATTCTTTCCTGCTAAACACAATTTCTATAAAACAATTTTTATTACCTCATTCATTTTTCTTGTCCTTCCAAAAACATTTGTGGTCTCAACTTTTGAGTTGTTGGGATTAGGTGGAGCATTACAAGAGAAAGGCAAGGTTTACTTAAATGAGGATGATTTTATAACTCAGGGTTTAACAGAGTCTGACAGTACAGGAGGATTAATCATTTATTATTTTTCTATTTTAGCCTTGTTTATACTTTACGCTTATTTAATAGTTACTCATAAAAGAAAGAATATTTTTAGAAATATAACACTGGTTGTAGCAGCTGCTATTAATGTTTTTTATGCTACTCCAACAATATTTTTCAGATATGCTCTCGTATTTAAATTCTTTTTTTCATTCCTGTTAATATATGAGATTTATACCTATAAGGATAAAAGGTATATATATGTATATATAATAACTTTTTTAATGAATATTCTCACTCAGATAATAATTTCGCGTAATAATATTGAAGTAAGTTTCTTTAATAAAGAATCCCTAATGCTGATTACGATTATAGATAAAGAAAAAGTTTCTCCAAAAGATTTTATCTATTAGATATGAAAAAAACCTTGTTTTTTGTGACTACACTTAACTCAGGAGGTATTGAGAATTACTTGTTGCGGTTTCTAAGAACGTATGAAGGACAAATTCAACCGTTAATAATATGCAAAGGCAATGAGTTTGGGGAATTAGAAGAAGAGTATAAAAAGTTAAAAAATATTCATCTTATAAAAATGAATGTCGGATATTTTGATTTACCGTCATATATCAGGATTTTTAAGTTAATCAAAGCGTCAGACTTTGATAGTGTATGCGACTTCACTGGGAATTTTTCAGGATTGACTCTTTTGGCCGCTAATTTGGCAAGAGTTAAGAAAAGAATTTCTTTTTATAGAGGCTCATCCAACCATTTTGAAGAAACCTTTTTTAAATTATCTTATAATAAAATGATGCGGTTTTTAGTGCAAAAAAATGCTACAAAAATATTATCCAATTCAAGAACTGCAATTGAATACTTCTATCCGCACATTAAATCAGACAACCCAAAATTTCAGGTGATTTATAATGGGATAGATGCTAAAATTTTTGAAGATGTAAAACCCTTCGCTAAGAAGGATTTTGATATTCCCGACAAAACGTTCGTAGTTGGACATACAGGAAGATATGATGTGGCAAAAAACCACAAAACAATCATAAAGATTGCGGAAGAATTATGCGGTAAATATGAAGATATTTATTTTGTTTTGTGTGGAAAAGGCACGGATACACACCTAAATTCTTATGTGTCTTCAAATCCTGTTCTTAAAGAAAAAATAAAAATATTGGGATATCGTAATGACGTAAAAAGAATTCTGCCTGTTTTTGACCTTTTTTTATTTCCATCCCTAACAGAAGGACAGCCGAATTCTTTGATTGAAGCAATGGTGAGCGGTTTGCCAATTGTGGCTTCAAATATTAATCCGATATTAGAGACAACTCCTGAAGAAATCCATTCAGAACTGGTAGCGCCTTTAGATGTCTCCGGTTTTTGCCAGAAAATAGAAAGTTTTTATCATGAGAGGACCAGACTTAACGAAAAAAACTATAGCCAATGGGCCAAAGGACATTTTGATGGCGATAAGCTGTTTAATCAATTTTTTAATGAACTATAATGAAGTTAGTATTTGTAACAGAAGCAAGGTTTATTAAAGACAAAGAGGGAAGAGTCTATGGGAATAGTTCGTTCAATCTTAATTTATGGAATAGATATTTAGAGGCGTTTTCTGAAATCAGGATTATGGCACGTGTGGCTTTTGAACCGGATTACCAAGGCAATAAAGATGATTTGGCTTCTTCTGGTCAGGTATCTTTTATAGAACTTCCGCATTATATAGGTCCTCTTGACTATTTAAAAAAATATAAAAAAATCAATCAGGTAATCGATTCCAATGTAAACGAACCTGATTCAGTATACATTTGTAGGATACCGGGAAACATTGGAAGTCTTGTAATTCAAAGGATGAGAAAAACAGGTCGCTCTTTTGGTGTAGAAGTAGTGGGAGACCCGTGGGATGTTTTCGCTCCAGGTTCCATTAAGCACCCATTGAGGGCTTTTTTCAGAATTAAAGGTTACTTGAGTTTGAAAAAAAGTGTTGCGGCTGCTCAGGCGGTATTATATGTCACTAAAGAGGCTTTGCAGAAAAGATACCCGGCTAAAGGAGATGCTTTCACAACATATGCCTCCGATGTGAAAATTTCAAAAAATATCATCGCATCTTCAGAAAAAAAATATGACAAAAAGGAAATTTACAATATTATTTCCATTGGCTCTTTGGACCAGATGTATAAAGGACCGGACATTCTTATAAACGCTGTAAAAATTCTAAACTCTCATGGATTGGTTTGCCATCTGACCTGGCTTGGAGATGGAAAGTTTATGCAATCTATGAAAGATTTGGCTGTTAATTTGAACGTTCAAAATCAGATATTTTTTAAAGGAAATGTCAATTCAGAAGAAGTCAGGGAAAATTTGAAAAACTCAGACCTCTTTGTATTGGCATCAAAAACAGAAGGTTTGCCTCGTGCCATAATTGAAGCAATGGCTATGGGACTGCCTTGTATTGGAACAAATGTAGGAGGTATTCCGGAATTGTTAGAGCAGGACGTTTTGGTTGAAAAGAATAATGCCGAAAAACTAGCCCTGAAAATTTTATCAATTTTGAAGGATGAATCTTTTTACAACAAACAGTCAAAGCGAAATTTACAGGAAACCCAGCAATATCTGCAGGAAAGCCTGGATAGAAAGAGATTGGGATTTTATGAGTATCTAAAAAACAATGCAACAAAATAACATGCATATATTACACCTGATTAAAACAAGTGAAGGGGCAACCTGGGCAATAAACCAAATTAAGGAACTTAGCAAAAGATATCCTTCTCTCACTTTTAGTGCTATTTTGCCTGATAATGGTAGGCATATTGAAGAATATAAGGCAGTTTGTCGTAATGTTTATATTTTTGAATACAAACTAAATAGTTCCTTTTTTAGCAAAGGGAAAATATTCAAAGAAATTGTAAAAAAAGATAATCCGGATGTAATCCATAGCTGGTTTACACAAACCACATTGTATGCCCGTTTTTTTCTGAGAGGGCTAAAAATACCAAGACTGTTCCAGGTCGTTGGGCCACTACATTTAGAAAATAAAATATTTAAATTCTTTGATATCATAAGCGCCCAAAAAAATGATTATTGGATTGCAACCTCAAAATATATTTATGATAAGTATTCCAATTCGGGTGTTCCAACATCCAAGCTGTTCCTGAATTATGCCTATATCGATGTCGAAGAAATGCTAGTAAAAAAGCAAAAGACAGAAGTATGGGATTTAAAAAAACACTACAATATTCCTGAAAATTATAAGATAATTGGAACGGCTTCCTACATCTATCCTCCAAAATTTTATGAAAATAAAGGATTAAAAGGGCATGAAGAATTGCTGGAGGCTTTTCGTGAAATCCTAAAAGTAAGGAAAGATGTTATTTTGGTTATAGCTGGCTCAACTTTTGGTGAAAACAAAACCTATGAAAATAAGCTTGTTGAAATGGGTAAAGCCATTGATGAAAAAAGAATTTTTTTTACAGGAAAATATACCAACGTTTACAGCGTTATTGCTAATTTTGATGTCTTTGTATACTTGTCCAAATCAGAGAATTTAGGAGGTGTTTTTGAAAGCCTTTTGTTTGAAGTTCCAACCGTGTCTTCCAACAGAGGTGCCTTGCCGGAATTGGTAATTAATGGTTTTTCAGGATATAATGTCGAATTGGAGAAAAAAGATTTGATAGTAAGCAAAATATTGCAGACTCTTGATACGGAAAATAAAGAAATGATTGTTAATGGGAAAAACAAGGTGCAGGAACTGTTTCAAAAAGACAAGCTCATTCAGAATGCCCTTGAGATATACCAAAAAGTCAACCAATGAAAATATACAGAAACTTTTTTAAAAAGGTGATTGATTTTATCGCGGCTTTGGTTGCCTTGATAATTTTAAGTCCTGTTTTTATTTTAGTTACGCTATTTCTGTTCTTTGCAAACAATAGTCAGCCTTTCTTTTTCCAAAAACGTCCTGGTAAAAATGGCAAAGTCTTTAAAATAATCAAGTTTAAGACAATGAACGATAAGAAGGACAAAGATGGAAAACTGCTTCCTGATGCGGAGCGCCTTACCAAAACAGGTGCTTTTGTCCGCAAGACCTCACTTGATGAGATTCCTCAACTGATAAATGTTATAAAAGGAGATATGAGTCTCATAGGGCCAAGACCGTTGCTCGTGCATTACCTACATCTGTATTCGGATTTTCAAAACAGAAGGCATGAAGTAAAGCCGGGAATTACAGGTTGGGCACAGGTTAACGGAAGAAATGCCATAAGTTGGGACAAAAAATTTGAAATGGATGTATGGTATGTAGACAATATATCCTTTAAATTGGATTTGAAGATTTTTTTTAAGACAATTCAGAAAGTGATAAAGAGTGAAGGAATAAATGCGGCAGATGCTGCTACAATAGAACCTTTTAATGGGAAATAAAGTTTTATTATACGGAGCGAGCGGACATTGTAAGGTCATAATTGATTCTGTTCATTTGATGGGCGATACAGTAGAAGCTATATTAGATGATACTCCTCAAAGGGCTAGTATATTTGATATTCCTGTCATTCAGGCAAAAGAATATTCCATAGCTAAAGAAGATTTATTGGCTATTTCCATAGGAAATAACAGGGTAAGGAAAATAATCTCCGAAAAGATAAATGCGAAATACTATACGATAATACATCCGAAAGCAATAATATCAAAACATGCTTCTATTGGCGAAGGAACTGTAGTAATGGCTGGGGCCATTATTAATCCGGATGCCGTAATAGGAAGACATTCGATTGTCAATACCGGAGCGGTTATCGACCACGACTGTCACATAGGCGACTATGCCCATATTTCACCAAATGCTTCTTTGGCTGGAGATGTGATAGTTGGTGAAGGAACTCAGGTTGGAATAGGTGCTTCTGTTATACAAGGAATAAGAATTGGTAAATGGGCCATTATTGGTGCAGGTGCCGTTATTGTAAAAGACGTTGAAGATTATGCCGTAGTAGTTGGGAACCCGGGAAAAGTTATTAAATACACAGAAAAATAATACTAAAATGAGTAATCAAAAAATATGGCTTTCATCTCCACATATGGGAGGAACCGAGCAAAATTATGTTAATGAGGCTTTTGAATCAAATTGGGTGGCACCATTAGGACCTAATGTAACCGGATTTGAAAATGATTTAGAGAAATACATCGGGCAAGACTCCTATGTAGGAGCTTTAAGTTCCGGAACAGCTGCCTTGCATTTGGGCTTAATAATTTTAGGTGTCAAAGCGGGTGATGAGGTGATTTGCCAGAGCATGACTTTTTCGGCTTCAGCTAACCCAATAATGTATCAGGGAGCGATACCTGTTTTTGTTGACAGCGAAAAAGAAACCTGGAACATCTGTCCCATAGCTTTGGAAGAAGCGATAATTGACAGAATTGCAAAAGGGAATAAGCCAAAAGCAATAATTGCCGTACATCTTTATGGAATGCCTTATAAGGCAGATGAAATACATGCAATAGCAAACAAATACCAGATTCCGATTCTTGAAGATAGTGCAGAAGCTTTAGGAAGTCATTATAAAAATCAAAAATGTGGCACCTTTGGTGAAATTGGAGCATTATCTTTTAACGGAAATAAAATCATTACAACATCCGGAGGAGGTGCAATTGTAGCTAAAAACAGAGAGGTAAAAGATAAAGCTGTTTTTCTTTCTACTCAGGCAAGAGACAATGCACCACATTATCAGCATAGCGAAGTTGGCTATAATTACAGGATGAGCAATATATGTGCTGGAATCGGACGAGGCCAAATGGAAGTGCTGGATAAACACATTGCCTTGAGAAGAAAAATGAATGAATTCTATAAGGATTATTTTAAAAACAGAGAAGGAATAACGGTATTAACAGAGCCAAATGAAGATTATTTCTCCAATCATTGGCTTTCAGCAATTGTTGTAAATCCTGAAAAAACGCAGGGAAAAACAAGAGAAGACTTGCGGTTGGCTTTGGAAAAAGGAAATATTGAAAGCCGTCCGTTATGGAAACCAATGCATTTACAGCCTATTTATGAAAAATATCCTTATTACGGGAAAAATATAGCTGAAGATTTATTTAATAACGGGCTCTGTCTGCCTTCAGGTTCAAATCTCACGGATGATGATAGAAGTCGCATTGTTAACGTATTAGATGATTTTTTTAAAAATAACAATCTATAATAAGCTAACACAGAGTAAAGGTTTTTTTAATGTGAAAAAAAACAAATTTAAGAAAAGGCATTGATAAATGCTTAAAATTTTAATAATCACTTAACATTACTGTTTTTTGTATAACTTTGTGCAAAATTACAAGAACATTTTTTTGGAATACCCTCTTCCCACCCCCAGAAAGGAGAAATTAAAATTTTTGAAAATTGAAAGAATTAGACAAGAAGAATTTCACGTCTGATATGCGAAATGCAATGTCCGGACTGAAATTGAGTTTTAGTTTTAAGAATTTGGGATACCTTCCCAGATGGGTAGTTTTGCTGTTAGATTTGGGGATTGTATTCGCAGCAGGACTTATAACCTATCTCATGCTAAAAGGAATTAAGTTAACTTATATTCCTGATGGCTATCTCTTCTATGGTGCCATACTGTATTTTTCAGTAAACATTTTTTTCTTTTGGGTATTTCGTACCTACTCGGGAATCATACGGCACTCTTCTTATATCGATGCGGTTAAGATTTTCTTTGCACAGTTTTGTGCCTTGATCACGCTGGTATTTGTCAATTTTGTATTTCTGCTCGACCATGATTACAAGATATTTTTAAATACGGGGATTTTTATCAATGGTGTTCTTTCGTTCTGTTTCCTGTTCTTTTACAGAATAGTTGTCAAGCAAACTTTCGAAAAATACCTTAGCGTTTCTAGAAAAGAAGGACAAACACGTGCTTTGATTTATGGTTTTGACAACAACGCAATAGCGGTAGCAAATGCTTTAAGATCTGAAAATCCAAGCCGATTCAAGTTGCTTGGTTTTATCGATAAATTCAATCAGAATAGCTCAAAAAGAATTCTTGACCTTCCAATTTTACAGCTCAAAAGGCGAGTGCCGGTTGTAATGCGTTCAGTTGGTGCTGAAGCGCTTATCATTGCCGATAAATCTTTAACAAAAGAAGAAAGACTGGCCATAGTTGACGAATGTTTAGAATACAACTACAAAGTATATACTATTTCATTGATTACCGATTGGGAAAATCAGGAAGAAATATCTAAGAATATTAAGAGTTTTGAAATTCAGGACCTGTTGGAAAGAAAACAGATTGTTCTTGATATGAACTCTATTTCTTCGCAATTGCGTGACAAGACAATTATGGTGACTGGAGCAGCCGGATCGATAGGAAGTGAAATTGTAAGACAGGTAATCGGGTTTAATCCTAAAACCATAGTAATTCTTGATCAGGCTGAAACACCTTTGCATAATCTTTCATTGGAAATAGCCAATTGTAATCCCAATATCAGAATACATAATGTTTTGGCAGATGTAAGAAACAAACAGGTGTTAAAACAGGTATTCAAGCTTTATCAGCCCCAGGTTGTATACCATGCTGCGGCATACAAACATGTACCATTGATGGAAGAAAATCCGTCACAGGCCATATTTACAAACATATTGGGTTCAAAAATTCTGGCTGATTTGGCTCAAAAATATAAAGTGGAGCGTTTTGTGATGGTTTCTACTGATAAAGCTGTAAACCCGAGTAGCGTAATGGGAGCCAGTAAAAGAATAGCTGAAAAATACGTTCAGTCCCTGAATTATAAATACAGGAATGATGCCGAAAACAATGGTACAAAATTTATAACTACGCGATTTGGTAACGTTCTGGGTTCTAATGGTTCGGTAGTGCCGCTTTTTAAAAAGCAAATCGAAGAAGGAGGTCCTGTTACAATTACGCATCCTGATATTATTCGTTATTTTATGACAATTCCTGAAGCCTGCCAATTAGTGCTTGAGGCAGGAGCAATGGGTAATGGAGGCGAGATTTATATTTTTGATATGGGAGATCCGGTTAAAATCATTGATTTGGCAAGAAAAATGATTAAGTTGGCAGGGTTTACGCCTGACAAACAGATTAAAATTAAGATAGTAGGTCTTCGTCCCGGAGAAAAACTCTATGAAGAATTGCTAAACGATACCGCCAAGACATTGCCAACGCATCATGAAAAGATAATGATCGCCGAAGAAATTTTTGATGATTATGAGGCTGTCACAATGGCCATCCAGGATCTTATAGATATTTCAGAAATCACCTCAAATGAGGAAATTGTGGCAAAAATGAAGATGATTGTCCCGGAATTTAAAAGTATGAACTCTATTTTTGAAACATTAGACAGTAAACACGTAAGCCAAACATAGTTTTCTTTAGCGTGTTAATTGTTAAATAGTATCTTTGCATCAAAAACCATATGAAACAGTTAAATTATTTTAGGCCTTTAATCATACTCTTATTATCCTTTCTTATATTTTCATGTGCTTCAAGAAAGAACGTGGCTTATTATCAAAACATTGACCAACTTCCTAATCTTGAAAATTCATCTTCATACGAAACCAAATTACAGCCGGATGACTTATTGATGATTGTTGTCATGGCAGAAAATCCTGAAGTAGCTGCTCCTTTTAATTTACCATCTGTAATCATGCAGTCAAATACGGAAATTGAAACACAGCAACTTCGAATGAACAGCTATCTCATAGACAATAATGGGTTCATACAGTTTCCTATAATTGGTGCCATCAAACTTGGAGGACTGACAAGAACTGAGGCGGTTGCAAAAATGAATCACGAACTTTCAAAATATATCACCAAACCTTCTGTGAATCTAAGAATATTAAACTTTAAAATTACTGTTCAGGGTGAAGTAACACAACCTGGTGTTCATAACGTCACAAGTGAGAGAATAACTTTGACCGAAGCTTTGAGTTTGTCTGGCGATTTAACAGTTTATGGAAAAAGAGAAAATATCTTAATTATAAGAGAAAAGGATGGGAAGAAACAAGCTGCCAGAGTTGACATTACAAAAGCTGATTTTTTAAATTCCCCTTATTATTATTTATCACAAAATGATGTAGTCTATGTTGAGCCAAACAAAACAAAAGTAAATGCATCTGTTGTAGGGCCTAATACTGCGATTGTTCTTTCTGGTGTTTCTTTATTAGTCACTATTATAGCCTTAACTGTTCGATAAATATTATGAATAATAATCAGGAATTATTGCAGGAAAATCACGAATCTGATTTTAGCATACGTGAACAGATAGAAAAATATTTTGCGCATTGGAAATGGTTTGTATTTGCGATTATTATAGCTCTTACCTGTGCTTTTATTTATCTTCGGTATGCCACACCTTTATATAAGGCAAGTGCTACTATTTTGGTAAAAGACGATAAAAAAGGAGGATTGGCTTCAGAACTTTCTGCCTTATCTGACTTAGGAATGTTGGGAGGTTCTAAAAGTAATGTTGATAATGAAGTAGAAGTATTAAGATCCAGAACACTTATTTATAACACTGTCGAAGAACTCAAGTTAAATGTATATTACATCAATCACGGTAGGGTAAAATCAGTTGAACTATATAAAAATTCACCTATTATTTTCCTCTTTTCTCCCAAAGAAAAAAATGATAAGAAGTTTAAAAAAATAATATTTCAGGTAGAATCGGTTACTAATGACACTTACAGATTATCATATACTGATAAAGAATTGGGAATTTTTAAATATAATAAGCTAATATCTTCAACTTTTGGAAATATTTCGGTTATCAAATCAAATAGAAGTGATTTTAAGCCAAATGCGGAATTTTCTATCGATTGTGTAGTTTCCCCATTATCAAAAGAAACCCAAAGTTTTAAGTCAAGATTAAATGTAAACCCGTTAAGCAAAAATACGAGTGTTGTAGAATTGTCAATAGTTGATGCAGTACCAGAAAGAGGAGAAGACTTTTTAAATACATTAGTAAAGCTTTATAATCAGGGAGCTATAGAAGATAAAAATCTAGTTGCCGAAAAAACTTCAGAGTTCATAGGTCAACGTTTGAAATATATAACGAACGAACTTACAGATGTCGAAAAAGATGTTGAAGGTTTTAAGAGTCAAAATAAGCTTACAGATATCGAATCGGAAACAAAGCTCTTTTTAGAAAATGCTTCGGAGTATGATAAAAAACGAATTGAAACAGAAATCCAGTTAAATGTTATTGGCTCTATGATTTCTTTTTTGAGTAGTAGTAAGCCAGAAGATTTAATTCCTACAAATATACTTTCTGCAGGAACAGATTCTGAAGCAACCGGACTTATTACACAATACAATTCTTTAGTTATTGAAAGAAATAGAATCGCGGCTGGTGCAACATTAGACAACCCGGTTGTTAAGAATGCCGATAAGAGAATTAGCGCATTAAAGAACAATATTGCCCAAAGCCTTTCAAGAATACAGTCCTCGTTGACTATCAAAAAGCGTAATCTTGACAAACAGGAAAGTCAAATTGGAGGTAGAAAAGCACAGGTTCCCCGTTTAGAAAGAGAATTTAGGATTATTGACAGACAGCAAAAAGTAAAAGAGGCTCTTTATTTATACCTTTTAGAAAAACGTGAAGAAACTGCACTAACATTAGCTGCAACAGAGCAAAGTGCTAAGGTTATTGACGCTGCAATAAGTTCAGATGCACCGGTGTCTCCAAAAAGATCGATAATTTATTTAGGGGCATTAATTTTTGGACTGGTCATTCCTTTCGGAATAATTTATATCAGAGACTTACTCAACACTAAAATCAAAACCCGTCAGGATATCGAAAAACGTTTGGCAATTCCATTCCTGGGAGATGTTCCAAAATCAGATTCGCACGAAGAAATGATCAATACCAACAGCCGCTCTGGTTCTGCGGAAGCCATACGTATTGTCAGGACTAACTTGGAATTTATGCTAACTGGAACAAGCACTGAAAGAGGGAAGGTTATTTTTGTTACCTCGACAATTCCGGGAGAAGGAAAAACTTTTATTTCCGTAAATCTTGCAGGAACAATTGCTTTGTCCGGTAAAAAAGTATTGCTGGTAGGAATGGATATCAGAAACCCAAAACTGGCAGAATATATCCCAATCCGATCCGAAGGAGTTACCAACTATCTTTCAAAACAGGATAAAGATCTGTCCAGCTATATAACCAAGTTGGATAATTTTGAAGATTTCCATGTACTGTCTTCAGGAGTCATACCTCCAAACCCGGTAGAACTCTTGATGAACGACAAGATAAACAAGATGTTTGCCGAACTTAAAGAGACTTACGACTACATAATCGTCGATACGGCTCCGGTAAGCGTGGTTACGGATACGTTACTTATTGCTAAGAATGCCGATGCGTTTATCTATGTAGTAAGAGCAAATTATCTTGATAAACGACTCCTGCACGTACCGGAAATGTTCTACAACCAAAAAAAGCTGCCTAATATGTCTTTGGTGCTAAATGCAACTGAAGTAATGAATAAAGGTTATGGCTATGGATACGGTTATGGCTATGGAGCTGATGTAGAAGTAAAACCGTGGTATAAAACCCTGTTTAAGAAATGAAAATAAAGAAGCCCTTTTTTAAAAAAAGGGCTTTCTTTTTAAAATTAGTGATATTAAACAGTGTGCTCATAAAATACACAGCATTTCAAAACTTGGCTCTGCGTCTTTGCGAGCAACTATTTCATACAAAGACACAGAATCGCTATGCATAAACGAATTTAAATTATACCCGGAAAAAATCGTTGCGTCTTATCGCTTCTTTTAAAGCGGCAGTGTCAGAAAAGGCAAGTTTTTTGTCAAAGCTTTTCAAGTGATTTTCATGATGCAGGTCAGATCCCGTAAAATCAATCATTCCTTTCTCAAGAAGCTTTTGAGCCACTTTAGCTACCGCTGAACCATAATATCCTACTGTCGACAACAGGTTCATTTGAAACATACAGCCCGCTTTTTTTAGCTTATTGTATTCCTCAAAATTGGTGTGATAAAAAATATAGCGTTCCGGATGCGCCAAAACAGGCTGATAACCGGCAATCCTGATGTCAAAAATAATATCATACAACTGCATTGGCGGATTGATATAGGACATTTCAACTAACAAATAATTGTCTTTAAGCGTAAGCAGTTTTTCCGATTCCATCAATTTTGAAAAGGAATCATCCATCATATATTCAGCTGCGGCCTTAAAAGGAAGATTTATATTTTCTTTAGAAAGCTTTTCTGTAGTAGAAGCACACAGTGTTTCTATACCGCTTCGTGAATTGTCCCAAATGTTTTTGATAATATGTGGAGTAGTTACAAACTGTTCAAATCCTATTTTCTGTAATGACTGTATAAGCGAAAGCGTGGTTTCAAAATTTTTGGAACCATCATCAATTCCCGGTAGCAGATGAGAATGGATATCGGTATAATTTTCAATCAGATCCCTAAGAATCGGTTTGTTTTTAGAAAAGAAAAGCAAAGTCGTGTGTTTAAAAATTCGATTGCAAATTTATAACATATATTTAATAATTAGTTGTTTTTAAAACGGAATATAACAGTAAAAAATCATTTTGTAAAAATGCTTTTGGAACTCTTGTAGTCTGCAAATTAAATTACTTATTCCTATATTTGGCAAGCATATCAACATCGCAATATTTTAAGTCTCTACCACAAAATGGACAAAGAAATAATATTAAAAGCTGAAGGAATCTCAAAACAATACCGTTTGGGTAAAGTTGGGACAGGAACACTCAGCCATGATCTTAACCGTTGGTGGGCAAATGTTCGTGGAAAAGAAGACCCATATCTTAAAGTGGGTGATACCAACGACCGTACTTCAAAAGGCACATCAGACTATGTATGGGCTTTGCAGGACATAAGCTTTGAAGTTCAGAAAGGCGAAGTTTTGGGCATAATAGGCAAAAACGGAGCCGGAAAATCAACACTGCTTAAAATCCTTTCAAGGGTTACTGCTCCAACCACAGGTGTCATAAAAACAAAAGGACGTATTGCCTCTTTGCTTGAAGTAGGAACGGGCTTTCATAGTGAAATGACCGGTCGTGAAAATATTTATCTTAATGGAGCCATTCTGGGAATGACCAAAAAGGAAATCAGGTCGAAAATAGATGAAATTATAGAATTCAGCGGATGTCAACGCTATATCGATACTCCGGTAAAAAGATACAGTTCCGGAATGACCGTGCGTTTGGCGTTTGCTGTAGCAGCATTCTTAGAACCGGAAATTTTGGTCGTAGACGAAGTACTTGCAGTTGGTGATGCAGAATTTCAGAAAAAGGCAATTGGTAAAATGCAGGATATTTCCAGAGGTGAGGGCAGAACAGTACTTTTTGTGAGCCACAATATGGCGGCAGTAAAGAGTTTATGCACCAGGGCTGTCCTGATAGATAATGGAAGATTTGTTTTTTCAGGCTCACCGGAAAGCACCATTGACGAATATTTAAAAGCCGAAAAAAGCTCCAATGTTTTAGAAAAAGTATGGCCTTTGGAAAAAGCCCCCGGAAATAATGTTTGCAAACTCATCAGCGTCAAAGCCAAAACAGAAGAAAAGTCAATATTTATTAGTAACGACCTGGAAATAGAGTTTGTAATTGAAAATCTTGGTGAAGTGCCCAAAAAACTGAACATAAGCATGGTCGTATATTCCAGTGCCGAAGTTCCTGTTTTTAATGTGGTTTCAGATTCCTATAATTGTGAAAAAGGCAGGTATGTCATCAGTACCATAATTCCAAAAAACCTGATGAATACAGATACCTATTCGGTTAGAGTTCTGCTTGTGGAAGATTCTTCTAAACCGCTATGCAACGAATATAACGTACTGAACATTTCTTACCTTGAAGAAAAAAGAGATGTTGCCTGGTATGGAAAATGGATTGGAGCCATTAGGCCTCAAAACCTGATTGATTGGGATTTCAAAAAAATATAAGATGAACATTCTTAGAAAAATTAAAAAAAAACTAACAGCTCCCAAAGGCAATTTTTCATGTTCCGTTTGCGGTAAGGATAACGTCAGACTGAATCCATTACCCGAGAAATATTTAAGGACATTTGCCAAAGAAGGATTTATCCATTCCATTTTTTTATTTGAAACCCTAAACCTTTTTGAATATTCGTGCGCCAATTGTGCTGCTTCAGACCGTTCGAGACTGTATGCCTTATATCTGAATGATTTCTTTTCAAAATCTAAAGAGGTCAAAGTTTTGGATATTGCCCCTACAGAACATTTGAAAAATTACCTTAACAGTAAGGTATTGGCACAAAATTACAGGTCGGCAGATTTATTTATGAAAGATGTTGATGACAATGTAGACATACAGGCAATGGATATTTATCCGGATGATTCATGGGATTTGGTTATATGTTCGCACGTTCTGGAACATGTTCCTGACGACATCAAGGCTTTGAGCGAAATCTACAGAGTGCTTAAAAAAGGCGGAGTTGCAATACTAATGGCACCAATAAACCTGGGACTCGAAAAAAGTTTTGAAGCAGAAAAGGATAAACACTATACCGTTTCTGAACGTTGGAAATACTTCGGACAGGATGACCACGAAAGACTATACAGTAAAAACGATTTTATCCAAAGAATTAAATCTGTCGGATTCAATCTGGAAGAATTGAATAAGGATTACTTTGGCGAATCGGTATTTAAAAAATACGGCATCACTTCAGGGAGTGTGCTTTATATCGGAAAGAAATAGAAAGATTGCAGTTTGAAATGCAGTAACTATCAAATCACTAATTCAGCACTATGAAAATTAGCGTTTGCATGATAACATACAATCACGAAAACTATATTCGTGAAGCGATAGAAGGTGTTTTGATGCAAAATATAGATTGTGATATGGAACTTATAATTTCCAATGACTGTTCTACTGATACTACTGATGCTGTCATAAAAGAAATTATACAATCACATCCAAAAGGCTCGCTCATTAAATATTTTTTTCATGAGCAAAATCTGGGAATGATGCCTAATTTTATATTTGCATTAAAACAATGTTCAGGCGAATATGTAGCATTGTGTGAAGGAGATGATTATTGGACAGATGAAAACAAGCTTCAAAAGCAGATTGCTTTTTTAGATAATAATAAAAAATATGCCGGCTGTTTCCACAATGTTCTTGTCATTAACGAAATGGTTTCGGACTTTAAGCCAAAACCCTGGCGGGAATATGACAAACATGATTTTACACAGCCAGACACATTCTCAAGACTGGCGCTGTTCCATACCTGTTCTTTTGTTTTCAGACAGCGTTTTTTAGAATTTCCAACGTGGTTTGAAAAAGTAAAAAGCGGAGATATGGCCCTGTTCTCCATTATTTCGGCAAAAGGAAAGCTAAGGCTTATTGATGGGATAATGGCAGTTTACAGAAAAAATGAAAGAGGAGTAACATCTGGTCAGAAAATTATAGACTATCATAAAAACCGGATACGGCTAATGCGTTTTTTTAAGGCCCATTTTGGTGTTTATCAGACCCATTTGAATGAGATTATAGCCCATCATCGCAAAGAAATTATAAAGACATATAAGAAAAAAGTACTTAGTATTTTTAAAATTAAATAACCATTGAAAAGCAGCAGTCCAAATATTGCCATAGTAACGCCTTCACAGAATGCCTATTCTGAAACATTCATTCAGGCTCATAAAAATTTGCTTGACGGAAACGTTAGTTATTATTATGGAACGGCTTCAAATATTAAATTAGAAGGAAAAGGTGAGGTGTTAGGCGGTGCCAAAAAACTAATTGGAAAGGCAATAGATGCCGTTTCTTCTAAAAAACTGCAGTCACAAAAAAAAGCCCTGCTCAATTCCTGGAAAAAAAACAGGATTGACGTATTATTTTTTGAATACGGAACAACGGCAGCCCAATTTATTGATGTCATAAAAGAATCCGGATTGCCCCTGATAATCCATTTTCACGGTTATGATGCTTCTGCCCATGCTACCCTAAAAGAATTTGAAAAGCAATATGCAGCCATGTTCAGTTATGCCGCCTATGTAATAGTGGTGTCAGAAGTCATGCATAAAAAGCTTTTAGAAATAGGCTGTCCAAAAGAAAAAATCGTAAAAAACATATACGGTCCAAACGACATATTTTTTGATTTGGAACCTGCTTTTTCAAAATCACAATTTCTCTCTGTTGGCAGATTTACCGGTAAAAAAGCACCCTATTATACCTTGCTGGCTTTTAATGAAGTGCTCAAAGAATTTCCGGAAGCCACTTTGGTATTATGCGGAGACGGCAATCTATTAGAAACCTGCGAAAACATTTGCCGCTATTATCAGATAGAAAAATCCGTAAAGTTTGCCGGAGCTGTAACTCCCGAACAAATTAAAAATTACCTGAAAGAATCTTTGGCTTTTGTACAGCATTCCATCACGGCAAAAAATGGTGATATGGAAGGAACTCCATTGGCTGTTCTGGAATCGAGTGCGGCCGGATTACCGGTTATAGCATCCAAACATGCCGGAATACCCGAAGTGATTATTGATGGTGAAACCGGACTACTGTTTGAAGAGCATGATGTTGAAACGATGGCAAAACACATGAAATCACTTTTAAAAGACAAACAGTTGGCAAAAGAAATGGGAGCAAAAGGGAGATTGAATATACGTTCCAACTTTTCAATGAAAAGGCATATTGATGTACTGAATGGTCTGATTCTAAAAGCATCCAATTCGTGAAGCCGCAAGTCTCCATACTGATTCCGGTTTACAATCGGGAACATCTCATTGCAGAAACCCTTGAAAGCATCCGTTTACAGAGTTTTTCAGATTGGGAATGTATTCTGGTGGACGACCATTCAACAGACAATTCCTTTGAAATTGTATCGGCATTTATTAGCCAGGACCCAAGATTTAAATTATATAAAAGACCTTCAGATAGGTTAAAAGGAGCCAATGCCTGTCGTAATTATGGGTTTGAAATGGCGCAAGGAGAATTCATAAACTGGTTTGACAGCGATGATATTATGCATCCCGAATTTATCCATAAAAAAGTCATGGGCCTAAATACCAATAGCGGGCTCGATGGTATCATTTCTAAAACAATGATGTTTGAAAATAGCATAGAAAATATCACAGGAAGGGAAAACAGGACATTTCTGACCGAAACCACACTCGAAGATTTTTTAAAACTAAAGATTTCCTGGTATTTGCCGGATATTATGTGGAACAGGAATTTCCTGAAAGGAAAGCAACTTTTTGATGAAGAGCTTCTTGCCGGACAGGACAGCGATTTCTATGCTCGTATGCTCATTGAACAGCCCAAACTTGAAGTTATTGATGAGTATCTTACTTATTATAGGAAACATCCGCAAAATATAACATCACATATTGATAACCGAAAAAACGCAAGACTAAAAATCTCGCACCTGCATAGCGTTATCCGATTGATAGCCTTGTTGGAAAAAAAAGGAAAGTTATCAAAAGACCTGAAGCTGCATTTTTTTAAGGCAATGATGAAATATTTGCCCTATGTAATTTCAAGCAAACAGGATCTGAAAGCTTTGATGAAACTGCTGCGGAAACTGTCTTTTTTTGATTTTGGAATTTTTAAACGTTGGATTAAAATATTTTTAGCTTATTTTTCACTGAAAATTATTGGAAAAGGCGAGAAGCTTTTAAAATAACACCATGATAACCCTACTCTACCCATATCGAAACCGAGAAATACAGCGCATACAGCGTTCTATGGATTCGTTGGCACAACAAAAAGTACATAACTTCAATGTAGTGTTTATAGATTATGGTTCTGAAGATGGAATTGCAGCAGAAGCAAAAGCTCTGGTTGAAAAATATGATTTTGCTTCCTATGTTTATCTGTACGCCAAAAACCAACCCTGGAATAAATGCAAAGCCTTAAACTATGCCATAAAAAAGCTGGAGGAAGGCTATTGTTTTGTTGCCGATGTCGATATGATTTTCCATCCTGAATTTACTTCAGTTTTAGAACAATGTTCAGATACAGCCTCAGCCACTTATTTTCAGGTAGGGTTTCTTTCAGAAAGCGAAACAAAAAAGAATGTGGCTTTTGAATCCTACCAGGTTAACTTCAAAACCAATGAAGAAGCTACAGGAATGACGCTCTTTCCGGTTTCCTGTCTTAAAAAAATAAACGGATTTGATGAGTTTTTCCATTTTTGGGGAGCCGAAGATACGGATGTTCACAATCGACTGAAAAATGCAGGATGCAAAGTAAATTTTTATAATAAAAAACTTTTGATGTTGCACCAATGGCACCCAAATTACCGTCAAAGGGAAACCAAAACGCTCAATAAGGAATTACAACTTTCCGGAATTGTAGAAATAAACCAGCAGCATCTGTTCCATAACCAAAAAGGAAACATAGTCCAGGTCAATCCAAAAGATTGGGGGCACATAATGGAGAAGGCAGAATGGGAAGAATTGCAGGCATTTCCTGTCACTTTGTTGTCGAATGAAAAACAGCGGATTGATTATTTTCTTTATCAGCAATTACCTAATTCTATGAATGGGATTCTGGCAGTAGAGATAAAAGAAAACCCTCTTCAAAACAATTTCAAATACAGGCTTAAGAAAAAAATGGGCAAAAAAGTTCCGCAATTTTACAGCCTAAAAGAAATCAATGACCAAATCCTGTTGCATATCGTTTCATTTTACCATACAAAACCCTACATTTATCAGGTCAAAGAAGATTTGAAAACTATCATTTTTAAAATAAAAACCTAAACCGGTTCATGTCCCAAAACGGAAATATCAGGCTTTTTTGGTGGAGCGAAATCCAGCTCGCCGGTAAGAAAAAGGAAAACTACGGAGATTTAGTAGGCCATTATTTAGTCGAAAAAATTTCCGGTAGGAAAGCTGTTTGGACACATCCAAAAAAACGTCCATTTTTAGACCGATTTAAAACCGTGTATTTCACAGCGGGAAGTATTCTGACACAAGTGAGTGGAAACTGTGTGGTTTGGGGAAGTGGCATTATCTCAAAAGAATATAAAATAAAAAAAGCCGTATTTTTAGCCGTTCGCGGACCGCAAACACGCAAGCATCTGATAGCACAGGGATATGATGTTCCGGAAATTTACGGAGACCCGGCGCTTTTATTACCGGTATTTTATAATCCGGAAAGGGAAGTGCAATATGATTTGGGAATAATTCCGCATTATGCCGATTACCAAATCGTTACAGAACTATATAAAGACCAAAAGAATGTTCTGATTATAGACCTGATGACCAATGATGTGGAAAGGGTGACCAACCAAATTTTGAAATGCAGAAAAATACTGTCTTCATCACTACACGGAGTCATAGTAGCCCATGCCTATCAGATTCCGGCAGTTTGGGTAAAGTTTTCCGAAAATGTTTTTGGAGACGGAATCAAATATCAGGACTATTTCGAATCGGTTGGAATTGAAAATTATACGCCGGAATTTCTGGCGCAAGCTCAGGACAATAACCAGACAGAATTACTTTTTAGCCAAACAGATTCACTTCCGAAAGCCGAAAAAATCAAAGAATTACAAAATAAGTTAATGGACGTATGTCCTTTTAAATAATAAGTATGGCCAAAGTAATCTTGATATCACAATTCCCATTGCCTTATCCTAAAATAGGAAGCTGGACTACTCTGTATCAGAATTACCTGAATGGCGACCATGCGATTGATTATATTATTTGCGAACAACCAGACGAACAATTCCAGAATGTGGAATATGGTATCGTCAGTCAGACGCTTACGCTCAAACTCAAGAAAAAGTACCAGAAAAATAATTACATCGGTTATATCGAGGCTCTTGAGAAAATAGTAGTATCAGGAGAAAAGTATATCATCCAGATTGTCGATAATTTCGGAATAATCAAACCATTACAGGGATTTTTGGAATCCAAAGGGAAAAGAACCCAATGCTATATTCAATTTTTCTATCATGGTTTTGCTCCTTTTTATGGCAATTTCGAAAGCAGAAGTTTTTATGAGTTTATAGACGAAATGGTTCTTTTAACTCATGACAGCTATAAAGCACACAAAAACTATTATACCATATTGCCTTGCCGCTTTTCCGTATTGCATAACGGGATTGACGAGAACAAATTTTTTAAGGTTTCAACGGAACAGAAACAAAAGTTACGTGAAAAATTAGGACTGACATCAAAAACTGTTTTTATCTGGTGTTCACAGGACCGCCCTAAAAAAGGATTAGACCTGATATTAGATGTCTGGAACCGAATTTATGAGAAACATACAGACTGTACTTTGTTGGTAATAGGTGCAAAACGAGATAAAACCTTTGCCGGAGTTTCTTTTTTAGGGAAAATCCCGAATGATGAATTACCCCAATATTATCAGGCAGCAGATGCCTATCTTTTTCCAACCTTATGGCATGAAGGCTTCGGACTAAGCCTGATTGAAGCACTCCATTGTGGCTGCTATAGCATAGCCTCTGCTTTAGGCGGTGTTCCGGAAGTTTTACAGCATGGTAATTTAGGAAGACTGATTGAAAACCCCCATTTTATTGCCGAATGGGTAGATGCGATAGACGAATTTTTGTTGGAGAAGGAAGAATATCCTTCACTTCCCGAAGAACTCTATTCAAAAACAGCGTGGAATAAAGGCATGAACGAAAGAATTGCAGAAGCTAAAAAAAGTTTGGGAAGATGAAAACGATAGCTATAATTCCGGCCAGAGGCGGTTCAAAAAGATTGCCGGGAAAGAATCTGATGACGCTTGGTGGACTTCCATTAATTGCACATAGCATTTTATATGCAAAAGCAAATTCAAATGTTATTGATGCTGTTTTTGTAAGTACTGATGATTCAGAAATCAAAAAAATAGCCTTGGGATATGGTGCAGAGGTAATTGACAGACCGGCACATTTGGCGGGTGACCATGAACCTACCGTAACAGCATTAAAACATGTTCTTGAATCTTTAGAAAAAAGACCTGAAACAGTAATCCTGCTACAGCCAACCAATCCGTTACGTCCGGAAAAATTGCTAAAGCAGGCTATTGAAATCTATAAAAATGAGAAATGCGAAAGCCTTTTTACGATAACACGCAGTCACCATAAACTTGGAAAAATAAATAACAATAAATTTGTACCGTTTAATTATAAACCGGGACAACGAAGCCAGGATTTAGAACCGCTCTACTTTGAGAACGGACTGCTCTATATCTGCCAATCCGATTTGATTTTAGAAGATACAATTATCAGCGAAAATGCCTATCCGTTACTGGTAGAACATGTCTTTGCCCAAGTCGATATTGATACTGCTGATGATTTTGATTATGCCGAATACATCTACCAAAAAAAATAAATAAAACAGAATACGATATAATGAACCCCTACATAGAAATCGCAGGAAGAAAAATAGGATTGGATTATCCGCCGTTGGTGATAGCCGAAATAGGAATCAATCACGAAGGCTCGCTTGCCGTTGCCAAAGAAATGGTTGATGCGGCACACAGGGCAGGAGCCGAAGTTGTAAAACACCAGACGCATATTGTTGAGGACGAAATGAGCGGAGCAGCCAAAAAGGTTGTTCCTGGAAATGCAACGGTTTCTATTTATGAAATCATGGAACGCTGTGCGCTGAATGAAGTCGAAGAACTGGAGTTAAAAGAATATGTAGAAAGCAAAGGCATGATTTTTATCTCAACGCCTTTTTCGCGGGCTGCGGCAGAACGCTTAAAGAAATTTGATATTCCGGCCTATAAGATAGGTTCGGGAGAATGTAATAATTATCCATTGCTGGAACATATTGCCGGTTTTGGAAAACCGGTCATATTAAGTACCGGAATGAACACGATTGAAAGTGTCAGGAAAGCCGTTGCTATTTTTGACAGGTACAACATTCCCGTTGCGCTTTTGCATACCACTAATCTATATCCAACACCCATCCATTTGGTGCGTTTTGGAGCGATGACAGAACTGCATCAGGCTTTTCCGGATAAGGTTTTCGGGTTGAGTGACCATACGCTAAATAATAACGCCTGCCTGGGTGCTGTGGCTTTGGGAGCTTCTATTTTAGAGCGGCATTTTACAGACCACATGAATCGTACAGGGCCGGATATTGTTTGCAGTATGGATGAAACAGCCTGTAAAGAATTGATTGCAGGCAGTAATGAAATCTGGCAAATGCGGGGTGGAAGCAAAGAACCCGCAAAAGAGGAACAGGTAACGATTGATTTTGCTTTTGCTACAGTATGTTCTATCAAACCAATTGCAGCAGGAGAAGTTTTTACCAAAGAAAATATCTGGGTAAAACGTCCGGGAACCGGAAAAATACTCGCAGAACACTTTAATGATATTTTGGGTAAAAAGGCAACAAGAGCTATCGGGAACGATGAACAGCTAGTTTGGAATGATATTGAGTAAGCCGTGAAAAAAATACTTTTTCTTACAGGAACCCGGGCTGATTTCGGGAAGATAAAATCGTTAATCCAGATATTGGAAAAAGACCAGGATTTTGTGCCCTATATTGCCGTAACCGGAATGCACCTGCAAAAAGAATACGGTTATACGCTTATTGAAATTGAACGTTGTGGTTTTGAAAATATCCATACGTTTTCGAATCATACCCACGAAACAACGATGGATTTGACGCTGGCAAAAACAATAGAAGGTTTGTCTGCTTACGTCAAAGAATGCCAACCAGACCTGATTATTGTTCATGGCGATAGGGTAGAGACTTTGGCCGGAGCTATCGTAGGTTCGCTCAATAATATTCTGGTAGCACATATTGAAGGCGGAGAAATTTCAGGAACTGTTGATGAGCTGATTCGTCATAGTGTGAGCAAGCTGTGCCATATCCATTTTGTGTCTAACGAACAGGCTGCCAAAAGGCTGATTCAAATGGGAGAGTTGTCTTCTTCCATCTTTACCATCGGTTCTCCGGATGTAGACATTATGTTTTCTGAAAACCTTCCTGATTTAGAAACGGCAAAAAAATATTATGGTATTGAATTTGACAATTTTGCTATTGCCATGTTCCATCCCGTAACAACGGAAGCAAAATACATGATGGAATATGCTGCTAATTTCACACAGGCCTTGCTCAATGACAATCATAATTATGTGGTTATCTATCCAAATAATGACCTGGGAAGCAAAGCAATACTAGATTCCTATCAGCAATTAAAAGACAATCCGAGGTTCAGGATATTTCCTTCGCTTCGTTTTGAATATTTCCTGACCTTGCTGAAAAATGCGCAATTCATTATAGGCAACAGTAGTGCGGGAATCCGGGAAGCTCCGTATTATGGCATTCCGATTATTAATATCGGAACGCGTCAGCAAAACAGGGCGGTACATTCTGAAATTATCAATGCAGATTATAGTGTTGAAGCTATAAATGATGCATTAAAGACAATCGACAGCCATACTGTCAATGCAGAAAAGGAAGATTTTGGTGCAGGAAACAGTGCCGGATTATTCCTCAATTCATTAAAAAATCAGGATATTTGGCAGCTGAATCATCAGAAGCAATTTAGGGATATTGATGTACAATAAAAAAATCTTCATATTACTGCCGGATGGCATTGGCCTGCGTAATTTTGCGTATTCTCATTTCCGTGAATTAGGACAAAAAGAAGGATTTGAACCGGTTTTCTGGAACAATACACCTTTTGATTTGAAAACATTGGGCTATGAAGAAGTGAAAATTCACAAGGCTAAAACACATCTGCTGACTGATATTTATAAAAATGCCCGAAAACACATAGAACTAAACCTGAACATCCAAAAAAGTGGTGATTCGGTTTACGATGCCTATCGTTTTCCATTTTCGTATAAAAACCTGAAAAGCTCTCTAAAGAGCATGACCACTCGCATAATTATTGCGGCCCACTCATCAGGAAAAGGATTGGAAAAAGTTCGGGAAAAGATTCAACAGCAGGAACGAAAGACTGATTTTTATCGGGATTCTTTAGCCACATTACAAAAGGAAAAACCGGCCATGGTTTTCTGTACGAATCAGCGTCCGGTTCTGGCTATTGCCCCACTTCTGGCAGCCCGTGATTTAGGAATCCCAACGGCTTCTTTTATTTTTTCATGGGACAATCTTCCAAAAGCGACTATGGTTGTTGAAACCGATTACTATTTTGTATGGAGTAACCATATGAAAAAAGAACTGCTTTATTATTATGACTACATACGTCCGGAACAGGTTTTTGTAACGGGCACACCGCAATTTGAATCCCATGCCAACAAAGCGACTATTCAGTCAAAACAGGCTTTTTTTGAAGCAAATGGCTTGGATAGTGCCAAAAAATATATTTGCTATTCGGGAGATGATATTACGACTTCTCCTGATGACCAGCAATATCTGGCAGACACGGCAAAAGCGGTCCGTGCATTAAATGCCAAAGGGTATAACTTAGGAATCCTGTTCCGTCGTTGCCCAGTCGATTTCTCTTCGCGTTATGATGCCGTATTGGAAGCCAATAAAGATTTGATTGTCAGTTTGCCGCCTTTATGGAAAAAAATTGGTGAAGGCTGGAGTACTATTTTACCTACCAAAGAAGATATGGCCTTACAGCAGAATACCATCTTCCATACGGAAATGGTGGTCAATCTGGGTTCTTCTATGGTTTTTGATTATGTATGTTATGACAAACCGTGCTGTTTTGTAAACTATGATACAGAACGTACAGCAGGAAGCAACTCATCAGTTAAAAAGATTTATAACTACGTCCATTTTCGTTCCATGCCGCATAAAAATGCCGTAATCTGGCTCGATTCTCCTGAGGAAATAGCTGACCGTATTGAAACTGGCTTACTAAATCCGGAATCGAATGTCGCTGCGGCAAAAGAATGGTTTCAAGTAATTAACGAACAACCCATTCAGGATGCTTCGGCACGCATTTGGGAAGCCATACGAAACATAATCCGCTAGAATATGTTCTTCAATTCCCTGTCGTTTGCGGTCTTTCTTCCTGTAGTTTTTTGTCTTTATTGGTTTGTATTCAAGACATCCAAAAAGGCACAAAATGCATTGCTGATTATAGCGAGCTACTATTTTTATTCGTGTTGGGACTGGAGATTTTTATTCCTATTAATTTTTTCGACAGGACTGGATTATTTTACGGCATTAAAAATAGAAAACAGCCAATCTAAAGCTAGTAGAAAAACCTGGTTTTGGATTAGCGTTGGCGTAAACCTCGGATTTCTTGGCGTATTCAAATACTATGATTTTTTTGCAGTTTCTTTTTCAGAATTGTTGAAAGGATTTGGTTTGCAGGCCAATCCGTTACTTCTCAAATTGGTTTTACCGGTTGGAATTTCATTTTATACCTTTCACGGGCTTTCATATATCATCGATATCTATAAAGAACGCATTCGGGCCGAACGGAATTTTATTGACTATGCGCTTTTTGTAAGCTATTTTCCATTACTGGTAGCCGGACCAATTGAAAGGGCAACGCATCTTTTGCCCCAGGTAAAAGTCAAACGAAATTTTGACTATCAACAGGCGAAGGAAGGACTACATCAGATTTTATGGGGATTGGTCAAAAAAATAGTCATTGCAGATAGTTGTGCCCAATATGCCAATGCTGTTTTTGACAATTATGAAAACATGAACAGCCTGTCGCTTATGCTCGGAGCAGTTTATTTTGCCTTTCAGATTTATGGAGACTTTTCGGGTTATTCCGATATTGCTTTGGGAACCTCTAAATTATTTGGTATCAACTTGCTTAAAAATTTCGACTATCCGTATTTTTCAAGGGATATTGCAGAATTCTGGCGGCGGTGGCATATTTCGCTTTCGTCCTGGTTCCGGGATTATCTTTATATTCCATTAGGAGGCAGTAAAGGCGGAATAGGAATGAAAATCAGGAATACATTTATCATCTTTTTGGTAAGCGGCTTTTGGCATGGTGCCAACTGGACTTATCTGGTTTGGGGATTCTTAAATGCATTGTATTTCCTTCCGTTGCTCCTAAGTAAGAAAAACAGAATACATACTGGAAATATTGAAATTGTAAATCCGGTTCAGGCACTCAAACTGATTCCTCAAATCGGACTGACGTTTCTATTAACGTGTTTTGCCTGGATATTTTTTAGGGCACCAACAATCACCGAAGCATTCGGATACATACAGAGAATGTTTACCAACTTGAAATTCAAAAGCCAGTATTTTAGCATAGAGCGCTATAATTATGAACTGCTGCTTATGATTCTGTTATTTGTTGGTTTTGAATGGTTCAACCGCTATAAAGTCGAACCAATTTCCGGACGATACAGCTATCTGAAAATTGCTTTAGCCATTGCGGTTTTATTGTTGTTTGGAGTGTATAGCGAGTATAAAAGTTTTATTTATTTCCAATTCTGATGAAAAGATTTCTGCTCTATCTGCTTAAGGTTTTTGTCGGTTTTATAGCCGTAATCTATCTGTTGGATTATGCTTTCACGGCCGGATATGTAAATAGCAAACCCAGAAATAAAATAGCATTGGCCTATACCGGAAAACCACAGGACTACGATGTGATTTTCTTAGGTTCATCCAGAGCCAACAACCATTTTGTTCCGCAATTGTTTATCGATAAAGGCTATTCGGCTTATAATTTTGGAATGAGTGGCTCCCGATTGGAAGAGAGTGCTTTGTTACTGGAACTTTTATTGGCAAAAGGAACAAAAATTAAAAACCTTGTCGTTGAGGTAGACCTGAATATCAATTCCAACGGATTTTCTGAAGGTACCCGCGCTTATTTCTATCCTTATTTGAAAGAGTCGGTTCAGATTAGAGACTATTATAAAAATATAGAAGATTTTGACCAATTGTATTACCTGCCATTTTACCGCTATCTAAAATATGATGCTAAAATAGGAAGCAGGGAATTGTTTTTTACGATAGCGGAAAGACCATCAAAATCCTTGCAACGTCATGGTTTTTATCCATTAAAAGGCGAAGGAAAAAACATGAAGTATGACCTTTCAAAATACAGTCCGAAGCGAAATACGGCGTATGAAAAGATCAAAGCAATCTGCAAAGCTAATGGAATACATCTAATTGCGGTTACAACACCCATGTGCGAAAATGTAAAAAATGCTGCATATTTTGAAGATGTTGTCAAATTATATCCGGAAGTTCATAATTTTGAAGCTGTAGTAACCAGCGATGATTATTTTTCTTCCTGCGGACATATGAACGAAAGAGGAGCTACTATCTTTACGCAGTTTCTTTTGGATAAATTTTTTCAATAATGCACATAGCTTTTCTAACACCCGAATATCCTCATGAAAAGGTTCGACATGCTGCCGGAATCGGAACCAGCATCAAAAATCTTGTTTTGGCTCTGCATAAAGAAGGAATCAAGGTTTCGGTTTTTGTGTATTCCCAAAAGACAAATGAAATTCTGGAAGAAGACGGCATAAAGATTCATCTGATACAACATAAAAAATACAAGGCTTTTGGCTGGTATTTTTACAGAAAGCACCTCCAGAATTATCTTAATCGTTACATTACAAAAGATAAGATTGATTTGGTAGAAGCTCCGGACTGGACAGGAATTACAGCCTTTATGAATCTGAATGCGCCTTTGGTCATCCGTTTTCATGGCAGCGATGCCTATTTCTGCCATTTGGAAAACCGAAAGCAGAAACGTAAAAACTTTTGGTTTGAAAAACTCGGATTGGAAAAGGCAAAAGCTTATATAGCACCGACACAATTTGCGGGCAATCTTACAAAAGAGATTTTTAAAATCAAGGGCAAACTTATTCAAACTTTGCATTACGGAATCCAGCTTTCTGATTTTTCAAATGAAACGCCGGAGGATTTTGAACCCGGTCTGATTTTATATATCGGGACTATTATCAGGAAAAAAGGCGTGTTGGAACTTCCTGCTATTCTGGAAAAAGTTGTTGTAAAAAATCCGGAAGCACATCTTTTATTAATCGGTTCTGATTCGTATGATTTGCAAACGCAATCATCATCAACCTGGCAATTGTTGCATTCCATGTTAAATGAAACGCTAAAAGAGAAAGTCAGTTATTTGGGAAGAGTGCCTTATAATGAGATTCGGGAACATATCAAAAAGGCCAATGTATGCGTATTTCCGACTTTTGCAGAAACTTTGGGTATGGTAACGATAGAATGTATGGCCATGCAAAAGGCTGTTGTGAATAGTAATATCGGCTGGGCAAAAGAACTGATTGTTGATGGAGAAAGCGGTTTTTTGGTACATCCAAAAGACCATACAGTATATGCTGAAAAAATAAACGAACTGATTACCGATAAAAATCAGGTGTTACAATTTGGCAAAAATGCCAGGACACGTGTAGAGCATGTTTTTGACATACGAAAAACAGTCCTGCAAAATATTGAATTCTATAAGCAGCAGTTATGATTATTCTCTACCACCAAAATAATGCAGTAACACAGGTCTGGAACGATATTTTACAGGAAGACGTTCCGGTTCGTCTGGCTTCCATCGCAGATACGCTGTTTGAAGTAGCACATGCGTTTCCTGAATCGCTGTTATTTTGGTGTCATGAATCACAACGCAATTATTTTAATAAGGATAGTGATAGTATTGCTGCTATTTTCCATCATAAAAAAATAATGGCTTTTTACAATCCGGCAAAAGAAAACTATTTTCCGGATACTATAGGATATGTAGACGAAAGCCTTTTTGCCAATCCAAACAAGAATGAAAAGTTCGCAACCTGGTTTGCCAGTGCTGCCATAGGCGGAATAGCTAGTGAAGTGCTTTTGCGTTTGGAAAAAGAAATTGTGCATGATAAGGATTTCAATTATTTCCTGCATTCTTTAGCGAAGCTATGGATGCCACATGGACTTTTGTGTTACTCGGAACCCCGATTGCTTTTGCATTCTAACACAGACTATAAAACTCCAAAAGCGACTACAAAAACTGTTTTCAAATTTGTACGCCAGCATTACAAGTTCCGATGGTTGTTTCTTTTACGGCTTAATTACGTCTTGTACCAAAAATCGGGTCATTCAAAAGCATTTTATCAAAGCTTATTTTATAGTAAAAGAAAAACAGACGGCAAGGCTTTGGATACTCTTGTGGTTCAATCTTCCAGAAAAATTATAAACAAAGCAACGGTTGATGTTGTGATACCAACTATTGGAAGGGAACAATATCTGCACACGTTTCTGTCTGATTTGGCAGTTCAAACCCAATTGCCCCAAAAAGTTATTATTGTAGAGCAGAATTCGGTTGACGGAACTCAAAGCAATCTGGATTTTTTGAAAAATACTTCCTGGCCTTTTGCCATTTCGCATACGTTCACCCATCAGGCAGGAGCCTGCAATGCCCGTAATATTGCCCTGGCGCAAATTGAAAGTGAATGGGTTTTCTTTGCAGATGATGACATCCGTATTGGTGAAGACTTTTTGGAAACGGCTTTCAGCCAGATTACCAAATACGGAAATGAAGCCAATACGCTTAGCTGTTTGCAGCTAAATGAAAAAACCGTATTCGATACTGTTTTTCAATGGAAAACATTTGGTTCCGGTTGCAGTATCGTAAAAGCCGAAACCGTAAAAGGACTCCAATTTGACCTCAGTTTTGAATTTGGTTTTGGTGAAGATGCCGATTTCGGAATGCAACTTCGAAATAAAGGATATGATGTATTGTACTTTCCTTTTCCCCAAATATTACACTTAAAAGCTCCAATAGGCGGTTTTCGTACCAAACCTGAATTGGCTTGGAAACATGAGAAATTACAGCCAAAACCATCACCTACAGTGATGTTGTACAGATTATTGCATCAATCAAAAACACAACTGCAAGGTTATAAAACGGTTTCTTTTTTTAAATTTTACAAACACCAATCCATTCGGAATCCATTTCGCTATTATAAAAACTTCAAAGCAAAGTGGGCAGTAAGCCTTTTTTGGGCTAATAAAATTAAAAACAGTTAAGTTGTTTACCTGATTTATTCTGGAAAATCGACCCTTAAACATATCTCTAAGAGTTATAGAGAAATAATTTAGAGTAGAATAGGTCTTTGTTATATAAAAAAATAATATCTTAGCTACTAAGATATTTAGTTAATAAGATAAAGTAATATGAACGATTTACTCCAACAATTCAGATTGGCGAGCCGACAATATTCTGACGCTTCGATTTTTATGCATGAAGCAATTGCCCGAAAAGCAGGCTTGGCTGGCTCTGATCATAAATACCTGGGACTTATTCTACAACATAAAGAATTGACGGCAGGTGAACTTTCTAAATTGACAGGATTGACTACCGGTGCTGTTACCGGATTAATTGACCGATTGGAGAAAAAAAAGCTCCTAAAAAGAAAATTTAGCAGAGACGATAGGAGAAAAGTAATCATCGTACCTGATGAAGAAAATGCCATGAAATTATTACAGCCACTTTTTGTGGAACTGCAGCAAAAAACAGCGATACTGATTGCTTCCTTTTCATCATCAGAGATGGAAGCCATAAAACGGTATTTTTCAGAAGCCACTATCATAATGAAAGAAGTAACCGATTCGATGAATCCTAAATCAGACGATTAAAATGGAAAATATTACGACAAGCTACCTGTCAAGAGCAGAGCTATGGCTCTGTATTACGACCCTTATTTATTTTATGATGAACGGGGCACAAATTTTTGAAACATTACTTTTTGTTCCAAAATGGACAGTTTCGCCACCGGATAATTTTAAACTCTTATTAGACGGACAGGGGAGTAGCCTGAAAATTTTCTGGATAGTATTTCATTCCCTGCATGAAATTACTTTTTTGCTGGCGTTGTATTTCTGTTGGAAAATCGACCCGATACGGAATTGGCTTTTAGTTTTGCTTGTCATCCACATCGCTGTCAGGATTTGGACACTTTCTTATTTTGCACCTGCTATTATCGATTTCCAAAAAATGGCAATTGCATCCAATGGAACTAAAGATTTGCTCAGCAGGGTCAAATTTTGGCAGACGCTCAATTATATACGGGTTTTTATTTTTGTAGCGGTTTCGTTGGGAATGATACCGTTATGTATTCGATTGTTTAATATGCGGCATTAGATAATTATATAACCTTGTGGTTGAAATGTCCACTTTTCAGAAACAGGGCTTTTTATTTCTTCAGGAGTGGCACAGGCTTTTAGAAAAATCCAGGGCTCATTTACAGTATTAGAAAGTTGGATAAAATCCTCGTTCAATTCTGAAAACAAATATTTTTCTTTTTGTTTCACATCGTCAGCTTCAACTTTAAAACCAGATTGAAATGCGGTTGGCAATGGCAATTCTCTTGATAGCGACCAGACGTAAGCCATTTTTTGAGGATATCGGAAGAGATTTTTTTCATAGTAGTTTTGCTGATATCTTATCATTTTCTCTTCTCCTCAATAATTTCATCATAATCGTATATATCATCCGTATTATATATTTTTCCCATATAATGCGTTGCTCCGTGTTTTCTTCTGATTCTTTCTGCATAAACTATTCCCAGAATAATTCCAATAATAGAGATTAAGACAGAAATCCAAAGCAGTTCTTCATTAGAAAAATAAATGGCTAAGGCGATAAAAAGAAAAATGATAAAGGGTGAAAGAAAAATTTTTACCCAATAGATTATTTCAAATAGTTTATTCATGAGTTTGATTGTTAAATATCTGATTTTAATGTTTATCGTGATTGTGCTCAAAATGGTATTTCATTAGGAATAATTATAAAAATACCAAGCAGTACCACTATACATTATTAGATTAAAAAGTAAATAAAAAAAATTAAGCTTTGAACCAAATAACCTATTCAAAATCATCAGCATAATAAAGAAATGTAAAAAGAGAGTTGCAAGGTAAAAAATCCATATTTCTTTTTGATAATTGGAGCTACTTGCATATCCGAGCATAAAACATACCAGGAACCAGATAGTTAGCATAATAAGAAATGTTACTATGCTTATTGAGATAAATTTTATTTTTTCCATTTTTCCATACCAGATTACAGTACATACTATGTTTGTTACAAACCTAGGCGTTTTCCAAAATCTTTCGCTACAGAAATCTGTAAAAATGGTTAAAATTTTTAAATCAACTGAATTTAGGATTGTTTTTAAGATGACTACATCAGTTTATTATTTGAATGGAAATAAATGACTCCTAAATTTCTATATTTGTTCTGTCTTAACCACATCTTATGAAATTCTCGCTGATTATCTGTACTTATAAAAGAGCTACTCCTTTGCGGACTCTTTTGGAATCCGTGCAGCTACAAACGGTGTACCCTGATGAGATTTTGGTTGTGGACGGCAGTCCGGACGATTTTACAAAAGCAGCTTTAGAAGAAAAACATTTCAAAGGACTTTCTTATTTTAAAGTTAGCGAACAAGACCGCGGACTTACCCGACAACGAAATTTCGGAATTAACAGGCTAATGCAGGAAACGGAAATCGTTTGTTTTTTAGATGATGATACCGTTTTGGAGCCTACCTATTTCGCAGAAATTCTATCGGTTTATAAACTACATCCTCAAGCTTTGGGCGTGGGTGGCTACATCACTAACGAAACAACATGGCAGCAAACTCCGGTTGGATATAAAGCGAACACTAATGAATTTGTGTATGATGGCTGGAAGCGCAAAGACGGCTCCCGTTTTGTAGCCCGAAAGAAATTAGGACTTGACAGCAATGTGGCGCCTGGTTTTGCTCCGGAATATTCTCATGGCAGAAGCATAGGCTTTTTGCCACCATCAGGAAAGATTTATGAAGTACAGCAACTAATGGGCGGTGTTTCCTCATTCAGAAAAGAGGTTTTTGACAGGCTTCGGTTTTCTACTTATTTTGAAGGTTATGGTTTATACGAAGATGCCGATTTTACATTACGACTTTCCAACCTAGGTAAATTATACATCAATACGAACGCCAGATTAGCGCATTATCACGACGCTTCAGGCAGGCCAAATAAATATGCTTACGGGAAAATGGTTGTACGTAATGGCTGGTATGTATGGCGGTCTAAATACCCGAAACCGTCTGGTAAAGCCAAATTAAAATGGCATAGCATTACACTGTTGCTAACCCTGATCCGATATGGTAACGCCCTTGCTTCTTCACAAAAAAAGCAAGCCTTTACAGAAGCAGTAGGAAGAACGGTAGGCTGGTGGAGCCTGTTTTTTAGCAAACCTAAACAGAAACTGTCATGAAGTTTGCGATTATTACTCACGTGCCTCATTTAAAAGAAAATACCAGGCTTTATGCCTATGCACCCTATGTGCGTGAAATGAATCTGTGGATAGAGAATGTAGATGAAGTACTTTTGGTAGCGCCAATAGCAGATTTACAGCCAAATGCAATCCATTTACCTTATGAAAAAGAAGTCCGGTTTATGGAAATTCCCGGATTTAATGCCATTGGGTTGAAGGCGAAAATTTCAGCCTTGTTTAAAATGCCCAAACTGATAACGGTTATTTATAAAGCAATGCGTGAAGCCGACCATATCCATCTTAGATGTCCGGGTAATGTAGGTTTATTGGGTTGCCTTGTACAGATTCTTTTCCCAAAAACTCCAAAAACGGCTAAATACGCCGGCAATTGGGATTCTGAATCACAACAGCCGTTTAGCTATAAATTCCAACGATGGATTTTAAGCAATACATTTCTGACCAGAAACATGCAGGTATTGGTGTATGGAAACTGGCCCAATCAGACAAAAAATATCCGACCTTTTTTTACGGCTACTTATAGTGAACAGGATAAAAAAGACGTATCATTACGGACTTTAGATGGAAAAATAAAATTACTTTTTGCCGGAACATTAGCAGAGGGAAAAAGACCATTATATGCTGTACAGCTAGCTGAAAAGTTAATCCATAAAGGATTTGATATGCAATTAGACCTTTTTGGAGAAGGAAAAGAAAGGAGTATTTTACAGGAATATATTGCTAAAAACAATCTGGAAAATTCCATTTTTTTAAGAGGTAATCAGACAAAAGAAAACCTGCAACTGGCTTATGAAGAAAGCCATTTTATGGTACTACCTTCCAAGAGCGAAGGCTGGCCAAAAGTAGTAGCCGAAGCCATGTTCTGGGGGTGCGTTCCGGTTTCGAGCCGGGTTTCCTGCGTTCCGGATATGCTTGATTATGGTACAAGAGGAGTATTGTTAGAAATGAATTTGGAACAGGATAGTGAAAATATAGCTGCTTTACTAAAAGCGCCGGAAGAATATAAAAACAAAGCTGAAAAAGCGATGCTTTGGTCCAGAAGATATACGTTGGATTATTTTGAAAGTGAAATTAAAAGTTTTTTAAAAAATAAATGAGAGTCCTGCAACTAATCGATTCGTTAGAAGCCGGTGGGGCCGAACGTATGGCGGTTAACTATGCCAATGGTCTTGCCAACAGGATAGCATTTTCGGCACTTGCCGTTACACGCAAGCAAGGCATTTTGAAAGAACAGTTAGATAAAGCTGTTTTGTATACTTTTCTGGAAAGGAAACGGACTGTTGATTTTAAGGCTGTTTCCAGATTAAAACGCTTTGTAAAAGATAATAGTATAGACATCATACATGCTCATGGCACTTCCTATTTTATAGCGGTAATGCTCAAGATAGCCTATCCGAAAATAAAAATTGTATGGCACGACCACCACGGCGGAAGAAGTACTCAAAAAGGATATAAGAATGCTGTTTTGAAAATGGCTTCCCGCTTTTTTGATACTGTAATGGTCGTGAATCAGGAATTAAAAGCATGGGCCGGACGTAATCTGGCAGTGGCTAAAGTAATATATCTTCCAAATTTTGCTGTGCGTGACAAGGTTGAGGAAAAGCAAACCACATTAAAAGGAACAGACGGTAAAAGAATCGTCTGCCTGTCAAATCTGAGGTATCCAAAAAACCATGCTTTGCTTTTGGAAGCTTTTCGGGATTCCGGACTCCATAAAAAAGAATGGTCCCTGCATCTTATTGGAAAAGACGCACATGATGATTATTCTTCACATTTGAAACGTTTTATAAGCGACAATCGTCTCGACGATAGTATTTTTATTTACGGCAGCTGTTCGGATATCAGCAATGTATTGGAACAGGGAACTATAGGTGTCCTGGCCTCTGTCTTTGAAGGTTTTCCTGTGACATTACTGGAATATGGAATGGCAGGTTTGGCAGTAGTTTCTACCAACGTTGGTTATTGTGGCGAAATCATACAAAATGAAAAAACAGGACTTTCTTTTACTCCATCAGATGTGGAAATGCTGACTGCACAACTGAAACGAATGGCAGACGACGAACAGTTGAGAAAATCCGTGTCGGAAGCCTTAAAAACAACAATAAGAGAAAGCTATTCTGAAGAAATTGTGATGAATGCCTTAATATTGCAATATCAAAACATTTTAAATGCAAAACAAAAGTAGACAGATTACCTATATCGGGCTTGTCTTATTGCATATTGCGATTGGCTTTGCAATATACTTGTTTCCGTTACTATCCAAGGTATACGGTTTGCTTACGTTGCTGATTGGTGTTGGCATTGTGATGAAGACTTCAAATAAGCACAATGAAGTATTATATATTTCGGCTTATATAGCCGGAAGCGAGGTTTTACTGCGAATGACCGGAGGAAATTTCCTGAATGAATTTTCCAAATATGGCGTAATGCTGTTTATGCTTATCGGAATTTTTTACAGTAGTTTTTCCAAAAATTCTATTCCGTATTGGATATACCTTTTGCTTTTGGTTCCCGGTGTGGTAATTTCTACCGTAACCCTGGATATCAGTACCGATGTAAGAAAGGCGATAACTTTTAATATTGTAGGGCCGGTTTGTCTGGGTCTCTGTTCGATTTATGCCTACAGGCGGAAAATTTCGTTTGCCGAACTCTCCAATGTTTTGCTGGCTGCGGTTTTGCCCATCTTGTCTACGGCCTGTTACCTGTTTATTTATTCTCCGGATGTTAAGGATGTAGTGACCGGTACATCCTCCAACTTTGAAACTTCCGGAGGTTTTGGACCTAATCAGGTTTCTACTATTCTCGGACTTGGGTTTTTTATCTTTTTTTCGAGGATGCTCCTCAATTCTTCCAACAAGAGATACCTGTTAATCAATTTGTTTTTTGCACTTGTGCTCACTTTTAGGGCTATAGTTACTTTTTCCAGAGGAGGAGTAATTACGGGGCTGGTCATGATTGTTGTGCTTTTTGGAGCATTGTATACGATGGCCAATTTGCAGACCAAAATGAAATTGAATGTAGTGGTTATCCTGACTGTTCTGGCAGGAATCGGGGTTTGGGGCTATAGTTCCTTACAGACGAGCGGATTGATTGAGAAACGCTATGCCAATCAGGATGCAGCCGGACGTGAAAAGGAAGACCGACTGGGAGGAAGGGAACAAATTGCATCAACCGAACTGCAGATGTTTCTTGAAAATCCGATATTGGGAATCGGGGTTGGGAAAAACAAAGAATACCGGGAAGAAATTACAGGTATTCGTGCAGCATCGCATAACGAACTGACTCGTATGTTGGCGGAACACGGCACATTGGGTATTTTTTCAATACTGATTTTATTTTTTACACCATTGGTTTTGTATGTAGACAACAGGCATCATTTCTACCTGCTGTCCTTTTTTGTTTTTTGGTTCCTCACAATCAACCATGCTGCCATGCGACTCGTGGCTCCTGCTTTTATTTATTCGCTAACCTTACTCAAAGTATATTCTATTGAAAAACCTGCTGTACATAGGGAATAAATTATCACAACATGGTTTTTCGGTGACTTCAATCGAAACTTTGGGACCGCTTTTGGAAGGTGAAGGCTATACGCTTTTTTATGCTTCTTCCAAAAAGAATAAGGCATTACGGCTGCTCGATATGGTATGGAGCACACTACGGTTAAGGAATAAAATTGATTATCTGCTCATCGATACCTACAGTACCTCCAATTTTTGGTATGCCTTTTTGGTCAGTCAGTTGGCTCGATTATTAAAGATTAAGTATATTCCGATGTTGCGGGGTGGTGACTTGCCGGGCAGGTTATCCAAAAATCCGGCATTATGTGCTATGATTTTTAATCATGCCTATAAAAATATTGCTCCTTCGGGCTATCTTTTGGAACATTTCCAGAAAAAAGGCATCCAAAACATGACCTATATTCCCAATACGCTCGATATGAGCAAGTATAATTTTCTGAAACGGGAAATAACACAGCCTAAACTTTTATGGGTAAGGTCATTTGCAGCCATTTATAATCCGTTTATGGCTGTTGAGGTATTCCGTGAAATTAAAAAACAATTTCCTGAAGCATCGCTCTGCATGGTTGGGCCTGAAAAGGATGGAATGCTGGCAAAAACCAAAGAATTGGCGTTGAAATACAACCTGGATGTGAATTTCACAGGGAAACTTTCCAAAACCGATTGGATTCGTTTATCTGAGAATTACAATATTTTTATCAATACCACGCATTTTGACAATACACCGGTGAGTGTAATGGAAGCCATGGCTTTAGGTTTGCCTGTGGTGAGTACAAACGTTGGAGGAATTCCTTTCCTGCTGGATGACAAAAAAACAGCTCTTTTAGTAGATGACGGAAATACGGAAGCCATGATTAAAGCCGTAAAGAATATTACTGAAAATAAGAACCTTGCAGAAGATTTGATGCAAAACGCCAGAGCAAAAGCCGAAAGTTTTGACTGGCAGCAGGTGAAGTCACTATGGAATAAAATTTTGTGTTAGCGATAGATTTGATATTACTAAAATAATGTTAAATTGCAATGCCCAAATCTACCATAGATGTTCTCATTTAAGAAAATACATTTTGAAATCTCGGAGCGCAAATTGCTTTTGCGGTTATTTGATGTATTGACGGTTATTTTGGCATTATACATAGTAGGACTGCTTTTCAAATTTGATTATTTCAGTATTTCCAAAGCTAATTTTTACTGGACGATTGTTTTAGGAATTTACCTGAATATTCTGGGAACCGTCTTTGAAATGTATAATCTGCAGACAGCCAGTAATCAGTATCAGATTATCAAAAGTATACTGCTCACTTCTTCCACGACAGTATTATTCTTTCTTCTGACACCTATTTTTACGCCGGTACTTCCATCCAACAGATTACAAATCATTTATTTTTTCCTGGCAATTACATTGGCCTTATTTGCATGGCGTATTTTTTATCAGGCATTTCTGGCTTCTCATCGCTTTTTGAAGCGGGTCGTTATGGTGTGCGACAAAAACCAGTTGGAAGAATTGGTAGCCTCGTTAGAAAAAGTAGACCCGCATTATAAAATATTGGGTTTCATCAATACAGATTCCAAAGGTGATACTGTGTCGAACCACGCTGGCGTGGCCAATATAGAAATTGCCGACCTGAATGGTTTTATAAGAAAAAATGGCGTGTCGGAAATCGTTATTGCCTCGCAAAAAACAGACGGTATAACGGTTGATTTATATAACCGTCTTTTGGTTCTTTTGGAGCAGGGATTTGTAATTCGTGAATATACGCAGGTTTATGAAAATATTACACAACGTATTCCGGTTCAGTATGTAGACAGGGATTTTTACAGGTATTTTCCGTTTAGCCGAAGCAATCATAACAAACTTTACCTATTGCTGGCCCGACTTATTGAAATCCTGATTTCATTAGTTGGAATAGCTATTGGATTGTATCTGTTGCCGTTTATTTACGTCGCTAATTTTATCGGAAACAAAGGTCCGCTGTTTTATGTTCAGGAAAGAGTAGGGAAGAACGGAAAGATATTCCGGATTTATAAATTCAGGACAATGGTAAAAAATGCAGAGACAGATAAGGCTGTTTTTGCTACACAAAATGATAACAGGATTACCTTTTTCGGCAAATTTTTAAGGAAGTCAAGAATAGATGAATTTCCGCAGTTTATCAATGTTCTCAAAGGCGACATGGCAGTTATCGGGCCAAGACCGGAACGTCCGTTTTTTGTAGAGCAGATAGCCAACCAAATGCCGTTTTATCAAACCCGTCACGTCATCAAACCCGGGCTAACGGGTTGGGCGCAGGTTAATTATTCCTATGGAGACTCCATCAAGGACAGCCTCATTAAGCTGCAATATGACCTGTATTATATCAAACACAGAAGTATTTTTCTGGACATCAACATTACCATCAAAACCATCAGCACGATTCTGTTCTATCGTGGGCAATAGCTAAGCTTTAGCAATTTTTGTCTTTTTGTTTTTTCTGGCAAGTTTCGCAAGAATTACCGTAGAAGTAATTAATATAGGCATAAATAACAGCAGTTGTGCCTTGTTGAAAATAACAATCAGATAAATAGCAATACAGGCTAAATTGAACAGGGCAAGATTGGATATCCACTTGCGGTTTTTCTTTTTGAAAAAGTAAACCAAAAACAGCAACGACGGATTAAACAAAAGCACATTATAATTCCAACGGACTTCTTCGTGTAGCGAATAAAAACCTACTGATGAAAGGAATAAACCTAATAATCCCAAAATAGTAAAGTAAGTAAGATAAACGGTATTGTTTTTTAATACGATTACCAAAAGTACCAAAGCTGAAAAAACGTAGATATTATTCCAGTAGGAAACCGTCTTTACAGGCTTGGCTTCAAAAATGGTCTTGGTTTCTGTAACCAAAGGTCTGCCATTATAAACAGTAGTTTTCAAAACATCCATTAATTCCAGCGGAAGAAACAAAACTTCAGCTTTTTTATCGGTTTTTGGTCCAAAAATGATGTTGATGCCTAATTTCTGAAAAAAGTTGCTGCTCAGATACGGATTGAGTATTTCCCTATAGGTTACCGTAACCGGTTTTTTTGTAGTAATGATTTTGCCACCAAGTACATCATTTACCTTGTCAATAACCATAGTGGTACAGTTCTTATCGATGAATTTGTAGGTATAAAAACGTTCGTCAGAATACAGGTTTTTATTTAGTTCATCGAGTAGTTTCTGTTTTTGGATGGTACTGAGATTAAGTTCCTGTTCGTAAATTGAGCGGTTCTCTTCCCTGTAATTATATTCAAAGTCACGATATTGGTTGGTAGCAACAAAATATTGCAGGTCACCTTTTACAAATTTGGCCAAAAAATAAGGCGTATTGAAATCAAAATAACCAAAATTATAAACCACATCCAATCCGCGCTGTTCGTCTAAAACACGTAAGCCGGTATGTCCGTAAAGAGTGTGTGATTCGTTGGCAGTACCTATGGTCAGGATGCTTACTTTTGAAGAATCGGATAAGATGGCACTTTGTGAAAAGCTTTTAGATAGCGGAAACGCCAGCAATAACAAAAGAAGTAAGAGTCTGAATCTTGACATAGGATGAAATTAAAGCACAAATATCCGTAAAACTACTGAATATTTTCATGCCGGAACTACGCTAAAATTATCTCCTGAAGATACCCAGGTCTACTTTTACCGAAAAGATATTAGAATACAAAGCCACACTCTGGTCGCCAATGTCTGTTAACGCATAATCTACCTGAATACCTTTGTATTTGAATCCAAGTCCGATGTTAGGCTGGAAACCTACTTTTTCGCTTCCGTCCAGCTGTTTTACATTTTGGAAATTTCCGACACCGGCTCTTAAAAAGACCAAATCAGTATATCCGAATTCAAAACCGACAGCCGGGTCAATGCTCACAACATCTGTAGAAATAATATCATTGGTACGGGCAAAGCTCATATTCAGGTTGGCTGCTGCCAAAATGCTGTAGTCGTAACGGATGATGAATTTTTTGGCAATCCCTAATTGTGCTTTTGGAAGCGTGATTTCAGAATCTTCCGGCAGTTCCTGGTTTTCGCCCGGAATGGCATCTTTGATTTTATTATAAGCTTCTTCGTCAATGTTCCAGATATTGTAGGTGGTAGTGACGTCACGCACCATCAATCCGAATTTCCAATCATTTCTTTCGAATTGTACTCCAATGTCAAAACCAAATCCCCAGGAATTGGCAAAGTCTCCAATAACACGTCGAATTACTTTGGCATTGACTCCGTACTGGAACCCCGGAATCTTTAATTTTCGGGCATAGGAAAAAGTCACGCCATAATCGGCTGTAGAAAACAGGCTGATTCGGTTGTAATCGATATTTCCTTCGCTGTCAATTAATTCGGTTGTATTTAAGATGTCATCAACCCCAAAACGGATTACAGATAATCCCCACGCACTTTCGTTATCAATTGGCATGGCAAAACCCGCATAATCATATTGCGCAATATTGGCAAAATAGCTGGCATGCATTAAAGCCGCCTGTTTGTCTTCAAGGTAAATAAGCCCCGCCGGATTCCAATATCCGGAATTGACGTCGTTAGTGCTGGCCGTCACGGCATTTGACATACCCAATGCGGCCGCATCGACACCAATATTCATAAATTCATTGGAATATTTCCTGACCGCTTGGCTGTAAGCAAAAGAGCATACCAGAAGAAAAGAAGCTATAAGGGGTTTTTTCAAAGCAAATTGTTTTTACAAGCCGAAATCTGATTGTTAATTATCGTCCAAAAATATAAATTTTTATCGAGCTTCCTTCTTTGCCTTATAACAATAAATAATACTGAGGAATATCAAGTTAAAAATCTGTTATAAGAAACGCGCTGCACTATAAACTTATTGTGCTAAATTTGCGGTCACGCCAATTAAAAAAATAACACGATATGGGAATCAAGGCTCAAGTTCCGAATACTATTACATTGCTTAACCTCTTTTCAGGATGCATTGCACTAATCTTTGCTTTCCATCAGGATTTTAAGCTGGCCTTTCTGTTTGTGTGTCTTGGTATTTTTCTTGACTTTTTTGATGGCTTTTTTGCAAGGCTTTTAAAAGTGTCCAGTCCGCTTGGATTGCAACTCGATTCTTTGGCCGATATGGTAACCAGTGGCGTAGTTCCGGGTGTTGCCATGTACTATTTGATGAATCAGGCTTTGGGATTTCCGTCTTCAGGATGGCAGCTGTTTTTTCCTTATCTGGGTTTTATTATTACGTTAGGTTCCTGCTATCGTCTGGCTAATTTTAATATTGATACCCGTCAGACCGATTCTTTTATAGGTTTGCCAACTCCGGCAAATGCTCTTTTTATCTTAAGCCTTCCGCTTATTTTGCTTGATAACCAATACGGGTTTATTTCGCAGGCTTTGAGCAATCCGTGGATATTGCTTGTAATTTCCCTTTTCAGCGCTTTTATGCTCAATGCTGAAATTCCTCTTTTTTCATTAAAAGTAAAAAGTGCAAGTTTTGCCAAAAACAAACTTCAGATAATCTTTCTGGTAGTATCTGCACTGCTTTTAGTGTTTTTTAAAGCTTTGGGAATTCCGTTATTGATTCTTTTTTATATACTGTTGTCGGTTTTGACGAATAAGAAAAGTAGTTAAGATTGTAGATTTAAGATTTAAGATTTTTGCCGCTGATTGCGCAGATTTCACAGATTTATTAAGCGTTACAGAATCACTTTAATCTTTTCAATCTGTGGCATTAAAAAGCTATAATGTTGGATCTTTTTTGCCACTGATTTCGCAGATTTTCACAGATTTGTTTAGGATTTATTGAATCGTTTTAATCATTTAATCTGTGGCATTTGAAAAAAGTAACAATTCTCTTAATTCGGCGTTTTTATAATTTTAAGTTCCGGATATAACTTTTCCTCCAAAACATTTATTTTTACTGAATGAAGAAACCGGCTCCAAGACGAAAACCTGCGGTGCAAAAACCGAAAAAGAAGAAAAGCTTCTTTTCCGGAAACGTATTGAAATTTTCATTGTGGGCATTTTTTATCCTTTTACTTGCCGGAACAGCCTATCATTACAGGGAAGGACTGGCCTATTATTTCAGTTTTAAAACTGACAAGAGACTTGCGGAAGAAAAGCGTATTGCCGATGTCAGGATTTATCAGGTTTTAAGCAAACATGAGAATAAAGTATACGGTTTTGATGTGTCCGAATACCAGGGCGATGTAGATTGGGAAAAAGCAAATGCTATTGAAGAAAAATTTCCATTGGGATTTGTTTTTATACGTGCCACAGCAGGGAAAAATAGGGTAGATGCTACCTTTAAAGACAATTGGAAAGAAGCGAAAAAACATAAGCTGATTCGGGGTGCTTATCATTATTACCGTCCAAATGAAAATTCTATTGAACAGGCCAATAATTTTATTAAAACCGTAAAACTTCACAAAGGCGATTTGCCTCCGGTTCTGGATATTGAAAAATTACCCAAAGAACAATCTATCGACAGTCTTAAAGTCGGATTAAAGCGATGGCTGAAAAAAGTAGAAAAACACTATAACGTAAAACCGATCATCTATTCGGGAGAAAGCTATTATAATGATTTCCTTAAAGAAGAATTTAAAGGCTATACGTTTTGGATTGCCAACTACAATTTTTTTGAAGAAACCATCAAAGACGAATGGCTGTTTTGGCAATTCACAGAAAAAGCCACCGTACCCGGCATCAAAGGAACAGTAGATGTCAATATCTATAACGGCACACAAAAGCAACTACAGTACTTCACCATCAACTAAAAACAAAAAAACCGAAAAGCACCAACTTCCCGGTTTCATGTCTATTCTCTATCATCTGTTTTCTACAATCAAAAATCCCAAATCATAAATCAAAAATCCCAAATCTAAAATTCCAATTTCTTCTTACGCAACTCAAAGTTTTGTCCCAAATAAACCCTTCTCACCATTTCGTCCTGAACCAGTTCTTCAGGAACACCGGCTTTTAAGATACCACCTTCAAACATCAGATAGGTCTTATCCGTAATAGCAAGTGTTTCCTGTACGTTGTGGTCAGTAATCAGGATTCCGATATTTTTATTTTTTAACTGGGCTACAATTCTTTGAATGTCTTCTACCGCCACCGGGTCAACTCCGGCAAATGGTTCGTCCAATAAAATAAATTTAGGGTCGGTTGCCAAAGCACGTGCAATTTCTGTACGGCGTCTTTCACCTCCGGAAAGCAGGTCGCCTCGGTTGGTGCGGATATGCCCTAAGCTGAATTCGGCAATAAGGCTTTCCATTTTGGCTTCCTGTTCCTGTTTGGAAAGATTAGTTAGTTGAAGCACGCTCATAATATTGTCTTCAATGCTCAATTTTCTAAAAACCGAAGCTTCCTGAGCCAGATAGCCAATTCCGTTCTGTGCTCTTTTATACATCGGATAATCTGTGATTTCGGTATTGTCAAGATAGATTTTGCCGCTATTTGGCTTTACCAAACCTACAATCATATAGAAGGAAGTTGTTTTTCCGGCACCATTAGGTCCCAGAAGACCTACAATTTCTCCTTGATTTACTTCAACAGAAATACCTTTTACGACACTTCTTCCTTTGTATGTTTTGACCAGATTGTCAGCTCTTAGAATCATATTCCGATTTTTTAATCTTTATAAAAATGCCGAACAAATAAACGACTATTCAGAAAAATGCGGTTACTAATTAACAATTATTTATTTTCTTCCAGAGCTTCCCAAAATTCGTAAGCTCTTCTCAAATGCGGGATTACGATAGTGCCGCCGACTAAAGTAGCAATACTCATCGCCTCCATCATTTCCGCTTTTGTGATACCTTCCTTATAGCAGGTTTCCAAATGATATTTTACGCAATCGTCGCAACGCAAAACGGCAGAAGCTACCAATCCAAGCAGTTCTTTGGTCTTTACATTTAGTGCGCCTTCCATATAGGCGTTAGTATCAAGGTTGAAAATCCTTTTAATGACTTTGTTGTCGTCATTCAGCAGTTTTTCATTCATTACCTGACGGTAATCGTTGAATTCTTTAACTAGATTGCTCATTTTTCAGCTTATTTTTTAATACCCAGCCCGAAATAAAGATGCTGAGTTCGTATAATATTAATAATGGAATTGTCACGATAATCTGGCTTACCACATCAGGAGGTGTCACAATAGCCGCAATAATCAGGATGATAACGATAGCGTATTTTCTGTATTTTCTTAAAAATGTAGGTGTTATCAATCCTAATTTGGAAAGGAAAAACATAACAATTGGCAATTCAAAAACCAAACCACACGACAGCGTAGTGCTTCGTATTAGTGAGATATAGGAATCCAAATCAATATCGTTATGAATTTGCGTACTCACCTGATATCCGGCCAGGAAGTTGATGGAAAGTGGCGTAATGATAAAATAGCCAAACAAAACCCCAAGGAAAAACAGGAAAGAAGCCACGGCCAGGAACAGCTTGGCATTTTTCTTTTCCTTATCGTATAATGCCGGGCTGATAAATTTCCAGCATTCCCACAAAATAAAAGGAAAGGCAAGAATAAAACCGGCGGTTATAGAGGTCCAGATGTGCGCATTGAACTGTCCGGACATGACACGGCTCTGTACGTCAAAATTAATTTTATAATCACAAAAACCTTCTCCCGTACTTCCGAAGAATTTACTCACTTCGCAAAACCAACGGTAAGTGATGAAATTAGGGTCTTTTGGCCCGAATATAATTTTGTCAAAAATAAAATCACTGAAGAAGAATGCAACAGTGGAAGCGATGACTATAGCTAATGTGCTTCTGATTAACAACCATCGGAGTTCTTCCAGATGGTCCAGAAACGACATTTCGTTTACGTTTTTCTTTTTAGCCATAATTTATACGATTCCTTCTTTTAAAATATCATGGAGGTGGATTACACCTAAATAATTGCCTTCATCCACTACAACCAGCTGTGTTATAGAGAAATCTTCCAGGATGTTTAACGCATCAACAACCATATCGCTGGATTTAATCATCTTCGGATTTTTGGTCATAATGTCTTTTGCAGTCAGGTCGTTAAAAGTATCACGGTCGTTAAGCATTCTTCGGATATCTCCGTCAGTAATGATGCCTATTACCTTGTCGTTTTCTACCACGGCTGTAACACCCAGTCTTTTTTCAGAAATTTCTACAATAACTTTTTTGATGCTCGAATCCGGAGCTACAACAGGTCTGTGAGTCGTGTCCAACATATCCTTCACGCGAAGCAACAGTTTTTTTCCTAACGCACCACCCGGATGGTATTTGGCAAAATCCTCGCTCTTAAAATCGCGAAGTTCCATCAAAGCCACAGCCAGGGCATCGCCAATAACGAGTTGAGCCGTTGTGCTGTTGGTAGGGGCAAGGTTAATTGGGTCACATTCTGACTCAACATACGCATTTAAGACATAATCGGATTCTTTTCCAAGAAAAGAAGTTAAATTTCCGGTAATCGCAATTAAAATGTTTCCAAAACGTTTTAGTAACGGAACCAGCACTTTGATTTCCGGACTGTTACCGCTTTTTGAAATGCAGATAACGACATCGTCCTGCTGTACCATTCCCAAATCGCCGTGAATGGCTTCTGAAGCATGCAGGAACATCGACGGAGTTCCGGTTGAATTGAGCGTCGCCACAATTTTTTGGGCAATGATTGCGCTTTTTCCTATTCCGGTAACAATCAGGCGACCTTTTGACTTGAAAATGATTTCTACGGCTTCGGCAAAATCGTTGGTGAGAAGTTCTGAAAGATTTGCAATTGCTTTACTTTCAGCTAATATTGTTTTTTTGGCAGACGCCAATATTGCTTCTTTTTCTATCAAAACAGATTTTTTATAAAATTTGTGGTTATAAAAGAAAGTTGTATCTTTATGTTGTGCAAATTTATGTAAAATACCATTAAAAAAGAATGAATTCAAACGAAATTGACATCCACAAAGAATTAAAAAAATATTTTGGCTTTAGCCAATTTAAGGGATTGCAAGAACAAGTTGTCAAGAGTATCATAAACAGAAATAATACATTCGTTATTATGCCTACCGGTGGTGGAAAATCCCTCTGCTACCAACTTCCGGCCCTAATCAAGGAAGGTACTGCAATTGTAGTTTCTCCGCTGATTGCCCTTATGAAAAATCAGGTGGATGCCATCCGAAGCCTTTCTTCAGAAAATGGAATCGCCCACGTTTTAAATTCATCACTTACAAAAACCGAAATAGCCCAGGTAAAAAAAGATATCGTTTCCGGAATCACAAAATTATTATACGTAGCACCGGAATCACTTACCAAAGAAGAATACATACAGTTTCTCAAAAGTGTGCCGCTTTCTTTTGTGGCGATTGACGAAGCACACTGTATTTCGGAATGGGGACACGATTTCCGCCCTGAATACCGAAACCTCCGTACCATCATCAAACAACTGGGAGATATTCCCGTAATCGGACTCACGGCTACGGCCACGCCAAAAGTACAGGAAGACATTCTGAAGAACCTGGATATGGTCAATGCCAAGACTTTCAAGGCATCGTTCAACCGTCCGAATTTGTTTTATGAAGTACGCACAAAAACTAAAAATATTGAATCGGACATCATCCGGTTCATCAAACAGCATAAAGGAAAATCAGGAATCATCTATTGCCTTAGCCGTAAAAAGGTAGAGGAAATAGCACAGGTTTTGCAGGTAAACGGAATCAGTGCGGTTCCGTATCATGCAGGACTTGATGCCAAGACACGTGCCAAACATCAGGACATGTTCCTGATGGAAGATGTTGATGTGGTGGTAGCAACTATTGCTTTTGGAATGGGAATTGACAAGCCGGATGTTCGTTTTGTCATTCACCATGATATTCCAAAGTCATTGGAAAGCTATTATCAGGAAACCGGTAGGGCAGGGCGTGACGGCGGCGAAGGTCATTGTCTGGCTTATTATTCGTATAAAGACGTAGAAAAGCTGGAAAAATTTATGGCCGGAAAACCGGTAGCCGAACAGGAAATTGGTTTTGCACTTTTGCAGGAAGTGGTTGCCTATGCAGAAACTTCCATGTCGAGAAGGAAATTCTTATTGCATTACTTTGGAGAAGAATTCGACAGCGAAACAGGCGAAGGTGCCGATATGGACGACAACGTAAGGAATCCGAAGAAAAAAGTCGAGGCAAAAGACCAGGTGGTCAAATTGCTAAAGATTGTTCGCGATACCAAACACCTATACAAATCAAAAGAAATTATTTTTACCCTGATTGGAAAAATCAACGCTACCATCAAAGCGCATAAAACCGATGCGCAGAGTTTCTTTGGCAGCGGTGCCGATTTTGATGAGCGTTACTGGATGGCTTTAATCCGTCAGGTTTTGGTAGATGGTTATCTGTCAAAAGATATTGAAACCTACGGCATATTAAAGCTTACAGAAAAAGGAGCGGATTTTATCAAAAACCCGACTTCCTTTATGATGTCTGAAGACCATGATTATAACGAATCAGAGGACGAGGCTATCGTTACAGCAGCCAAATCTTCGGGTACGGCCGATGAGGTTTTGATGGGCATGCTGCGGGATTTGCGTAAAAAAGTAGCTAAAAAACTGGGCGTACCGCCATTTGTGGTATTCCAGGATCCGTCATTGGAAGATATGGCCTTGAAATATCCGGTTTCTATTGAAGAATTAGGTAGCGTTCACGGTGTTGGAGAAGGAAAAGCCAAGAAATACGGTAAAGATTTTGTTGAGCTGATTGGACGTTATGTGGAAGATAATGACATCATCCGTCCGGATGATTTGGTTGTAAAATCGACAGGCGCGAATTCGGCTTTGAAATTATACATCATCCAAAACGTAGACAGAAAACTTTCCCTAAACGATATCGCAAAAGCCAAAGGATTGGATATGGACGTTTTGCTAAAAGAAATGGAACAGATTGTCTATTCCGGTACCAAACTGAATATCAAATACTGGATTGACGATATTTTAGACGAAGACCAACAGGAAGAAATCCATGAATATTTTATGGAATCCGATTCCGACAATATAAAAGATGCCCTTAAGGAATTTGATGGCGATTATGACATTGAAGAACTTCGTTTGATGCGCATTAAGTTTATTAGCGAAGTAGCGAATTAGGGATTTAGGATTTGAGATTTAAGACTTTAGATTTCAGATTTCAGATTTCAGGAAGCAGTAAAATTGTTTTCTGGAATCTTATTTTTTTATACCCACTCCTAACTATCGACTATCCACTAAAACTATCCACTTTTTTGATTTAAGATTTCAGAGGGCAGTATATATGTTTTCTGAAATCTTATTTTTTTTGCACTCACTCCCAACTATCGACTACCCACTAAACACTATCCACTTTTTTGATTTAAGATTTCAGAGGGTGGCATTGTTTTCTGAAATTTTATTTTTTTTGACTCACTTCTAAAACTATCCACTAAACACAATCCATTCTCCACTATTTTCAGCTATTCGCTTCTAAATCAAAAATCTTAAATCACAAATCAAAAATTATTCTTCCCAGATTTCTCCACGATGTGGTTTTAGTGCATCCCTAACCGCAATCATATTCTCTTCTTCCACCACCATAAAAGCAATAGCGTGCATTTCGTGTAAGGTTTCGAATCCGGTGATGTTAAGCGGAAGCTTTTCGGCTTCGATAAATTCTTTAAGGTGGATTTCGTGATGTTCTGCGGTTTTGGTACCGGCAGGTCCTCTGAAATCCCATATAAGTTTAATTCTTCTGGACATTATTTGTGTTTTTTTTGGAATACAAATCTACAAACTTATAGTGGCTTGTTCTTTTTTTGTACACAATAAGTCACAAAAATTTAAATCACTAACATGAACTTTGCGACTTAGCGCCTTTGCGTGAAATAGTGGCTCGCAAAGGCGCAGAGCCGCAAAGCAAGAAACTTATTGAAATTTGTTTTTGACATACGGTTACAGATAGCCAATAAAGTTTATATTTGGGAAAAGATGTACCATGAAATTATCCCACTATCTCTTTCTTTTTTGTTTTCAATTCAGTTTTTCACAGGAACTGACTTTAGAAAAAGCGAACCATCTCGCTACCTTACCCATCAAATGCCTGCAACAGGAATATCCTAACAAATTAGGACAATTATTACAGGACGCTACAGAACTACAATCGCCTAAAAAATTGCATCCGGCATTTTATGGCTGTTTTGACTGGCATTCCTCCGTTCACGGACACTGGAGTTTAGTCTATCTCCTAAAGCGATTTCCGAACCTGGACAAGCGTGATGAAATCATACAGAAATTAAAGGTAAACCTTTCCAAAGAAAACATACAACAGGAGGTAGCCTATCTTTCCAAAGAACATGAAAAATCGTTTGAACGAACTTATGGCTGGGCATGGTTGCTAAAACTGCAATTGGAACTGGAAACCTCAAACGAGCCGTATGCAAAAGAACTGGCCGATAATTTGAAACCGCTGTCGGATATAATCATAACCAGATATATCGAATTTTTGCCAAAGCTATTATATCCGGTACGGGCAGGAACGCATGCCAATACAGCTTTCGGATTGAATTTTGCGTGGGATTATGCCGTACATTCCAACAACCAGGCGCTACAAAAAAGTATTTGGGTAAATGCGATGCGCTTATTTCAAAACGATAAAGACTGCCCTTTTACATGGGAACCCAGCGGAACGGATTTTCTTTCGCCTTGCCTGGAAGAAATGGGTATCATGCAGCGCATTCTGCCCCGTGAAGAATTTCTGAAATGGATGAAAAGCTTTGCGCCATCGCTTTTTAATAAAAGGTTTACGTGGGATGTGGCAAAAGTTTCAGACCGTACAGACGGACATTTGGTACACTTAGACGGATTAAACTTTAGCCGTGCCTGGAACTTATATTCCTTAATTAATCAATATCCGAAAGAGTTTTGGTATTTAAAGGATGCCGCAGACAAACATCTGGATTTTTCCCTGCCTTCTGTAGTCGATGGAAACTACGAAGGCGAGCATTGGCTGGCTTCTTTTGCGTTGCGGGCTTATGAAGAAAAAAATAATGACAAGTAATATTTTTTATATATTTGAATAAAACAAACGTATGATAAACAACTACTTAACTAAGAAATTATTTGGTGTATTGCTTCCCCTGCTTTTCCTTTCAACCAAAGGAAATGCACAATACACGGTATCAGCAATCCCACACCAGGCCTATACTTTGGTGTCGCCAACGCCATTATTTAATGTGGATGACCGTAATTCGCCGGTCATAACATTGCCGTTTAACTTTACTTTTTATGGCAACACCTATAATCAATTAGTTGTATCTTCAAACGGATACATCGATTTTAGGACAAATTTGGCCAATCAAAACGGACCGTGGCAGATTACAACTCCAATCCCAAATGCAGGATTTGGAATTAAAAACGCAATTCTGGCCTGTTATCACGACTTGAATAATAATGGCGGAACGGGAACTATTTCCTATTCTGTCGTAGGTGCAGTTCCTTATAGAAAATTCATATTGATGTTTATTAACCAACCTCAGTATGGTCCTTGTTCAACTCAGAAAAGTACATTTCAGGCTGTGCTTTATGAAACATTAAACACTATCGATGTACAGATAGTGAGCAAGCCAAGTTGTACTGCATGGAATAACGGAATGGCAGTGACAGGTATAGTCAATGAAACAGGAACTATTGCGCTAACACCTCCCGGAAGAAATTCAGGTCCTTGGGCAGCAACACAGGAAGGATGGAGATTCAGCCTTCCGTCAGAAATGAATACGTATAGATATACAAAATGTGACCCTGAATTAGATAGTACGGAGGCTTTCAATCTCCAGGTTGTTATTGACGACCTTTCGGCTCCGTTTATGACGTTTCATCATACTTTATCTGATGCGCAAAATCAGGTTAACTCAATACAGCCATTAATTTATAATAACCCTGCTGCTTATGAGGAAATTATGTATGGTAATAATAATGGGCAGATTACAAAAATAATTCTTAGAGCCCTTGACTGTAATGTAGATTATGATTTAGATACTATTCCAACAGCTTCTGAAGACCTGAATGGTGACGGAAATCTTGAAAATGATGATACGGATGGAGACGGTATTCCAAACTTCCTTGACAATGATGATGATGGAGATATGGTGCTGACTTCTTTTGAATATGTATTTACTTCGGGAAGAAATTCAGATGCTGCAAATTCTGCTTTAGATACAGATAATGATGGTATTCCAAATTATTTGGATAATGATGATGACGGTGATGGTGTCCTGACAATCAATGAGGATTATAACAGAAACAATAACCCGGCCGACGATGATACTAACAATAACGGTCTGCCTGACTTCTTAGAGAGGGCAGTGGCTTTGGGTGTTAACGAACATGCTCTTAACAACTTGATTTCATTATATCCAAACCCGGCTTCAAATCTTTTAAACATTGATAACAGAACCAACGAAGTGATTTCAAACATTGCGATATACTCCATTAACGGAATGTTGGTAAAACAGGTTCCAAATGCGGCAAATGTGACTTCTATTCCGGTTTCTGAACTGCAAACAGGAATGTATTTCGTGAAAATGGAAGTAGGCAATCAGGTGATGAACTATAAGTTTATCAAGAAATAAAATCGTATTTTAGTTTTTATAAAAAGGTTTGGCGAAAGCTGAACCTTTTTTATTTTACAATCTCTGATTTATGAAAAACCATTAAATTATGGTAAAAAATAATCCTTTTTCTACCTTTGCTCCATGCCAAGAGAATTTCAAATACAAGTAGCGCCCGAAGTGGCTGCCAATTCGCAATTATTGACCGAACATGTTGCCCGGCTGATGCAGGTAAATCCTGCCGAAATCAGGCATATTGCCATACTCAAACGTTCTATTGACGCTCGACAAAAATCAATTAAGATTAATCTGAAGATTCAGGCCTATTGGAAAGAAGATTTTCAGGAAACCAAAATTGCGCTTCCGGAGTATAAAGACGTGTCCGGCAAACAGGAAGTAATTGTTATTGGAGCAGGGCCTGCGGGGCTTTTTGCGGCTTTACAGTTGATCGAATTGGGACTAAAGCCTATTGTGTTGGAGCGTGGCAAGGACGTGCAGGAAAGACGCCGTGATTTAAAAGCCATCAACAGAGATCATATCGTAAACGAAGATTCCAACTATTGTTATGGCGAAGGCGGAGCCGGAACTTATTCTGATGGTAAATTATATACACGTTCTAAAAAGCGTGGTGATGTTGACCGTATTTTGGAATTGTTCGTAGGCTTTGGTGCCTCGGAAGAAATTCTGGTAGAAGCGCATCCGCATATCGGGACCAACAAATTGCCGAAAATCATCAAGGCCATGCGCGAAAAGATTATCGAGTTTGGCGGTGTTGTTTTGTTTGACACTCGTGTGACCGATATTTTAGTAAAAAACAACGAAGTAGAAGGAGTAGCAACCCAAAAGGGCGACATCATTCGTGCTTCAAAAATCATATTGGCTACAGGCCATTCGGCAAGGGATATTTTTGAATTGCTTGACCGAAAGAAAATTTTTATCGAAGCCAAGCCTTTTGCTTTGGGCGTTCGTGCAGAACATCCGCAAACGCTGATTGACAGCATACAGTACAGTTGCGATTTCCGTGGAGACTATCTTCCGCCGGCACCGTATTCTATCGTGAAACAGGTCAACGGCAGAGGAATGTATTCGTTTTGCATGTGTCCGGGTGGTGTGATTGCACCTTGTGCTACAAGTCCGGGTGAAGTAGTAACCAACGGTTGGTCGCCATCCAAACGCGACCAGGAAACAGCCAATTCCGGAATTGTAGTCGAACTCAAACTGGAAGATTTTAAACCGTTTGCCAAGTTTGGTGCTTTGGCCGGAATGGAGTTCCAAAAAAGCATCGAACAGCGTGCCTGGCATTTGGCGGGCGAAACCCAACGAGTTCCGGCACAGCGTATGGTTGATTTTACGCAAAGCAAGGTTTCTGCCGATATTCCAAAAACATCCTATGTTCCGGGAACCACTCCGGTAGAACTGGGACAGGTTTTTCCTGGCTTTTTAACGCAAATTATGCGTGAAGGATTTGTACAATTTGGCAAATCCATGCGAGGTTATATGACCAACGAAGCTATTTTGCATGCACCGGAATCCAGAACATCCTCACCGGTGCGTATTCCAAGAGATAACTTTTCGTTAGAGCATGTGCAAATCAAAGGACTCTATCCGTGTGGAGAAGGCGCGGGTTATGCCGGAGGGATTATTTCGGCGGCTATTGATGGTGAAAAATGCGCGTTAAAGATTGGCGAGAGTTTGGGGATTGCCACGACCTGATAACTACAAACGAACACAGGACGAATTAGCCCTACAATAAAAAACCTCTATCAAATAGAGGCTTTTTGTTTATCACGAATTTGTAATTATTATGGGCAAGGAGGTGCGGCACATTGTAAATTCAATGCTGCTACGGTATCTCCTGTTAGCAAAACTCCGCCTACTGTAACATATACGTTTATAGCCGTTTTAGGCACGTTAAAGATACGTCCTCCGGCTCCGGCATGAATCCCGTTCACATACCAATTAATATCTCCCGGAGGTAGCGGGTCTCCTGCAATTTTTACCCTGATATGCGTTGATGTACAGGATGCAACACACAAAGAATTGGCAAGCATTTTTTTGTGAGTAGCGGCCTCTTTTTTAGGGCTACTGCTGAGTGATGTAAACCCAAACAGCAATAAAGGGATTGCTAATAAAAGTAATTTTTTCATAATGTAAATGTGTAAATGGTTAATAATAAAGCGCAATAATCAAATATAATGTATTGATTCTTAGAAAGTTTACGGATTTCCGTATATGAGGAAAATAATGGATAGCTTTATTCGTTTTGTAATTATCCGTATATAAATGATTACAAATGGTTCTTTGTTTAAATAAGATGTATGTTTGTAATGCGAACTTCTTTAACTATTGCTATTTATAATTAGAAATACTTGTGAAGAGTTATGCAAACTTCTGAAAAACAAGGTAGCAGGCTAGCTACTTCAGCCAACACGGCAGATGATACACAAAATATATCAAAGGTGCAGGTATGGCTTACACCGTCTCAATCTGAATTTATTGAATTTGTTTTGTTTTATGGCGCTTCGGAATTGTCGAAGTCGCTAAAATTGGTACATGATATGGCTTTATATCATTCTGATATTTCTATAAATGCTGAAGAAAAACGTGCGCTTTTTAGTGTGAAGTGTTTGTGGGAAGGAGTTGAGGAAATATAGAAAAACCGCTGGGAAGCGGTTTTTTGCGGATTAAGAACTATTCAAACTATTCAGTTGTAACCATTATTTATTAATTATGCAAGATTTACTAAAGAGGGATGTGTTTTTATAATTTCTATTAGGCAATTGGCACTTGTGAAAGCTGCATATTTTTGATGTATTTTTTTGTCTTTATGTCCTTTTTTATTATTTCCAAAATCGGATATAGATTTGATGATTAAAAAAATAGGTTTAGGTGAAATATCTGCAAAATGTGCAGAATATGCTATTGCAAAAGCTTCCATGTCAAAACCGATTAATTTTCCATCTTGTTCTTTTATGGATTTTAAAATGTCATCATTGGCTATTACTGCAGAACCCGATACAAAAGGGCCAATGTGAGTAGAAAGTATTTCTGACTTCCCTTTGAACAAAATTTCATTACCAAGGTTATAAATTTTATTATTAATATCGGATTCATTTACAATTCTAATTAATTCCCCTATCATATGTTGATTGGATTTTACTGGAAATCGATATTGTGAAAATTTTTCTTTTAAAGATTCCTCTATTTCTTGTAATTCGTTTTTCCCACTTCCATAATCCCATAAAATATCAGGAATCATTATATCACCAATTTTTCCAGAAATTCCAGCTGCGATTCCAGTCATGGAAATTAATTTTTGGGAATATCTATAAATTAATTTAGTAGCTAAGTTTGCTGCCGAAGTTAATCCCATTTGATTAGCACAAACTAAGAGAGTTTTTGCTTTGTAATTAGCAGTAATACCTACAGATGCTTCATAATAAATGGTTCTAGAACCGTCATTAATACTTTTATCATTACCATCAATAAGAATGTTCTTGACCTCTATATATTCTTCATAGATAGCAGTGATTATTATAATTTCATATATTTCTTTTTCTACAGATTTTAAATTAAAAATTCCCTCTTCATCTATTTTTGTATTTTCTCTATCTTTTAAAATATCTATAAAATGTTCAAAAAGTTCTAAGAAATTATGAGTTGTTTCGTATGTTCCTGTTAAAATTGAAGGAAGAGAATATCCTTTTTTAATGTTTAACTTAGAAAATATATCTTCGAAAAGAGTTTCTGTTGATTTTAAGTATTCATAAAAAGAATAAATATTTTTTTCTAGAGATTTTAATGAGACGAAATTTTCAGGAATTTTCATACTCCCAAATTTTTCTTCAATATTTCCTTCTATATTGTTTAGAATATTTACAATTTCATTTCCTCTATAAAAATTAGCATATCCGCCATTTGGATAAAAGCGAAAATCTTGTATTTGATCCTTCAGATTTTTATAATACGCTTTTATAAACTTATCATAATACGCTTTTATTTGTTTATATTTTTTCTGATCAATCATAAATAGTATGTGGATTTATATATTAATTGTTTAAAAACAAGTACATGGAATTATTTTGAAAGAGAGGTGAATTTTATTAAAGGATTGGAGTATATGGAATGACGATTTTTACATGAGTAGAATGTAAATTATATTTTTTCGAATTTGTATTTATGATTTTTGTCAATAGAATCTTGAAAATCTTCTTCAAATGCCTTTTTATAATTTTCATCTAAAGGATCAAGGGTTTTCCAAAAAACAATATTTTTTAGTATTTCACCATATTTTAGTATTGATATATTAAATTGCCCAGTTATCTTATCGTAATGATTTACTTCTACGATATAAAATCTTTTAATCCGCATATGATTATCCACAAAATTAGGGCTAATGGCTAAATTAACTCCTTGCATTTCAGTCTGTATACTCGGATACATCAAGATGTCCGTACAAAAATTATGTTTTCCGTAAAATCTTCTATGTGCCAAACTTGCTGAAAATGAATAATTGTTGTCTTCGACGAATTGACTGTCAATGTATTTTAAAAATGTTAGCAATGCTTTTTCTTTATCTTTACCAAGTTGCCCTTTAAACGGCTCATTAATTCTTTCCACTAATGATTTTGCCAGAAAAATAAATGGATTTTTTGGATTTAATTTAGTTTGCAAAAAACTTTCGAAAATGAATTTATTATCTGACGGGATAATTTCCCAAGAAGAAATACAGAATTTTTGATTTTTAAAATCATTTTCTCTCAAAACCTCAGCTAAAGCTGTTAATGGATTATTAGAGCTATAGAAAATGGGAAATTTAGGGAAGTTACATCTTCCTAGTTTTACAAAGTTTAATGGCGGGTATGAATGTTCAGCAAATAAATCAATATTAGTAAAAGAATCAATTGGACGAACTCGAAAAATTCCAAAACCAAAGAGTTTTGGTTCAAGTTGCAAAAGAATATTTGGAAAAATATTCAATTCATTGAGGATAATATTGTTTATGTTTTTAACAAATTCATTGATGTCATCCCCCTCTTGAAATTTTGGCCAATTAGTTTTTTCAAACTTTTTAATGGCTTCTTTTACTTTAATACTACTTGGGTAATCTTTATAGTTTGTTCTCATGTTTTAAAATGTCATCACAAATAGTCTAATCATTAATTTTAGCAAGTTCGATTCGATAATATTCGTCTTTGTTTTGTCCCAGAAGAACATTAAATGAGTTATCATTAGAATTATAAGAAAATTCATCAGGAATATTATTTAGGTCAATTACAGCTTCATCATATTCCTCAAGAATAGAATTAAGAATTTCTAAGAAATCTCTAATTACTCCATTAGGAATAAATAATACAATACTCTTCCATCTTTCATTTATGTTTGCCCAATATTCATACTGACTAAAATAATAGTGATTTGAACTCTGTCGTTCTACTAAAATTAACTCATTTTCCTGAGTTGGTTCGAAATCAAGTTGGAAAAGGTTTCTATTGATTCCAGTTCTCTCAGAAAGATTGTTGACCAATATATTATATTCCATAAATTTTTATTTTCAAATATTTTCAAGATATGTTAACAACTAAAATTAGTTATAATATCTATAACCCTTTGTATTCAAATATATTAAAATATCATATTCAAAGTAAATTCTTACTAAAAATTTGATAAAAAGCATCTTTTTATCGATAAACTGTTTTTATCAATTTAATAGAATAACAAAGCCGCCCATTAGGCGGCTAGCTGTTTTGAAAATTACATTTAATAACTCTTTATTATTGCATTTCTATTACTTCCCATTGTCCGTTTTCTTTCTCCAAATAGACATTTACGTGCATGTCATTTGTATTTCCTAACACTTTGATTTCAAGTTGGGCTTGTCCTTCATTATTAGATACACTAATGTTTCCTGTTGGCATTATTCCGTAGCCTTTAATACCTCCGGTTTGGATTCGTATTTCTTCACTTTTTTCGATTTCGGTTATTGCAGTTTTATAGGCATCTGAATTTTTCATCGTACTACCTATAAAAACGATAAAGAATATAAAAAAGACAATTCCAACGCCAATAAGCATTAAAATTCGAGGAAGTTGTGCTGGCTTATCAGGGTTTTTGACCACAATTGTTTTAGCAATCTTATCTCCTAATCTTTTCTTTTGATCGCTTGTTGCCAATACGATAAATTCAACAGGCCAGATTATAAACGGCAAATTCCGCAAAAATAAACGACCCATTGACGGTATTTGGGTTGGGTTATTTTCGTCACGAACCATAATTCCCATTGCCCATTTTCCAATACTAATTCCTTTTATACTGTCTTTTAATAAGTATATAAGAAATCCTAAAGACATAATTAGCGGCATGGATATTATTTTACCTGTACTGGTTTTATCTATAAAATCCGGACCAAGTGCGAGAAAGCAAAGAGAGACTATTAAGAAACTTAATACGAAATGGTCGATTATAAATGCTGCAAATCGTCTTTTTCGGCTTGATTTAAGTAATGTTGTTGTTCGTTCTGTCATTGTTCTAGTTTAAGTTTTATTAATCAAAAAAATAATCTGTAGCTTCATGTACATCTTCTTTTGATTTCAGTAATTTATTTAGTTCTATTTCTTTATAGTAGGTACAGCCACCACATATTGGAACTTTTTCTGTTGATTTGTGTAATTCGTCAATTCTTTCCATTTCGGATTTCGTTAACGTGATATTCTTTTTATCGGCTAATTTTTTACTAATAACTACTGCGAGAAAATTTTCGACAGGAATTTTAGAGTATAATAATGCCTTAATTGATTTGTATTTTTTATCATATAGAAGGCCGCCAAACTTTATAATTACTGAGGTTGGCTCACCTGAATATCCGCAAGCATACCCCAGAATTTCTTTTTCACTTTTTCGTTGAGAAAAGGCTGAAATTGAAACCAATAATAAAAGTATTAGATATATTTTCTTCATAAATATTAATTCAACTGAATATTATGCTCCTTAGCAATCTTTTTAAACAAATCTTCTTTGTTTTCTTCCTGTAGTTTTTGGTAAATGGCGCCTATAACCACTTCAGAGTCTTTAGCGTATTTGGAGTTTTCATCGGTATAGATGCGGTGGGCTATGAATATATTGTTTAGTGCTTTTTCGTAATTCTTTACCAAAAGATAGTTTTTTCCGGCTCCAAAATAACCTTCGGCATTTTCAGGATAAAACTGTATGAGTTTTTCATAATATTGGATAGCCGTTTTAAAATCAGATTTTAAAGAATAGACAACAGCAATGTTCATTAGGGCAAAGTCGCCTTCTGGATAAATTTCGAGTGACTTTTTATAATACTTGATAGCATCGTTATACTTTTCGAGTTGTCTGTAACAGACCGCCAAATCATCATAAGCCAGGACAAATTTTTCGTCGTTTTTAATTGCTGTCAAAAAGTTTTCAATGGCAGGTTTGTATTGGTTCTTACTCATAAAATCTTTCGCAATGATATAAGCATTTTGCGCGCTTTCAATTTTTGAATCGGAATAGAACAGCTTCCTTTTTTCGTCTGTTTTTTGTCCTTTTGCCTTATCGCAAATTTCAGGCAAAAGACTTTTAACTTTTGGGAGCAGTGCCATGAGTCCTTCAACTGTGTTTAATTCTTCCCGGGTTTTGGGATCTTCTTCTGTAGCAATGGCTTCTTTTACTATATCGGCAATACAGCTCCTGTAAGCCTCTTCGCCAATTTTAGTTTTTTGTTCTTCACATTCGCATGCTTTTTTAGCTATTTTTTCTTCTATGCTTTGTGCGTTGGATAGAAATGAAATAAGGATAAAGATTGGGAGTAGTGTTTTTTTCATTGGGTTGATTTATTAATTGTTTAAGGATAAATAGTCTGTTATGTTATTGATTAGCTCTGTATTTTTGATAAATCTGATAAACCAAACCAACAATAGCTCCTATTCCACCACCGAGATATCCATAATTATGAATTGAGCCAACAATAAAGAAATTTTTACAATTGAGTATTTCGTAAGGAAAACAAATTGGATCAGCTTCGCCGGTTAAAATTTCAATAATTCCTCCAAATATTCCAAATAGTACAGCTATGCCTAATGTAATAAGTATTGAATTAAAGACATATTTAAACATTAATCCCGAAGTTTTATGAATTAATCCAACCAAACCTTGAACAATACCAATATAAAAACCAACCCACCAGGTAGCTAAGAAGCCTATTAATGCTGTTGTTAAGCGTGGATTGTTATTTCCCCAATCCAGAAAACCAAATTGTTCAAATTTAAAAATTGTAAAATATTCTGATGAAATGGTAAAGGTTATTTGATCGTGTAATGCTCCATAAATCCCTGCTAGTAATGTAGCAATCAGGATAGTGAGTAAAAGGATTCCTATTTTTTTCATTTATGTTTCGTGATGATTGTCTTAGTTTTGTATTGTATACAAATTATTATTGTGCTTCTATTTTTTCAATTCCTCTTTCATTGCTTCCACATATACCTTGAGATTTTTATCATTCAATAAATAAGAACCTGATTCAGCCAGCCAATCATTAAAGTTGGCGATGTCTTTTTTCATAAAATAGGCTTGTAATATATTAAAGGCAATTTCTGCATTGAATGTTTTGTCGGGACAATCCCTGACCATTTTTTGGCAGATGTTTTTGGCTTCTTTAAGGTTTCCGCTTTTGGCATAGGCATAAATCAATTCCTTATTCGTGTAAGCATCCAGCGGTGCGTCTTTTACGGCTTTTTTCAGAATTTCGATTGCATCAGAATATCTTTCTAAACAGTTATAGGAGTAGGCAAGTTCCACCCTAAGGCCTTTGTATTCGATATCCGTTTTTTTAGCTTTTTCAAGAAATTCCAAAGCTTTTTCGCATTCACCCCAGGCATTGTATCGATAGCCTTTCTTGTATAATTGTTCAACAGAGTTTTCACCTTCTTTATAAATACTGAGCCAATCCGGAATTTTCTTAATCTGGAGTTCGGAGAATTTAGATTCCGGAATAAACGCCACAAGAACATTTTGTTTTGGATCTAAACGGTATTTCATTATTCTGGTAGGTACTTTTTCTTCCGGGATAAATTTTCCGTTACTGTCTATTGTAAAGCTACTTTCATAATTAAATGTTAGTCCGGCGGAGGAATCGATATAAATAAATCCAAAAGGATAAGAACCCAGAGTGTCTGCCGGAAAGACTACCCATTGGTCTTCGCTCTGAACATATCTTTTGTCAAAATTTAGTTTTTCCTGGGCAAAGATGCCTGATGTGGAAATAGCGATAAGGAGTGTAATAATCTGTTTCATCTTGTAATTGTTTGGCGGTTCATAATTGTTTGAAACCAAATATATTAAAATGTTTTATACTATCGTAAAATTCTTATAAAACAAGTATTTAGGAATTCAGGAAAATAAAACTTTGCGCCCTTGCGTCTTTGCGTGAAACAGTTGCTCGCAAAGGCAGAAAGACGCAAAACAGGAACCGAATAGGGAATATTATTTTAACAATAACTTACAGACATTTAATTAATTTTTAAATTGCATCTGATTTTAAACTAAACCAGAAATCGCAATTTAATCCTTAACTTTTATGAAACTTACTCTCCAAAAAATTTCGTTGTTTTCCTTTTTACTTTTTGCAGCTTTTACCGCAAAAGCCCAGACAACCTGCGACTGTTCCGAAACTTTTAAATGGGTAAAAGAAACCTTTGAAAAAAACGATGCGGGTTTTGATTATGCCATCCAGCAAAAAGGAATGGATATGTATGAAAAACACAATGCTGTTTTTTTACAAAAAGTAAAGACGATAACAGAAAGCCATGAATGTGCGGAGGTGCTGAATGAATGGTTGAAGTTTTTCAGGAAAGGACACTTTGGAGTTATGGCTTTGGCAACAGCAACTACGCAACAGTCGGCTAATGTCAAACAATGGCCTGTACTGGCTGTAAAGGAAAAAGAGCTGCGAAGCAAACCAACAAAAGACGCTAAGGAGTTAGTGGGAATTTGGAAAGTAGGGGCCTATAAAATTGGTATTGTTAAAAAAGATAAAGGCTATAAAGGAGTTATTCTGGAATCGGGCAACGTGGCATGGAAACCACAGCAGGTAAAAATGGAAATAAATGAAGATGGTTCCGGTGTTTTTTATATGGGAGATTTTTCGCCTTTGAAATTCAAAAAGATGGATTGGGTTGGTAAAAATGCTATAAAATTGGCACCTGCGATTCAGTTGCAACGAGAATATCCTACGTTTCCTGAAAATGCAGACATACAACTGTATGCAAAAACAATGAGTACGGGCAAGCCTTTTATGGAAAAGCTTTCTGAGGAATCCTTATACTTGCGAATTCCTTCTTTTGGCGGAGAACAAAAGAAAGTAATTGACAGCGTGCTTTTGGCTCATGAAAAAGAAATCAAGAGTACTAAAAACCTGATAATCGATATTCGTAACGGAACCGGTGGCGATGACGATAGTTATGCGAATATTATCCCTTATTTGTATACCAATCCGATACGCATTGTAGGTATGGAGCTTTTGTCTACACCGTTAAACAACAAAAGGATGGAAAGCTACTTGTCTATGCCGGATTTGTCTGAAAAAAGCAGAATGCAGGTAAACGCAGCACTTACTTTGCTTAACGACAATCTGGGTAAATTTGTGAATTTGAACGGAGGTGACAAAGTGCATATACAGAAGATGGATGTTGTATTGCCTTTTCCGCAACAGGTAGCTATCATCGCCAATGAGGCTAACGGAAGTACAGACGAACAGTTTTTGATGGCGGCCAAACAAAGCAAAAAGGTAAAGCTTTTTGGAACAAGCACTTTTGGAGTACTGGATATTTCAAATATGAATTTTGTAAAATCACCGGATGAGAAATTCCAATTGGGCTATTGCCTTTCTAAGAGCTATAGAATACCGGGTATGGCCATTGACGGTATAGGAATACAGCCAGATTATTTTATTGATAGCACCATCCCAAATGAACTTTGGATAAAATACGCCACTTCTGTTTTGGAAGACAAAGAGTTTCAGCCGTAATAGTAAGCCCAAATAATTTATTGTTTTGCGGTTCTGCGTCTTTGCGTGAAATAGTTGCTCGCAAAGACGCAGAGCCGCAAAGTTTTTGAAAAGCTAACTTTCGGTAGATATAACTTCCATAAATCAGCTATCCTGAAGAATACGGTCATGGGTGATTACGAATGTCATCCATAAAGTCACAAGAATTATCAACAGGTTAAGAATAGTTAGGATTGTATAATAATTCCCCTGAAAGTTATTATGCTTGTCGCTGTTTTTCTTAGCATACCACTTTGAACCAATTGCAATCAGCATCAAAAGAAATAAGATAATAAAACCCGGATACATTTCGGTAATCACAACGCCAATAAGCCCAAGCACTACTGCCATGAAAGTTATTATCACAGATAGGGTAGTGATATTATTAAATGATTTTGTTGCCATTTTGATATTAGATAGATTGGATTGTGAAATTAGTTCCAATATGTACCGTTTAATCCTAATACGGTACCCATCCAAAGGGCGATGATAAAAGCAATAGCACCAATTAAGAAAGCTGCGATTCTTGTCCAGATTTTCTCACCACCGATAAACTGATTGGCATAATGGAATAATCCGCCACCAAAAGCGCCTGCCAATGGGACAATTATAAGCGGTTTAATTCTCCAGAATTTTCCCCATTCCGGATTGGGTTCGCCTGCGGTTATCAGGAAAAAAAGTATTAAGGCAGTGGCGATTCCTCCGCCAATTAAAATTCTTCTTTTTAAAGCGGAAGAATCTGTGTGAGATGATACATTATTCATAAAGAGAGATTTTAGATTTTAGATTTGACTTTTGACTTTTGACTTTTGACTTTTGTAAAGTACTTTGTAATTCAAAGTAAATACATATTTTAGAACTGTGCAATAAATAGTTGCGAAAAAATTATAGGAAATAGTGAAAAAAGTTGTGAAGGGTTGCTTTTGCTGGAGAAAGCAATTATGTAAAATTCAGTTTTTGTTAAACTCTTTTTTGCTGTTCGCTTTCGTGGATTGCTTTTTCAAGTCGGGATTGTCTGGTCTTTTCCTGTTTGGCATCCATAATCCAATGAATGGTTAGTTTTTTATAGGATGGAGCTTGTTTCATAAAAAAATCCCAGGCGGCAGCGTTTTTTCTAAATTGATTTTCATATTCGGCGGACAGAAGTACAGGTTCATTTTCATAGGAATAAATCTTTGACCTGCTTTCTTTTCTTTCAATGAAAGCATTTTGACCTGCTTCGGTCATGAGTCCGGCTTTGGTAAGTTCCTCCATCTTTTTGATGTTGATGGCGCTCCAGTTGCTGGTTTTTTTTCGTGGTGTAAAACGGATAGAGTAACTTTCTTTGTCGATAGACCTGCGTACTCCGTCTATCCATCCAAAACAGAGTGCCTGGTCAACAGATTCTGACCAGGTCATGGATGGTTTTCCGCTGTCCAGTTTATAGAAACCGACCAGAAGCTCGGTTTCGTTTTTATGGTGCTTTTCGAGCCATTTTCTAAATTCAGCCTGTGTTGCAAAAAAAGTTGCTGCCATTGTGCTTTAATTTTCGATTGGATATAGAAGGAATAAATATAATAAAAAGGAAACGGCTATTGTTTCATCAGTTCTTTGTGTTTTCTTCCCCAATCTTCAAGTTCTCCAATTATAGTGTGTAGCTGATAGCCAATAGCAGTTAACTCATATTCAACCCGTGGCGGAACTTCTGCATAAACAGTGCGGGTAATGATTTTATTCTTTTCGAGTTTGCGCAATTGCAAGGTCAGCATACGTTCTGTGATGGTTGGCATGCATTTTTTTAATTCGCCGAATCTCAATTTTCCGTTAATCAGGTAACAGCATATTGCTAAAGTCCATTGTCCTCCAATGATTCCGGAAGCATATACTTCCAGACACTCGTCTTGCAATAGCTTTTTGTTTTCGAAGTTGGTTGAAGTTTCCTTTATTTTAGTCATTACTTACCTTTTTGATAGTATCCTACAATGGGTTGCTAATATACAGAATTAAGTGTAGTGCTTTATTTTTGTGTCAGTTTTACAACTCAGGAAATATAAAAATGAAAACATTAGTCGTAGTCATACATCCAAACCTACAAGAATCTGTTATCAATAAAAGATGGATTGAAGAATTAGAAAAATATCCCGACCACTATTTTATACATCGTTTGTATGATGCTTATCCCGATGAAAAAATTGATGTTGCCAAAGAGCAAAAACTGATAGAATCCTATGATAAAATCGTATTTCAGTTTCCGTTTTATTGGTTCAATTGTCCGCCGTTGTTTAAAAAATGGTTGGATGAAGTGCTGACGCATGGTTGGGCCTATGGAAGTAAAAGCGGTTATAAGATGGGTGGTAAGAAAATAGCAATGGTGCTATCTGTAGGAGTAGACGAAGAAGAATATAGAGCCGACGGCAAATACAAATATACTTTGCGAGAGCTGACGGCTCCTTTTGAACTGACTTTTGAATACATCAAAGCGGATTACCGCTACTTTTTTGCCTATTATGGAATAGAACTCAATGCTACTGATGAGTGGATTGAAAAGAGCGTACCTGATTACAGGAAGTTTTTAGAGAGCCTTTAAAGAAATATCAGGTATTTTGCCGTTTTGTTAACTCGGTTGGCGAATAGCCAAACTGTTTTTTAAAGGCATGCGAAAAATGTGACAGGTTTTCAAAGCCGACTTCATAGCACACATCAATTGGCTTTTTTTTCTTTTCGATGAATTGGTAATGTGCCAGTTCCAATCGCTTTTGCGTAAGCCAACGTTGTGGCGTAGTATGGAATGCTTTGCTAAAATCACGTTTGAAAGTAGTGAGGCTGCGACCGGTCAGGTATCCGAATTTTTCTAACGGAAGATTAAACATGAAATTCTTTTCCATATAGCCGGGCAGGTCAATTTTTCCGGGCTCTTCAAAGTTGGCGAGTACATCATCAATTCCTTTGTCTATCGTGCGTAATATGCTTATGGCTTCCTTGATTTTTAATGAAGCAATATCTTTAGGTAGTGTTTCCATACTAAAATAAGGAAGTAGCGAGGCCAGACAGCTTTCAAGTAGCGGATGATTGCTGTAACTGTGTATTTTTTGCGATGCTACCGCTTTTGGCTGAATAGGCAGTCCGGTATAAAAATCACGCAGCTTTTCGGTAGACAAATGCATTACCACTGTTTTGTGCGGCTGTCCATCTTTTGGATAATTGATAATGGTGGCCAGCTGATTTCTTGGAATTAGAAAGATATCGCCTTTTTTGAAATAATAAGTTGCATCAGCCTGTACGATTTTGGTTTCGCCGGAGATAAACCAAACCAGCATATGATGGTCAAACATAATATCCGATTTGAAAAACTTATCCTCATAACAGGAAAGTTTGATATCGTCTGTAATGTATTTTGCCTGATATTCCATAGGAAGCCGTATTGCCTGTGATGGCGATGTTGTACAAAAATAAAAAGAATTGTGCATTTTATAACGTAATTAGGACTGTTACTCTGCTGTATTGAAAAGAATGCCGGTCATCGTTTCGCTGAGTTTCCATAATCGTTTGGCATTGAATTCATCAACAGAATAAGGTTTGACACCTTTGGTTACTCCTTCTTCCAGAACTAAATCTGCTATATCGCAATCTTCACAATATACGCCTCCAATTGTGTTGAGCATTGGGCTTGTAGCACACCAAACGGTTGTGGCTGCTCCTTGCGGAATGGTTTTTAATGCTGCGGCTACTTCGGGAAATAGGACTCCGTTGGCATCACAATAACCTAGTTTCTGGAATAATTCTAAGGGTGCTTCTCTAGCCAATTCTGTTCCGTTTATGGAACCCGGATGGAGCGAATAGGCTCTTATGCCAAATGCTTTGCCGCGTTCGTCGAGTTCCAGTGCAAATAAATTACTGGCTGTTTTGGATTGCCCATAACTTAGCAGGGTTTCATATTCACGATTTAAAAAATTTGGGTCGTCAAAATCAAAAGTTCCGAATTGGTGACCTTGTGAAGAAACATTTACAACCCGGGCACCATGCGCTTTTTTAAGAGCCGGCCAAAGTCTGGCCGTCAATTGAAATTGGGCGAGATAGTTGGTAGCCAGTTGCGATTCATAACCGCGATTGTCCCAACGCAGCGGTACCCACATGATTCCTGCATTATGGATAAGCAAGTGTAATGGCCTTCCGGAAGCCAAAAATCTTTCGGCAAAAGCATCAATAGAAGCGGCATCCATCAAATCCATTGCTTCCAATTCTATATTGGATATTCCTTCCAGATTTCTTTTTGCTTTTTCAATATCTCTTGCCGGGATAATTACGGTGGCTCCTGCGCCAGCCAGTACTTTTGCAGTTTCAAGTCCAATGCCTGTGTTGCCGCCTGTTACGATTGTGATTTTTCCTGTAAGGTCGATACCTTTGATAACTTCGGATGCTGTAGAGGTTACGCCAAACCCTGAACCGATTGACTGTTGCAATGCTCCCTGATAATTGTTCTGTCTCATTTTTATAAAATTTAATGATTTATGTTGAGACAAAATTAGGACGGTTAGTGCAGGAGAACTTTGTTCAAACGTCCGAACTTACTTTGTTTAAACGTCCGGTTTATCAGGCAATAAAAAAGCCAAAGTGTTCGCTTCGGCTTTGTGTTTTCTTATTTGCTATTGGGTATCTGTTCTACCAATATTTCATTTCCGGTTTTGTCATAATAACTACAGGACATTTTCTGCGTATCGACCACCCATTTTTCAATACCGCACTTTGCACTCATGGCTATAAAAGCATTGTAATCGGTTTGGCCTTGTTGGTGTGATTTTAAGCCTGCCTTAAACGATTCGGTATCGCAGCTGTCTGCTACAAACAGATTTTCATATTTTGCAGTAGTTGTAATTTCATACTCATTGGTTCCATGATATTCGGAATGGCCGTCTGCAACATATACATTGTAAGAGGTTACACCCAGAGATTTGATTTCTTGTATGTAGGCTGGGAAGTCTGACCCTGATTTTACTTTACTATGAGCATGTTTGATTTGCGCTTCAGTAAACATATTTATGATGTTTTAAGCTGGAAGATTTTGTTCTGTCTGTCTCAGGTGGTGAATAGCATGGTAGGCCATGAGATAAAACATTTCGCGAACGGTCATAATACCCAATAAAGGATGCGGCATAACAATCGTATCCAGTTCTTCTTCAGAATACCCGCTTAATTGTTGTTGGATGGAATCCAAAATCTGCCGCAGTTCTTCAGTTAATTCTTTTTTGGCTTCCGGCTGTACGGCTTCCGGCAGGAATTTTTCAGGAGCTTTTCCGCCATTGGCAAGAGCTACTTTGTAATTGGCCAGTACGGTATCATAGTCCCAAAGCGTACGTTCGATTTTTCCAAATTTTTGGATAAGGAATTCTTTTGAAGCCAATGCCTTTGAAATAGGCAACAGGCAAAGATAGACATGGCTAAGCTGTTGTCCGGCTGTCCATTTGCCATTTTTGCTATAGAGAAATTGGTCATCCGGTAGTGCATTCACATAATTAGCCAATTCAATATGGTTATTGTGAAATAGGGTAATAAGTTCTGATGTATTCATTGTTCTTGTTTTATGTTGGTAGAAACAAAAATTCTGGTTTTAACGAAGTTATAAAATATTTTGCTGAGGTACCAACCCAACTTTATCAAAACAAATTTTTATACCTTTAAACACCCCCTGAATCCTCTGGCTGCATAATACGATTCGGCACCATTATGATAGAGAAAAACGGTATCGTAGCGTCTGTCACAAAAGAGAGCACCGCCACGTTTTCTGATTTCTGTAGGTGTCTTTACCCAGCTTGATGTTTTGAGGTCAAACTCTCCCAGTTTTTGAAGTTCGCGATATTGTTCTTCTGTAAGTATTTCGATTCCCATAGCATCTGCCATAGCTATGGCGCTGTCTTTGGGTTTGTGCTCTTTTCTGGATTCTAAAGCTTGCGGGTCATAACAGATGCTTCGGCGGCCCTTTGGACTTTCCGGTGCGCAGTCATAAAAAATATATTCGCCGGTTTTTTTATCAAACCCTACCACGTCAGGTTCGCCACCGGTTTCTTCCATTTCGTCTAACGACCAAAGTTTCTCAGGATTGGCTTCTAATTTTGCCTGTATGTCGGACCATTTCAAACCTTTGTGGCGGTTTGCGTTTTTCTCAAAACGGGTTCTTAATATACCCATTAGTGTCTCGCTTTGTGATGCTGATAATTTCTTTTTATCCATATCTTGATTTTTTACGATGTGACGGTAATTGTTTTTCTATTGGCCGGCCTAAAGTACCAGGATACCAAGGTAAGTGCCAGTAACAATAAAGCAGGAAGAATATCTTTTACGGGGTCATGAGCTGCAAGGTGTGAAAAGATTGCTCCCGACATGGCGAAAAAGAAACCTGCATAGGCCCATTCCTTTAGTATTGTAAATTTAGGAATAAGTACGGCAATGACGCCCAAAATTTTCCAGACGCCTATGATGGTCAAAAAGTAAGCAGGATAACCCAGATGTGCCATCATTTCATTTTCTTCCTTTACGCCTGATAATTGTACAATTCCGGTAGAAACCATTCCTAATGCCAGCCATAGTGTTGAAATCCAGTAAATAATTTTATTTCTCTTTTCCATGTTCTGTTATTTTAAATTGGAAACTACATCTTGAAGTCGGTTATGAGCCATATTGATACCCTGTGCAAAAGGAAGCTGCAATATCTGATTTCTTACAGCCACAGATTTGTAGATGACATGCATAGTAAGTTTACTGGTAGTATCAGTCAGTTTTTCAAATTCCAGGTATTCAAGTTGTACAGGGAAAGGGGTATTTTCCATTTCAAAGGTGCGGGTAATTTTCTGATTCGCAATGAATTCATGGATAGTTCCATTAGACCGAAAGACTACATTTCCTTGAGCGTCTGATGTTTCGAATTGGTAGCTGCCATGCTTTTTGTTTTCAAGCTTTACTACTTTCGTTCCCATCCATTGTGCTACGATATCTGCTTCTTCATAGGCTTTGAAAAGCAGTTCGAGAGGCAGGTCAAATTCCCGGATAATCTGTAATTCCTGTTTGCCTTCTTCGGCATTGATTTTTGTTTTTCGTTCCATCGGTTTACTTTTTTGATTGGTAGGTTTTCATGATGTTTTCCAGTTTGTTGAATCTGTCATCCCACATTTTCTGGAACGGTTCGATAAAGTCGGCTATTTCTTTTAGCTTGTTCGGATTAAGGTGGTAATACATTTCCCTGCCATTTTGTTCCTGCTGAAGCAGTTCACATTCCGTAAGTATCTGCAAATGTTTTGATACTGTTGGTCGAGCCGTATCAAAATTGGATGCGATTGCTCCGGCGGTCATGGATTGGGTCGATAATAGTAGCAGTATTGCCCTTCGGGTGGGGTCTGCTATGGCCTGAAAAACGTCTCGTCTTAAATTCATTATGAAGTTATTTGACTACAAATATATATGAAGTCATTTGACTACGCAAATTTTTATGAGAGAATAAAACCTAAGGGAGTTATAATAGGCAGTCTTAGTCTTGATTGATAGTCATTAAGATAACGGGATTATACTTTGTGAATTAGGGAGCGAATAAGAGAGATGGAAAAAATAACTATCGATAGTATGCCAAAAACAATTGAAATTTCATGTTGTTTTATGAAGTTTAAGACAACAGCAAGCAGTATACTGCTTAGATAGAGTAGTGATAATTTTTTTTGGGTTTGATAACGTAATAATGATAAAATGGAATATCCTATAAAAGAGAGTAGTAATGAAACGAGGCATATGATTTTGGCAGTACTATCCATGTCATACGCCATACCAACTGTTTTGTTTAATCCTAAGGAATGAAAATCTATAGTAAGACAGAAGACGACTAAAATAATAGCGATTATAAGATAAAGTTTCTGATTGAATATGTTCATAATTGCATAAAGTTTCATTCTGGTTTTGCTGTAATTTCTTATTTGCTATTTAAAATCCGTATCATTGAAAAATCATCAGTTGGTTTTAATCCAAAATCATTTTTTAAAATTTTGAGTTTCAGATTTAGCATGTCTTCGGTTTCATTGCCCTCTTGGTTTTGTGCTAAAAAATCGATTACATCAATTTCTTCATTTGAAGTTTTATGAACTTTCGTGAATGAAAAAATTCCATCGGTAGCGATGCTTATATCGTTTATCGTATCAAATACAATTTTTTGATTTTGCAGGCTATAAAATTTTTCAAAGTCTTCAGAAATATGAAATCCTAAATAATCAGGCTTGTTGTCTTGCTCATATTCGGTTATTTTTCCGTTGATATTTACAAAACCGTCGCCAATAGTGAGAACAATTCCTGTATTTAAAGTTTTGTCTACTATCATGATTATCAATGTAGTTAAAAGCTCTTTAATATCTAATAATAATTGATTTTTGATAGACTTGAGTTCTGAAAACAAATCTTTTAAGATGGATTTTAAATGTTGTTCTAAAGTCAGGGTTGATTCATTTTTATCGACCAGGTCTTTATAGCCTTTCTCAATTATAATTTTCTTTAGTATTTTTCCAACCAGTAGCGACGCAAACTGGCTGTCTATAGCTGTGGTACAGCCATCCATAACCGCACAGATAATTTTGTCTTTTCCGAATTTGCCTAGGTAAAGGGAATCTTCACAATTGTTGGAGTGATAATCTCCAATTTGTATTGCCGAATAAATTTTCATGGCGGCAATTTACTGTTTTATCCGCATAATTTATCTTTCCCTTCACAATCACATTTTATCCTTTACCAAAAAAACAGAAGCCAAAGCAAATTCTTCAAGTTCATCCAGTTCTTCCTGCCTTACAAACCCTTCAGATTCAAAAAAAACAATGAGAGGATTTTCTTTATATTCATGAATCCAAAGTCCATCATACGATTTGCTGATAGTGAGACATTTTTCGAGGAGTGACTGCCTGACAGCCGAATCATTATATTTTTCGAGTATTCCAAAATCGGCAATCCGCATCATTCGCACATTTTCCATGTTTTTTGGTTTTTTTCCATTGGAAGTAATATAAGCATATCCGGCAGGAATATCACCTTTATAAACGACCAGCCATTGGTTGGACATGCTGTTCATTTCTGCAATGAGGTTTTTGTCATCGAACTTTTTTGCGATATAGTCTTCGAGTTGTTGCGGCTCTAATAATGACGCGAATTTTTCTGTTGCTATTTCTTTTGCTAAAGCAGCTAACAGGTTTCTGCCTTGTTCTGTCGCGATAATAAACTTTGTTATAATTTCCATTCTTTTTTCTGTTTGTGGACTTACAAAGTTAGAGATGATGTAAAATTTATATCAGTACACAATCGGAAATAATCAGGAGTACAGATGTTAACGGGAGAGTTGTCCGGCCTGTTTGATGGCTTCTATTCGTTTAGGCGTATAGGCATCAGCAAATACGACCCTGAAATAGTTGGAAAAAGTATCCGAAAACGAAAAGGTATAGCCGGGTGTAAACCGGATTCCGATTTTTTCACATTGGGCATAAAAATAATCCATGTTTGTGGCTTCCGGCATTTTTATCCAGATAGAATAACCACCGGCAGGAACCGTTATTGAAGTACCTTCCGGAAAATTATCATAAAGCAGGTCTAAAGTTAATGCAGCATTTTCAGACAACTGTTTTCGAAATGCTTTTAGGTGGCGCTCATAGCTGCTTGCAGACAGCAAACGATTAACTGTTTCCTGATAAATAGGAGAGACGGTACTGCCCAGAGAAAATTTAATCTGCTCGGCTTTTTGGATAAATTTTCCCGGTGACAGCCAGCCGAGCCTGATGCCAGGAGCAAGAGTCTTGGCATAGGAAGAATAGGTCATGACAAGGCCGCTGTCATCAAAACTTTTAATTGTGGTTGGCCGTATTCCGTTAAAGTTAAGGTCGCCATAGATATCATTTTCGATAACTGCAATTTCATAATCCTGCGCCACAGAAAGTACCGCCTTTTTTTTCTCATCTGTCAGCAGGATACCTGTAGGATTATGGAAATTAGGCGTTAGCAGTACGGCGCTTACCTTGTTTTTTGCACATGCTTTTCTAAGAAAATTTACGTCAAAACCACTATCTCTGTCTATTGGAATTTCTATAACTTTTAGGTGGAGTACCCGGATTACTTCCAATATAGAAAAGACACATGGGCTTTCCACTGCAACTACATCGCCGGCAGTACATACAGAAGCCAACGCAATATACAGTGCCTGTAATGCGCCATCTGTAACAAGCAATTCATCAGGATTGAGAAGGGTTTGGTGTCCGGCAGCACGCCTGGCAATTGCGTCTTTTAAATCTGGCAGTCCGTTAGAAGGATAATATCGTAACAGATTTGCTCCCTGTTCTCTTACGACCTGCTGCATAGTGCGCAATAGTAGTTTTTGTGGAATCAGGAGGTCACCAGGAGCGGCAACATTAAATTCTGAAAGTTTTCGTCCTTTCCGTAAAGATGTAATGGAGGCAAGGCTGTTTTCAAAGAAAGCATCCCTGATTATGGGCGAACGGTTTGTTTTAACAGGCTCGTGAGATTTGCCAAATTGACGGTTCACATAATATCCTGATTTGGGCACGCTTTCAACCAATCCCTGAATGATAAGGTATTCATAACCGTTTTGAACAGAATTGATGCTTAGCTGGTGTTTGTCTTTTAATTCACGTACCGAAGGTAGTTTATGTCCCGGTTTGTATATTCCTTCCCGTATGTTTTTTTCTAAAAACGAAGTAAAGATTTCAAATTTATATGATTTCATACGAGGTGGTTAAGGTATGCTTTGCCTGTCCTTTATTAAACGTTTTTTTTAATCTGTTTCTGCTTTAGTATCTGTGAGCGAACATTGAACCAAAGATACAAAAAGCCTTATTTTATTAGAAATGGTAGTTCTTCAATAGCTTAGTTTTTATCAAAGAAAAACTCAAATGGTAAACATACAGATAATCTAATGGTCCATATTGATTTCACAAGGACGTTTCTTTTTTGTATTTTTGTAAAGTACACAAAATTATGACAGAAGAAAAAGTAATATTGGTTAATGAGCGCGATGAGCAGATTGGATTGATGCCAAAGCTGGAAGCTCATGAAAAGGCAGAACTTCACAGGGCCTTTTCAATTTTTATACTGAATTCAAAAAATGAGGTAATGCTCCAACAGCGTGCTTCTCAGAAATACCATTCGCCATTGCTGTGGACCAACACCTGTTGCAGCCATCAACGTGAGGGCGAAAGCAATATTCAGGCAGGAAACCGCCGACTTATGGAGGAAATGGGTTTTTCAACAGAATTGAAAGAACTGTTTCATTTTATCTATAAAGCGCCTTTTGATAATGGCTTGACAGAGCATGAATTGGATCATGTAATGGTTGGCTATTTTGATGGTGAACCAGTCATTAATCCAGAAGAAGTGGAAGATTGGAAATGGATGGATATTGATGCAATCAAAGAAGATATGCAGGTGCATCCTGAAAAATATACGGTATGGTTCAAGATTATTTTTGATGAATTTTATCACTTTTTAGAAGAGCATAAGTTGTGAAGGTGAAGTCATAAAGTTGAAAGTCTTAAAGTCGGAAGTCGAAAGTTTTAAAGTCGAAAGTTGAAAGTTGAAAATCAAAAATCACAAATCAAAAATGAGAGTAACTGTCAGTAGAAAAGCCCATTTTAATGCCGCGCACCGCCTGTATCGCAAAGACTGGTCGGATGAGAAAAACGATTCGGTTTTTGGGAAATGCAACAATCCTAATTTTCATGGGCATAATTATGAATTGATTGTTAGCGTGACAGGAAAAATTAATCCTGATACGGGCTATGTGATTGACATTAAGGATTTGGCCGATATCATTCTCGAAGAGGTAGAAAAACCTTTTGACCATAAAAACCTAAACCTGGATGTGCCTGAATTTTCAGATTTGAATCCGACAGCCGAAAATATTGCGGTTATAATTTGGAATAAAATCAGGAAAAGAATTGATGCCGATAAGGAGTTGGAAGTTGTTCTTTATGAAACGCCACGAAATTTCGTGAGCTATAAAGGAGAATAGCACCGACTAAAAATCATATAAGTTATTTCAGAAATAATGGTACAAGCCAGATTGGAAATTTCTGTAATTTGTTTTCAAAAAAAATATGAGTCTACAACTATACCCGCTGGTTTTCGAACCAATACTAAAAGAACGAATCTGGGGCGGGACAAAACTTAAAACCGTTTTTAATAAGCCGATACAGTCAGACAGTACCGGCGAAAGTTGGGAATTATCCACAGTGCCGGGAGACATCAGCCGCATTGCAGAAGGAGAATATCAGGGAAAATTACTTTCGGAATTGATTTCACAGTTTCCGGAAGAAATTCTGGGTGAGGCAGTGCATAAGAAATTCGGGACAGAATTCCCTTTACTGTTTAAATTTATTGATGCCAAAGAAGACCTTTCAATTCAGGTGCATCCCAATGATGAGCTTGCCAAAAAGCGCCATAATTCTTTCGGAAAAACAGAAATGTGGTATGTGATGCAGGCAGATGAGAATGCCAGGATTGTAGTAGGTTTTAAAGAAAAGTCAAGCAGGGAAGAGTATCTAAAAAATCTGGAAGATAAGACGCTATTGTCAATCTTACAGGAAGTCCCAGTAAAAAAAGGAGATGTCTTTTTCTTAGAAACAGGAACAATCCACGCCATTGGAGCCGGAATTGTGATTGCGGAAATCCAGCAAACTTCCGACATTACCTATAGAGTATACGATTGGGATAGGGTTGATGCCGAAGGAAAATCAAGAGAGCTTCATATAGATTTAGCACTCGATGCCATCAATTATAATACGACAGATACGGAAAGAACTTATACTAAGGAAAAAAATAAAAGTAATCCGGTAGTAACATGTCCTTATTTTATTACCAATTACTTTCCGCTTGATGGTGAGGTGGAAATAAAGAAGCAGCACGAATCGTTTACTGTGTATATGTGTATGGAAGGTAATTTTACGATAAAGTACAATGGAATGGAATGGAATTATAAAAAAGGAAATACAGTATTATTGCCAGCCGCAATGCGGGAATATAATTTAGAAGGTGAGGCGGTACTTTTAGAAATTTATATTTAATAGCCTCAAATAGAAAGATTATGCTTAATTTTGCAGACGCAAATTAAAATTTAAAAAAATGGCAAACGTTAGGAATTTAAAGAAAGACATCAATTACGTATTGGGAGACATTATTGAAGCAGTATACATCTGGGAAATGTCTACAACAGGAAAACCAACTGAAGCTTCTGAAGCTTTGATTGATGAGGCAATTGTTGCTTTTGATTCTTTGATCGCAAAAGTGAATGCTAAAAATGTAGAAAACAAAAAAGCACATTTCAAGCAAATCAATGCAGAATTAGAACAAACTGCTAATCAATTGGTTGCTAAAATAAACGCTTTATAGTCTAAAAAAAGATAAAAAAAGTGCAGATTTTTTTTGGAAAATTAAAATTCAGAACTATATTTGCACCCGTATTGAGATGCCGGTGTAGCTCAGCTGGCTAGAGCAGCTGATTTGTAATCAGCAGGTCGTGGGTTCGAGTCCCTCTATCGGCTCAATTAGAAAAACTATCCGAAAGGATGGTTTTTTGTTTTTATAAAGATTTGTAATTATCATAAAAAAAACGCCTTGAATTTTCAAGGCGTTTTTTTATTACTGCTTCTGTTCTGCCTGTTTTCTGTCGGCTACAAACTTCGTAAGCATTTTTCCGTATTTGGATTGGGCTACTTTTGGTGACATGGATTTGTCTATAGTGTCCAGATATTTAATATTGGCATTATAAATGTCGGCTAAGGCAATATAAGGAGCTATATCATGGTCTTTATTGTTCAAGGCAAAGTTGATAGCCATCAGATATTTTCTTTTCAGGTTATCGCTGTTTTTCTTGTCAAAATCAGAAGATACATCTCTGTTGAATTGCAGGGCTCTTAACTTCTCTTCTGTAAGGCTCAATTGCGTGTTTTTGTATCTTGACATAATTTTTCGATACTCTTCAAACAGTTTTTGATTTTCAGAACCTGTTATTTTTGCGGCAGCAAAAAAAGAATCCAGCCTGGTGTCGATTGTCATATTTCCGGGTTCGGCAAAAAACATCAGATTGTTATCGATACTGTTGGTTTCGCCTCTGTCCAAAAACAGGTAAAGCATTTCCGGAGAATCGATAGTCAGATGGCTTTCAAAGTTCGAATTTCCTTTGATAACAATCGTATCAACAGCAACTAATGCCGTATCTACAATTTTTTGAATGTAGAGCGTACCTTGTTTCAGACCTTCTACATTTCCTTTGATATGGAGATTTCCTTCTTTCTTTTCTTCCTTACAGGAAATCATTGCTAATGCTGCAAAAGCAAACACTATTTTTCTCATAATTGTTGCTGGTGTTTTTGCGGGCGGTTTCAATTATCTGACAGCCCCTGATTTTAATTCGCGGCAAAATAATAAAAAAATCCCCAATTTAGATTTTAAATTGGGGATTAGTTTTATGGAATACTGATTATCCTTTCAGCCAGGCTTCTCTTAGTTTGGCCTTGCTTGCATCAGTAGCCTGATATCCTTCGATTTCTTCGCTCGGAAGTTTTATAACTCCTTTTAATTGGATTTCCTTTCCGTTGCGTTTTACTTTTGCCGTGATAGGGTCATTTTCTTTCCATGTCAGACTGCCCATAATCATGTCATACACATTGTCAAGGTTGTATTTTGTGCCGTTGATTTCAAGAAGTATATCGCCATCTTTTATGCCAAGGCTCTTGTAGAAATCAATATTTCCGCTGCCAGGCAGTATAAAAATTTCTTTTGTAGCCGGATTGATTGAAAAATTAGGTTCCATTCCTTTCAGAAAAGCATTTCCTGCAACCGTAGTCTTTCCTTTTGTGACACCCATTTTGGCAAAATAAACATCATAAGGAATTGGAGTTGGCCCGGCAACATAAGTATCAAGAAACTTTCTTACTGTTGGAGAAGTCAGGGATTCAATTTTGTCAAAAAGTTCGGAATCATCAAAAGCTTTTTTAGTGCCATATTCGTTAGAAAGCTTTTGCATCAGGTCAAGAATACCGCGTTGTCCGTTACTGTCTTCGCGAATCTGTATGTCAAGGCACATGGCTATCAGGGCGCCTTTTTCATAAACGTTTTGGTATTGGTCTTTGTATGGTTTTTGTAAGACCATTGAACTCATTTTTGTGAATGGCATCGTGTCATCCATAGTTGAAGCGTTAGCTATTTTGGTAGCCATTCTTTCGTAGAATTCGTCTTCCGTAATTAAATCCTGGTTGACCTGGAAAAGATTTGCAAAATATTCCGTTACGCCTTCATACATCCATAAATGTTCAGACATCTTTGGTTTGTTGTAATCAAAGAATTGGATTTCCTTAGAATGGATGGTGAGCGGTGTTACAATGTGGAAGAACTCATGCGAAACAACGTCCTTAAACTGTTCAGCCAACTGTTCTTTTGGCATAGCTTCCGGCATTACTACCGTTGTTGCTGTTGGGTGTTCCAAAGCTCCAAAGCCTTTGGCATCATTTCGGGATGTGTCAGACAGATAGATAAGAACACTGTATTTTTTTGTCGAGTTGAATTTGCCTAAGAAATTCTTTTGGGCAGTCATCATGGTTTTCATCTCCGGGGTAATGCTTTCAGCGGTAACGATGCCGTTTGGAGAATAAACAGCAATCAGTATTTCCATCCCGTTTACGGTAAAAGTAGTATAATCCGGTTTGGAATACATAATCGGGTTTTCAACCAATTCGGAATATTTAGAGACGGTGAAAGTGTCTTTCGTATCTGAAGCATCCGTATCTGTCATAGATGTTGCTCCCCAAAGTGTCGCAGGATGCGCGATATTTACCTGATATGGCGTGTCAAGAAATTCTTTGAAATAGCCCACAAAAGCATGAGTATTTAGCATGATGTTTTTTCCCGCTTCAATATTGCTGCCTGCCGGAGAAAAAATATCGTGTGTTCCTTCAACATCATAAGTGTCATTTACCCAATAGGTAAGTTTTGCAAGTTTTTTTGCATCACTGATAGTCCATGAATTGTCATCTATTTTAGCAACTACCAATGAATTGCCTTTGGCGTCATAGGCTTTTACGTTTTCTAAAAATTTACCGTAATCGTCTTCAGAATAAGTTCCCGGTATTATTTTAGGGATATGGTACGTTATCTTTTCAGATTTAATCGCTGGCGGTAAAACCGTAACCATTACTTTATCGTCTTTGATACCGTTAAGGTCGATTTCTACCTGTACTTCATTTTTTGCAGTTACTGATACTACATTTTCGGAAGGTTTGCAACTCCATAACAATGCTGCAAATGCCAGTGAATAAATTATTTTTCTCATTATTTTTTTGTTTTATCCCAATAGGTTCGCCGAACTGATTTTTTGTTACAGACTCCCCGTTTTTTTTAAGAAAGAATTATATTTTTTTGAGAAAGGTAGTAATTTTTTCGATAAGTTCCGGCATTACCGGCAGGTTCGGATTGGTATAGGTAGCCATGTTTTCGGCATCGTCTCCTTTAATTTCTTTGAAAATGTGATTCATGTTTTGGATAAGAACTAATTCTGATTTGGGATTGGCTTTGTGTAGCAATTCCGCATCCTGTGTCGAAATTTGTATGTCTTTTGTACCGTTGACAATAAGAATCGGTATTTGCAGTTTTTTGATTTCTTCCTGCGGATTGTGTTTCAGCCATGAAATTATGTAAGGTTGGACACTTGCTCTGAAAAGACTTGCCAGCATTGGGTTTTTTAGCTCAAAGGTTTGTCCTTTTTTGAGAGATTCAAGGCCTTTGGCAGTTTCTTCTTTCAGCATGGGCGCTCTGCTGCCAATCTGTTCTATCAAAATTTCATCAATAGGTCTGCCGGCTCCCGCCAGCGAAATAAAGGCGTTTGCATCCGGCAGGGCCGCATTCATGCCAATTAAAGAACCTTCGCTGTGTCCGGCAATAACAATTTTGTTGAATTGTTTTTTTGCTTTGAAATAGCTAACGATATCTTTTACATCCTGTATTAAAATGTCAAAGCTTAATTTGGATTCGTCTATTTCTCCGGAGCGCATTTCAACAACAGGCCTTTTGTCATAATTGTAAACAGCGTAATTATTTTTGGCCAGTCCTTCTGCCAAAAATTTTAAACTGTTGTTGGAAACTCCCGGCTGGTTGCCATTTCTGTCTGTAGGTCCCGAGCCTGCAATCAGGATGATGAGGTCTGTTTTTTTAGAGGTATTTGGAGTATAAAGAGTTCCTGGGATAAGAGCATTTACATTTATTTCTTCTGTAGAAAATTTGCTTTCCTGAGAAAAAGTGACCATTGTTGAAAATAAGACAAAGCTTAGGAAGATTATTTTTTTTATCATGATGTTAATAGTTTAGAAATGAAATAAGAATTCCGGAAATGATTTCTGCCACTAAAATGGCAAGTGCGAAATATAGTTTGTGCATGCCCGTCTTACTGTTGGTTGCTATTTTGAATCCGTTATAGAGAAGAATTACAAACCATATTAGGCAGAATATGCTTATTATGGCGAAAAAACCAAGCACTATCATACTGATGGGAGACAGGTTCATTTCGCTGGGCATTGCTTTTGGATTGAAATTTTCAAGCAGGCTGACCGAGATATCTGAAATATAATTTCTGAAGTTGGAAAAAGTCAGCAGGTAAAAAGGAATCCGGCAGATAAGAATTGGATTTACAATATCGATTATCCTGGTTTTGGAATTGATGAGCTTTCCTACAAAAAAAAGTGTCGCAAATAAGCAAACAATATTAATCAGGTTGTCAATAAATGGCTGAGCAAGTGTCACACTTTTTGTAAAATGTAAATCTATAACGCCGTCATATCTTCCGTTAAAAAGATAGGCCAGATAACTTCCTATTGCTGTGACTGCCAGCCCAAAAATAAAAAGTCTGGTTTCAGGATTTTTTTCAAAAGGGTTGAGTAGGAGTTTCTTCATTGGTTTCCGGATTTGAGTTTTTTTATTTTTTCGATAATATCGTCCAGTTTGTTCCTGACAGTTGGGTAGCTATTGCCCATCTGAACGGCCATTTCTTTAAGGCTGCCGCTGCTAAGAAAAAATTGAAGAATAAAATTCTGTTCCTCTTCAGAAAGCTGAAGATAAAAGGGTAGTGAATAGTTACCGGAAACAGTAGTCTGGCAGTTTCCGCACTTCAACTGTGATACGGAAAGTGAGTCACTGCAACTGGGGCAATGAATTGGGAGTTTTGGTGTCATAAACTAAAATTAATTTAATTAAATATTAATAAAGTTTATGCAAACTTAAATAAAATTAATTTTAGTTTTTGTTTTATTGTGAGAAAAGGCAAAAAAAATATTCCACGAAGGAATATTTTTAAGTATTTATGTTAATCAAATTTATTCTTGATGTAGTATTTTCCGTCCAAATCTTCATCAAAATCATCAATCTTTGGCGGTTTTGGTTTTGGCTTGCTGGCCATTGCTTTTTTCTTCCACAGCTCAAATTTATCTGCGGTAAGTCTTTTCTTCATTATTTCGATTACATCCTTTTCGGCTAATCCTAACTCTTTTTTAATAATCTCAAAAGGATTTCTTTCTTCCAAAGCCAAGGTAACAAGCTTTTCATTTTCCTCTCGAGTCAGCTCAATGTTTTTGCCTTTTTTCATTACATGAAAATTAATTCAGATAAATAGTAATTGTACGTTTTTTAATTGTTACTCAATATTAATAAAAAAAATAATTACTTTTTCAAGCGGTCTTAAATTTTTTCTTGGGGAAGAACCTGAGGTGACCGGTGTTTTTGAAAAGGGATGGCTACTAAATTAGACAATCGGTTGTTTTCAGAAGCTTCCATGTGTGTGTCGACACCATAAACAATTTTTTCTTTCGGGAGTGTCAAAAACGTACCAAAAAGCCTGTCCCATATAGAGAAGATATTGCCATAATTAGAGTCAGTATAAGGCAAGACATAATGATGGTGTACTTTATGCATATTAGGAGAAACAATAATGTAGCTGATGTATTTGTCAAGTTTTTCTGGAAGCGAAATATTGGCATGATTGAATTGGGAAAACACAACCGACAGTGATTGGTATAAAAAAGCAAGCCACATTGGAGCGCCTGTTATTAATACTGCTGCTGCCGTAAATACAAAACGGACAACACTTTCTCCCGGATGGTGCCTGTTTGCGGTAGTTGTGTCTACCCAGGTATCCGTATGATGAATGAGGTGAAAATGCCAGAGCCAACGGGTTTTATGCTGCACAAGATGTGCCAGATAAGCCCCTATCAGGTCAAGAAGCAATAATCCTATTAACGTGTAAAGCCATAAGGGAAGTTCCGGCAGCCATTCCAGGACTCCGAAATTATTTTTCAATGCCCATTCCGAAGCCAGAAGCAGGATAAAAGCCAAAATGAAATTTACGATTATGGTGGTCAGGGTGAAAAAGATATTGATTCCCGCATGATTCCATTTTTTATAATTAAACCGGAATAATGGAAATGCATTTTCAATCATCCAAAAGATTGCAATGCCACCAACCAATATAAGTCCTCTATGGAGTGAAGGAATGGTTGAGAAATAATTGACAATATCATTCATATCCTGCAATTTTAGTTTATGTTCCAAACATGACCGTAAATGTGGTCCCGATATTGACTTCGCTGGCTACAGAAATTTTTCCTTTCATGCTTTCGATTTGTGTTTTCGTCATAAAAAGCCCGATGCCCTTGGCTTCCGGGTGATTATGGAAAATCTGGTTCATGCCAAAAATCTTGTGACCGTTTTTGTTCAGGTCGATTCCAAGTCCGTTATCGATAACATAAAGATAAACAATATTATTTTTCCTTTCAGAACGAATTGTAATTTCCGGTGTTCTTTCCAGCGCCCTGTATTTTAAAGCATTGCTGATAAGGTTATGGAAAATGCTTTCCAGATAAATTCTGGAATAGGCTATTTCCGCTACTTCTTTAAAATCGGCCTTAATAATTGCGCCGGATTTTAGTATTTCACCTTGCAGCGATTCAATTGTCTTGGAATAAATCTGTTGGAAGGACAATAGTTCTTTTTCAACTTTATTCTTTTTGATATGTAGTACTTCCATCAACTGGTTTAGCGAGTCGTTCAGGTTCTGCGCAACTTTTCTAAGCATTTCAAAAATCGTCTTATACTCTTCAATTGGGCTGTCCTTTTCAATGGTGGCAATCAAGGCTGTAATGTTTGAAGCCGGCGAACGGAGATTGTGTGAAGTAATGTTGGCGAAATCATTAAGCTGTTGGTTTTGTATGGTAAGCTCATCCATCAGATTTTCCTGAATGATTTTATCCAATAGCAGGCGTTGGGTGTTTTGTCTGATTTTTATATACGCAAAAATCAGTATTCCAAAGGTGACAAAAATAAACAAGAAGAAACGGTTGTTTCGTGCCTGTACATTTTCTTCTGTCTGGGCAAGATTGTCTGATAAGATGAGTACAGCCTGTTTTTGATAATCACGGATTGACCTTCTTATGGAGTCCATAACTTCTTTACCGCGGCCTTTTTTAATCAAAGCGGCGGCTTCTTCCATGCCATATTCCCTTCGTGTCTTGATTACCATAGCGCTCACTTTTTGCTTTGATTCGATTAGCTTTTCTAACGTATCAAGTTTTTTGCTCTGGTATTCATCGGTTTCGTTCATAGAACGAAGTGAGTCAATCCAGATTTCAAGATTTTTATGGCCGTGGTTGTATACTTCCAGGTAGTTTTCATCTCCGGTAATTGTATAGCCGCGTGCTCCTGTTTCGATATCGATAGTGCTGGAAAGCACTTTTTCAAGAACGCTGTTGATGTTGCTCGTATGGTTGACAATCATCCTGTTTTGCTTTACAGATTGTGAGCGGCTGTGAATGGAGTAGGCAAGAATTGCAAAAGAAGCGACAATAACAATGAAGGTTATGTCAATAGTGGTTTTTAGAGATATTTTTCCCATTAGTATTTTGCGGTATTATTTGTTTTGGGGCGCCTTTTCAGGACAATGCAAAGTAATGCAATTATTTTTTTGTATACGTTTAAAAATAAAGCAAGGTTTTTGGAATGCAGGAAATCTGATAAACAATAAAAAAAAACTGCCCGAAATCCGGGCAGTTCTTATTAGTGTAAAAAAATTAAGATTCTTGTTTCCTGAATTTGACATTCATAATGACAATGGCCAGGATAATGAGTACAATGCCCACCCATTGCAGGAATACGACTTCTTCATGAAGCAGAAAGAAGGCCATAAGCACGGAAACAGGAAGTTCGAGTGAAGAAACAATACTTCCTAATCCAATACCTGTTAGCGGGAAACCTGCATTTAAAAGCATTGGAGGTATGATAGTTCCAAATAGAGAAAGTACGATTCCCCATTTTAAGAAAATGCTCGTATCAAAAGGTGTGTTTTGGGTAATCAGTGCAAACGTAAGTACAATGATTCCGCCTCCTAAAAGCATGTAAAGGCTTCTTTGTGCCGATGAAATTCCAACAGCAATTCTGTTAGCCGTAAACATGGTAGTTGTAAAAGAAGCTGCAGCCATTAATCCCCAGGCAATACCACGCCAGTCTAAATCTGCTTCAGTATTGATAAGGTTTGTGGCCAAAGCGGTACCAATCAATACAATAACAACCGCAACAATCTTTGTAGCAGAAGGAAGCTTTTTTTCAAGAAACATTTCTAAAAGAACACCCATCCAGACGGTCTGCATAAGCAATACGATTCCTATAGAAACAGGAATGTAACGAACGGCAAGATAATAAAAGATACTGGTCAACCCGGTAGATGTACCGGCAATCATCAAATGGGTGATGTTCTTTTTGGAGGCTTTAATCACCACATTGTCTTTTCTCGATTTTTGAAAAGCATTGATGAGAAGTATCCCTATAATTCCGAACAAAAACTGCGATGAAGTGACTTCGGCTGTTGTATAGCCTTCGCCATAAGCCATCTTTACAAAAGTGGCCAGCATTCCATAACTTGTAGCGCCTAAGCCTACAAGAAGAACTCCTTTTAGTACTCTATTTCCTAACATTTTTTCATTTTTAAAAAGCGGGCAAAGATAAGGCATAGTTTTTTTGCAAATGCTTTTTTGTCATTAAATAATACTATTTTAACAGGATTATAGTTAATAAGTAACAGCCAATAGTTTTATTAAAATCCATTAGAATAGTATGATTCAAAGAACCCTCCTGTTTGTGTACTTATACTTAATTAGTTGTGGTGAAGGACCTGCTGCTATTAAGAACAATAAAAAACGCGACTATGCGACATTCCACAAAGAAGCAAAGGCATTTTGTAAAAAAGAGAAATTTAACGAAGACTATTATTTTCTGGTCGACCTGAGTGTTCATTCCGGTAAAAACAGATTTTACATTTATGATTTCAAAACCGGTAAAATTAGTGATGAAAAACTTGTGACACATGGAAGTTGCGACGCAGGTCAGGTAAACGATACCAAATGGGAGAAGGTGAAATTCAGCAATAAAGACAATAGCCACTGCTCGTCAAAAGGAAAATACAAGATAGGGAAGAGAGATTCCAGTACCTGGGGCATCAAGATAAAATATTGGTTGCATGGATTGGAAGAAACAAACAGCAATGCAGTAGAAAGAATAATTGTGCTGCATTCCTGGAGTGCCATTTCCAATACGGAAATCTTTCCGAAATATACACCCCTGAGTTGGGGCTGTCCGGCGGTATCGGATGATTTTATGAAAGTTCTTGATAAAAAGCTTCAAAAAACAAACAAGCCGGTACTGTTATGGATTATTGATTGAGTGATAGGGAATTAATAAAAAAACCTGCGAAAATCTCGCAGGTTTTTTTAAAGTTAGATAGCAGGTGGCAGATAGCGGATGGCAGATGATAGAGAAGAGACAATAGATGATAGAAAATTCAGAGAAACAGAAATCTGCAGTCACAAATCTCAAATCTCAAATCTCAAATCTCAAATCTTAAATCCACAATCTTGAATCTGCAATCTTAAATCTACAATCTCAAATCTCAAATCTTACTTAATCAACTCAAAGCTTCTCTTTACAAAAGCAGTCAGTTCTTCACCTTTTAATAGGTTTTGAGACAGTTTTGCCAAATCAAGTGCTTGTTTAACCAAAGCTTCCTGATGTGACTTGTCTTTAGAATTCAATATGTTGGAAGCCAATTCATGGTTGGTGTTAACCACCAGATTGTACATTTCCGGCATGTTGCCCATTCCAAACATACCGCCGCCACCGGTCTGGCTCATTTCTTTCATACGGCGAAGAAATTCGGGTTGTGTAATCACAAATGGCGCCGACTGGCTGTCTAACGCTTCCAATTGGATAGAATATTTCTTATCCGAAATAACGCCCTCCAGTTCGGTTTTAAGCTTTTCTTTTTCCTCATCAGAAAGTTTGGAAATCGTTTCTTCTTCTTTCTTGATTAGGTTATTAATATGGTCGGCATCAACACGCGCAAATGTCAGCTTTTCATTGTCGGCCTCCAATTTTTGGATAAGGTGTGAAATGATTGGCGAATCCAAAAGCAATACTTCATAGCCTTTAGCCTGAGCTTCGGCTATATAACTGTGCTGTGCGTCTGTGTTAGAAGCATATAAAATGACAAGATTACCGTTTTTGTCAGTTTGCGTTTCTTTAGTTTTCTCTTTTAATTCCTCCAGCGTATAATATTTGCCGTCAACGGTTGGATATAACGCAAATGCGCCTGCTTTTTCGTAAAACTTAGGCTCAGACAGCATTCCGTATTCCAATACGATTTTGATATCGTTCCATTTTTGCTCAAAATCTTCGCGGTTTTCAGAGAAAAGTGATTTTAGCTTGTCGGCTACTTTTCGGGTAATGTAATTGGAAATCTTTTTCACGGCACCGTCAGCTTGCAGGTACGAACGTGAAACGTTTAACGGTATATCCGGAGAATCGATAACTCCTTTCAGCATGGTCAGGAATTCAGGCACGATTCCTTCTACATTGTCGGTTACGAAAACCTGATTCTGATACAGTTGGATTTTGTCTTTTTGTATCTGCAGGTCGCCTGTCATTTTTGGGAAATACAGAATACCGGTCAGGTTAAAAGGATAATCAACATTCAAGTGGATATTGAAAAGCGGTTCTTCAAACTGCATCGGATACAATTCTCTGTAGAAATTCTTATAATCTTCATCCGTAAGGTCAGACGGTTGTTTGGTCCATGCCGGATTCGGATTATTGATGATGTTATCCACTTCAATAGTCTCGGCTACATAATCATCCGGAGCATTTTCCGGTTTTGGAAGCGTTTCAGTTCTTGTTCCGAATTTGATTGGAACAGGCATAAATTTGTTGTACTTCTGCAGCAATCCTGAAATTCTTCCTTCTTCAAGAAATTCGAGAGAATCTTCTGCAATATGCAGTATGATTTCGGTTCCGCGTGAAGTTTTGTCGGATGGTTCCAATGTAAATTCAGGACTTCCGTCACAGGTCCAATGAGCTGCCGGTTCGTCTTTATAGGATTTAGTAATGATTTCAACTTTTTCTGCTACCATAAATGCAGAATAGAAACCAAGACCAAAATGTCCAATAATTCCTGAATCTTTGGCAGAATCTTTATATTTTTCAAGAAATTCTTCCGCCCCGGAGAAAGCCACCTGGTTGATGTACTTTTCTACTTCTTCTGCCGTCATACCCAAGCCCTGGTCAATAATATGGATTTTCTTGCCATCCTTGTCAACCTTTACCTCGATAATCGGATTTCCATATTCTACTTTTGCCTCGCCAATATTAGCAAGATGCTTTAGCTTTAAAGTAGCGTCTGTAGCATTGGAAACCAACTCACGTAAGAAAATTTCATGGTCGCTGTATAAGAACTTTTTGATAAGCGGGAAAATGTTTTCTACCGAAACATTAATTTTTCCTGTTGTCATAAACTATTGATATTAATATTGTTAATTATTTTCGGTATTTTTATTTTCAAATAGAATACCAAATATTATTAAAATGACAAATTGGCTGAATTGTTAATTTTAAGATAATAAAATTGAAATTTTAACATTTCAAAATCAATCCATTGTATATTTGTAGTGTAAATAAACTTTAAAAATACCAATCTATGAAAAAATTAATCTTATTTGGAGTTTTTGCATTACTATTTGCATCGTGTAAAACTTCATCAATAACTAACACAAAGACGGATAGGTCTTCACAGGTTGCAATTAAAGGAAACTGGGTTATCAGTTCTGTTAGTTATCCCGGTTCTGAATACATTAAAGTAAATTCCTTTCAGCTTGCTGATTCGCAATGTTTTGTAGGAAGTACGTGGAAATTCATTTCAAACAACAACAAGGGAGAAATGGCATTGACCAAAATGGGATGTCCTGCATTTAGCTCACCAATTACGTGGTTTGTCAACAAAGACGGACAATTTGTCCTAAAAGTTCTTGATGCGGGTGAAAAAGCAAAAAGAGTTAGAGATGGTTATGTATTAGGCGTAGCTAACCAGTCAGAAAACTCATTCCAGTTGATTGACAAAATTGACGTAGGAGGAAAACTGACAGATGTTGTATATCAATTCACAAAAGTAAACTAATCCAAAAACAATAATCGATATGAAAAGAATTGGAATATATTCATTAGCATGTTTATTTGCTATAGGTACGTTTTTTACAGGCTGTGAGTCTGCAAAAAATATGAATAATACTCAAAAAGGAGCCGGTATTGGTGCTGCTGCAGGTGCTGTAATTGGTGGTATTTTGGGTAACAATATAGGTAAAGGCGGTAATACTGCTTTAGGAGCTGTTCTTGGAGGTGTTGTTGGTGGAACCGTTGGAGGTGTTATTGGGAACAAGATGGACAAACAGGCCAGAGAAATTGATAATGCGCTTCCGGGAGCCGAAGTAGAAAGAGTAGGAGAAGGAATCAAATTGACATTAAATGAAAATGCGGTGCGTTTTGATACTAATAAATCAACTCTGACAGCTACGGCTAAAGCGAATCTGGATAAACTGGTTACTGTGTTTAATTCTTATCCTGATACTAACATTCAGATATACGGATATACAGACAGTACTGGTCCGGCTGACTATAACCTGAAATTATCTGGTGAAAGAGCAGCTTCTGTAAAGAATTATTTGGTTAGCAAAGGTATCAATGCTTCCCGATTCAATACTACAGGTTTAGGAATTGCTGACCCAATCGCTACAAACGATACACCTGAAGGAAGGTCTCAAAACCGTCGTGTTGAATTTGCAATTACGGCAAATGAGAAAATGGTACAGGATGCCCAAAAAGAAGTGAAAAACTAAATTATACAATAATATAGTTGCTAAGGCCGTCTGAAAAGACGGCCTTTTTTGTGCCTATAAATAAAGTTTAAATCGGTGATGTTCTTAGCGTCTTGGCGTAAAAATAATTGCTCGCAAAGCCGCAAAGCCGCAGTTTTGGATGCTCTTTCGCTATACATAAACTTCTGTAATCTGTGTAATCACTCTAATCTGCGGCTAAATAAAAAAACAACCGAAATTCACTTTTTCAAATTGACACAAAATTCTCAATAGTGATTTCTAGAGTTTTAGTTCAAATTTTTTGAAAGATATTTAACAGATGTTTATATGTTTCAGAAATAATTGAAATGTACCTTTACTGTACAATCTAAAAAAGAGGTTTATCATGGCAACAGCAAAGAATTCAAAGTCAAAAAAACAGCTAATTGATGACGACCAGCTAATTGAAATGTATATGAATACTGTTCTCGAAAAAAATGAAGCTCCCAAAAACGTCTATCTTTTTTGCAAAGAAAACTCCGTTGAAGAAGCTGATTTTTATTCCTTCTTTAATTCACTGGATGCACTGAAAGAAACAATCTGGGTCAAATTTTTTGAAAATACTATAAATACCTTACATAAGGATACAAATTATGCAGGTTATGAAAACAGAAACAAGCTATTGTCGCTGTATTTTACATTCTTTGAAATCTTAACCTTAAACAGGACGTATGTCTATTATGCACTGAAGGATAATAAGGAAGGGCTTCGTAATCTCAAACAATTGACATCGCTACGAAACCATTTTAAGGATTATATCGTAGATATATTAAAATCTGGTGAGACTGAAAAAGACAGCAAGATTAAAAAAGTCACGACACCTTTGTTTTCTGAAGGAGCCTGGCTTCAGTTCTTATTCATATTGAAGTTTTGGCTGGACGACAGGTCAAAGGGATTTGAGAAAACGGATATTATGATTGAGAAAGCCGTAAAGGCCACTTTTGATATTTTGGATACCACACCGTTGGAAAGCCTGTTTGACCTGGGCAAGTTCATTTGGAAAGAAAGAGTATAAGTTGAGGACGAGATGAAGACATTAGATAAAATACCCGTAAATAAAATTGAAAGAGCAGGCCAGCTGGTAAAGACCGGAATTAAGGTGGGAGGTAATTATATAGCCTATTATGGTGAAAAAATTGTCAATCCGTCCCTGACAAAAGAAAAGCTGAATGAAAATAATGCCGAAGATATCTATGACGGATTGAAAAACTTAAAAGGCAGTGCTTTAAAAGTAGCCCAAATGCTAAGCATGGATAAAAATATTATGCCGCGGGCTTATGTAGAAAAATTTTCACTGGCACAATTTTCAGTTCCGCCCTTATCAGCACCCTTGGTCAGAAAGACGTTCAAAAAATACCTGGGCATGTTTCCCGAAGAAATATACGATTCCTTTACGGCCGATTCTGTAAATGCAGCAAGCATTGGACAAGTCCATAAAGCAACTAAAAACGGAAAAAATTTGGCTGTAAAAATCCAGTATCCGGGCGTAGCAGACAGTATTAGCTCTGATTTGGCTATAGTCAAGCCTTTTGCCATCAAGATGTTTAACCTTCAGGGTAAGGATTCCGAACGCTATTTTAAGGAAGTCGAAAACAAGCTGTTGGAAGAGACCGATTATGAACTGGAATTAAGACAAGGTGTTGCCATAGCAGAGGCGTGCAGCGGGATTGCCAATCTGAAATTCCCGAAATACTATCCGGAATTGTCTTCTAAAAAGATTATTACGATGGACTGGATGGACGGTGAACACTTGTCTGAATTTGTAGCCCATAACGAAAACAGGGCAAAAGGTGATAGCATAGGCCAGGCTTTATGGGACTTTTATATGTTCCAGATGCATCAGTTAAGACAGGTTCATGCAGACCCGCACCCGGGCAATTTTTTAATTGATAAGGAAGGAAACCTGATAGCGATTGATTTTGGTTGCATAAAACAGGTTCCGGAAGATTTTTATATACCGTATTTTGAATTGGCCCGACCTGAAATTATGGATAATCAAAAGCTTTTCCTTGAGAAATTATATGAGCTGGAGATTTTGCGCAAAGATGATACGGATGAAGAGGTAGCCTATTTCTCAGAACTATTCAACAGGCTTTTGCGTTTATTTACAAAACCCTATCAAACGGATGCTTTTGATTTTTCTGACGAAGCCTTTTTTGGTGAGATGGCGCAGCTTAGCGAAGAATACAGCAAAGATTCAAAGCTTAGAAAAATGAATGGCAATAGAGGGTCAAAACACTTTTTGTACATCAACAGGACTTTCTTCGGATTGTACAGCCTGTTGCATGATTTGAAAGCAAGAATCAGTACAGAAAATTATAAAAAATACATGAAAGATTAATTTTTGTTTTTAATGGTTGGTTAGGTTGTAAGAGCGGTTTTCATACGTGAAAATCGCTCTTATTTTTTATGAAAAAATGTAACTTTTTATCACCCTAATGTGTTGATTAGATGATTTTAATAACAAAAAGAAAGATTAAACTTACTTTTTTTATTCTTTTTCTCTCCCATAATTAAAAAAACTTATCAACACAAAGAGTCAAATATTGTAGTTCGACGATACGGAAATGTAGTTAGTCGTCATTATTCGTAAAATACTTTTCGTAGTCTGAAATTATGTTAAAACAATTTGGTTTTATCATAAATTTCGATGTTAAACCCCTAGACTATGAAAAATAATTACAAAAATTTATCAATTGATGAATTTGGAAGCATTCCCCGTGCAAAAATTCTTCAGCTGGTTTTGATGCTGTTTGTCTTCCTGACAGCATATGAAAGTTTTGGACAGGTTAGTGCTTATACTTTTTCCCAATCGTCCGGCACTTATACTTCTCTACCAACATCAACTGTAGTGCATGCTTCAGGTTGGGATGATAATGTAGCTTCCGTAACTATTCCATTTACTTTTACATTTAACGGAACTGGCTATACTTCATGTTCTGTAAATTCAAACGGTTATGTGACTTTTGGAGGAACGGCATCCGGAACGACAGATTATAATCCTATTTCACAGGGAAATGCCTATTCAGGAGCTGTTAGCGCCTTAGGAGGAGATTTAACATCCAACAGTTCAACTATTGTTTATGGAACTACCGGTTCGAGCCCAAACAGGGTATTTGTAGTTCAATGGAATAATACGAGGCGATACAGTGCTGGTATAATAAATGGAGATTTTAATTTTCAGATACGATTGTATGAAACCACCAACGTTGTTGAAATGAGATATGGCAACTGTACTCCCGCGACCAATACTAATTTTAATGTTCAGGTTGGATTGAGAGGTGCAACCAATGGCGATTTCAATAACAGGCTTTTACAGACAAATGGCCTCGATTGGTATAATAATACGACAGCTGGAACACTAAACACGCATGCTTGCAGAACCAGAAATAATACTTATCCATCATTAGGGACAATTTTCACATGGACACCACCACCGGTATGTTCTGGTGCCCCTGCAGCTTCAACAACTGTAAGTTCTGCAAATCCGGTTTGTTCTGGTACTAATTTTACACTGTCCCTTGGAACTACCTATACTGGAACAGGAATAACCTATCAATGGCAAAGTGCAGATAATGCTTCGTTTACTACAGGGTTGACAAATCTTGGTACATCCAGTACACAGATAGCTAGCCAGACTTCCAATAAATATTATAGGGCAAGAATAACTTGTAGCGGCAATACTACGATTTCAACACCGCTTTCAGTGTCTACTACACTTTGTTATTGCCCAACCATATCCACAAGCAACAATGAATATATTTCCAGGGTTGTTTCAGGCGGATTTTCAAATACGAGTACGCAGTCAAACTATGCTAATTATACAGGGTTGGGTTCAATTGCTTCTGTAATGCAGGGAACAGCTACCTCGACCATTAGAGTGACAACTGCTAACGGACATGTTAATGATGGTATTTATCTTTTTGCCGATTGGAATCAGGATGGCGATTTTGGTGATACGGGTGAAGTTGTGACAGGCCCGATTGCCGCATCTGGAAGCGGTACTTACACTCTGACCGTTACAGTACCGGCCGGTGCAACTCTTGGTACAACCCGAATCAGAATAAAATTATCTCGTAATGCAAATAATAATCCTTGCCAGGCTACATTCGCCAATGGCGAAGTAGAAGATTATCTAATTACCGTAATTCAGTCATGTTCGCATACGGTTACGGCTACTCCGGGAAGAAGTTGCGGACCGGGAACGGTAACCTTAACAGCTATAGGCGGCACCGGAACTACAGAATACAGGTGGTATGAATATATAAGCAGCGGAAGTCCGGTTGCGGTTACACCAACAGGCTCGTTTGTGACACCATCATTAAGTGTTACAAAAACCTATTATGTAACAGCCTATAACGGCGTTTGTGAAAGTCCGAGATTTCCTGTCAACGCTTTTGTATATCCTGCTCCATCATCATCTGTAACCCCGGCTGCCGCGAGTTTGTGCGATGGGGTAATTGAACTGGTAGCAACAGGAAGCAATTCCGGAACTACAGATACGCTTTTCTACGAAGACTTTGAAGTGTCAACATCCACGTTAATGATGTTACAGGATTATGGTTCCTCTGCTAACGGATACTGGTATATTGAGGAAAGTCCAAGTCAATACATCAGTTACGAAACGATAAGTTCTGGAAGCAATTTCGGAGCAATTGACTCTGCTTATGATTTAAATGGTTTTTCAAATAATGCACTAACTATGAGTGCGGCAATCAGTACTTATAATTATACTTCATTGGCCCTCACTTTCAGGCATTATTATGACTATGATAATTATCAGGCTCCGGACCAGGCTATTATTGAAGTCAATACGGATGGTGATTTAGATGGAGTCTGGACAGCAATACAAACCTATACCAGCGACCAGGGAAGCCCGACAAATTTTGCCACAGTAACGATTAACCTTTCGGCCTATATCAATCAGCCTAACCTGAGAGTCCGTTTCAGGTATTATTCTGGCTGGAATTATGGCTGGAATGTTGACGATATCAGAATTACAGGAACTTCAGTTCCTTCCCCTATAGCATGGACTCCAATTGCCGGACTATATACTGATTCCGCTTTAACAATTCCTTACACAGGTGGAAATATTGCAACGGTGTATGCCTATCCGGATGCAGCCCAAACCTATACAGCCACTGTAACAAACGGTTCAGGATGTCAGGCAACCGATACGGCAGTTATTTCCGGAAGTTCTAACATTTGGAACGGGACATCCTGGAGTTCGGGAACAGCACCGGTAGCCGGAACCGAAAAGATAATCTTTAACGGAAATTATAGCTCAACAGGCGATATTTCAGGATGCCTGCTTCAGGTAAACAGCGGGAATGTGGTAATTAATGCAGACAATACGGTTACTGTTGCAAATCAGGTGAGAATAAATCCTGCGGCTACATTCACATTGGAAGATACGGCCAGCCTTCTGCAAACTGCGGGGACAACCAATACCAATATTGGCATCATCAGGTCAAAACGCAGAACGCAACCGGTAAAAAGACTTGATTTTACATATTGGTCTTCTCCTGTTGCCGGACAAACATTGCATAATTTGTCGCCAGCAACAATGGCAGATAAATATTACAGCTGGAATCCGGTCAGCCAGGCATGGGTGACGCACATGAATGGAAATGTAACCATGACAGATGCAAAAGGTTATATTGTAAGAGCGCCACAGAGTTTTTCTACTACATCGGCAGTACAATATGAGGCCATATTTCAAGGAGTGCCGAATAATGGCGATATCAGTATTCCGGTTTATGGAAACACCAGCACTTTGCCGGCAGATTATAAGTGGAATCTGATAGGTAATCCGTATCCGTCAGCAGTAGATTTGGACGAATTTCTTTCTTATGCAAACAATGTTGCTGCATTGGATGGAACAATCTATTTGTGGACGCACAATTCAGCACCAAGTAATGCCGTTCCGGGTGACCAAACCTATAATTATACGGCAAATGACTATGCAACTTACAATTTGTCCGGAGGTGTGGCCACATCACCGGCAACTCCTGACCCTTTAAATCCTGAAATCAGCGATAACTTCAACGGAGCTGTACCAACGAAATATTTGGCTTCAGGACAGGCATTTTTTGTAAGAGGTCTTGGAAATCTTCCCGCAAGATTTACCAATGATATGCGAATTCAGGATGAAAACAACCGATTCTTCAGAAATATGAATCCTGTTAAACGGAATGCTGCCAATTCAGGAATTGAAAAAAACAGGTTCTGGCTCAATCTTAGAAATAATCAGGGTGCTTTTAACCAGACACTGGTTGGATATATAGAAGGTGCTACCAATGGTTTGGACAGAGGTTTTGACGGTAGTCTTTTTGGAGGTAATCATGTTACTATTTATTCTATAAACGATTCACAAAAACTGGCAATACAGGGACGTGCACTTCCTTTTGATAATTCAGATGTGGTTAATTTGGGAATCAAAACTACCATTGCCGGAGCCTTTACCATCAGCCTGGATATGCTGGACGGACTATTTGTCAATCAGGATATTTATTTGAAAGATAATCTTCAGAACGCTATCCATAATCTCAAATCTGGGCCTTACAGCTTTACGACAGGGATAGGAACATTTGAAAACCGATTCCAGATAGTTTACAGAAATGAGGCTTTGGGAATTCCGGAATTTAATCCGGAAAGTATCGTAATCTATAAAAAAGATAAGGATGTTGTTGTTACCTCCGGAACGGCAACCATAGAAGGAGTAAAAGTTTTTGACATTCAGGGAAGATTATTGTTTGACGGACAGAAAATCAATGCTTCTGAAAAAGTAATCAAAAGCCTGCCTCCAACAGACCAGGTATTGATTGTTCAGGTTGTTACAACAGAGGGAATACGAATTTCCCGAAAAATACTTTATTAGAACTGTACCCGCATTCAATAGAAACAGCCTTTGAGAAATTTTCCCAAAGGCTGTTTTGTTTGTAATTTGAGTCAGATTAAAATTTAAATCCTAAACCAACCTGGAATACGGAATTTTTTGCATCGGTATCCTTAATAACCTCATTAAAACTATGGTTGTATCTACCGTTGATGAATAGACCTCCGTCAAACTGGAAGGTAAGCCCGGCTGCCAAACTCATGTCAAAATCATTGACCTCGTCTAGCTCTTCTCCGGCGTTTCCATCGTTATTGTCCAGGTCGATTTTTTCGTTAATCTTAAATCCGAACTGCGGACCGGCTTCGATACTAAATCCTTTCACAATATAAAGCTTTGCCAATATAGGAACATTAATATAGTCCAATTGGTACTCAGCAGTATAATTGTTTCCTAAAAAGGAATAATCCCTTTCAAAACCTTGTCGCGAATAAATCACCTCCGGCTGGATAGAGAAGGAATCATCAATAAGCGGAATTTCGGCTATGGCACCCACATAAAAACTGGTTCTTGCGTCAGGGCCTTCGTCAAAATCACCTTTTGTAACTGTAGAATAATTTAAACCGGCTTTTACTCCAAATCCTGCCTCATTAAATGAACCTGAAGATTGTGTAGTTTGCGCATAAGTTGCCATCCCGGCAAGTAATAACACATTAGTCGAAATAATTTTTAATAGCTTCATAATTAAATTATTTTTGTTAGTTCTTATGTTAAATTACGACATTTATTATGCCAGCATAGTACTATTAACATAACTTTGACAGATGGCAAATTGGGCAACTTACATTAAAAATTTTCAGTCTTTCCTGAAGATAGAAAGAGGATTGTCACAAAATACGATTGACAATTATACTTTTGATATTGAAAAGATGGTTTTGTATTTATCTGAAAATCAGATAAATGAAAGCCCTGTTTCGGTTTCTGATGAAACGATACAGCAATTTATTTATGAAGTTTCCAAAACCATAAATCCCCGTTCGCAAGCCAGGATAATTTCCGGATTAAGGAGTTTTTTCAATTATATGATTTTTGAAGATTACAGAAATGATAATCCGATGGAACTTGTGGAAATCCCCAAAATAGGACGAAAACTCCCCGATACTTTGTCTACAGATGAAATAGATAAAATCATTGGTGCCATTGAACTCAATACAGACCAGGGCGAAAGAAACCGCGCCATGTTGGAAACGCTGTATGGCTGTGGGCTTAGAGTTTCAGAATTGATATCGCTGCGCATTTCCGATTTGTTCTTTGAGGAAGGATTTATAAAAGTAAAAGGAAAAGGGGACAAGCAGCGTTTCGTGCCTATTGGAAATCTTACACAAAAATATATCGACATATACAAAACGACTGTACGGTCACATCTCGATATTCAAAAAGGACATGAAGACACGCTGTTTCTTAACAGGAGAGGTAAACAGCTTACCCGGGCGATGGTTTTTACGATAATAAAAGACCTGGCGGTAAAAATAAATCTTAAAAAGACAATCAGTCCGCATACCTTCAGGCATTCTTTTGCCACACATCTTCTTGAAAATGGTGCCGACCTGCGTTCCATCCAACTCATGCTCGGACATGAATCAATTACCACAACAGAAATCTATGTCCACCTCGACAGAAGGCATCTTACCGATGTTATGAATGCATTTCATCCAAGAAAATAACCGTTAAACGATTTTGTGTTTTTCTAAGGAAGATTTGACATTTTGGTGTATACTTTTGTTGCACCTAACCAATATGTTAACCCTTAATGGCGTTCGAGAATTACGTTAATTCAAATGAATCGTACACTTCGAATCAATTTTATGAAAAACTTCTGAGAGAAATCCCGGATTTGATTTTTCAGTTTAAAATTGAGAAAGACAACACTTACAGCATGCCGTTTGTAAGTCATTCCGCCATGGAAATTTATGGTTTTGACAAAGACTTTCTGGAGCACGATGCCGGTCCGATCATCACGGAACGCATTCTTAAAGAGGATGTGAAAGGATTTTTAAAATCAGTACTTAAATCAAGGGATACATTAACAAGATGGAACCATGAATACAGGGTTCAGCTTCCAAAAAAAGGAGTCCGTTGGCTGAAAGGTTCAGCCAAACCGGAAGCCATGAAAGATGGAAGCGTTGTGTTTTATGGCCGCATTACCGATATAACGGCAAATAAGGAACAGGAGTTGAGGTTAGTATTATCAGAAAAACGCTTTGAATTTGCACTGGAAGCTTCTATGGGAGGTGTCTGGGATTGGAATCTTGTAAACAATACTGTTTTCTATTCCGAACAATCCATGAAGATTTTGGATTTGGATGAAGCCGAAGGAATTAATTCTTTTGAAAATTGCATTTCTAAAGTACACCCTGACGACCAGAAAGAATATCTGACCGATATCGACATGCACCTGAAAGGAATAACAGATGTATACGAAAACCTGCATAGGGTTAAAGGCAGAAAAGGAACCTATAAATGGATTCTTGACCGTGGTAAAGTAATTGAACGCGACAAATCAGGCAAGCCGTTAAGAATTATAGGAACGCATACGGATATTTCTTCACAGAAGGAGAGGGAAGACGAGCTGAAAAAGACACTGGATATTGTGAGTGAACAAAACAGCAGGCTCTTGAATTTTGCCCATATCGTTTCGCATAACCTGCGTTCGCATGCCGGAAACTTTACCATGCTTTTGGATTTGGTAGATGATATTCAGGATTCCGGTGAAAGGGAAGAAACCTTACAGCATTTAAGGACTATTTCTAACGATTTGACCCAAACAATCGAACATTTGAATGAATTGGTCAACATACACACCGAAATAAAAATTGCTCGCGAAAACTTAAATCTTTATGAGTTTTTTCAACGAACTTTAAATGTTTTGAGCGAGAAGATAAACAAACATGACGTAAAAATTATCAGTCTGATTCCGGATGATGTTCAAATCAATTACAATCCGGCTTATCTGGAAAGCATACTTTTGAATTTTACAACCAATGCAATAAAATATTCCCATCCGGACAGGAGATTGGAAATTACCTACCAGCTTACTTATGAAAAAGGTAAAAAGGTATTGACGATTTCTGACAACGGGCTTGGTATTGATTTGGAAAAATATAAAGATTCGCTTTTTGGAATGTATAAAACATTTCACCAGCATCCGGATTCCAGAGGAATTGGCCTTTTCATTACAAAAAATCAGGTCGAGGCTATGGGAGGTAAAATAGAAGTTAAGAGTAAAGTGGGAGAAGGTACCGCATTTAAAATATATTTTAATGAAAAAGTTTAATGATGTTTTCGTAGTTGATGATGATAAAGTGTATCATTTTATATTAAAAAATTTACTGAAGAGAAATAATATTGAAGTCAACTCAAGATTTTTCGAAAACGGGCACGATGCGATAGAAGGCCTGAAGGAAAATTCTAAAAACGGTACTACACTCCCGGATTTGATTCTTTTGGATATCAATATGCCGGTTATGGACGGATGGCAGTTTCTGGAAGAGTTTCGCAAAATAAAAGGCACGCTGAATAAAGAAACCGTAATCTATATGGTGAGTTCCTCCAACAGTCCTTTTGATCTGAATAAGGCAAAAGATTTTCCTAATGAAATACAAGACTATTTCCTGAAGCCTGTCTGTCTGGAAGACATCTGCAGAATATTCTTAAACTAAATACTATAAAAAAAGCTCCTCATTTGAGGAGCTTTTTTTATGTCTGATTGTATTTATTTTGCAATATTTACGGCTCTGGTTTCTCTGATAACCGTAATTTTTACTTGTCCCGGATAGGTCATTTCTGTCTGAATCTTTTGCGAGATGTCGAAAGACAGGTTGGCTGCATTATCGTCAGAAACTTTTTCGCTTTCTACAATAACACGAAGTTCTCTACCAGCCTGAATGGCATAAGCACTCTTTACTCCCTGGAAACCGTAAGCAATATCTTCAAGGTCTTTCAATCTCTGGATGTAGGAATCAAGAACCTGTCTTCTTGCTCCAGGTCTGGCTCCTGAAATAGCGTCACAAACCTGAACGATAGGGGATAGAAGCGATTTCATCTCGATTTCATCGTGGTGGGCTCCAATAGCATTGCATACTTCTTCTTTCTCGCCATATTTTTCAGCCCACTGCATGCCCAATAAAGCGTGTGGAAGGTCGCTTTCCGTATCCGGCACTTTCCCTATATCGTGTAATAATCCGGCTCTTTTTGCCAGTTTTACGTTCAAGCCCAATTCTGCTGCCATGATTCCACAAAGTTTGGAAACCTCGCGGGAGTGTTGCAACAGGTTTTGACCGTAAGAAGAACGGTATTTCATTCTACCTACAACTTTAATCAATTCAGGGTGCAATCCGTGGATTCCTAAGTCAATTACGGTACGTTTACCAACTTCAATAATTTCATCGTCAATCTGTTTGGCTGTTTTAGCAACAACTTCTTCGATTCTTGCCGGGTGAATACGGCCGTCGGTTACTAATTTATGTAATGCCAAACGGGCAATTTCTCTACGAACAGGGTCAAAGCAGGAAAGAATGATGGCTTCTGGAGTATCGTCAACAATAATTTCAACTCCGGTAGCAGCTTCCAAAGCCCTGATGTTTCTACCTTCACGGCCAATAATTCTACCTTTTACGTCATCAGACTCAATGTTGAAGACAGAAACGCAGTTTTCCACCGCTTCTTCTGTACCCACTCTTTGGATAGTATTAATAATGATTTTTTTAGCTTCCTGCTGTGCGGTAAGCTTAGCCTCTTCAAGGGTTTCCTGAATATAAGACATGGCACCACTTTTGGCTTCTGCTCTAAGGCTTTCAACCAATTGGTTTTTGGCTTCTTCGGCAGATAATCCGGAAATAACTTCCAATTGCTCTACCTGGCTTTTGTGCAGACGGTCTACTTCGGCCTGTCTCTTCTCAAGAGTCTCAATTCTGTTAGAGTAATCGTTGATTTTTGCCTCAAGGTCTTCTGTCGCTTTTTTAGTTTTTGCCAACTCGTTAGAAACCTGAGATTCCTTGTCTCTTGTTCTTTTTTCTGCTTCTGCTATTTTTTTGTCTCTTGCCAGAATCACCTGTTCGTGCTCTGCCTTAAGTTCAATAAATTTTTCTTTTGCTTGCAGTATTTTGTGCTGTTTGTTGGTTTCTGCTTCTGCTTTGGCATCTTTTAAAATAGATGCGGCTTCTTTTTTGGCATTTTTTATTAAGTTGGAAACGTTGCTCCTCTCCATGATTTTTGCAACTGCAAAACCTACCGCGATGCCTACGATTCCTGAAATAATTATAACTAATGTACTGTCCATGTTTGTTGAATGTTTATATATAAAAAAAGCCTACATTAGGTTGCTTGTATAAACTCGTTAAGACAAGTTTTGAGCTAACTCGCTGTTCAAGGATCTGCTCGGGGCAGCTTGCTTTAGTAGCGACGATTTGCTCATTCTAATTTGTTAGTGTTGAGTTTATCAAATATGAACTAATGTAGGCAGTATTTTTAGTCTATGTTAAAGAACGTCTTTTTATTATTTGTCGAGATAACTTGCTAGCAGGTCATTAATCTTTTTCAGTCTTTCATTGGCCTCAACATTGTCTGCTGAAGAATCAATTTGTTTTTGCTCCAATTGCGATGCGAATTGCAGGGCACACATGGCCAAAACATCCTGTTTGTCACGAACAGCATAATTTTCTTCGAATTGCTTTATCATCATATCAATCTTTTTAGAAGCGCTTCGCAGTCCTTCTTCCTGTGACATGTCTACTGTTAAAGGATAGACCCTGTCTGCGATTGATATTTTAATTTTAAGCTTTTCGTCCATAATTATTAATCAGAAAGCTGTGCTATACAGTAATCAATTTCACGGATTAATGAATTTATCTTAAGCTTTGTATCTCTTTTATTTTCTTCACTGCCTAGTAATGAATTCGCCATTCTGAGCGTCTCCTGCTGCGTTTTTAATGTTTCAATCTCTTTTGATTGCTTCTGCATCACGACTGCGGCTCTATCCAATTCCTGCTGCAATTCACGCGATGTTTTTTCCAAACCCTCAATTTTTGCGATAAGTTTTTCAAGCCTGCTTTCAAGAGTATCAATGATTTGCGCAATTTCACTCATCGGGGTCAATATTCATTACATAATTTACAAAGTTACTATTCCTAATTAAATATTGCAATATTTTTCCTTAAATTCTCTTTTTTACTGTAGCTTTTCATGTAATAATTTGTGAAGTAGGGAGTTATAATTTTCGGTTTTTCTTCCCGGTTTAATTAGTCTTTTTTTTATATTAGCAAAAACCTTTACTATGCGATTTAGCCTATTATTTTTACTGTTTACAATTTCGGTTTTTGGCCAGAATGACTATCCAAAAGATTATTTCCGTTCGCCTTTGGACATACCGCTTTATTTATCCGGGACTTTTGGAGAGTTGAGAGGAAATCATTTTCATACGGGGCTTGATTTTAAAACACAGCAAAAAGAAGGTTTGAATGTGTATGCGGCGGCAGACGGGTACGTATCGCGTATTAAAATCTCTACCTGGGGCTACGGAAAAGCAATATATATCACACATCCTAATGGCTACACCACAGTTTACGGGCATCTTCAAAAAGCGTCTCCTGTAATTGAAGCCTATATCAAAAAGAAGCAGTATGAACAAAAATCGTTTGAAGTAGAAATGTTTCCTGCAGAAAATGAGCTTGTGGTGAAAAAAGGTGATATAATTGCGTTATCCGGAAATTCCGGTGGCTCTGGTGGGCCACACGTGCATTTTGAATTTCGGGATTCCAAAACCGAAAAAATAATCAATCCGATGCTTTTTGGATTTGATATACAGATAAAAGATACAAAACCGCCAGTTATCAACAGTCTGGTCGTTTATCCTATTGGCGACAGTTCCAGTGTTAACCAGATACAAAAACCTATCGAAATCAACCTTTCGCAACAAAAAGACGGAAGTTATATTGCCGAGAAGCTTATGGCTAAAGGAAAAATAGGATTTGGTGTCAATACTTATGACCTTTTTGATAACAGCTATAACAAAAATGGCGTATTTAAAGTGGAAGGTTTGTGCAATGGAAAACCTTTCTTCGGCTATCAGTTTGACACTTTTGCTTTTGACGAAGGTCGTTACATTAACGCGCTGATTGATTATCCAAGATACAAGAGAACCGGACAGCGCGTACAGAAACTCTTTATGGTAGAACCTTATCTTTTAAGTATTATTACTTCTAACAATACCTATGGGATGATTGATGTTGTTCCAAACCTGTATCAGAATTTTCAGGTGGAAGTTTCAGATTTTAATAAAAACAAAAGCGTCATCAATATCCCGATTGAATATTCTGCATTGCCTGTAAAAGTAACTAAAGAAGAAAAACGTTCGGGGTTTCTTTTAAAGTCAAGAAAAGACAACAGCTATACTAAGGATAATGTAACGGTTTTTATTCCTGCCGGTACTTTCTATGAAGATTTTTATATTGATTTTGATGTAAAAGATTCCATATTGTACCTTCACAACGAAACCGTTCCGGTACATAACAATATGACCATTACGTTTGAGGATAAGGTTTCATCCGAAGCTGATAAGTCAAAGATGTTTATAGCGTCAAAACAAGGCAAACGACTCGGGTTTAATAAAACTACAAGAAAAGGAAATGTTTTTACAACATATACTAAAGATTTAGGGCAATTCGTTTTAGCAAAGGACACGATTGCTCCCAAAATCAGCAATCCTAATTTTGTTGAAGGAAAATGGATTAGTAAGCAGCCATTTTTGGAAATCTATATTTCGGATAATATGTCCGGTATAGCAGAATATAACGGATATCTGAACGGAAAATGGATTCTGTTGGAATACGATTACAAAACCAGAAAACTTTCCTATAATTTTGAAGACAATATTTCTGACGAAGGAAGAAATGATTTAAAAATAGTTGTGTCTGATAATATGGGAAATTCTGCTACCTTTGAGTCGCATTTTTTTAGAAGTCAACAACAATAAAAAAGTATAATTTGAAAACAAAAAATTTAGCTGCAGTTCTTTTTTTCTTTATAAGCGTCGCCGCATTTGCACAAACTGCCAGAATTAAGGGTGTTATTTTAGATGAAAACAACCAACCGGTTGAGGATGCGGATATCAGCTATAAGAATACATCTGCTACTTCTAATAAAAATGGATTTTATATTCTGACCGTTCCGGCCAATCAAAAAATTACAATTATTTTCTCCCACCTTTCAAACAAAAGTGCCTCTTTGGATATTGAGCTGAAGCCTAATGAAGATTTTGAATTCAATCCGGTATTGAGCAAAAAAATCGAAATGATTGGTGTTGTTGAAATCTATGATAACCGAAAAAGAATTGAAGGAATTACCAATATTTCTCCAAGAGACATCAAATTAATTCCCGGTGCCAACGCAGGTGTGGAAAACCTTTTGAAAACACTTCCCGGAGTAAACAACAACAGCGATTTGAGTAGTGGCTACAACGTAAGAGGAGGTAACTATGATGAAAACCTGGTGTATGTAAATGAAGTGGAAGTGTACCGTCCGTTTTTGATACGTTCAGGTCAGCAGGAAGGTTTGAGTTTTACGAATACCGACATGATTCAGAATGTTGACTTTTCTGCCGGAGGATTTCAGGCCAAGTATGGAGATAAATTATCTTCTGTATTGGATATTACCTACAGAAGACCAAAAAGTTTTGGAGCTTCTCTTGAAGCAAGTTTATTGGGTGGAAGTTTAATGGTGGAAACGGCATCTAAAAACCAAAAATGGGCTGCCATTACCGGAGTGCGATACAGAGACAACAGCCTTTTGGTAAACAGCCAGGAAACAGAAACGAATTTCAGGCCTACTTTTGCCGATATACAAACCAATGTGACATTCAATCCAAATAACAAATGGGAATGGAGTTTTCTTGGAAATATCTCACAGAACCGTTATAACTATGAACCTCTGACCAGACAGACCAATTTCGGAACGATTGATGACCCGAAAGCATTACTGGTTTTTTATGAAGGACAGGAAAAGGACAGATATGAAACCTATTTCGGGGCTTTAAAAACAACCTACAAGGCAAGCGAAGATTTTACGTTGAAATTTATAGCATCGGCCTATCTGACACAGGAGCAGGAATATTTTGATATTAAGGCTGATTACAGCTTTGGTGAACTGGATACCAACATTGGTTCCGGAAGTCTTGGAAATATCGTATATACGCAGGAAATAGGTTCGCAGTTAAACCATGCCAGAAATGACCTGGATGCCCTGATTGTGAATGCAGAAGTAAAAGGATTCCACAATATCAAAGAAAACAAAATAGAGTGGGGTTTCAAATATACCCGTGAAGACATTCGTGACAGAATAGTAGAATGGGAAGTGATTGACTCGGCAGGATTTTCATTAAATCCGCCGGTTATTGACCTGCCAATCCGTGACCAGCCTTATACTCCGTATACAGGTCCATTGGTTCCATATCAAAACGTAAGGGCATTGAACTTTACAAAAATAGACAGGCTTTCCGGATATGTGCAATGGAGCAAAAAGAGCCTTATCGGAAGCCATGATGTATGGTATAATTTTGGGGTAAGAGCCCATAACTGGCAAGTGTCTGGTGATAATCTGGATGGAAAAAACCAAACAACTTTCAGTCCTAGAGGTCAGTTTGCCATCAAGCCGGATTGGGATAGCGATATGGTGTTCCGTCTTTCCGGAGGGTTGTATCACCAGCCGCCATTTTACAGAGAACTTCGCGGTGCTGACGGAAAAGTAAATCCTGACGTTAAGGCACAGCAGTCCATCCATGTTGTATTGAGCAACGACTATAGCTTTCAGATGTGGCAACGACCGTTTAAATTGGTTACGGAGGCCTATTATAAATCAATGTCGGATGTAAATACCTATACGCTTGATAACGTAAGGATTCGTTATAGTGCAAATAATGATGCCAAAGCCTATGCAGCCGGTTTTGATGCCCGATTGAATGGAGAGTTTGTTCCGGGCACAGAATCCTGGTTCAGCTTCGGATATATGAAAACGGAAGAAAACATCAACAACCGGGGTTATATTGCCAGGCCAACAGACCAGAGATTGAAGTTTGGGATACTGTTCCAGGATTATGTAAAAAATATTCCTAACCTGAAGTTATATCTGAATTTGGTGTACAACACAGGTCTGCCGGGCGGTTCACCTTCGTATGCTGACCCGTATGTATACCAGAGCCGACTCCGTGATTACCGCAGGGCAGACGTAGGATTTTCTTATGTTTTCACAGAAAAAAATGAGTTAAGACCTGACGGGCACTGGTTAAAACGCTTTAAGGACTTGTCGCTTGGTTTTGAAATATTCAACATGTTTAATAACCAAAACGCGATAACAAATACCTGGTTAAGAGATGTTTATACTAAGGTTCAGTACGGAATTCCGAACTATATGACAACGAGGGTTTTCAATGTTAAGCTTACTGCAAGATTATAAATTGAAATTCTGAAGTTTTATCTTTATATTTGAATGACTTTTAAGCTGATGAAATGAGAAAATTTCAAACCTATATACTCGTAGCGGCAGTGGCCTGTTTGGCCAGTTGTAAAGAAAAGGAGGAAACTCCAAAGGTAATTTATGACTCAAAGCAGGAAAAAGTGGTGACCAAGCCGGATTCTTCGCAAATAAAAATTGCCGACCTTCCAATTCACATGGAGGGCACAAAATACCTTATTCATGCTATTGGCGATGTGCGAGTGTATGACGGTAATTCAAGGACGTATGGTTCAAGCAAGACCAATTCAGTGAGCTATGCCATTTCCAATTACAATAGGTTTGAGCTTACGGGATATTTTGAAAACCTGAAATTCCAGCATATCGATTCTACAGCGCTGAAACCGCTAACGGATAAAAAAATACAGATGCAGACCGTGACTTTCCTGAACACGATTTCTGATAAAACCAAAAAGCAGATTCTGGTGTATTCATTGGTAGATATGGACACGAATAAGGACGGGAAATTAGATGCAAACGATATCAAATGTCTTTACATCAGCGAAATTAACGGCAAGCATTTCCAGAAACTTTCTGAAGATTACCAGGAACTGATTGATTGGAATATAGTTGAAGCCCAGAACAGGCTTTATTACAGAACCATAGAAGATATTAATAAGAACGGAGCCTTTGATAAGAATGATGCAGTGCATTACTATTATGTAGAGCTGCTTTCTCCGGACTGGAAAACGGAAAAATACGACCCGATAGGAAACGGAAACGGAGCCTAAAAAAATCCCCGGAATTGTCCGGGGATTTTTTTTAGATTAATATGTCGCTTTCCAAATCGGATTTTTCAATAGTAAAATCAAAGCCAAGCTGGCCTACCAATTGGATGACAAGATTTTTGTACCAGTTTTCGGACTTCGGGTGAATGTATATCTTTTCAATCATTTTATTGATGTCTACATCAATCTTTACACCTTCATTTATAGTCAGGTTGTGGGAAGAAAGATTGGAAATAATCCGAACTTCTCTTTCGTATTGGAAACTTTTTCGCTTGAAGAGAAAAGGGAAGAAGTCATCGTTAAAAGGAATGTATTCTTTTTTGTAATCAATGTAATTGACTTCCCCGATATGCTGAACATATTGTTTTTCTAAATGCAAAGATTCCTGTATTCTTCGAATAGTAGATTGTATTGCAAGTCCTTCACTGTTTTGGGTGAAAATCTGCCACATGGCAAAAGACTCGTATTCATTGATATGCCAGCTGCTAATGACCACATTCTTTCGCTGTGTTTTGTAGGCATCCAAAAATTCCGGATTGTTCTCTGAAATCTTCCGGATTTCTTCAAAAGTTGGTTCGCTGAATGTACCTTCATACTGGTCTTCAAATTTATCCGACCGCGACATGAAGAGCTTTCTCGATAAAAGAAGGTCGAGGAATTTTGACAAATCCAAATATTTCCAGACTACGGTGTCGAGATTTTCCGGAAGACTGATATTTGGATTGTTCTGATACATGTTTGGCTTTTTATTCGAATGATTGCATCATTACGAGTTTTTTATACACTCCGTTTCTGGCAAGCAGTTCGTCATGGTTTCCCTGTTCTACAATTTCACCTTTTTGCATTACCACAATTTTGTCTGCTTTTTGGATGGTTGACAATCTATGGGCAATAACAATCGATGTCCTGTTCTGCATCATATTTTCCAGGGCTACCTGAACCAGTCTTTCGCTTTCCGTATCCAAAGCAGAAGTTGCTTCGTCCAGAATCATGATTGGCGGATTTTTCAGGACAGCACGTGCTATGCTCAATCGTTGTTTTTGTCCGCCAGACAATTTGTTACCGCTGTCTCCCACGTTTGTATTGATGCCGTTTGGCAGGTCTTTTACGAATTCGTAGGCATTGGCAATTTTCAGGGCGGTAATGATTTCCTCATCTGTAGCGTCCTGTTTACCTAACAGGATGTTGTTTTTTATAGTATCGTTAAATAAGATGCTGTCCTGAGTCACCAGGCCCATCAGGCCTCTTAAAGAATTTAATTTTAAATCTTTGATGTTGGTGTCGTCAATTTTTATTTCGCCTTCCTGAACATCATAGAAACGTGTCAGAAGGTTGGCAATCGTACTTTTTCCACTACCGGATTGCCCGACCAAAGCTACGGTTTGCCCTTTTTGTACTTCTAAAGAAAAGTTTTTCAGAACGTTTTCTTCTTCATACCTGAAGTTGATATTTTTTATATCGATATGTTCTTCAAAGGATTCTTTTTCTACTGCATTCGGAATGTCCGTAATTGTATTTTCCTGTTCCAGGATTTCCATAACACGTTCGGCTGCCGCGTTTCCTCGTTTGATGCTGTAGGAAGCTTTAGAAATGGCTTTTGCAGGTGTAAGGATGTTGTATGCCAATCCCATATAAGCAATAAAAGCTGCGCCTTCTAATGTTTTGTCAATAAGCACCATGTTTCCGCCATACCATAACAAAACGGCAATTACTGTAATCCCCATAAATTCACTTACAGGAGATGCCAGATTTTGCCTGTTACCTATATTGTTGGACAGATTAAAAAACCGGGAAGTTGATTTCTGAAAAACATTATTAAAGTATTTCTCTGCATTATAGCCTTTCACGACTTTTAATCCTCCTAATGTTTCTTCTACCGTAGAAAGAAACACGCCTTGTTCTTCCTGTGCACGGGTAGATTTTTTCTTGAGCTGTTTACCAATAATTGAAATGATATAGCCTGAAATAGGGATGAAAACAAATACGAATATTGTAAGCTTGGTGCTTATTGTGAACATGGCCACAATCGTAAAAACTATCGTAAGAGGTTCTTTAACGATGAGTTCCAATATGGATAGGAAAGAAGTCTGTACTTCATAAACATCGCCCGAAATTCTTGAAATTACGTCTCCTTTACGTTTTTCGGAGAAAAAAGAAAGTGGCAGTTCAAGTGTTTTTTTATACATGGCGTTCCTGATGTCCTTTAAAATCCCGTTTCTTAGGAAAGTGATGAAAAACATGGCCAGATAATCAAACAGGTTTTTCAGCAGGAATATGGAGATGATAATTGCTACCATAAAAGCAAGCGTAGTCTGCACGCCATGATTGTCTGTCAATGTCGTGATTTTATAGCTCATGTAGCTTTCAAGGTAGTCGGTTATTTTGAAAATGCTTTCAAATTCCGGCTTGGTTGTATTTCTCTTTGTCTGGTCAAAAAGCACCTGCATCATCGGAATCAGTGAGATAAATGACAGTGTGCTGAAAAGGGCGTATAGAATATTAAAAAATATGTTCAGATAGGCATATTTTTTATAGGGCAGGACAAAGGGAATTATTTTTTTAAAATTGCTCATCGAATTGGATTTGCTTGAAATTATTGCAATTGCATTTCAGCAACAATATTTTTTATTTTTTGGTCAAGATTTTTTTCGACTTCTTTGGCGTGTTCAACAGCATCCAAAGGCTCGTTTACGCTGAAATAGAATTTTATTTTAGGCTCCGTACCGCTTGGTCTGGCACATATTTTTGTTCCGTCTTCCAGATAATAAATCAAAACGTTTGATTTCGGGACTTTTAATTCTTCGGTTTCGCCCGTAAATAAATTTAAAGCGGTTGAATTCTGGTAATCTTCAACCATCAGCACTCTTTGTCCGTTGATTTCTTTTAAAGGATTTTGTCGTAATTCAAACATCATAGTCTGGATTTCTGCCGCACCTTCAATTCCTTTTTTGGTGATGGAAATCAGGTATTCTTTATAAAACCCGAAGTCTACATACAGGTTTAGTAATTCTTTATAAAGTGAACTTCTATTGGCTTTTGCCTGTGCTGCAATTTCGCAAACCAATAATGTGGCTGCAACAGCATCTTTATCACGAACGGCATCACCCACCATAAATCCGAAGCTTTCTTCACCGCCACCAATAAATTTCTGGTTCGGGAAGTCCTTAATCATTTTGGCTATCCATTTGAATCCGGTTAATCCTACTTTGCATTCTACATTATAGGCAGATGCCAGTTCCAGCATCATTGGAGTAGAAACAATAGTAGAGCCAATAAATTCTTTTCCGGTAATCTTACCTGCCTTTTCCCATTGTTGTAACAGATAGGCAGTCATCAGTACCATAGTCTGGTTTCCGTTCAAAAGAACCATTTTGCCATCATTGTCACGAACAGCAACACCAAGGCGGTCAGAATCAGGGTCGGTTCCCACAACAATATCAGCATTCAGCTTGTCAGCCAAAGCCAAAGCCATGGTCAATGCTTCCGGTTCTTCCGGGTTTGGAGACTTTACGGTAGGGAAGTTTCCGTCTGGAACGGCCTGTTCCGGAACAATATTGACATTGGTATAGCCTGCTTTTGATAAAACTTCAGGAATCAATTTTATGGAAGTCCCGTGTAATGAAGTATAGACAACATTCAGGTTCTTTTTAGCTTCGGCAGGCGTATTGAAACTGGCATTTTCAATGGTTGAATGGATAAAAGCCTCGTCAATTTTTTTATCGACATATTCAATCAGCTTTTCGTTAGCCTGGAAATTAATCTGGTCATAACCCAGGTCTTCAATAACCTGTATGATTTCAGCATCCTGAGGCGGAACCAATTGGCCGCCGTCCTGCCAGTATACTTTGTAGCCGTTGTATTCAGGCGGGTTATGAGAAGCCGTAAGGACAATACCGGCATGACATTTCAGGTGTTTTACGGCGAAAGACAATTCAGGTGTAGGGCGTAATTCTGAAAACAGGTATACTTTGATTCCGTTAGCAGAAAAAACATCGGCTACAACTTTTGCAAGCGTGTCGCTGTTGTGGCGGCAATCGTAAGCAATGGCTACTTTCAGCTGTTCATTAGGGAATACTTTTTTCATGTAATCCGAAATTCCCTGAGTGTTTTTTCCAAGTGTGTATTTGTTGATACGATTGGTTCCCACGCCCATAATTCCTCTCATGCCTCCGGTTCCGAATTCGAGATTCTTATAGAAACTTTCTTCCAGTTCTTTTGGGGAAGAAGTCATCATTTCGGTAATTTCCTTATGTGTCTTTTCGTCAAAAATTGGCGATAGCCAAACATTTACTTTGTCTAATATATGCTGTTCGATGTGCATTTCGGATTTAAAATTTAAATTGAACTTTAAATTTAAAGATTTATTTCTTTAGAAACTTTATATCGTTCTTCGTTATTTTTAGTTCTGAGGATGATTTCTCCCAAAAAACCGGCAAGGAATAGCTGGGTTCCTATAATCATGGTAGTAAGTGCGATATAAAACCACGGGTTGTCTGTGACTAATATGGTGGTCTGTTTGTCATATAATCTGTAAAGCTTCATGAATCCGATGTAGCCGGCAGATAAGAACCCGATGATAAACATCAGGACGCCCCAGGCGCCAAACAGGTGCATTGGTCTTTTTCCAAAGCGGGAAAGAAACCAGATGGTAATCAAATCCAGGAAACCGTTAATGAACCGCTCCATTCCAAATTTTGTAGAGCCATATTTTCGGGCCTGGTGTACTACGATTTTCTCTCCAATTTTCGCAAACCCGGCGTTTTTCGCCAATACCGGGATATAGCGGTGCATTTCGCCGGAGACCTCTATGTTTTTGACAACTACATTTTTGTAGGCCTTTAACCCACAATTAAAATCGTTTAGCTGAACTCCGGAAGTTTTCCGTGCGGCCCAATTGAATAATTTTGACGGTAGGTTTTTAGATACGACTGAGTCAAAGCGTTTTTTCTTCCAGCCTGAAACCAGGTCGTATTTCTGGTTAACAATCATGGAGTACAATTCCGGAATTTCATCCGGACTGTCTTGCAAATCGGCATCCATAGTTATGATAACATCGCCCTGAGCTTTGGCAAAGCCGGCATGCAATGCCTGAGATTTTCCGTAGTTTCTCAAAAAACGGATTCCCTTTATGTTTGAATTTTGTTGTGACAGTCCTTCAATAATTGACCAGGAATTATCAGTACTGCCATCATCTATGAATATGACTTCATAGGAAAAATTATTGGCAGTCATGACTTTTTCAATCCACTGCTGTAATTCTTTTAAGGACTCTTCTTCGTTGAGAAGAGGTATAATAATGGATAGATTCATTTATTAATAACCTTGCGGTCTATCGTTTTTTAAAATGGCACCAATAATTAGTGAATATATAAACCCTACAAAAGAATAAAAGGCCAATGTAAAAGGAACCACTATAAATGGGCTTGAGAATTTTTCTGACCATGATAAAGCCATATCCAGCTGTTCTTGTGACATGTTTGGATTTGTTTCTGTCATCATTGTTCTTGTCTTTTCCAGCATTTCCTGTGTGAATTCCGGAAAAATAAGATTAAAGATAACCGTAAAAATGGCATAAATTAATGCTGCAATGAAAGCAGTTGTTACTCCGGCTTTTAGACATTGGCTAAAAGAAATAACTCCGTTGTTTATGTTTTTCTTGAAATTATTGCAGGCAAGAGTAATGAACAGAATAGGCAATACGAAAAAATTAAGCAGGTTGATTACAATCCCGACCGCTTGATTTGTTATAGTATCTATCCCGATTATGTACAGGATGACAAATTCTAAAACCATAATTACTCCAAAAAATACTCCGTATTGAACTGCTGACTTGGCAGGAGATGTAATTTCGCCCATTTTATCTGTTTTTAAGAATTAATCTACAAATATAAGAAATCCGTAATTACAGTGGGATAAAAATCAATGTGGAATGCCGGAAAAAAAAGAGCAATAAAGATTTGCAGATTAAAAAATAATTGTAAATTTGCAGACTCAAAACAATAAAAGTTTAAAAATTAAAAAGTTATAAGAGGTTTATACCTTTTCAATACGAAAAGCTTCAGAACAGCTTATAGCCAATTGAATAAAAAATCAAATAAGATGAAAAAAGGAATTCACCCAGAGAATTACAGATTAGTTGCTTTCAAAGACATGTCAAATGACGATGTTTTCATTACTAAATCTACAGCAGAAACAAAAGAAACAATCATTCACGAAGGAGTTGAATATCCGGTTGTAAAAATGGAGATTTCAAGAACATCTCACCCTTTCTACACAGGTAAGTCTAAATTGATTGATACTGCAGGACGTATCGACAAATTCAAAACGAAATACGCTAAACACGCAAAATAATTTTTGCAGGTTCAAGATAACAGAAAAGCCTTCCAGATTTTGGAGGGCTTTTTTATTTGGAAGGTATTCTTTTTATACTTTTACTTTGTAACTTTGGGATGTTTAAGGTTCTAAGGTTCTAAGGTTCTAAGGTGAAAAGGTTCTAAGGTGAAAAGGTGATGAAGCGAAAAGTAGAAATCCAGAAATTCTTTTTTATAACCAAATCATTTTTTTATCGTAAACTACCAACTAAACACTATCCACTATCAATTATCCACTAACATTTAAAAACCATGCAAGTAAAAATACATCCTTCCTGGAAAGCCGTTTTGTCAGAAGAATTCGAAAAGCCTTATTTTCACCATCTGATTGATTTTGTAAAATCAGAATATACTCATCATACCTGTTATCCAAAAGGGAGTCAGATTTTTTCTGCTTTTGACCACTGCCATTTTGATAATGTAAAAGTCGTCATCATAGGACAAGACCCTTATCACGGGCCAAATCAGGCAAACGGATTGTGTTTTTCTGTTAACGACGGAATTCCTTTTCCTCCTTCCTTGTTTAATATTTTCCGTGAAATTGAAACCGATTTGGGTAAGCCCTTACCTCAAACAGGAAATCTGGAGCGTTGGGCAGACCAAGGTGTATTGCTTTTAAATGCTACCTTAACCGTTCGAAAAGGAGAAGCAGGAAGCCATCAAAAAAAAGGCTGGGAGACTTTCACCGATGCTGTTATTCAGAAAGTTTCAAGCGAAAGGGAACAGGTTGTTTTTTTGCTTTGGGGCGGTTTTGCACAAAACAAAAGAGCTCTTATTGATACTTCCAAACACCTGATTCTTACTTCAGGCCATCCTTCACCTTTAAGTGCCAACAGGGGGCTTTGGTTTGGGAACAAGCATTTTAGCAAGACTAATGAGTACCTTAAATCTCTCGGAAAAAAAGAAATAGAGTGGTAAGCATTCTTATTGTACCGTGAAATTATAATATCCTGCTGTAAGATTGTTTGCGGTTGTCTGTATCGTAAGGAAAGTGTCTTCCGAATTATTATTGTTTGATGACAATTCGAGTCGCGATACTTCTGAAAGTCCAAAAACAAGTCTGTATTCACCGGTTTCTGATAATGGAATTCCGGCTCTGAATTTATAATTTTGAGAAACAGGCTCATAAATACTTTCTGCAATCACATAAAAATCAGCAACTGCATCACCCTGGTCCTTAATTATACTACGGATATCAATGGCTGTCCAGGTGTTGGTTCCGGTCTTTTTTTCCAGTCCATAAGCAAAACTAAATGAGGCTCCTCCTGTTGTTTTAAAAATATCTAATGGGGTAGTCTGGTTTGGTTCAGGCTGGTATCTTGAAAAATTTGTATTCAGCCACAAAACATCGCCCACTGTATAATTGTTTTGATGTTCAATTGTTATCAGATTTGGAATAGAAGTATATTTTGAATTGTAAAACTCATCATCGTCGCCACAGCCTGTAACTGCTGCCAATCCGATTATTGCTAAAAGTAATATCTTTATTGTTTTCATAGTAATTTTATTAAAATCTGTAGCCAAAATTTAATCCTACACGAGGAACAACTTCCGGACTTTTGTCCGTATTGAAAAGGTTTTTTCCTGCTCCCAGAAATAATTCAAGACCAAATTTTTCCTGTATATACAGTTTATAACCCAGGGCACCACCAATGGCTACGTCGGTGTAATTGTCTTTGAAGGTGTCGTAATAACCGTTTCCGGAGTCATCTACAAAACGTTGTAATTCTCTGTATTTTCCACCGTTTGCAGAAACAAATATTTCAGCAAAATAGAAACTTTTCTGACTATGGGATAAGGAATAACGTACAAAAGGATTGACCTCATACTTAGGAAGTGTACGGTCATAACCTTTATCAAAATCTTCCTTAGCATCTTTACTGTCCTGAAAGCTACCGCTAATGCCAACTGAAAAGTTCTCGTTTAGAAAACGCTCATAGCTGATATGGACTTTTGAAAATGCTATAACAGATAGTACGTCAAATTTTATTTCATTTTGTTTTCTTGCAAAGATATTGGAGCTTTCCTGTGCATTTGAAAACTGGAAAGCGAGCAGTGCTGCGAAAAGCCATTTTTTCATAGTTGTCTTTTTGTAAACTGTTGTAAATATAGAAAAAGATTGTTTTATTTTTAGATAAACAGAAAGTAGATAAAAGATGATAGATAATAGACAATAGACGATTTGGGCTATCCGATATCCTAAATCCGAAATCAAAAATTAATTCAAGGTCAATGCTCCCAGAATTTCTTCAGACATGAACGGACCTCCCGGATAAGTGGCAGTATAATCCAGATTAAGCCAGATTTGACCGCGTTCGTCAATGTGATAATGAATTTCTTTTCCTTTACTTTCTTCTTTGAATAATACTTCTTTGATAAGGTAGTTGATTGCTTCCAAATCGGCTTTTTTGTTTCCAATAAGAACCTCCGGATAAATATGGCCGCCAGTATGGATAAGTCTTGGTGTTCCGCCAACAGCGCGAACGCAGGCAGCCATGAGGATGGCGTGGTCATCACAATCACCAGAAAAATGAATCAGCGATTCAGTAGCCCTGGCAATGTATTCCTTTCCTTTTGGGTCACTCACATAGTTCCAGCGACGCTGTATTTCCTTAAATACGGCAAAACTTTGGATTTGTCGACGGTATTCACTGTATCCTTTGACGTTTCTGAAATATTTGGTTGTTGCAAGCAACGCAAAATTCCTGACTTTTGGGTTATCATATTCGATGGCATTCAAAATTTTTGACTTGTTTGGGAAAGGTAAAAGCTTTGAAATAATAATATCCTGTGGATTCGGATTTTCTGACATGCTGTAAACCATTGAACGATAATCTTCAAAGACACTGTTAAAGCCATAATTGCCAAACAGACTTCCGTAAATTAATGCAATCAGATACAGCGCTATACAGAGAATAATGATGGTTTTCATTAATCTGAGAATCAATTGTATAATAACGACTACAAGTATAAAAAGGAGTATTCTGTCAATATGGAAATACCAGTTTGGGTCGATAATATTCTGATGGATAATGATAAACACAGGAATAGCTATCAATATATTCAATAGGAAAATAATGATACTATCCCAAGGTTTTTTGACCTGAAGTTTCTCTTTGATTTTTTTGAAGTCTATGTTACCTTGTTTCTCCATAGTAACCCAAAGGCCAGCTTAATCCTGATTAGATTTGTGCTATATCTGCAAAAGTACCTTTTTTATCAATAATAGATAGTTCCAACAGTTGATTTTGAACATTGTTTAACGTTTTGTCATCCAAGGTTTTTTGTGACCATTCTGTCAGAGAGAGCCATTCCTGTATATCCTCAATTTTTTGATTGTAGCGTGATGATAAGGTTTTGTCAATACTTGGAATGTCCTTGAATTCTTCTGTTGTTTGATTAATGATTTCCAACACGGTTTTGATGATTTCCGGCTGTGTTTCCAATAGTTCATTTCGCACGGCAATCACAAAACAGGGCCACGGAGTAGGGCAGTCGGCAATTCTTCTAAATATTCCTTTGTCAACCAAAGGCTTTGTCATAAAACGTTCCCACATAAAATAATCGGCTGTTCCGGCAGTTAATGCTTCTACGGCACCATCAATAGTATTTACGATTTCAAACTGTAAATTTTCTGTTTTCCATCCTTGATTGTGTGCATTGACATAGGCCATAAGTTGAGAACCTGAACCAATTCTGCTAATGGCGGCCTTTGTTCCTTTCAGGTCGGAAAGCTTGCTGTAGTTTGAAGCAGCACCAACATGGATTCCCCAAATCAGAGGCGATTGGACATAGATTTGCACAATTTTGCTTGGATTACCCGAAACAATATCTTTGATGATGCCTTCGGTCAGGATTATGGCAATATCGGTTTCGCCATTGCGAAGCATCTGGCATAATTTGCCTGTTCCTTCAGGAACATTAGTCCATTTCAGGTCAATATCATGTGCTTCAAATTCTCCATTTTCTATGCAAAGATGCCATGGCAGGTTAAAATGTTCCGGTACCCCGGCTATTTTTATCGTTTTCATGTTGAATAACGGTTATTTTGTATTTGTTTTATATGGTGCTCTAAATGGGCAACATAATCACTCATTAAAAAACGCAGGTTGATGATGGATTTGTCATTCAGTTCAATTTCATAATGCAATGCTTCACTGTCAACCGATTTGAAAATCCTGAGTATTTGCTTGTTCAGCGAAAGCCAGAGCTGGATTAACTCATTACTGTCGGCTGACTGATATTGACAAATACTCACCAGGTCTTCCTGATTGTATGTTCTGTATTGATAAGGTTTTGGAGCATAATGTATTTCCGTAAACCGAACCAGATTGTGGACCGCTGAATCAATCAAATGGCCTAATATTTCCTTTTTAGACCATTTGTTTTCAGGTTTGAATTCTAAAACGTGCTTGTCGGTATTCTTAAAGTAATCAAGATTTTCGACCAGCAGTTTTTCGAATTTAAGAATTACTTCCTGCAACATTAGGAGTTGTTTGCCAATTTGTCTAACGTATATGCAATTAATTCGTCTACAGCCTTGTATGGGTCTTCACTAAAAGTACCACTTGCACGGTTGGCAATAATGGCATTTAACGATAAAGCATTATGTCCGAGCAGTGCCGACAGGCCATAAATAGCAGCCGTTTCCATTTCAAGGTTAGTAATCCTATTGTCGTTGAAATTGAAATTGTCCATTTTGTTGTTCAATTCCGGGTCCTGTATTTCAAGACGGAGAACTCTGCCTTGAGGACCATAGAATCCACCGGCTGTTGCAGTAATTCCTTTGAAAATTCTGTCACTTTCAATTAGTTTTTCCAGTTTTTCACTGCATCGTACCACATATGGTTTTCCTTTTCGAATATCCCAGTTGGTATGAAGCAGGAAGGCTTCACCTAAAGCTTCCTCTGTAATCCGGTCAATTTTGTAGGAACGGAGCATATTGTCCAATCCTAATCCATATTTAGACATAACGAAGCTGTCTACCGGAATATCTTTCTGCAATGAGCCCGATGTTCCTATTCGGATGATGTTTAGTGAAGTCAGTTCTTCTTTTGGTTGACGGGTTTCCAGATTAATGTTGACAAGCGCATCCAGTTCGTTAACTACGATGTCAATATTGTCAGGGCCGATTCCGGTTGACATTACTGTTATTCTTTTTCCTTTAAAGATACCTGTCTGGGTTTTAAATTCTCTTTTTTGGGTTGAAAATTCTATGGAATCAAAAAACTGTGTAATTTTTTCAACGCGATTCTGGTCGCCAACGAAAATAATGTCATTGGCAATATGTTCTGGTTTTAAATTCAGGTGATAGACGCTACCGTCAGGGTTTAATATTAATTCTGAAGATTGTATCATTTTTTTGAGTTTCTAAGTTTTATAGTGGCTAAGTCGCTGAGTGAAAAAGCCAGTTGTTAAATTGTTTTATTTGTAGGAGTGGGGTTATCCGCCAACACGTTTTACCTTAAAGCCTTTTTCTTTAAGGATGGTCATTATTTTGTCACGATAATCTCCCTGAATGATAATTGAGTCGTCTTTGAATGTACCGCCTACGCTTAATTTTGTTTTTAATTCTTTCGCCAGAATTTTGAAATCGTCGTCCGAACCGGTATAACCTTCGATGATGGTAGTTGGTTTTCCTTTTCTTTTTTCGAATTTGCAAATCATGGGCTCGGCCTGGACCCAAAGTTCTTTTGGTTCGCTTTCAGTTTCTTCGATTTCTTCAGACGGTTGATGATCTGGGAATAGTTTTTTTAATTGGTCATGTAAATCCATAACTGTGTTTATTGAACGCGGATAAGGCGGATGACGCTGATATTCGCGGATTTTATTTTTTATAATTTCGTAAACTCGGCGCATGAATTGGCTTTTGCCAAAATTCAGTATTAATACGGTTTCATATTCTGCTCCTGTTAGATAATTT